>Ga0172363_10001194_pt1 | contig 20799 bp, 19 predicted proteins | sample LakKivs2_kivu2a2_FD_114541 | JGI IMG/M metagenome (GOLD analysis project Ga0172363, IMG submission 114541) | Sediment microbial communities from Lake Kivu, Rwanda - Sediment s2_kivu2a2 | ecosystem: Environmental > Aquatic > Freshwater > Lake > Sediment | place: Rwanda: Western Province, Lake... | reverse complement strand
CGGACGGACGCTCGCCCAGGGTGCCCTGGCCTGGATCTGGGCGCGCAGCCCGAATACCATCCCCATCCCCGGCTTCAGAACGGTGGCACAGGTGGAGGAGAACTGCGCCGCCATGCAATTCGGACCATTGGATGCCGGGCAGATGCGCGAGATAGACGTGCTGCTGGGACGTGACCGATCGTGAAACATCACCACGGAGACCCGGAGGACACGGAGTAAATCACCCGGAACGCACCCCACCCTATCATGGGGACAGCGAGCACAAGACGAATTTGAACGAAAGGAGGTTCAAACATGGAAAAACGGTTGTTGGGCAAAACGGGCAAATTGCTTTCGGTCGTCGGCTTCGGCGGCATCGCCGTCATGGATGAAGAGCCAGGGGTAGCGAGCCGCCTGGTCGCCCAGGCAGTGGAAGAGCGAGGCATCAACTACTTCGACGTGGCGCCGACGTATGGCAATGCAGAGGAACGCCTGGGGCCGGCGCTCGAACCGTACCGCAAGTCCGTGTTTCTGGCGTGCAAGACCGAGAAACGGACCGCCGAGGAAGCGGCGGCCGCCCTGCACGAATCTCTGAAGCGGCTGCGCACAGACCATTTCGATCTGTACCAGCTCCACGCCGTCACGACGATGGAGGAGGTCGAGCAGATCACAGGCCCTGGCGGGGCGCTAGAGACGTTCGTGAAGGCCCGGGAGCAAGGGCTGGTGCGTCACCTGGGCTTCTCCGCTCACTCCGAAGAGGCAGCCCTGGCCCTGTTGGAGCGCTTCGAGTTCGACTCCATGCTATTCCCCGTCAACTGGGTGTGCTGGCACCAGGGGCACTTTGGCCCCCGCACGCTGGAGATAGCACACAAGAAGGGAGTGGGGATACTCGCGCTCAAGGCGTTGGCCAGGCGCAAGTGGAAGGAGGGCGAGGAGCACAAATGGTCCAAGACCTGGTACTCGCCGGTGGACACCTTCGAAGAGGTCTCGTCTGCGTTGCGGTTTACGCTCTCCAGGCCCGTCACGGCCGCGGTAAGCCCGGGCCACGCCGAGCTGCTATGGTGGGCGTGTGACGTGGCAGACCAGTTCACGCCTTTGTCCAGGGAAGAGGAGGCCGAGGTCGCCAGGCAAAGCGCGGGGCTCGATCCCATCTTCCCAGGTTGAGCGGCTCGTCATTCTGAGCGGAGCGGCTCGTCATCCTGAGCGGAGCGGCTCGTCATTCTGAGCGGAGCGAAGAATCTCCCTTCGCTCAAGGCGAAAGGAGTGTGACCATGAACTACCGTTTTCTCGGCCGGAGCGGGCTGAAAGTGAGCGAATTCTGCCTGGGGGCCATGACCTTTGGTCGCGAGGCCAGCGAACAAGTCAGTCGCCAGATCCTGGACCGCTTTGTGGAGGCCGGCGGCAATTTCATTGACACTGCCGACGTCTATTCGTGGGGCGCGTCGGAAGAGGTCGTCGGCCGCTGGCTGAAAGGCAGGCGGCGAGACGACCTGGTCATCGCCACCAAGGTGCGCTTTCCCATGGGACAAGGCCCCAACGACGTGGGGCTGAGCCGCAAGCACGTCCTCTCCGCGATTGATGCCAGCCTGCGCCGGCTGGGCGCCGATTACGTGGACCTATACCAGGTACATTCCTGGGACAGCGCGACGCCTCTGGAAGAGACGTTGAGCACGCTGGACGGGCTGGTGCGCAGCGGCAAGGTGCGCTACGTCGGCGCCAGCAACTTTGGCGGTTGGCAGTTGCAGAAGGCCATTGACACGAGCCGTCAGAGGGGCTGGGAGGTCTTCTCAAGCCTGCAGCCTTTGTACAACCTGCTCGATCGCTCGACCGAGTGGGAACTGCTGCCGGTCTGCCGCAATGAAGGACTGGGCGTGATCTGCTGGAGTCCGCTGCGGGGCGGCTGGCTGAGCGGCAAGTATCGCCGAGGCATGACAGCGCCCCCGGAGAACACGCGGGTCAAGACCGCCGAAGAGCAAGGGTGGAGCGAATCCTGGAGCGCCTACAACAATGAACGCACCTGGTCCATCTTGGATGAGCTCTTTGCGGTAGCTAAAGAGGTGGGGAAGACACCTGCCCAGGTCGCGCTCAACTGGCTGCTGCAGCGCCCTGGCGTCACGGCGCCCATCGTTGGCGCCCGCACCATGAAACACCTGGAGGACAACCTGGGCGCGACCGGCTGGTCGCTGGACGGCGAAGCGATGGCACGCTTGAACGAGGTCAGCGAGCCAAAGGTACCCTACCCCTACGGCTTCATCCGCCCCAGAACGTAGCACACTTCCCGCCGCGACCAAATTCGCTGGACGCGGATCAACGCGGATGAACGCGGATCCTTGTTTCCCTATCCGCGTTTATCCGCGTGCATCCGCGTCCCACAATCCTCCCGCCGCCTCCATACCCACCCCACGGCCCCGACGATGAGTGTCCCGACGACCAGTACGCTGACGATCACTACGGCCACGTCTATCCAGAACTCCATGGGGAACAGGCGGATCAGCGTGTCGGAGTAAGGGAAGGTCCAGGTGTCGCCCTCGAAGAAGAGCTGGTGAAACCAGGTAAAGAACGATTCCCAGCTCAGCGCCATGTACACACCGACGGCCCCCAGGAGTCCCAGCGTGAGCCAGGCGCCGCCCAGCAGCGCAGCCGGGATGCGCCGGCGGGTATCGCTCGAAACAAGCAGCACCGCCATCCCCGCCACCAGTACCACTGCCGCCACGATGCCGGCCACGATCATGCGGCTGTACACCGCCTGCACGTCGGCCATGTGGCGCAATTCCCGCGCGTTGAAGGCCGGCTCGCCGCCGGGAAGCCGCAGGTCTGCCAGGAACGAGAGAGGGGCATTCGTCGCCAGGTAGTCCACACACACCTCGGCCAGGTGGGTGCGCTCCGCCGCCGACAAGCCATAAGGATCGGGCGGGAAATCCGCTTTCCCATACTTCCACCGCACGAACCAGTGGCCGGTCACGATGCGCAGGTCTGCCGCGAGTAGGAAAACAGGCAGCGCCAGCACGAGCAACACTTGAACCAGGCGGGGCCACAGCGTGCGAGTCATTTCATCACCTCTTTCAGAGCAAAGTCGAAAACCAACGCGTTGGTCATCAGTTCGATGGCGGCGCGGTCGTCCGTGAAGATGACCTTGCCAGGCTGCGTGGGACGCAGGTTTGCCGCCGCCTGCACCGCCGTAGGATACAGAAATTCGTCGCCTTCCAGGCCGGGCAGATTGGCCTGCAGATTGCCGGCCCGGCTGGGCTGGACCGTGGCGACGACGACGGCGTTGAAACTGTCCGGTACGTCAATCACGTGCGCGGAAGGGAACACCTGGAGCAACGTCGCCAGCATCGCCTCCACCAGCCGGTAGTCCTCCGGCGTGTGCCCCACGTTGATCGCAACGACGCCGTCGGCGGTGAGGTGGTCGCGCACTTGGCGGAAGAACTCTACCGTCGTCAGGTGCGGCGGGATGTACGGCAGCCGGTAGGCGTCCACGCCGACGACGCTGTACCGCCGCTCGGAACGAGCCAGGTAGTAGCGCCCATCGGCGACGGCGACGTTGAGATTGAGCTGACTCATCGCGAAATATTCGCGCCCTACGCGCACGATCTTGGGGTCAATCTCCACGCCGTCAATCGGCAGTGGCCCATAGACAGCCGTGTACTGCCGGGCCATAGTCCCGGCCGCCAGCCCGATGAGCGCCACGCTTTCGACCCGCTCGGGCGTGTATGGTGGAGGGTTGAAGTAAGGGGCAATGAGAAAATAGTCCCACGGCCCCGGCGTGCGCAGTTGGTCGGGGCAATAGACGGAGTGAATGCCCTGCCCCTCGTTCAGCAACAGGTAGCGGCAGCCTTCCCGCTCCACCACCTGGATGTAGTTGTAGGAAGACTCAGTTTCGTAGATGGCGTTCTCCGCCACCTTGACCGGCTGCCCGCGCAGGAGAATGGTCAGCACGATGATGAGCGCCGGCATCCAGACGTACAGGGGCAGGCGGCGAGGGCTGCTGCGCGCGATCCCGATGAGCGCGACAGCCAGCAAGAACAGCGACAGCAAGACGAACGTGTTGCGCGTGCCGATGGCCGGCACGAGCAACAAGTCAGGCAGAAACGTGCCGACAAAACTGCCCGCGGTCGAGATCGCATAGACGCGGCCGGCGACCCGGCCGGCGCTGGTCACGTCTTTCATCGCCAGTCGGATGATGAAGGGCGAGACGCACCCCAGCAGCGTAACCGGGACGCTGAAGAGAATCAGCACCGTGACGAAGGAACCGCCGAGCATCGCGACGTTAAAGTCGGCCAGACCCGTCGAGGCCAACGCCAGCACCGGGTGGGCGGCGAAGGGTACCAGGCCAACCAGAAAAGCAGCCCACGCCACGATCTGGTAGAGCGTGGCGGGATGGGGAGAACGGTCAGCCCAGCGCCCGCCGATGAAATAACCCGCCGTCAGGTAGAGCAGAATCAGCCCGATGATCGTCGCCCACACCAGGTTGGCGGTGCCAAAGTAGGCACGCAGCAGGCTGGAGGCGGCCAGCTCGACCGCCAGCGAGACCAGCCCGCCAGCGAAGGCAGTGGCGTAGAGGTAGGCGTTGCCCTGTTTGCGCATACGGGCCGATTATACCGCCTTTGAGTGTCCTGGCAACCTGGGGGCACACAATCACCCATTTGACGTAACGTGCATTTTCCGTATAATAGTTGCAGGTTACTGATGTCATTCAAATAGATAGGAATAGGCAAATGGCAGAGCAGACTCAAGAAAAACACGAAAGTCAAGATGGAACAGTCCAGATCAGGCTTCGGTGGCAGGATGCTTCGGACCTGCCGACCTTGTATGCCAATCAAGTCTACATCACTCATGCAGGGACGGAGTTCTATGTGGTCTTTGGTGAAGTGCAACTGCCTGTCCTGATCAATAAGAAGCCTGAGGATCTAGAAGAACTACAGGTAAAGCCTGTAGCCAAGTTGGTGTTCACCTCCGAGAGTATTGTCCCAGTCGTGCAGGCGATGGCTGATAATGTGCGCAAATTTCTGGAGCGACAAGGGACAAGAGAGGAGAGAGACTGATGAACGCCTTGCATCCTTCAAGAGATATGTTGGAGTCCTTCGTTGCTCCACCACGTCCCTTTTCTCTGCGCATTCTTGAGACTACAACTGCTTTGCCCTGGGTAACAGTGGCGTCCGATGCGATCTCGAAGACTGAAGTGCACTTGCCTGCAGGGCGCCAACTCCGTCTTGACCAGGCATGGTTTTGGACGCCTGAGTGGCAGGCAATGGAACGTGAAGCGGATGATGATTTGGCGGCAGGACGCTATGAGGATTTCGAGACCTTTGACGACTTTATCGAAAGTCTTGAGAGGCTGATCAAAGAACAGTGAGCAGAGACTCCTTGAATGAAGCATCGCAGAACCGACCGCTTCAGAAGGACATTCCAGAGGCTACCTCCAGAAATTCAACAGAAAGCGATCAAGGCTTTCAAGCTTTTCCGTGACAATCCTTCGCATCCCTCCCTACACATTGAGAAGCTCGAAGGAGAGCAGGGAATCTGGTCAGGGCGTGTTGACGATCAGTATCGCTTCACGTTTCACTACGAGCGTGATCCCGAGACCGGCGAGACAATCTGCGTTCACCGCGTGATAGGTACACACGAGGTCTACCGAAATCCATAAAGGCCCTGCCAAGTCAAATGATAATATCACCGGGCTGCCACCCACTGGATGACTCGTTGAGGCCTGAAGAGGGGCCAGAGGATGCTATCCTGGTTGGCTCTGGCATCTTGCCAAGATTAATCACACAGGGGCGACGGGAACTGCCGTCGCTTGATTGGGAGCACGATCTGAATGAACTGTAGGCCCCATTGGCTTCCCACTTCACTGTGGATGCCACTAAAGAAAAAGGGATCAATACAGGGTTGCTCTTGAAACGAGGCCAGCAGATCAGAATTGTGGCCAGCGGAGAAGTATCCATAAACAGGGGAGCACCATGGATGAAACCCAATGGCACAATGACCCGAGGAGCACAGGTAGGCGAGCAGCTAAGGGCCACCGGTACCCATTTGATCAAAGCCGCTCCTTCCCGGGGCTCTGCCAGAGTTCCTTGACACACTTCCGGCCACGCAGTCCTCGAGAGTCGAGGGCTAACGGCGCTTGACAGTCGCCTGAAGTGTGCTATACTCTTTGCCATGATAATCGCGTACACCGCTCGGCTAGTCGTGGATAATAACAACAACGACCCTGGCGCCCCCCCGGGGCGGCCGGCGATGTGATGCGTCTATACAGTCCGTGCAACCACAAGCCGCCCCCACCCGGGCGGCTTGTTCTTTTAGACGCGGATTACACGAGGAGATTTCAGAGGCTCATTCTTATACCGAGGAGGAAACGCATCATGAAGCATATAGTCGCGAGCGAACTGAGCCAGCACGTCGGCCAGCGCGTTCAGATGGCCGGCTGGCTGCACAACCTGCGCCGCATGGGCCGCGTGAACTTCCTGCTCCTGCGCGATCGGACGGGACTGGCCCAGGCCGTGCTCGGCAAAGAAGACCTCGCTCCTCTGGAGGGCCTGCAAATAGAGACCGTGCTGGAGGCGTCCGGCGCCGTCGTAGAGGCGCCAGCCGCCCCCCAGGGCCTGGAACTCCACGAGGTCGAGCTGAAGGTGATCACCCCGGTCACCGACACCCTCCCCTTCGAGCTCAACCAGCCCCACATCTCCGCCAACCTGCCCGTCTTTCTGGACCACGCCACCGTCGGCCAGCGCCATCCCCGCCAACGGGCCACCCTGCGCCTCGCGGCCGGCATTGTGGCTGGCTTCCGCCAGGCATTGGACAGGGAGGGCTTTACCGAGATCTTTTCACCCAAGATCGTCGCCAGCGCCACGGAAAGCGGTGCGAACGTGTTCCAACTCGATTACTTCGGGCAGCCGGCCTACCTGGCCCAGAGCCCCCAGTTCTACAAGCAGATTATGGTCGGCGTATTCGAAAAGGTCTACGAAGTCGGTCCCGTCTTCAGAGCCGAGCCCCACGCCACCACGCGGCACATCAACGAATACGTCAGTCTCGACGCCGAGATGGGGTTCATCGAGGACCACTTCACGGTCATGGATTGCCTGACGCGCGTGATGCAGGGCATTCTCACGCACCTGGCCGGGCACTGCGCGGACGAACTGGACGTGCTGGAAGTGGAACTCCCGCAGGTCGGCGCTGCCATCCCCTGGATCTACTTCCCCGATGCCCAGGCCCTGCTCTACCGGCGGGAGGGCATTGACGCGCGCGGAGAGCCGGATTTGGCGCCGGAGCACGAGCGCGCGCTGGGCCAATGGGCCAGCGAGGAGTTCAGCAGCGACTTTCTGTTCGTGACCGGCTATCCGATGGCCAAGCGCCCCTTCTACACCCATCCCAATCCCGCCGACCCGGCCTACTCGAACAGCTTTGACCTGCTTTTCCGCGGCATGGAACTGGTCACAGGAGGCCAGCGGCTGCACGCCTACCGCGACTACCGCGCGGCGGCAGAGAAGGCGGGGCTGTCGCTGGAGCCATACCAGGAATACCTGGAGTGCTTCCGATACGGCATGCCGCCGCACGGCGGCTTTGCCATCGGCCTGGAACGCTTCGTGGCCCAGTTGCTGCAAACCCAGAACCTGAGGTGGGTGACCCTGTTCCCGCGCGACCTGGCGCGACTGAAGCCTTAACGCAGAGCCACAGAGACGCAGAGACGCAGAGAGGATGTCAACTCAGGGGCATCAGCACTCTCTGTAACTCTGCGACTCTGCGTCTCCGCGTTGAGCAGTTGCACGACCGGCACGAAAAAGCCAACTTGGCGTTGTGAAATCTGGTGGTAGTGGTAGAATAACGCCCATTCCACGTCGAAGGAGCGGATGATGCTGAAAACACACAACTGCGGTGAGCTGCGCACTTCGCACACCGGCCAGGAGGTCACACTGGCCGGCTGGGTGAACCGCCAGCGCGACCATGGCGGCCTCGTCTTCATAGACCTGCGCGACCGTTCGGGCACCGTCCAGATCGTGACAAACCCGGATACAGACTCGGCACACGCAATCGCCCAGCAGGTACGCAGCGAGTACGTGCTCCAGGTCATCGGCGCCGTCCAGCCCCGGCCAGCAGGACTCGTCAACCCCGACATCCCTACGGGCGAGATTGAGGTCGTGGCCCACGAGGTGAAAGTTCTGAACCCGGCCAAGACATCGCCTTTCTACATCTACGACGACAGTGCCGTGGACGAAGCGCTGCGGCTCAAGTACCGCTACCTGGACCTGCGCCGGCCTCGCATGCAGCGCAACCTCCTCCTCCGCCACCGCGTGGTCAAGCACATCCGCGATTTTCTCGACGCCCGCGGCTTCGTCGAGATCGAGACGCCGATCCTGTTCAAAACCACGCCGGAGGGCGCGCGGGACTACCTGGTGCCCAGCCGCGTGCACCCTGGCGAATTTTACGCGCTCCCCCAGTCGCCCCAACAGCTTAAACAATTGCTGATGGTCGCCGGCTACGAGCGCTACTTCCAGATCGCCCGCTGCTTCCGCGACGAGGACCAGCGCGGCGACCGCCAGCCAGAGTTCACCCAACTGGACCTGGAGATGAGTTTCGTCCAACGGGAGGACGTGATGGCGCTGACCGAGGAACTGATGGTCGGCATCGTCGAGACCTGCTCCGACCGCCGCTTGCTCTTCAAGCCCCTCCCGCGCCTCACCTACGCCGAAGCTCAATCGCGTTTTGGCACCGACCGGCCCGACATGCGCTTTGGGATGGAACTCAAGGACATCTCGGACCTGGTGGCAGAGTGTGGCGTGGGCATCTTTAGCCAGACCATCGCCGCGGGCGGGCTCGTCAGGGGCATCCGTGTCCCCGGTTGTGGCGCGTACAGCCGTCGCCAAATTGACGAGCTGGCCGCACTGGTCCAGGAAGAGGGCGCGAAGGGCCTGGCCTGGCTGGCATTGGACCAGGATGGCGCGGTGCGCTCCTCTTTCGCCAAATTCCTCACAGAAAACGAGGTAACCGCCATCGTCGAGCGCATGGAAGCCAAATCGGGCGACCTGCTGCTGTTCGTCGCCGATCGCCCCAGGGTCGTGAACACTGCGCTGAGCGCACTGCGGCTGGAGCTGGGGGAGCGACTGAGGCTGCGCGACAGGAGCGTCCTGGCCTTGTGCTGGGTGATTGACTTTCCGCTCTTCGAGTGGAATGAGAATGAACAGCGCTGGGACCCCAGCCATCACCTCTTCACTTCGCCGATGCCGGAGGACGTGCCGTTGCTGGAGACGGACCCGGGTGCAGCCCGCGGACAGCAGTACGACCTGGTCTGCAACGGGGAGGAGATCGCCGGCGGGAGCATCCGTATCCACCGGCGCGAGATCCAGGAGAAGGTGTTTGAGCTGATCGGGCTGGACGTGGCGGTCGCCCGAGAACGTTTTGGCCACATGCTGGAAGCATTCGAGTACGGCACGCCCCCCCACGGAGGCATTGCACCTGGGATCGACCGCTTCGTGATGCTCCTGGCGGGCGAGCCCAACATCCGCGAGGTGATCGCCTTCCCCAAGACTCAGCAGGCAGCCGACCTGATGGCCGGCGCACCATCGCCAGCGGAACCAAAGCAGTTGGAAGAACTCCACATCCGGGTTGTGGACTGAGCATCGCGCACGCAGGGTAACGGATTCTAGGCAATGCATCACCTGTCCTTAATACAATGTGAACGGAAACGTGTTATGATCAGTTACCGGAGGAAAGAGCATGCCTAGCGATCTGATCACCCGTGTACAAGAGGACAAAGTGCGCTTCATCAGCCTTCAGTTCACCGATATCCTGGGGACAATCAAGAGCGTCACGATTCCCATAGGCAGACTTGAAGAAGCTCTGGAACAGGGGGTCTGGTTCGACGGCTCGTCCATTGAGGGCTTCGCGCGCATCTACGAAAGCGACATGGTGCTCATACCTGACCCGACCACCTATCACGTGCTGCCATGGAGCGCGCCAGAGCGGCGGCGGGCACGCCTGATCTGCGACGTGCATGGCCCGGACGGCCAACCCTCGCTCAGCGCACCGCGCGTGGCGCTGAAGCACTTGCTGGCGCAGGCTGCCGGGCGAGGGTACACCTATAACGTCGGCCCTGAGTTAGAGTTCTTTCTGTTCAAGCGCAACAACGAACAGAACAGCGGGCACCCCACCCGGCCTGCCCCACACGACGTGGGCGGTTATTTCGATTTCTCACCCCGGGACGAGGCTCAGCAGGTGCGTAGCGAGATCATCCTGGCGCTGGAATGTATGGGCATGCAGGTCGAGATGGGCCACCACGAAGGGGCCGCCGGCCAGCACGAGATTGACTTCCGCTACGCCGACGCGCTGGCCAGCGCCGACAATGCCGTCACGTTCAAATATACGGTGCGGGCCATCGCCGCCACCCACGGCATCTACGCCAGTTTCATGCCCAAGCCCATTTTCGGCATCAATGGCTCTGGCATGCACACCCATCAGAGCCTGTTCAACGCCGCGGGGCGGAATCTGTTCTACGACCCGCACGACGAATACCATCTCTCGCGGCTGGCCTACAATTTCATCGCCGGGCAGATGGAACACGTGCGAGCGCTGGCAGCCATCGTCGCTCCCACGGTCAACAGCTACAAGCGCCTGACGCCGGGCTACGAAGCGCCGGTCTATATCTGCTGGGCGCAACTCAACCGCTCGGCATTGATCCGCGTCCCTGCCCACGGGTCACGGCAGCAGAACGCCATGCGGGTCGAACTGCGTTGCCCCGATCCCAGCGCCAATCCCTACCTGGCCTTTGTCGTGATGCTCGCGGCCGGCCTCGACGGCATCGAGCGGGACCTGACTCCCCCACCTCCAGTCAACGAAGACGTCTACAACTTCGACGAAGGCGACCTTCGCGAACGAGCCATCGGCACGTTGCCAGGCACACTGGCCGAAGCATTGGACGCACTCGAGCGAGATGAGGTGATCCAGGGGGCGCTGGGGCCGATCATCACCGCGGCCTTCCTGCGGGCCAAACAGACGGAATGGGACGAATACCGCATCCAGGTGACGAACTGGGAATTAGAGCGCTACCTCGAGACAGCCTGACCTCCCTTCCCTTCCCTTCCCTCCCTTCCTTCCCCTCCTTCCCTTCCCTCCTCTCTAACTTGCGCTTTTTCCCAATGCGTGGTATATTCTAAATAACCCTGCTGTGTGCGTGATTGCCGTTTTGTGTTTTGAGCCAACACCTATAAAAATTGGGGGCTGTCTCTTCAGAGAGGAATGCGATAGCCTACGGGCAAGGCAGACCGCTGAGCAGGTCCCCACCTGCGAGAGCAGGTTCAAAACTCGTCGGCACACGGCATGGCAGGGTTTGGCCTAATGGTATCTGCAAACGCCACCGGTATACCGGTGGCGTTTGCACGCCTGCACTTGACTTGGCCCTTCTTTTGTGCTATCCTCTTTATCCAAACAGGCAGTGTGAGGTACATCGTGTTACGAGAACGAGTCTCTGAGGACATTTACATCTTCACCAGTGACCTATATGCACAAGTGACGGCCGGAGCAATCGTGACGTCTGATGGTGCAGTCATTGTAGATACCTTGCCCCTTCCCGCCGAAGCGCGCCAGATGGCAGCGTTCATTGCTCAGGTTTGCCGACCTGGTGTGCGATATGTGATCCTGACCCATTACCACGCCGACCATACGTACGGCGCTTATCTATTCCCACAAGCTGATGTGGTGGCGCACGCCCGCTGCCGGGCCTTGCTGGCCCAAATTGGTGTGCCAGCGTTGGAAGTGGCGCAGGCCGAAGCCCCTGAATTGGAAAAAGTCGTTCTTCGCCTGCCTGACATCACGTTTGATGGTGGAGAGATGGGACTCCGGTTGGCAGGAAAAATGACCCGGCTGATCCACGTACCTGGTCATACACAGGACTCGGTAATGGTATACGTTGAGGATAGTCGCGTGCTGTTCGCTGCTGACACGGTGATGCCAGTGCCCTCCATCGTGGACGGTGACGTGGACGCATTCAGGGCCTCTTTACGGAAAGTAGCAGAACTATCCATAGAGAATATCGTGCAGGGGCACGGGGAAGTCATCCTGCGTGGAGAGGTGCAGGACGCAGTGCAGGCCAGTCTGACCTATCTGGATGTCATCGAGGCACTGGTGGCCAAAACGATCAAGAGCGGCAAGCGTAAAGAAACACTACAGAAGGTCAGTATCGAAGCCTGTGGCCTGTCACGCATCCCGCTGAACGGGCTGGTCCAGCAGATCCACGTGGCAAATCTGTTGGCCCTATACGACCGGATGAAGTCACCATGAGCGACAACGTAGAACGCATTCTCGCAGCCATTGCAGCGCTTTCCAGAGAGGAGCGTGCCAGGCTACTCGAGCGGCTGACAAAGGGGCAGCAACCGCCATCTGCATCCCAGATAGCCTTTCCGCTGCACTTTGCCAGTGACGAGTTGGAAGGCCCGCCTGACTATATCATTACCTTCGACGGGGGTAGCCAGGGCAACCCCGGCCCTGGTTATGGAAGTTATGCGCTGGTGGGCACACGCGATGGAAAGCAGAGCCTGGTGCGCCTGGATTTCGGCCGCCACATGACCAACAACGAGGCCGAATACGAGGCGCTGATCGCCGGACTACAGGGCCTGATCGAGCGCATTGAGGCAACAGGGCGGGCGCCAGAAGACTTCACCGTCGAGATACGAGGGGACAGTGCCTTGGTGATCCACCAGGTAGAGGGCACCTGGAAGGCGAGAGACGATCGGATGCGCTTGTTGCGCAACCGGGCGCGGGAACTCTTGACCCGCTTCAAACACCACCTGCTGATGCTACAGGAGCGGGAAGAATCGGTGCAGATCTTGAAGCACTAATTGACCGCCCTTGACAGCCTCGCATTCTTGTGGCATAATGTACTTCGAGCGATCGAAAGCGATGATGGAGACGAGTAGGCACGAGGTACCGGCCCAGAGAACCCGGGACAGGTGAGAGCCGGGTACGGAGCTTGTGTCGAAAATCCCTCCGGAGCTGCTGACCGAACAGATGGTAGATTGGTAGTTGGTAGGTTGGTAGATTGGTAGATTGGTAGACTGGTAGATTGGTGACCAGTTTCCCAATTTGCCAATTCCCAATTTACCAGTTTACCAATATACCAACTTAGTAGACTCAGCCGGATTCGTCCCCCGTTACCAGGACGCGGCGATCGTGCGTCGCCGGCAGAGTGGTCCTGCCTGCGTGCAGGGCAAGAAGGGTGGTACCGCGGGAGGTTCAGGCTCCCGTCCCTTCGGGGACGGGAGCCTTTTCGTTATAGAAATGTAGGACAGGATGCCATCTTGTCCACGTTCGGCCCAGTTGCGGGAGGAAATATGAACTTCAAGATCCGGCCTGGCACCGAGAAGGACGTGCCAGAGATGCTCCGGCTATGGCGCGAGATGATGGACTTTCACGCCCGCCTGGACTCCCGTTTTCGCCCCCTCCCCAGGCCAGAAGGGGAGCGTGCGTGGGAGAAGCACCTGCACGAGCACGTCTGGGGGAGCGAGGACTGGTGCGTCTTTGTGGCCGAGGCGGATGGCCGGCTGGTCGGCCAGATCCTGGGCATGACGCGCGATGCCATCCCCGTGCTCGAGCCCGAGCGGTATGGCTACGTGACGGACGTCGTCGTGGACCCGGCAGCGCGGCGCAGCAGGGTCGGGCAGGCACTGTTCGAGGCGCTGAAGGCCTGGTTCCGCCAGCGAGGCGTCTCCTACCTCCAATTGTCGGTGACGCACGCCAACCCCACCTCGCAGGCCTTCTGGCGCGCCATGGGCTGCACCGACTACATGGACCTCATGTGGTGCGATCTGGAGGCAGAATAAAAGGCATGTCAAATCGGCACTTCCACCACCCAGCCCCACAGATCGGGGCGTTCCTGGAGTTGAATCTCGTCCAGTGCCTGGCGGAGCTTTTCTGCCCGGGGACCAGGTTTCCCGTCGCCGATAGGATGCTCCACTCCCCGGTAGTTGATGGCGGTGATGAGAGAGAGAACGGCGGCGGTACCGGTGTAGAAGGCCTCGACCGCGTCGCTGAGGACTTCGTCAATGGACAGCCGCCGTTCCACCGCGATCCAGCCGAAGACGTCACGGGCGATAGTGAGAATGGAATCGCGGGTGAAGCCGGGGAGGATGGAGCCCAGTTCGGGCGTGACCAGCGTGCCGTCCCGCAGAATGGCGAAAAAGTTGGTGGAACCCAGTTCCTCGACGTAGCGGTCCTCGCGGGCATCCAGGTAGAGAGCATCGGCGTACCCCAGGTCGTGGGCCACCTGGTGGGGGCCGAGGGTGCCGGCATAGTTGCCGGCCGCCTTCACCGCGCCGGTGCCGTAGGGGGCCGCGCGGTGGGTAGCAGAGAGGACAATCACCCGGTCGCCCCCCATGTACCGGCCCACGGGGCTCCCGAAGACAAAGAAACAGTATTCCTGCGCCGGTCTCACGCCCAGCACAGGCCCGGAGCCGACGAGCGTTGGCCGGATGTAGAAACTGCCTTTGCCGTAGCCGGGCGCCCAGCGGTTATTGGCCCGCACCACCATCTGGACCGCCTCCATAAAGACGTCCACCGGCAGAGCGGGCATCGCCAGGCGGGTCGCGGAAGTGCGCAGACGGCGCGCATTGTCAGCAGGGCGGAAGAGAACGCTCTTCCCCTCCCGCGTGCGGCGGGCCTTGAGCCCCTCAAAGACCGCCTGGCCATAGTGGAAAACGTTGGCACCGGGGGAGAATTCCAGCCTGGCCCCCTGATGCTCGTAGAGCTGCCCTGGCTCCCAGCCGGACTCGGCCGTCCAGCGCGTCAGCCAGAAACCGTCCAGTTCGCGGTAATCGAAACCCAGGTCATCGTCCCAGCCCGGCTCCTGGGATGGAAGGTGTGATTCAGACGTGAAAAACTTTAACACGGGCCCCTCCTTCGCCTTACTATCTGTTGTAGGACAAGTTGCCAACTTGTCCACAGAGCTTGATTGTAGGCGAGAGGGGCAAAAAGGTCAACCGAACGTTTTGGAGGAGGAAGAAATGTTCAAACCAGTCCCTAGCACCGTTGATTTTGTCGCCCAAGAGCACGAGATCCTGGCGTTCTGGGAGAAGACGCAGGCTTTCCAGAAACTGATCCAGTTGCGGCAACATGCTCCCCGTTGTTCTTTCATGGATGGCCCCATAACCGCGAACAATCCCATGGCTGTCCACCACGGCTGGGGCCGCACCTACAAAGACCTGTACCATCGCTTCTGGGCCATGAAAGGCTACCGCACCCGCTACCAGAACGGCTTCGACTGCCAGGGCTTGTGGGTCGAGGTGGAAGTGGAGAAGGAACTCGGCTTCCGCTCCAAGCAAGATATCGAGGGTTATGGGATCGCCCGCTTCGTGCACAAGTGCAAGGAGCGCGTGCTCCGCTACGCCGCCATGCAGACCGAGCAATCCGTCCGGTTAGGGTTTTGGATGGACTGGAACGATCCAGATTCCCTGCGCAGCCTGGCCGACCGGCTGGCGCAGAACCCACAGGAAGTCATCACCGTCCAGGGGCCGCACGGCCCGCTGACTGACACGGTCGAAGGGGTCATCGCCCGGCTGGGCCTGCCCGAACTGGGCGGCTCCTACTTCACCTTCTCGACCGAGAACAACTTTATGATCTGGACACTCCTCAAACGTTGCTGGGAGCGGGAATGGCTCTACAAGGGGCGCGACGTGATGCCCTGGTGCCCGCGCTGTGCCACCGGCATCAGCCAGCACGAGATCGTCACGGAGGGATACCGCGAACTGTCTCACCCGAGCGTCACGCTGCGCTTCCCACTGCGGGGGCGGCCAGGAGAGAGCCTGCTGGTATGGACGACCACCCCCTGGACACTGACCAGCAACGTGGCGGCTGCGGTGGGGCCGGAACTGACGTACGTGAAGGTGCGCCAGGGGGACGAGATAGTCTATCTCTCTAAAGGTACACTGCCACTCCTGAACCACACATACGAGGTGCTCGAAGAGATGAAAGGGACAGCGCTGGAAGGCTGGACCTACGATGGGCCCTTCGACGAACTGGAGGCCCAGCAGGTTGCCGGTGGACCACAGGCGCACCGGGTGATCCTGTGGGACGCGGTGGGAGAGGAGGAGGGCGCTGGCATCGTCCACATGGCCCCCGGCTGCGGCGCGGAGGACTTTCAGTTGGGCAAGGAGCACAGCCTGCCGGCTATCGCCCCACTGGACGAGGAGGGCGTCTTCCTGCCAGGCTTTGGCCCACTCACCGGCACCCACGTCGCCGAGAGCGCCGCCCTGATCTTCGAAAACCTGCGCCAGAAGGGCCTGCTCTACAAGGTCGAAGATTACACCCACCGTTACCCCGTCTGCTGGCGCTGCCGCACCGAGCTGGTCTTCCGGCTGGTGGACGAGTGGTTCATCTCGATGGATGAACTGCGCCACGACATGATCGAGGTCACCCGGCAGATCCGCTGGATTCCCTCGTTCGGACTGGAGCGCGAGGTGGACTGGCTGCGCAACATGCACGACTGGATGATCAGCAAGAAGCGCTACTGGGGATTGGCGCTGCCCATCTGGGAGTGCAAGGCATGCGGCCACTTCGAGGTCATCGGCGACGACCAGGAACTCAAGGCGCGAGCCGTGGCCGGGTGGGAGGAATTTGAGGGACACACCCCTCACCGGCCCTGGGTGGACGCCGTGCGCATCGCCTGCCCCACATGTGGCGCGCAAGTGAGCCGCATCCCCGAGGTGGGCAACCCCTGGCTCGATGCCGGCATCGTCAGCTTCAGCACGCTCCAATACCGCACCAATCGCGATTACTGGCGGCAGTGGTACCCGGCCGACTGGATCAGCGAGTCTTTCCCTGGCCAGTTTCGCAACTGGTTCTACAGCCTGCTGGCGATGGCGACGGTGCTCGAGAACTCCCCGCCCTTCAAGACCTGCTTCAGCTATGCCACACTCCTGGCCGAGGATGGGCGGGAAATGCACAAATCGTGGGGGAACGCGATTGAGTTCAACGAGGCCGCCGACAAGATGGGCGTGGACGTGATGCGTTGGCTCTATTGCCGCCAGAAGCCAGAAAACAACCTGACCTTCGGCTATAACCGGGCGGACGAAGTGCGGCGGCAGTTCCTGCTCCCACTGTGGAATGTATACTCGTTCTTCGTCACCTACGCCAACATTGACAAGTGGACACCTCAGTCAGGGAGCAGGGAGCAGGACTCTGGACAGGCCCCAGATCACCGATCACCAATCCCTGATACCTCCTTGCTTGACCGCTGGATCCTGGCCCGCCTGAACCAGGTGCTTGCCCAGACTACCAACCACCTGGAAAACTATGACGCTTACAGCACGACGCTGGCAGTCGAGCCGTTCCTGGAGGACCTGACCAACTGGTACGTCCGCCGCAGCCGGCGCCGGTTCTGGAAGAGCGAACAGGATGCAGATAAGAACGAGGCCTACGCTACGCTCTATCAGATCCTGACGACCCTCTGCCGATTGTTCGCGCCGCTCGTCCCCTTCGTGAGCGAAGCGATGTATCAGAACCTGGTCCGCTCGGTGGCCCCAGGCGCGCCCGAGAGCGTCCACCACACCAGTTGGCCCCAGGCAGACCCGGCGATGGTGGACGAGGGACTCTTAGCGCAGATGGCACTGGCCCGGCAGGTGGTCCTCCTCGGCCACTCTGCCCGTAACAGCCGGAATATCAAACTGCGCCAGCCTCTGGCCCGCGCACTGGTCTACCTGGAGTCAGGCGCCGACAGATTGGACGAGGAGTTGGTGGACCTGATACAGGACGAATTGAATGTCAAGCAGGTGACCTTTGTAGACGACGTGAGCGACCTGGTAGTGTGTCACCTGCTTCCGGACAACAAGGTGCTGGGGCCCCGCTTTGGCAAGCGCTTCCCAGCCGTGCGAGCGGCGCTGGCGGCGCTTGACCCACGGGCGGCCGCGCAGCGGCTGCGGGCGGAACTGCCCTTGCGGCTGGAGGTGGAGGGTGAGGAAGTGGAGTTGAGTCCTGACGAGGTGCTGATACGGGAGGAGTCTCAGGCAGGACTGGCAGTCGCCTCAGAGCGGAACGTGACCGTCGCCGTGGACACGACGATCACTCCCGACCTGGCTGCCCAAGGGCTGGCCCGCGAGGTGGTCCGGCGGGTGCAAAACCTGCGCAAGGAAGCCGGCTTCAATCTGGATGACCGCATCGTCACCACCTACCAGGCTGAAGGAGCACTTGCTGAAGCAATCGAGGTGTGGCGAGACTTTATCGCAGCGGAGACACTGAGCGTGAAATTGCAGGCCGGGCCATCGGACGCAGGAGCCGTCACGGATGAGGACCTGGTAGATGGTTACTCACTCAGCCTGGGAATCCGCAAGGCGTGAGTACGCGGTTTCCGTCCATCTTGCCAATTCAGGCCGAGTGGGGTAAAATGGCATGCACTTGAGAGCGTAAATCCAGGAGGAACGCAGAGATGCCTTTTTCGTACGAAAAAGCGAGGCAGGAACTGCTGGAGGAACAGACGCAACTGCGCGAGCAGTTAGAGCGATTGGAAACCGCGCAGTACGAAAACATCGGCTACAGCAACCATATCGCCGACGATGCGACTGACGCCTTTGAGCAGACAGTGGGAGTGGCGCTCCAGCGTAAGATCGAAGCCACGTTGGAGGAGGTAGCGCAGGCCCTGGCCAGGTTTGAAGACGGGACCTATGGCCTCTGTGAATCCTGTGGGGCCAGGATTGACCGCGCCCGCCTGGAGGCACTGCCCCATGCAAGATACTGCATGGACTGCCAATCGCGCCAGGAACAGAACCATATACGGATGAGCTCTCGTTGAAGCGACGGAGGCGAGACACCCTGATCTTGCCAACCATGGCCGTCTTGGTCGTGCTTGTTGACCAGCTCAGCAAGCGCACCGTGATGGCGTGGCTGGCGGAGGGCCAGTCTTGGGACATTGCACCCTGGCTGGCCCCTATCTTTCGTATCACCCACGTGACGAATACAGGCGCGGTGTTTGGGCTGTTTCGCGGGTGGGGCGATTTCTTTATCGTCGTTACTGCGATCGTCATCGTGGCGATCATCGTGTACTACCACCAACTCCCAGATGGGCAATGGCTGATGCGCGTGGCGCTAGGCCTTCAATTGGGCGGTGCAATCGGCAACCTGGTGGACCGGCTGCGCCAGGGCTTCGTCGTGGACTTTATAGACTTGAACTTCTGGCCACTGCGCGAGTGGCCAGTGTTCAATTTGGCGGACACGTCCCTCGTGACCGGCACCATTCTGCTGGCACTGTTCATGATACAGGAGGAGTGGCGCGAACGGGAAAAGCGGCAGGCTGCAGAGCATGCTTGAGGAACAAGTTGCGACAGAATCCACCGTCTCGTTCACGGTAGAATACGGAGGGGAGCGGCTCGACAAGGCTATTTCGGCTCACGTGCAGAACCTCAGCCGGGCGGCCGTCCAGCGTCTGATCAAAACCGGTGAAGCCACCGTCAACGGGCAGCCCAGCAAGCCCAGTTACCGTGTGCAGGTGAACGACACGGTCGTCGTGCACATCCCCGCCGAGACACCTGCACCGGTCTTGCCGGAGGACATCCCGCTTGACATCGTTTACGAAGACAATGTCCTGCTGGCGGTGAACAAGCCGGCAGGGATGGTCGTGCACCCGGCGCTGGGACACACCAGCGGCACACTGGTCAACGCCGTGCTGTCCCACTGTCCCCACGTCGCCGACGTGGGCGGGTTGGAACGGGCCGGCATCGTCCACCGGCTCGACAAAGACACCTCCGGCCTGATACTCGTCGCCAAGGACGAGGCGTCCCACGCCGCGCTCCAACGCCAGTTCAAGCGCCGCCAGGTCGCCAAGACCTACCTGGCGTTAGTCGAGGGCCACGTGCAGCCCCGAGAAGGAGTCATCGAAGCACCCGTGGGGCGTGACAAACAGCAGCGCAAGCGCATGGCCGTGGTGCGACACGGGCGGGAAGCGCGCACGGTATACCGGGCCATCGAGTACTTTGCCGATCACACGCTGCTGGAGGTGCGCCCCTACACCGGCCGCACACACCAGGTGCGCGTACACCTGGCCTGGCTGGGCTATCCGGTGGTAGGAGACGCCGTTTACGGCCGCCGTCACCAGCGGCTGCTCAAAGGCCGTCACTTTCTCCACGCGGCGCGGCTGCGTTTCACCCATCCCACGACGAGCGAAGAGCTAGAGTGTACCGCCCCACTGCCACCAGAACTGGCTATCATCCTCACCAGACTTCGGAAGTCTCGGAGAACTTCCGAAGTCTGAATAAAGTTTGAACAATCGGAGGTGCACCCATGGAAGAGCCGGCCATCGAGATCCTGGCCGAAACCGAAAACTTTAACGTGTGGCGGGCTGAAGAGCCCGACGGCGAGACGACCTACCACCTGGAACTGGGGCCTGTCACCGTAAACCTTTTCCGCGAGGAGTGGGAAGAGTTTCTGAGATTGGTTGAAGAAGCGGCAAAGCATGCTGCAGCAGGGTAAACCCACTCCACAACTGCAACAGTGGTACGACCGGCTGGCCCCGGTGGTCGAAGAGGCGCGGGCGACGCTGCGCCGCCTCAAGCCGGGCAAGCTGGTGCTGCACAGTGGCTGCGAGCAGGACGAAGATGGCAGTTTCCGCCTCACCTTCTTCTGGCAAGAGTACGCCGTCTCCCACGACGACTTCACCGTCCGGCGGGCCGCGACCGGCGAGGAACCCTCCTCCTTCACCCAGAGCATCATCCTCACCTACCTGGCCACCGCCGACGGCACGACCCCTTCGAGCCGCTGGGTAAGTTTCCGCGAACTCCCCTCTGGACTCTTTTATGCCCAGGCGTTCCAGGGCTACTCGGGCAACCTGCTGGTGCGCGAACTGCCAGGTGG
>Ga0172363_10001193_pt1 | contig 20805 bp, 16 predicted proteins | sample LakKivs2_kivu2a2_FD_114541 | JGI IMG/M metagenome (GOLD analysis project Ga0172363, IMG submission 114541) | Sediment microbial communities from Lake Kivu, Rwanda - Sediment s2_kivu2a2 | ecosystem: Environmental > Aquatic > Freshwater > Lake > Sediment | place: Rwanda: Western Province, Lake... | reverse complement strand
CCGGTGAAGCCGTGGGAGGCCAGAATGGCCGCCCGGACTCCGGCTTCCACGGCCAGCGGGTCGGCCGCGTTCTTCATGTTGGTCAGGTGGCCGGCCACAACCCCGCCCAGAGTGAAATGGCTCGAGCCGCTGATGCCGGTCGCGGCCACGAGCTCGTCCTCGGTAAGATCGAGCATCCTGCCTGCGGCCAGAGGGCTTACGAACTGGGTCAGGCTTGCGTGATGCCAGCCGGCTTCCCGGATGCCGGGCGTGGCCGCCAGGCACATCCGCATTTCGAGCTCGTAGGCGATCACGATGCCGGTTATCAACTCCCGGCCGCTCAGGCCGCGGAATTCAGCCGGGGCGAGCACGGCCGGGATGATGTCGGAAGGATGTGAGGGATCCTGTTTCCAGTAAACGTCGTTGTAGTCCATAGCCCGGATGAGAATGGAATTCATGAGAGCGGCATTGGGCATGTTGGTTTTCGTGCCGTACCCGATGACGGTCGCCTGTTCGCGGCCGCCCAGAGTCTGAACGTAATCATGAACCGACCGCATGTCGGGTAGGTCTAAAGCGGCCAGGGCGCAGCCGGTGCTGTCGAGCAAGAATCGCTTGGCGGCGGTCCGGGCGGAGTCCGGAATGTCCTGGTAACGAAGCGACCGGGCGAAGCGGGCCATTTTCCGGCTGATTGATTCCATTTCTTCCCCCTTGACTCGGTCTCTGCGCTCTGTCACTCGACCGGATCGAAGTTCATGAAATCGGCGTAGTGGACGATTATCGATTCGGCCGACCTCGGGCCGGGATCTCCCTCTTTGGAATGAGTGCCTATGATGTGCTGGACCTCGGCCGGGAGGCCGTTGGCGTCGGCCAGGGCTACCCCCGAAAAGGGATGCCTGACGAGTTTACCCTCTTTGCTTTTTTGAAAGCGGCCGCCGGTTTCTTCCATTTCGAGGACTTTGCCGACGTCATGGAGAATCGATCCGGCCAGCAAGATGTCGCGGTTCAATTTGATTTTGCCCTTATAAATCTCATCGAAGACATCAGCCACGGCCAGGCAGATTCTGGTTACGCTTCTGACGTGTTCCGCCAGATCGATGCCCGGCTTCTTGGCCAGGGTGAACGGCATGCGCTTGAGGTCGGCGGGCTTCCAAGCGCCGCGCTCCAGGGCCATTTTCCAGGTGGCGATTACCTTTTCCCGGAGGCCCGTGTTTTCTATCAAATCGATCTCCGGCAGAATCGAACGGATCTCTTCCTTGATGCCCATCAGTCCACCTCCCTGAATGGTTTTCCCTTATACACGGCCTGGTCGAAGTTAATCGTCCGCATCTCGGGTTGAGAAGCGATTTCTTCGAAGTAATGAGCCGATAGGCCGGCTATCCGGCCCCAGATGAACAGGGCTTTGGCCACCGAGGCATCAAGACCCATATCGGCCACTATGGCCCCGATGACGCCGTCGACGTTTATCGGGAGTTCCATGCCTCTCACTTCCCGGAAAACGGCCGAGACCAGCCTGGAAACGGCCACATTATCCCCGGCGATTCCCGCTTCGTCGGCCAGTTTCCAGAGCACGTCCCGCCTGGGATCTTTGGCGTGTATTCTGTGTCCCAGGCCTTCGATCCTGCGTCCGTCCCGGATATATTCGGACATCAGCGATTCAGTTGCCTCTTTGAGCCCGATCCGGCGGCTTTTCGAGCGGGAAACGCAGCCGGAGAAGAAACGGGCCGCCCGGCCGCCGGCGCCGCCGTGGACATCGGTTATCGCGCTCACCCCGGAGGCCAGGGCGACTTCATATGCCGCCCTGACTGAGGCGGCGATTATAGTGGCCTGGGCGGATGGCGGAGTTACGCCGTGATCGACCGACGCGACTACCATGGCTTCGAGCATCCTGGCCTGCCCTTGGCCGGGCCCTGTCTTGCCGCTGACGACTTTATGAATGACTTCGCTGAAATCTTCGTCCCCGGTCAGGCCGGCCAGGGCAGCCGAAGTCCCGAAGATTGACGCCAGAAAGCGGGCCGTTCTCCCCAGGGCAAAGCAAGCCTTCGAAACCTGCCCCATGGTTCCGATGGCCGGGAAAGAAGCCAGCGGTTCGTCGAGCAAAAAACATCTGGCCAGGGCTTTGGATAATTCCTCTCCCTGCGGTCCGCTGAAATCCGCGGCCGGGGCCATGACGCCCTGGAAAGCCGCCGCTTTGAGTTCCGTCAGTACTTCCGGGACAGGGAACTCGCCTTTGATCAAGAGGTGGGTCGTTTCGAGCAGTCCCTTCCGGGCGACTATTCTGTCGAGAGGATATCCGGAAATCATGATTGAATTGGGCTCGATCCTGGTGATCAGCGTTCCCCAGCCCGGAGCCTTGGGCTTTGCCTCCCAGATTTCCTTCATTTTCTGATAGTAACGCTCGGTTTTGAAATAGGTCCTCGGAAGTTTTTCTTTTACTGCCTGAATGAGATCATGCTGGGAGTTGACCACCTTGATCCCGGCCTGCTCCAGAGCTGTTTTTTTCGACTGGAAAGTTCCATAGTCCTGCCCGGGGGAGACTATCGCCCCGGCGTGGCCCATTCTTTTTCCCTCCGGGGCATGGGCTCCGGAAATCAAGGCGACTATCGGTTTTGGGTATTTACCGGGATGGGCCTTGATGTCCCCGGCCAACCGCTCCTCCTGAGCGCCGCCGATTTCGCCGGCGATGACTACGAGGTCGGTATGGGGATAATCCATGGCCAGGGGAACCAGATCGAGAAATGTCGAACCGATGGCGGCGTCACCGCCGATGCCGAGGACCGCGTTTTGGGCTATGCCTGCGCTGGCCAGAGCGTCCGACAGGTGATAAAGGATGGCGCCGCTGCGGGAGATGATCGTGACTCCGCTCGGGCCCGGCTGGCCGGAATCTTTTTCTTCGGGGTAAAAGACATCGGGGAGCATCCCGATTTTTACCCGCTCCGGGGGAAAGATTATGCCCGGCGAATTGCCGCCGATGAAGAGTGATTTGTGTTTCCTGGCCGCCGCCAGGATATCTCTTATATCCCTGACCGGGATTCCTTCGGTAATGAGAACGACTATGGGCAGGCCGGATTCGATGGCCTCGATGGTAGCTTCCCCGGCCGTCGAGTAATGGCGCCAGATGCTGGCCGCAGCGATATATGGATGCTCCTTCAGGCATTCTTTTACCGTGTCGTAGACGGGAATCGTTTCCAGGATTCTCGTGCCGCCCCGGCCGGGAGCGATGCCGGCCGTGATGTTCGTCCCGAAGTCGCGCATCAGGCCGGCATGGTGCGTCCCCTGCTTACCCAGGCCGATGACGATCGTTTCGATTTCGCCGGTCTCCTTGATGTGCCTGGCGATCCCCGGTTTGATTTTCTGGATGAGATAAAAGAGCATTCCCTCGTCTGCAGGCAGCCGGTTGTCGTTAATCGTCAATTTTCCCTCTTGCTTCGGAAGGCTTCCGCTAATCCTTCTTTGATCACGTCGGCCATGATCTTTTGATTGCCGACGATGATCGTCATTTTTTTGAGCGGTTCGGGCGTTTCGCGCTTGGCTTTCTCCAGGTACTCCCTGGCGCCCGGCAGGTCGGTGCCGACCATCCGGCCGTAGACGGGCACGATCCGCTTGCCTTCTCCGTAGCGCTCCCGGAGAGCCCTGATCAGACCCCGGATGAAAACGTCGCAGCTCGATACGCCGCCGAACCGCGAAGTAATTATAAGATCGACCTTGTCGTAATCCATGAGCAGATGAAACATCCCGGCGACCTGGGTCTCGGAAGGGCCGCCGCCGGAGTCCAGGAAATTCACCGGGACCACTTTCCCGCCGAAGAACCGCTCGCCCGTATTGACCACCTCATCTATGGAGAAAATGCCGTAGCCGGCTCCGCCGGGTACGAGCCCGACGTAAATTTTGTCTTTTTTGCGCGGGGCGTCGGGAGATAGAAGGTCGACGTAAGGAAAGCCTGCTTGTTGGGCCCGGCGCTCGTTGGCCGTCGGCTCGGCCACATCGTGCCTTTTGCTTTTGATCCCCAGGTCTTCGAGGAGTTTGGCCTGCCGGAAGAGAGCGTTGTCGTCGAGTATCAATTTGGCATCTGCGGCTACGGGCCCGCCGGGCGTGATTATCAGGGGATTTATCTCGCAAAGCCTGGCGTCGGCGGCCTGGTACAGATCGTAAAGGGCGGAGATGAGGCCTTCAAGATCCTGGCGGATATCTCCATGGTCATATCGGAGCGGGCCGGGGTTCGCCCGTTCCAGATCTCGGGCCAGTTTGGCCGCCAGTTCCCGGGCCGAATCCTCGGGCAGTTCCGATTCGTTCTGGGTAAGCTCGAGCCGGTGGAGCGCTTCCGGCCGTTCCCGGGCTACGGTTTCGATTTCGACTCCCCCCGAAGCGCTGACGATTACGACGTTGTTGAAAGTCGAAGGATCCATAGTGGCCCCTATGTAACAGCTGCCGGTTGCCTCTACGGCTTCCTCGACCAGTATCATGTCCACGGGATAGCCTTTGATTTTTAACCGGAAAAGTTCTTCGGCCAGGCTCTGGGCCTCCTTGAGACCGGCCGCTTTCTTTATGCCGCCGGCCTTGCCCCGGCCTCCGGCCAGGACCAGCGCCTTGAGCATGACGGGTTTTGAAAAGTCATGCCGAAGGGCCTTCAATTCGCCTGGCGAGCGGATGACTCCGTATTGTTCCGGCACCGGGATCCCCCGGGCCTCGAATATTTTTTTCGTCTCGTGTTCGTAAAGTTTCATTCAACGACTTCCCGCCGGGACGAACCATGAAATTACCCCGCAGGAGCTTCATTTTTCGCCGCCAATCGGGGCCCGGCTTTTTTCTTGATGCGTCGTCCTGATTCGGGGTTGCTTAGTATAAATCAGGGCTCGAACTAATGTCAACGGCCTGCGGGCCGGGCGGCATTTCGCCGGCCGGGGTGTCACAACCTTCATTATCAGGTCCGGCGAGCTCAGTGATAAAATAGACTTATTAATGATGGCCGTTGGTTGGCCCGGCAAGACCGGGCCGGGGAGGGAAGAGATGAGAAAGAAAAAAGCCAGCTCGGAAATTACGTTCCTTATCGGTTTTTGTCTCGTTTCGATGGCGGCCTTCAGCACTTTGCCGGCCGCCGCTCAGGCTCCGCCATTTACTCTCGAGCCTGACCTGACAATCGGCGTCGAAGACGGTGAAGAGGCCTTGATGTTCGGAGACGTCACGGAGGTCGATCTCGACGGTAAAGGATACATCTATATTCTCGATTTCAAGTTCCGAAAGATCGTCGTTTGCGGCCCCGACGGGGGGCATGTCAGGACGATCGCCGTTGCCGCCGGCCAGGGTCCGCAGGAACTAACCACGATCTCCGGCATTGCCGTAACTCCCGGCGGCATGCTTTTCGTAGCCGGTCCGCGAAAGGTCATGGTCTATGACCAGGAAGGCCGGTTCGTCCGGTCGTTCCAGCTGGATTTTATGACCTCGCAGATCGGCTGCCCCGGGACGGAGGAGGTAGTTGCCATAGGGCTGAACAACGGCAAGATCCTGCACGTTTTCGACGCCACGGGAAAGCTTTTAGCTTCGTTCGGTGACACGTTCACTCCGCCCGACGATCTCCTGGATATGAAGGACATGCCGATGTTTGGTGCCCCGCTCATTTTTAACTGCGCCAAGGACGGCCGGGTTTTCGTCCTTAATCCCCATAAGTATGAGGTCTTCGTCTTTAAGGAACGGCGCCTCGAGGCGGTCATCGCCGGCCGGAGCGAGGTCTTCGATCCCATCCGCAGGGTGGGCCGGGGTTTCATGTCCACGGCGGCGGACATCGTAGCCGTCGGGGAATCGGTATTTGTCTCTTTGAGAGCCCACGACCCTGCGGCCGGGAGAACGGCCGACATCTTCCGGGCCGGCAAGAAGACCGGATCGATCGACATTCCGGGAACACCCTTGGTGGCCGATCTCCGGGGCCGGATCTATGTCGCCGAGGAAGAGGGATTTCCGAAGGTCGTCCGCTACACCGTCGTCGAGCGTTGATCAGGGCAGGCGAAAATCATAAGCAGCGGTTTCAATACCGGAAACGAATGGCGATGCCAACGATCTGCCGGTCGTAAACGCGCACGGGCCGGCGCCAATAGCTATAATGCACGCCCTGGTTGAAAAAGCGGTCGGCGACGATAACCAGAGCATCGCCTCCCATCCGGGCCGTTTTCTCCCGGAGAACGCCCTCGACGTAGTAACGGTCCATCCAGGGCTCGGGATTGATCCAGACCTCACCCAACCGTATATGGTCGCGGCGCGGCTCGCGCCTCAGAAGCTCCACTTGAGCCGGGTGAGTCGAAGCGAAGCGCGGCGTATGGCGGTAGAATCGGGACCCGTAAGGCCGGTAACAGGAGATAAGGCTGATCATGAGGACGGCCGGCAAGCCTGCTTTAATCCATTTAGTGCTCATTCTATTACCTCCTGGGTCACTTTCATTTTCCATAACCAATGAAATCTTCTGCAAATACCGTACCAAGAACGGGAGAATGCGGGTGAAGATAAGTTAATTGATTTATAAACAATCAGTTAGCTTGATTGCCGGTGAGCTCCGGCGGCCAATAAAATGCGGTATCGGATTGGCCAGAGGGGTCTAGGTTTGTCCTTTTTTGAGGACGTCGAATGTGCTTTTTTTTGCTGCAGATTCATGTTGCGTTGATGTCATTTTATATTATAATTACCACGTGTCGGGCGTTCCGGCTTGAATCTGGTAGACGATTCAAATTCAATACGAGGAGGAAACATGCGTAAGAAAATAGCTGTCATCGGAGGAGGCCAGGTTGGTCAGACCGTGGCTATGCTGGCCGCTCAAAAAGAGTTGGGCGACATCGTCGTACTTGAAATTCCCGAATTGGCTAACGTCAGCAGGGCCAAAGCCCTCGACCTTATGGAAATGGGGCCCCACGGTAATTATGATGTTAATATCATAGGCACCTCAGACTATAAGGATATAGAAGGTTCTGACGTGGTCATAGTGACCGCGGGAAAACCGCGTGAAGCCGGGATGAGCCGCGAAGACCTTCTCAATATAAATCTAGCCATCATAACCAAGGTCGCGGAAGGGGTGAAAGAGCATGCCCCGAAAGCTTTCACCGTTGTTCTGACCAATCCTCTGGACGCGATGGTTTATGCTTTCTGGAAGCTGACGGGATTCCCCAGGAATCAAATCGTCGGCATGGCCGGCACCCTGGATACGGCCCGCTGGCGCGCTTTCATTTCCATGGAGCTCGGAGTTTCGGTAATGGATGTCGCGGGAACTGTCCTGGGAGGCCACGGCCCCGACATGGTGCCTCTTCCCCGGCTGACGACGGTCGGCGGCGTTCCTCTGACCGATGTGGCCACGAAAGAGCAGATCGACAAGCTGGTCAACAGGACCCGGGAAGGCGGGACGGAAATAGTAAAGCTATTCGGGAAAGGCTCGGCCTTTTTCACCCCGGCCTGGAGCGCCATCATCATCGCCGAATCGTATCTCAAGGACAAGCGGCGGGTTCTTCCCTGCGCCGCCCTCTGCGACGGAGAGTACGATATAGACGGGCTTTTCATCGGGGTCTCCGCTCTGATCAGCGCCAAAGGCATGGAGAAAATATACGAGATTTCTATGACCGACGAAGAGAGGGCCATGCTTACGAAGACGGTTAACTCAGTTCGCCTTTCGGTCAAAGAAACGAAGCTCTGAAAACTTTAAAAGACGTTTATCGCTGAAGTCGGCGCGAGGCACAGGGTAGGGGCGGAAAGCGAAAGAACGAAGCGCGAGGCGGTTCCCGGACTAGCGGACAAGCCAGGGAGCCCGGAAACCGGCCGGTCTTTTCTTGACGGCCGGGACCCGGGGTGAAAAACCGATGTCCAGGCGTTCGACCCGGCCCTCTTCGATGTCGATCTTGTATAAAAGAGATTGGTACGGCTCGAAACGCAACAGGATGTCGTAAGAGCGGCCGGCCAAGTGGACCGTTACGGGCATTTCGGTTGTCTCCGAAGTTAAGGATTGGCCGTATTCAAGGGGAAATTTAAGCCTTCTGGCCCCGGGCTGGGCGAAGAAGAGGTAAAGAATATCGCCGTCCAGACGGCTCCAGTATGGCGGCAGGCGACGGCCGGTGATAAAAGGTTTTTGGCCGGCGGGCAATTGCCTGCTGACCGAGGGGAGTCGTTCGAGCTTTTGGGCCAGGGAGTCATAATCCTTGTGGGCAGCCGTGCCGGGTTCCCGGACGCGGCGTTTGCAAATGACCGGTAGGCCATGGCCGGCGAGTTCGACCAGACGCTTGAGAGAGCGGTAATCCATGTATTCGGCGTCGATGTAAATCATCCTGAAACGGGCATCGCCGGACACGAAGTTTCCGTCCTCCAGTTTGCCTTTTTCCAGGAATTCGCGGTTGATCCAGACGGGATGATAACCGGCCAGTTCATCCGGGAAATAAACGTAGCGCAGTTCATAGAAGCCCCAGGCCCATTTGAATTGCTTTTCGAGAGGCATAACGCCGGCGGTCCAGGCGTCTTCGAGCGGCAGATAAACCGCTGTGTCGGTATAGGTTCTTCCTTTTTTCAGAAAGGCCGAAACGGTTTCGAGATAGCGGTTGAAGGCCGGGATTTCTTCGGCCAGCGCTCCGGATGGTCCGACATGGACGCTGGCGTAAAAATTGACGTCGTCCCGGTCGAGCCGGTTGTGGGGTTTGCCATGCCAGACAATGTGGTTGACGCCGTTGGCGAAAAGCGAGTCGGCCAGCAGTTTGAGATCAGCGGTTTGTTCCTCGCGGATATAGTCGGACGGCCAGCCGTACAAACAGGTGAAGGCCTCGGCGCTGATGACTTTTTTCCCTGAGAGCACCGCTGCGGAAGCGGGAATGGTGTTGTATTCCGGTTCATAGAGCAGCGCTTCGCCTTCCGGAATATCGAGTGAAGCATAGGCCGAGAGAACGTCACAGGGAGCACCGGCACACTGGCCTCGGGAGAGGACACCGGCGGCGTTGAGCCGTGAATCGAAGTTCCTGTAGAATTCGAGGACTTTGTCGGAATGCAGGCTGAAATAATCATATAAATTGGCGGCCCGAGACGGTTCGTAGAGCTTATTCATGTGCGGCCTTAGGTCGTAGCCGTACTTTTTTTCGAAATCGCGCTCGAAACCTTCGGTCCAGAGGTTCTTCGTTTCGACTTCCCAGCTATCGATGAAATAATTCTGGGGAATAGCTGTTTCCGGGCGGGGGAAAGCCTTCAACATCCGGTCGAAATAGGGGAGATAATTAGCGGGATTCAAGTGGTCGACGACATAACCTTCTCTGGGATGTTCCCATGATCTGGTTATTTTCTGCCGCCAGTTGGGATCAGTGAACGAGCGCGACGCCTGCTCGAAAGGCACCTGACTGTCGCCGAAAGGCCAAAGAGAGCCGAAGGTCAGATCACATCCGAGACCGATGCTATCGGCGTAAGAGATGGCGTAAGCCGTTATTTCTTGCCACTCAGGCGTCAACCATTCCTGGCGGGGAGTGTAGGAGGTGTCAGTTCGGTCACGGGAGTTCAAAGGGTAAACCCAGGCCAGTTCGACGCCGCCGAAGCCGTTTTTTTTCAGCCAGTCGAGGTTGTAGCGTATGTCCTCTTTTTTGATGACCGAGGCAAACCACCAATACCGGGCATAGGGGGCCGAGATGCCGCCGAAAGGTTCCCTGGCGGACACCTTTTCTACCGGCGGGCTGGAGTTTTTGCCGTGACAGCCGAACATAGCCAGAGCCATTATTATAATAATTATAATAATTTTGGGGTCAGGTCTTGAAATATAAGTTTGTCCAATTTTTGAACAAAAGTGATATTTCAAGACCTGACCCCAATCAGAGATATTTTTTCGAGATTCATGGCGTGGTTGTTGGCCAGGTGCTTGATCCGGACGCGCAGAGTGTGCCGGCCGGCCCCGAGCTCGACTTTCCCGATGGAGAATGTCTTGGGAAAATAGACACTCGGCGAGCCCTCGGTCAGAGCCTCGATCTTCTGATCGTCAACTTCGACTTCGTAAGCGGCCTGGCCGCCCCACATCGAAGCGTAAGAGATAAGGATTTCGTAAGTCGAGGCCGCTTCCGTCTCGAATTGCCACTCCGGATAATCGTTGACGTTCTGCCAGTTGGTGAGCATGGTCGTCCGGTAAAAATAGTCGAGGTAAGCTCTCTGGCCCATGGCCGATTGAATGTCGGCCAGATATACCGGGAGTTCGATCCTGCCCCGGCGATCGGGTTTTATTACGTAAGATGAGACTTCCGGCTGGCCGGCCAGTTCGACTTTGATGACGGTGGCATCCGGATCCGGCAGGCGCTCGGGCAGGACTATGACTAGGTCGTTCAGCGAACGCCGGAAAGGCACCGCCTTTTCCGGCTCGGCCAGGAGCGAGATTTTCTCAACTTCGGTCTTCAGGCCGGGAAGGACGATTAATCCGTCGGCCGGCCGGCCCATGACATGAACGTAAAGGGTTTTATCCTTGACCGTGCACCTTCCGAAAAACGGCAGCCTGTCGAAGACTCCGGCCTGAGTTCCGTAGATCGCCTCTCCGTTCACCTTGAGCCAGGCCCCGATTTTTTTCAGCCGGTCGACAAATTCCGGTTGAATCTTGCCGTCCGGTTGCGGCCCGACATTGAGAAGAAGATTACCTCCCTTGCTGACTACTTCGATGAGCTGGCGGATGAGCTGGCTCGAACTGTGAAACTCGGTTTCGTAACGGTTGTATCCCCAGCCGTTGAAATTCATCGTGTAACAGGCCTCCCAGAGCCGGGGCGAGCCGTCGGCGTTACGGATTCCGGTCGCAGGCACGTAATTTTCCGGTGTCCCGAAATCGCCGTGGCCCGGCTCCCTTTTAAACAGCCGGTCATTGATGAGAAGCGACGGTTTCATCCCCAGAAGAATCTTCTCGATTTCGAAAGCCCGCTGCTCTTCGTTTGAATGCTCCCATTCGCCGTCGAACCAGAGCACGGCCGGGTCGTAACGATCGACCAGTTCCTTAATCTGGTTTATAGCATAGTCCATGTAACGGCCGAAGTTGGCGCCTCCGGCCGGCCTGTCTTTTTCCCAGTTACGCCTCGGGAGATAATCGGGATGGTGCCAGTCCATGATCGAGTAGTAAAAGCCGAGCGGGATGTCCTCCCTCTTACAGGCCGCAGCCAGCCCGGCCAGAATGTCCCGGCCGTATTTCGAGGCGCCGGCGTCGTAATTCGTGTAATGGCTGTCGAACAGGCAGAAACCGTCGTGATGCTTGGAAGTTATGACGATATAACGGACTCCCGCCTGGCGGGCCAGATCGGCCCATTCGTCGGGGTCGAATTCGGTGGGATTGAAATTCCTGGCGTAGTACTCATATTCGTCGACCGGGATCTGAAGGATCTGCCGGGCCCATTCCTCCCGGCCGATCATAGAATAAACTCCCCAGTGGATGAACAGGCCGAACTTCGCCTCCCGGAACCAGGCTGTCCTGTCGGGGCCGGCGGCGGCCACGGCGGCCTGCTCTTGAGCCGGCGTTTTGGCCGGCAGGGTTGGACCGTTCGTTGCGGCGACAGCTGCGGCCGCCAAGCCGGTAATCGTCAGGGCCGCGAACACCATCGGTAAATTTTTTGCTTTGCAGGTTCCTTGCCTTCTTTTTTTTCTCGAAGCGAAGGCGAAGAGCAAAAAGACCGCTCCGAAGGCGAAAAGGCCGGCCCCCCACAGTAAATTAATATTGATGCCGAGCGACCTGGCGTACATCTCTTTCTTGCTCAGCAGTCCGTAGATGCCGAGGACGAGGCCGTAAGCGAGAAAGAGCCAGCCGACCGGTAGTTTCAGGTCGAGTAAGTGACCTTTGTTTTTGCCGGTGTCATCGTTCATAATCCACCCCCGATCACCAGAATATTACGTTGAGGATGAAGGCTGCGATGAGAGCTATCGAGCCCCAGACTTCGGGCCGGGCAAGTATCCGGGCGGCTCCCTTCGATCTTGGCGTGAATTTATAGACCAGCCCGGCCAGTTCCTCCGGCCTTCTTTTCATCGTAAACAGGCTGACCGCTATCGTCACCGCGAAGTCGGTCAACCATGCCCACCAGGCCTGGTAGAAGTTGGCGGCCATTTCGCTCGAGTAGCTTACCAGCCCCGTTTTGTACATTATATAATGACCGGCTGCGGCCAGGATGCCGGCCAGCAGCCCGAAAAACCCTCCCCAGGCCGTAGCCCCGGCCCAGAACATGCCGAGCAGGAAAGTCGCGAAAAGAGGGGCGTTGAAAAAGGAAAATATGAGTTGCATGTAGTCCATCAAATTCGGGAACGATCTGACGATGTAGGCCGTACCGACGCTGATGAGGACGCCGATCACGGTCGTGTACCGCCCGACTTTCAGATAATGTTCGTCGGGCCGGCCCTTTTTTATGTAGCTGCCGTAAATATCGTAGGTCCAGATGGCATTGAAAGCGGTGACGTTGCCGGCCATGCCGCTCATGAAGCTCGCCAGGAGAGCGGTTATGGCCAAACCCAGCATGCCGTTGGGCAGATAATGAGCCATGACCAGGATGAGGGCCGAGTTGTATTCGGGAGTCTGGCCGGCCTGGCCGGCGAACTCCGGCAGCACTAACAGGGCGACGAGTCCCGGGACGACGACGATAAGAGGCACGAACATTTTGGGAAATGAAGCGATGATCGGGGTCATCCGCGATGAATGGATGTTGCGCGAGGCCAGAGCCCTCTGGACGACGAGAAAATCCGTCGTCCAATAGCCGAAGGACAGGACGAAGCCGAGCCCCAGCACTAGTCCAACCCAGTCGACCCCCAGGGGGTTCTGGCTCGTGCCCAGGTATTTCCAGGCATGGATGAGCGAGTCTTGCAGCCGGGCCGAGAAACCGGCCAGGCCGCCGACTTCCTTCAGGCCGAGGAAGACGACCGGGAGAAGGCCGAGCCATATCAGAAAAAACTGAATGACTTCATTGTAAATGGATGAGGAAAGCCCTCCCCAGAAAACGTAAAGAAGGACGACCACGGCCGCGAAAATAATGCTGGCCGTGAGCGACCAGCCGAGCATTATCTTGAAGAGCAAGGCCATGGCGTAAAGGCTTATGCCGCTCATCAAGACCGTCATGACTCCGAAGGAGATGGCGTTCAGGCCGCGGGTGGCCTCATTGAAGCGGAGCTTAAGATATTCGGGAACCGTCCGGACCTTGCTTCCATAGTAGAAAGGCATCATGAAGACGCCCAGGAAAATCATGGCCGGAATGGCCCCGAGCCAGTAGAAGTGAACGGTGGCTATGCCGTACTTGGCCGAGTTGGCGACCATGCCGATGACCTCCAGAGCGCCGAGGTTGGCCGAAAGAAAAGCCAGCCCGGTGATCCAGCTCGGCAGCGACCGGCCCGACAGGAAAAAATCTTCGCCCGTCTTCATGTATTTTTTGAGGGACCAACCAACGATCATCATGACCGCTATGTAGCCGGAGATGATCAAGTAATCGACGAAATTTAGACTTATCATAGGGTTCATCGATTTCTCCTTGGGCCAATTGCTAAAAATATGGATTCGTCGGGAATGACTTATAGCACAGGCATTCCGGGCTGTCAAAGACCGAGGCGGGATTTGAGAAAAAGAGCGGCCGCCAGCGTTTCCATAGAAGAAACGATCGAAAGCCCGGCCCGGAATATGGAGATGATCAAAGACCTTTTTTCCCGCCTGTCAGAGGTCATAATGGATACGATTCCGGCGGATGCTTCCCTATTGGCTGTTTTCAACCGGGAAGGCGAAACCATCCTGGAAAAGACCCGGGGATTTGGCGGAGACGGCAGCCGAAAAATCTTGATTTCGATGGTTAAAGACGCCGCCGGGACAGGCCGGCCGCTCGTGGCCGATGATTTCTGCCGGCCGGGTGCGGTCAGGGATTCAGCCGGAATAACCTGGCCGTATCCCTGTCGCGTTCTCTGTTTTCCCTGGAAAACCAAAGGCCGGCCGGGCGGAGTGGCTTTTTTCGTTCGCGGACCGGGCGGAAGGCCTTTCCTGCCCGACGAGCTGGAGTTAGTTTCTCTCATTCTCATGCCGGCGATTCTGAGGATGGAGAGGGAAGCGGTCGCCGGCACAGGCGAAGAGGGAAGCGGTCCGTTTAACGGCGAGTCGGAGGCCATTTCGAAAATAAATTCCATGATCCTGCGTCTCGGCCGGTGCGACGCCCCCGTTTTAATACTGGGTGAAAGCGGCACGGGCAAAGAACTGGCCGCCCGGGCTCTGCATCGGTCAGGCCGCCGGCGCGACGGGCCGTTCGTGGCCGTCAACTGCGCGGCCATACCAGAGACGTTGCTTGAAAGCGAGCTTTTCGGTTACGCGCGTGGCGCATTTACCGGTGCGTTCCGGGATAAAGCGGGCTTGATAGAGGAAGCCGCCGGCGGAGCTTTTTTTCTCGACGAAATAGGCGATCTATCCCTTGCCCTCCAGGTCAAGTTGCTCCGGGTCTTGGAGGAGCGAAAGATAAGGCGGGTAGGGGAAACCAAAACAAGGCCGGTCGACGTCAGGTTTATAAGCGCCACCAACAAGGATCTCGAAGCCGAAGTCGGCCACGGCAATTTCAGACAGGATCTCTATTACAGGCTCAAAATCGTCAGCCTGGAACTGCCGCCGCTTCGATTCAGGAAAACGGACATATACGTTCTGGCCGACCTGTTCATCGATGAGTTCTCGAGAAGCATGGATTTGCCCAGACGGTTTCTCACTCCGGCAGCCATGGAGTTGATTGCCGCTTACGACTGGCCCGGCAACGTCCGCGAACTCCAGAACGAGATTCAACGCTGTCTGGTTCTAGCCGGGGAATCTCTGATCATAGGGGAAGAGTTGCTTTCGGCCAGGATAAATCCGGCCGGCCTGCGGCGGCTGCCGGCTTTTCCGCTTTTCCGCCAGGCCAGGGCCGATTTCGAACGGAGTTTCCTACGTCAGACTCTGACCCGTTGCGGCTGGAACAGGACCCGGGCAGCCGGCGAAATGGGACTTTCCCGGCAGGGGCTTTTCAAACTCCTGAAGAAGCACGGAATCGAGAGGGAAGTAGAGATGTCCGCTTGAGCCGGCCGTCAACGGCCGATTGTTGCTTGCCTTCTCCTTTTCGTGATAAATTTTTGTTATGGCCGAAAAAAATAAGAAAGAATCGGTTTTTTCGGTGATTTGTCCGTGTTGCGACTCGGTTCTCTGGATAGACAGGCAGACCGGGGAAGTGCTCAGATACGACAAACCGGCCAAGAAGAAAGGCTCGCTCGACGACATGCTGGCCAAGGAACAGAAAAGGAAAAGCGGCTTCGAGCGGAAATTCGACGCTGAGTTCGAGCTCCAGCGCGAAAAACGGTCCAGGGCCGACGAACTCTTCAAAAAAGCTCTTGAGAAAGCCGAAAAAGGCGAGGACGAAGACGGCTGACGCAAGCCTCCGTTTCCAGTTCTCAAAGCCGGATTTAACTGCCCGGCTGGGTTTCGTCTTCGCGGATTCTGGGAGCCATCTTCCAGCCGGTGAATCCGAAGACGATCAACATGGCGACTGACAGATAGTTCATGAAAGCCCAGGGTAGATAGGAAAAAGTCGGCACGCCCAGGGTGCCCGTGATATAGACTCCGGCCATGCTCCAGGGTATCAGAGGCACGATTATGCCGCCGCTTTCCTCGACGATCCGGGACAGGTTTTTGGCGGCCAGGTTTTTTTGTTTATAAACGGGAGCCAGCAAATCGGCGGGCAGGATCATCGACAGGTAGGAACTGCCGGTGATGAGAGCCGACAGTATGGCCGCCCCGATGGTGGTCAGAACCAGGTTCCAGACCTGGCTCGTGAACTTAATTACCTTCTCCAGGATCACCGACAGGCAACCCGTTCTCTGCATAATCCCGCCGAAACTGAAAGCGGTGAAGGCGATGAGCTGGGTTTCCATCATGCTCATCATCCCGCCCTTGGCAAGCAGAGCGTCCACGACTTCGACTCCGGTCTTGGAGGGTAGGCCCGAATTCATGCTTTCGGCCACGACCGTGAGCGGCATCTTCTGTATGACCACGGCCAGAACCGCGGCCGTGGCCGAGGACAGGATCATGGCCGGGATGGTCGGCTTTTTGGCCGCGGCGAAATAAAAAACAATGACCAGAGGAAGAAGGAGAAGGACATTAAACCGGAAATTGGTCTTGAGAGTGGACATGATCAGGGTCAATGTCTCGGACTCGAATGACCGGCTGCCGAACTGGAAACCGACCACAAGATAAATGCCGAGCCCGGCCAGCCAGGCCGGCCCGGCCGACCACATCATGTGCTTGATGTGGTCGAACAGGTTAGAACCGGAAATGACCGTGGCCAGGTTGGGAATGTCGGAGAGAGGCGATATCTTGTCACCGAAGTAGGCGCCGGCCACGATCGCTCCGGCCGCCGGTCCCAGAGGAAGGCCGAGGCCCATGGCAATGCCCATGAAAGCCACGCCCACAGTCCCTATCGTTCCCCAGGAAGTCCCGCACGATACGGCCGTAATGCTGCAGACCAGGCAGGCCGTGAACAGGAAAAATTTCGGCGAAATGAGTTTCAGCCCGTAATATATGAGCATAGGAATGGTGCCGCCGGCCATCCAGGCGCCGACCAGGATTCCGACCGCAAGCATGATGAGAATGGCCGGCATTGCCTTATGGATGCTGTCGACGATTCCCCGCTCCATGTCTTTCCAGGAGAAACCGAGGATGAGACCGAGGATGCCGGTCAGAAACGCGGCCGTTACCAGCAGAACCTGGGCCTTTATCCTGTAAATTCCGTAGCCGATGCCGAGAAGGAGAGCCATGGAAATGACGGGGATCAGGGCGACGCCGAGGGAGGGCCGTTTGCCCGGCGCGGTGCCGGGGGCCCGAGTGCTGGCTTGTTCGTTCAACCTCCGACTCCTTCTCAGCTGAAGGTGCTCCGGGCAATGACCTTGCTGTCGCGAACCAGCCATTTCCCGCCGGCCATGACATCGGTGAGCAGGTAGTCGCCGTCGGTCATGATCAGATCGGCATCCAGACCGGCGGCCAGGCGGCCCTTATTCCGGAATTTGTAGAAGGCGGCTGCGTTGGTCGAGAATATTCTTATTGCTTCTTCCGGGCGAAGGATTTTTTTCAGGACGATGTCCCTGAATTTTCTGAACAGGTGTCCCTCGGTGGCCACCGTCAGACGCACGAGTTTTCCGTTGTCATCAAAGACGGGCAGGCTGCCGTTGGCATCCGAACTGGCCGTTATGTTACCGATCGGCAAACCATCCTGCAACAGTCTGGCCAGACATTCCTCAAGCGGGACTTCCCGATCTCTGGCCGGGTCCGGATCCAGGCCGATGGTAACGTCAATGAAACCGCCTTGTCTCACCCATTCCAGTGCTTCGGCGAACAACTCCGGATTCCTGTTGGTGTGGGTCGGGATGACCTGGGTCGGCGGGATCTCGGTTTCCCGGATCAGCCGGAAAAGGAAATTGAGCCGGCGCTGGCCGTCGCCGAGGTGAAGATGAAGTACTCCGGCTTTGCCGCCGAGCAGCCCGCCGACCCGGCATTCGGCGGCCAGGCGGGCTATTTCATCGAAAGTCGGCTGAGACGAGCGATGATCTGAAACTGCTATTTCCCCGGCGCCGACGACCTTGTCGATGATAACCAGGTCGGACCGGACGCTGCCGGTTATCGTCTGGACCGGGACTTCGTACGAGCCGGTGAAGATGAACGTCGTGACGCCCTCGATCTCGAGAGCCCGGGCCTTGGCCAGCAGGGAAGTCATGTGACGGGTTATGCCGTCGGTGCCGAGACAGCCGATAAGAGTGGTCACGCCGGCGGCGACGATATCCTCAATCCTCATCTCCGGGGACCGGGTGGCCGGTCCGCCTTCTCCGCCCCCGCCGAGCATGTGCACGTGAGGGTCCACGAGAGCCGGGAAAACGTTTTTTTTGGCCGCCACGACATTGTCGATCTGAAGCCCGCAAATGGTCACGTCGTCTTTGTCGAAAATGGCCAGGATTTTGCCATTTCCGATCAGGATATCCTTAGTCCCCAGGGGTTCGGGGGCGAATACGTTTCCGCCCTTGATCAAAGTCACCATGAGTACCTCCTTACGCTTTTTTTCACGGCAATTTATTAGCATGAAGGCGGGGCGGTTTACAATCAATTTTTGAAATCGTCCCGGCCTTTGAGTAAAATAGGTGTAACTTCAAGGAATAACCCGGTCGATCCGATGGCTACGTTTGAAGAAGAATACATCAGGTTGAGAAGGAAGATCAAGTTCCTGTCTGATTTTTCCCTGGTCTTCAAGAAAATCGAGATCAAGGGACAGGACAATTTCATAAAGGAAGGGCCGAACATAATAGTCGGCAATCACATAGGAAGCTACAAGGACGTCGGCCTGCTGTTGAGAATAGTCCCTCGCCGGATTTTTTTCACGGCCAATAGAATGATTTTCAGCCGGGACGATTTAAGCAGCCTCGTCCTCAGGCATCTTCGCCGTCATTTGAAGGATTTCGGAGTTTTCCTCCATCTGATTCTGAACCCCTTTTATTCACTGGCCGTCAACTTCGTCTCGTCGAACATATCCAGCATCGGGACCATCCCCGTCGATATTTACGGGAGCAAGAGAGGAGCAGTCATAAAATGCCAGGAATATCTGAAGAATAACAGGGCCATAATAGCCCTTCAGGGAAGAGGCAGGGTTCATCCGCGAGATCCGAATCCCTATGTAAAAGAATTCGGTAATGGGGTGTCGATAATGGCCTGCAACCTGGAGAAAGAAGGTTTGTCGGTGCCTGTGACTCCGTTTTCGGTATTCGGGACCCACTATGCCTGGGGAGTGCCGGCCAGGATAAGACTGAACGTGGGCGAACCGCTTTTCATCCGCGATTTCCTCAGGGTCGGCGATCAGGAAACGATCGAAGCGTTCCGGTCCTGCCTCTATAAGAGGGTTTCGGATCTTTTGGTCGAAAGCCTCGGCTGGTAGACTGCCGGCAAAGAACCGCCGGTTGTGATATACTGGCAAGAAAAAGAGAAAGAGGCATGGCCGACCAACGGGAGGAACGTACCGGAGAGGCTCTCATACGTTTACCCAGGTCATTTCGCCTGCCGGAAGTTTCGCCTGCTTTGAGCCGGTTGCAGAAGCTGGCCGGCGAAAGCCAGGTAGTGCTCGATTTCGGCGAGGTCGAAGAGTTTGATTCGGCGGCCGTCGCCTTCCTCCGATACCTCCGGAAAAACGTACCGCAAGCCGCGATCGTGAACGTTGGCGGCAAGCTAGCCATGGCCGAAAAAGCATTCGGCGGGGAATCGGCCTCCGTGTCCAGAGGAGCCGGCGCCGAGCAGGGCCGGATCCCGCGCTTTTTCGCCGGGCTGGGCGGCAGATCCAGCGGCATCGTGGACAGAGTCGGCCATTTTCTGTTGATGTTATCCGACGAAATCTATCATCTCGGCCGTTATGTTTTCCGGGAAAGGCGGGGAGTATACCCTGGCGAGACCTGGAATCAGCTGTATTTCATGGGTTACCGGTCTTATCCCATCACCATAATCCTTATATTTCTGGTCGGAGTGACAATAGCCGTGACCTCTTCAGACCAGCTCCGGTTGTTCGGAGCCGACGTCTACTTGGCCGATTTGATCGGGTTGTCGATGTTACGAGAGCTTGTGCCATTGATGACCGGCATCATTCTGGCGGGTAAAGTCGGGGCGGCCGTGGCCGCCGAGTTGGCCACGATGTCAGTGCTTGAAGAAGTGGATGCCCTGCAAACGATGGGCGTCAGCCCGGCCAGATTCCTTATGGTTCCCCGCTTGCTGGGAATTACCATGGCCGTGCCCCTGCTCGTGGTCATAGCCGATGTCGTCGGCATTTCCGGCGGGGTCATCACGGCCTCCGTGAAGTTCGGGATTCCGCCTTCGGCATTCATAGATGAAATGATGAACGTCGTCGGCTGGGAGGATTTTTTCTGGGGCCTGGTCAAGACCGTCGTTTTCGGCTGGGCCGTCGTCGTCGGCAGCGGTTATAAGGGTTTGACCGTCGGCCGGAGTGCGGCCGAGGTCGGCCGGGCGACGACCGAGTCGGTCGTCCTCTCGGTATCTCTGATAGTCTTGATAGATTGTATTTTTGCTTTCATCCTGTATTGATGGTGCCGGACGAGATGGATAGTGAAATAGTGCGGGCCTCGAATTTGAACTGTGGTTACGGCGGTGAGGTCGTAATCAAGGGCTTGAATTTTTCCGTTCCAGCCGGCCGGATAACCACGGTAGCCGGACTGAGCGGGTCCGGCAAGACCACCCTGCTCAAAACTCTGACCGGCCTCATTCCGCCGATCGAGGGTGAGGTTTATTTCAGCGGCCAGAAAATCGATTACCGGTCGGAGACTTCCCTGAACCGGTTATATCAAAGGATCGGTGTCCTTTACCAGAACGGTGCTCTTTTGAACAGCCTCAACCTTTACCAGAACGTTGCCCTGCCGGTCAGGATGCTCCATCCGCAGATCCCTAAAAAAATCTTGCGGGAAATGGTTTTCAACCGACTTTCTCAGGTAGGCCTGATGGATAGCTCGACCAAGATGCCGTCGGAGCTTTCGGGCGGGATGCGTAAGAGAGGAGCTCTGGCCCGGGCCCTGATACTGGATCCGGATGTCGTCTTCTGCGATGAACCATCCTCAGGGCTCGACCCGATCACTTCGGGCAGCCTGGACGAGTTACTGGTTGAAATGAGGGATACGTTCCGGATGACTCTGGTCGTCGTGACTCATGAGGTCCGTTCGATAGAGCGGATATCCGATCAGGTCCTCCTTCTTCACGGCGGCCGGCTGTTTTTCGCGGGAGAGATGGCCGCCATTTCGGCTTCCGACGACCGCTTCCTTCGGGCTTTTTTTCTCAGGAAGGAGAACGAAGATGACTCATGAGCAGAAAATCAGGCT
>Ga0172363_10001191_pt1 | contig 20806 bp, 24 predicted proteins | sample LakKivs2_kivu2a2_FD_114541 | JGI IMG/M metagenome (GOLD analysis project Ga0172363, IMG submission 114541) | Sediment microbial communities from Lake Kivu, Rwanda - Sediment s2_kivu2a2 | ecosystem: Environmental > Aquatic > Freshwater > Lake > Sediment | place: Rwanda: Western Province, Lake... | reverse complement strand
GCGGAGATTACTATTAAATCCACCAACTCAGTTGCAGCATACGCCCCTATCCATTTGACGGACTCTGGATGATACCTGTCCTGCACCGTGTCATTTAAAGCGCGCATCTCGTCGAGCCCCGCTTCGGCCGCCCCCGTGGTCAGTAAAAGCATCCGTCTGATAGGGGGGCAAGCATATTTGTGCACATCCCCTACCGCCTGCCGCGAGGCGTCGCCCAGATTTTTGCCCTTTCCAAAGGTCATCACGAAATAGAAGTCCTCAAGAAAGAAACCCACGAGCTCGTCAAAGGTCATGGTCATGTACCCTATCCCCGAGACCGAGTTTATGATTAGAACAACGAATTCCAACACGGCATTGTTTATCCTGTTGAATACCTCTTGGACCTGCACGCCCTCACCCAAGTTGGGAGTATTATCAACTATCACCACTCCACCACTGTGCTCCTTAAGGTCATTTACAATACTCCTCATATCACTTGATTCGCCCGTGAGCGGGCAGGCGGCAATGACCAGTGTGAATATGCCTTTTTTCGAGCACAGGTCTGCCAAAAGGCTGCTTATGTGCGACCCTGCCTTGCCGCCAAGGCTTGCGAACAGCACCGCCATCTTCGCCCCGGAAACAGCATCCTCTATCTCTTTGGTTTCCGCCGGGACATTGGCCCTCATATCCTCCAAACTTTTGCAGTTTGCTATGGCATCGCCTACGGCTATGCCCCTCACCTTCTCGTTCAGCGACTGCAGCTGGGCCCTATCAGTGTCTATGGCTATCAGTTCGGCGTTGGTCGGGTTTGCGGATGCCAGCTGGTTGAGCATTTTGCAGCCTGCTCCGCCGGCGCCGAGGACGACAACCTTCGTCCCCAGGGGTTCCATGTGCTGTAATTAGGTCTCTCCGCTTAAAAATCTGCGTGCGTCCGGGCTGTGGCTTTAAGCCCGGCAGGCCCATACGCTGGCCGGCCCGGCAAAACGCCTATGCATAGAGCTCGTCGGCTATCTTGGCCCCGCCAAGGTTGGACATGTACCTCTCGTATGCATCCACATCGGCCGGGCTGACTGACGGTTTAATCTTCTCTAGCGCAGCTTTGAAATGCGACTGCTCGACCTTTTTGGACTTCTCCTCCATCGCAGCGTAGCCGGCCTCGCGACACACGGACTCGATATCTGCGCCGGTATAGCCTTCCGTAGCTGCCAACAGTTTCTCGAAATCCACCTTCCCCAGTGGCATCCCCTTTGTGTGGACTTTGAATATCTCCTTCCTTGCCAGTCTGTCAGGGGGTTTCACAAGTATCCTCTGGTCGAACCTCCCCGGCCGCAGTATCGCGGCATCGACGAGGTCCGGCCGGTTGGTGGCCGCCAAGACTACAACGTTCTCCAATTCCTCCATCCCATCCATCTCAGTCAAGAGCTGGTTGAGCACCCTGTCACCAACGCGCGAAATGTCACCGCCACGTGTGCCGGCTATTGCATCTATTTCATCGAAGAAGACTATGCACGGCGCGACCTGCCGGGCCTTCTTGAATATCTGCCTCACCGCCTTCTCGCTCTCGCCCACCCACATCGAGAGGACCTCTGGTCCGCGCACGCTGATGAAGTTGCACTCGGTTTCTCCGGCGACTGCCTTTGCTAGCAGCGTCTTCCCGCATCCCGGCGGGCCGTAGAGTATCACTCCGTTTGCCGGTCTTACGCCGAAACGCTTGAAGGAGTCTGGGTCTTTCAGGGGCTTCTCAACGACGCGCTTCAGCTCTTTCTTAGCTTCTTCAAGGCCGCCGATATCAGCCCATCGCGTCTTTGGCGTTTCCACTAGGACCTCCCTCATAGCCGACGGATTGACATTCTTGAGCGCTTCTGTGAAGTCATCTTTCTTGACCACTAGCTTCTCCAAAACCTGCGCGGGTATCTCATCCTTTTCTAGATCCATGCTAGGCAGCGCCCTTCTCAGCACACCAAAGGCAGCCTCCTTGACCAATGCCGTCAAGTCTGCCCCCACAAAGCCATGCGTCATGGCTGCGATCTCATCAAGCTTCACATCCTTCGCCAACGGCATGTTCCGGGTGTGTATCTGCAAGACCTCCTTCCTGCCGTCTTTGTCAGGCACGCCTATCACTATCTCCTTGTCGAATCTTCCGGGCCGTCTCAGCGCCATGTCGATGTCCTCCTCCCTGTTCGTGGCGCCTATGACTATTATGTTGCCGCGCGACTCCAACCCGTCCATGAGTGTGAGCAGCTGGGCGACGATTCTTTTCTCTACTTCGCCCTGCACTTCAGTCCTCTTCGGGGCGATAGCATCGATTTCATCGATGAATATTATTGCGGGCGCGTTCGCAAAGGCCACCTCAAACACCTTGCGCAGATTCTGCTCGCTCTGTCCGTACCACTTGCTGACGACCTCCGGGCCGTTTATGATGTGGAAATTCGCTTTCGACTCTCCAGCGACAGCTTTCGCCAAAAGCGTCTTTCCGCATCCGGGCGGGCCGTATAAGAGAATCCCTTTAGGCGGGTCTATACCAAGTTTTTTGAATAATTCAGGATGCTTTAGAGGGAGCTCGACCATCTCCCTTATTTTCTTTATCTCCTTGCCGAGGCCGCCGATGTCCTCGTAGGAGATCTTCGGCATCTTCTTTTCTGAGACCACCGGTTTGCCGCCGAGCTCTATCTCGGTGGCCTCACTTATCGAGACTATGCCTGCTGGCACAGTCTTTGTGACGACCAGTGGCATTGACGAACCGAGGACGCCCACGACTATCCTATCGCCCTCGACGAAGACCCGGCCCATCAGACGGTGCTTGAGGTATTGGTTAAAGTTACCTGAGACTCTCACTGTCTCTGCGGGAGCGAAATTGATGCTGTGGGCCTCCCTGGCCTCGGCTTTTTTCACGACGACAATCTCGCTCAGCGAGACGCCGCAGTTGTATCTTGTGAAGCCGTCCATGCGTATGAGGCCGAGGCCCTCATCCTGCGGGTGGCCGCGCCAGATTATGGCGGCAGTGGTCCTCTTGCCGATGACCTCGACAATCTCCCCGCTGTTCTGGCCGAGCTCCTCCATGACCTTGCCGTCCACGCGGACTATGCCCCGGCCGACATCGTTCCGAAACGCCTCTGCTACGCGCAGCTTGATTGTCATAGGAATACGGGTAATTTTAGCGGTGAAAGGATAAAAGGGGTTTTTAAGGAACCCGGCGTTAGTTTGATATGGCTAAGAAAGACGAGGTAGTTTCACCTAAAAGAAGCGACAAAAAGTTAGTCGTAATCATAGTAGTGGTCGCAGTAGCTGTCGTTCTCGGAGTTCCATTTATGTTGGGTGTGTTTAGCGGCATCTCAGATAGGATGAGTGGCATGACTTGCACTTCGAACCCAACAAATGAGATTGTAGTGACTGTGCAAAAGGCCATGTCTGGACTAGACGTATCCACGGACTCCATTTGTCTGTCAATCGGTACATCACTTACAACAGATTCCATTTCACAAAAAATTGCGCAACCCCCTGCCATCTCCTTCAGTTGCGATTCTGCCGAGCCGATTTGCCAGCAGATAGATCTAAAGCCATTTGAGATAACTGCGCGCTCTAACCTACAGCTGAAATTGCTCATAAGTTGTGCGAGAGAAGGTGGGCCAGTGGAATACACGTGCGATCTCAAGGTGATGCCCGTGGATTAATTTTAATCGCCACACCCTCTAACTACTCATGACCGATTTCTCTATAGGCGACCTCACCACTTTCGTCCCTAAGACCATCACGCAGATATACGGCGAGGCCGCCTCAGGCAAGACCAATCTATGCCTCATAGCCGCGGCCAAGATCGCTCGGGAGGGAAAAAAGGTCATCTTCATAGACACCGAAGGCTCCTTCTCCGCACAGAGGTTTAAACAAATCGCCGGCGCCGAGGCCCCGGAGCTGCTGAAAAACATAATCATCGCCGAGCCAGGCGACTTCGATGAGCAAAAGATAGCGATAAACAAGCTGGACGACCTTTTGGTGCAGGGCGGGTTCGGCTTGATTATCGTCGATTCGCTCGTTTCCTTATACCGCCTGGAGATGACCGACGAGGGCGCGCAGGTCGCCAACAAGGAGCTTTCGAAACAGCTCTCGAAATTGATGAACGCGGCCAAGAAGTATGACATCCCCGCGGTCGTCACGAACCAGGTCTATGCCTCGCTTAAGGACGACCGAGTGCTGCCGGTGAGCCGCGACGTGCTGAAATACTGGAGCAAGAACGTCATCCAACTGACAAAGAGCGGGCAATACAGAATAGCGACAATCGTACGCCACAACTTCAAGCCCGAGGGCGCGTCCATCAGGTTCAAAATAACGGAGGGCGGCATAATAGAAGCTGCGCCTCATCAAAATCCAGAATGAAAGCACTGCTAATAATAGCGCCATCTAGGTTCAGGGACGAGGAGTACTTTCACACGAAGGAGATGCTGGAGAAGTCCATAATAGGCACGGTGACTGCCAGCAGGACCAAAGGAGAAGCCGACGGCTCGATGGGAGCTAAGGTGAATGTCGGCATGGCCCTGACCGACGTAGACCTCAACGCATACGAGGCTGTGGTCTTCATAGGCGGTGGTGGTTCTTCGGTCTACTTCAACGACCCGGTGGCGCTCCGACTGGCCAAACAGGCATGGGATTCCGGAAAGGTAGTGGCTGCCATATGCGTCGCCCCGAGCATACTGGCCAATGCAGGGATACTCAATGGCAAGAAGGTGACGGCTTGGGTAGACAAGCAGCCGAACCTCGTCGCGAAGGGCGCCATCTGGACCGGCGAGCCAGTCACTGTAGACGGGAAACTGGTAACTGCGAACGGCCCCAAAGCCGCGAAGGAGTTCGGGAGGGCCATCGCCAGAGTGATGAAGTCTTAGAATGGCCGACATGGACGGTTTCGTCAAGATACGCGAAAAAGTCTGGCGCAGGCCGCTCGCGCGCGACGAGAAGCGCAGGGTGCAGATGGACCTTCTCAGGATTGAGCCCGGGTTAATCGATCCGCCGCACTGGCATGATGATTGGGAGTGGGTCTATATTTTAGAGGGCTCGCTGGAAGACGAGAAAGGTGTCCATCGGCTGGGGGACTTTGTCTTAAATGAGAAAAATACGAAGCATGAGCCGCGGTCTAAGGAAGGCTGTTTGGCCATCATTGTATGGAGCGGGAGCATAAGGCATAAGCAGTGAGGCAACAGCCGGTCTTCGGTTTTGGGTCTCCAGTCTTGTCTAGTGTTTATCCAAGTACTCAATCAGTTCTGCTGTGTTGAACACTTTGACTCTGTCTTGTTGTGCAAGCCCCTTATCATTCGACCATATAGATAGTCCCGTGGCCAGACCAAGTGCCATATACGGCGCGTCGCCTTCGTCGGAAATTAGGCTAAGTGCTTCACTAAGATATTTTACATACACATTTGAATCGACAAGCAATATTTGCGAGCTGACGAACTGCACCCGCTCGCTGAAAGCCGCCTCTGGGAGCCCGGACTTTTTCCTACATTCCGTTGCCCATTTCTCAAACTCGTCTGCCAGTTCTTCTGGTGCAACAAGTTCTATATCCAAACGCGAGAATATCTCGGATGCTGCAGTGTCCGGCCTAAGTATGGAAAACAGAATGTTGAAATCCAATATTAGCTTCATCTTGCCGCAACTAGGAGCTTCTTCTGCTCTTCTGCGGGCAGCTTGGCAAATATGCGATGGAACATGCCCTTCTTCGCTCTTCTGCCAGCATCAACGGTCCACGCTTCGAAGTCCTTCTCTTCCTCGAGCTTCTTCAGCATCTCCTCTTTCCAAGAGAGTGACTCCACTTTCTTGTTTATCTGCGTCCTTATGAACCCGGACCAATTCATCTCCGGGAACTCGTCCATCTTGGCCTTGACCTCCGGAGGCACCGACAGTGTTATTGAGACCATTTTGAGACCCGCTTTCTTATTTTTCCTCACGTTTTTTAACGTAATTACGTTAAATTACTGGGTTGGGGGATAAAAAGGCATTTTTACGCCTTTCCCAGAAAATCTCATTATGCCAAAACAAAATCCCTTGCGAAGGTCTCTTGCCGGGCGAAAAGTCCGTTCGCTAAAGTCGCCAGTTTCAAAACTCCAGCGCCAGAAATACAAATCAGCCGCCGGCCAGAGGCGCAGTAGGTCTTCAATGGCTGTCGCCCACGAAATAATACAAAAGCTAGGACGCGAGTGGTGGGTCGTGGACTCAGACGGCAATGCCCATTTGAAGTCCCGGCAGGACAGCGCCGCCCGTGAATCCTTTGGGGGACGCAGCCCTAACCGCATACGCAAGGATGGTTGGATGGCTCTCGGCGGTTGCAGCGATTTCTGTCAGCTTTTTGTCGAAGAAGCCAGAAAGCGCGGGGTCAAGGCCAACTTTGTTTTGACTGGCGGAGAACTCAACGAGAGGGGTATGCCGGAAGCGCATACGCTGGTTCGCATCTTTGACACTAGGGCCAAAAAGTGGAAGGTCATAGACCCTAAATGGTTTGCTCATCCCTATGTCCGAAGGTTCATGTACGATGGCGGTGAACCGAAAAATGCGCAAGAAGCCGAGTTTGCAAAGGCAGCCCGCAGCTGGCGAGAGGAAGGACTTCAATCCGAGCAAAAAGGGAATCAAACACATATATATCGGGTCTTCGCCTCCCATCATCCTGACTTGAACCGGAAATTGCTCGCCAGAACAACTGCGAAACTCGACAATATACCCGATATGATCTCCTTCCTGGCAAAAGAGCAAAAAGCTAGAAATAGGCGTTTAGACGAAAAGGGTGATACCGCGTCGCCACGGCACCGGTTGGCTGCGCGGAGCAGATTGCTGAAGACAGAATTAGAGCCTTAGGCTAGCCCTGCATCCTAAGCCTCTTCTGCACGAAATCCTTGTCCAGGCTCAGCAGGAACGCCCCGCTTTTCGGGCCTTTGTCAGCATCGATAAGCACACGATAAAGGGCAGTGAAAACATCCGGAGGCTTGAGGCCGCTTGCCTTAATCACGGCAAACACTTCTTTGGCCAACTCATGCCTGTCATAGTTCTTGTCGAGCAGGTCGGCTATCTTGGCCAACGCTTCCTTCTGTTTCGGCGTGAGCGCCTTTGCGCTTTCCGGAATCGTCTTCTGGATCTCCAGTTTCTCGCCGTGCTCCACTGCCCACCTGCCGGCCGTCGGAAGGATTTCCCTATTGCGCGCATTAATCCCGTAGCCCAGCTTCTTCATGATCGCCTCCGCCCGCGCGGAGTCGCCAAAAGAAAGCTGTGATACCATGGCAGCTATAGAATACGGCATGCGCTCATCGTATGTTTTTACGGGCTTCTCCGTCAAAACTAATTCATATAATCTCTTCAAATGCTTCTCTTCTTTCTCATCAGCAGCTTTCTCAATCCCGTAGTACACGCGCTCCATCTGGTCAAACTCGTCCATAAGCTGCGGCGTGTCCTCCCACTTGAAGTCGCGCGTCTTGTAGATCCTCTTCAGGAAAAGCAGCCTGAGGGCCTCTGCAGGAGCCACCTCTAGCCATTGCCGCGGGAAGACTACGTTGCCCACAGAGGCGCTCATCTTCCCTCCGCCCCCGACAGTGATGTGCTCGTAGAAAATCGGAGTTGTGGCCGGATAATCGTATATTTTTTCGGAAATGTGGGCGTTCACGAAGAATGCGGAGTTAGGCACTACATACTCCTTGCCCGCCCCCTCACCTACGACGTCCCACAGCTTCCACTGGGCCGCCCACTCGCTCTTCCAGACCATCTTCCCGTTTTTGCCGCCAGCTTTCACCCAGCCTTCGTGGCCGCAGCCTTTTGCCGTCTCGGTCTTGAAGCCATAGTCCTTGCAGGAGTAGTGGACCTTGTCGTCTTTGTAGGCGTCGACGACAGTGGTCATGATCTTCCCGCACTTCTCGCAGACCACTTGGTACGGTATCCAACCCGTTGGCGTCGGGTTGATGTCCTTGAAGCTGTTGATTATTTCCCGCACCTCCTCTGACTTCCTTAAAACCACATCCACTGCCCAGTCGAAGTTGCCTTTCTTGTACTCCTCTCTCATCGAATATCTCACTGGTTCCACCTCGACGAAGTCTGCGAAGATGTCAAAGAACTCTGTGATGTGGTGATCAGCATAAGTCTTGTGGCAGCCCCATGGGTCGGGGATGTCCGTCACCGGGACACCGATGTATTCGCGATAGCTTTCCGGGACTCCCTTGGGTATCTTCCTTAGGGGGTCCATGTCCTCGGCGACGTAGATGAACTCGGCCGGGATGCCCCTGTCTTTAAGCGCGCGGTAGACTGCTTCGCCGCGGACTATGTCCGTCAGCCTGCCGATGTGGAGGACGCCAGACAAACTGGAGGAGGTTTTAATCGACGGCTTCTTCGGGAGCTTGTAGGGTTTATCTAGATAAGAGTATTTTTTCCTGCCGATAATATCGTCGGCGAACTTGTCTGCCCAGAAAACCGAGTCTTCCATTGTACCTTTGTTTAAAGTCAGCTTATAAATGCTTGTTTTTCACTAGAAATCCCGTCCATACAATCCAGTAGAACAGTGCATAAACGGCGTTGTAACCCAAAGAAACAAAGCCGATATATATGACCAACGAGCCGACATCTTCTTTGTAATGGCCACCTGGTTCGGCCCATACGCTAAAGTAATCTGTGGTAACATATACTATAATCAAAAACACGATTATGGCGGCCCACACTAGCAAGTACCATTTATTCAGGAATTTGAACATATCCTATTTTGACGGGTTTAAGGAAAAAACAAAAAATAAGAAAAGAAAGGCCTAGAGGTAACCCTTGGCCTTCAACAGCTCTGCATTCAGGATGCCCCCGCCAGCAGCCCCCCTAACCGTGTTGTGGGAGAGACCAACGAACCTCCAGTCGAAGACATTGCAATCCCTCAGCCGGCCACACACTACTGCCATGCCCTTGTCAGCGTCTCTATCAAGCCTTGTCTGCGGTCTGTCTGGTTCGTCCCTGTAGATTATCGGCTGCTCTGGGGCGAACGGCAGCTTGAGCTTCTGCGGCTCCGCGCGGAAGCTCTTCCACGCCTTGAGTATGGCCTCTCTCTCAAGCTTCTTCTCGAACTCGACTGAAACGCACGCCATGTGGCCGTCCAGGCAAGGCACCCTGTTGCAGTGAGCGGATATCTTCGGCCCTGCGGCGTCCACTATCTTGTCGCCGCTGATCTTGCCTAGTATCTTCAGCGGCTCCTTCTCGGACTTCTCCTCCTCGCCCTTGATGAAAGGGATTATGTTGTCGATAATATCCCAAGACGCGACCCCAGGGTGCCCTGCTCCGGAAACAGCCTGCATAGTGGTTATCACCGCCCTCTTCACCCCGTAGCCCTTGAGCGCAAACAGCGGCGCTAGGTACGACTGGACAGAGCAATTCGGCTTCACACATATGAAACCCCTGTCCCAGCCGCGGTTCTTCTTTTGGATAGGTATGATGTTCAGGTGCTCGGGGTTTATCTCCGGTATTATCATCGGCACGTCGGGAGTGAACCTGTGCGCCGATGCATTGGATACCACAGGTATCCCCGCCCCTGCGTACTGGTGCTCCCACTCTTTCGCGATGCCGGAATCCAGAGCCGAAAACACGAAGTCGCAGCTCTTGGCCTTCTCTATCTTAGTGATGTCCTCTACCATGATGTCGCGCACACCTTCAGGTATCTCCGACTGCATGTGCCACCTTCCTGCGACGGCCTCAGAGTACTTCTTGCCTGCGCTCTTCTCGCTGGCGCACACGTAGGTCACTTCAAACCACGGGTGGCCCTCCAGCAGCTGGATGTACTTCTGTCCGACCATCCCGGTCCCTGCAAGAATCCCAACCTTCAGCTTATCTGCCATAGTCCTAACTAATTTGTTTTTGGTGGTTGAAAAACAAAGGAAACAACCCTACTTCTTCTTCCCGCCGTAGAGCAGGTTGATTATCTCGTAGACCGTGTCGACGTTCTTGTAGTCCACGAAGACCATTATCTGGCTCTTCGACGTGGTGACTTCCTTTATGTTCAGCTTGGCCTCTGCGACGGCCCCGGTTATCTTTCCGAGGGCACCCGGTTCGTCCAGGAAATTTGGAGATGTGACATACACCAGCCCTATCCCCTTCGAGGAGGTCACCGACACAGCCTTGTCGTCGTGAAGGACGAACTCGTGGAGCAGTTTGGTCGCTTTCTCTGCGTGCTCCTCGTCGATGAAAAACGTCATCGAGTCGGGGGCCACTGTAACGCCCCAGATGTTTATCTTCGCATCGCCAAGTATCTTTGACGTCTTGGCCAAAAGGCCTGCGTATTCGATCAGGTTCTTGCCCGCCACAGTCACGCTGCCCAACGCACTACCCAGTTTTTTGATAGATGTTTCCATAAACTCACCTATGATTTCAGTCCCCGGAGCGCTCAAGTCCATGTAGCTGTTGTTTATCACCTTCAGGACCTGGTGCTTGCCTTTGTAGATTAAAGAGTCCCACTTCATGACCTTCGCGCCCGCTACTGCGAGGTCCCACAACACCTCGACGTCGATGCGCTTTATCAGCTTCGCGTTGTCGACAACGCGTGGGTCCCCGCTATATACACCATCCACATCAGTGACAATGACAACCTCGTCGGCATCGACGCAGTTCCCTATCAACACACCCGTGGTATCGCTGCCGCCGCGGCCGATGGTAGTCACATTCCCCCTCCTGTCCACACCGAGGAAGCCGCATATCACCGGTACTATCTCCTGCTTTATCAGCGGCTCGATGTGCTGCTTGCAGCGCTCGCGAGTCGCCTCTAAATCTATAACTGCGTTTACAAATCTTGAGTTTGTTACAACTGGCCAGTCCCTGCCCGTCGGCTCCAGGTATTTAGCCTTCACGCCCAGGGAGTTTATAGCAGCGACGAGGACCCTTACCGACGTCCTCTCGCCCATCGCGGCTATGTCATCCTTAGTCTGCGGCGTGTACTTCCCATCAGTGGCCTTCTCAAGAGCCTCAAGCAGACTATTCGTGGTCTTGCCCATGGCTGACACTACCACGAGTATCTCGTGACCGCGCTCCACTTCCTTCACAATCATCCTCGCGGCTGCCCTGACTTTCTCTCCGTCGCCTACAGACGTGCCGCCGAATTTAACGACCTTGCGTGCCATGTTCACCTGACCGACTCTCTGCGAGGCTTATAGCGTATAACATAGCCATTGGCTCTCTAGAAGTCCTCTTACTTAGCAGATGGGATTATAAAAAGATGAACTGAGCGGTTTAGTCTTGCAATCGCATAGCTATTGGATTCGGGGCTGAAAGAAAAAGAAATAAAGAAAAAGAAAGAAAAAGAAAGGCTTACGCCTTTCTCGCTGTGGAATAGATGCCCTTAAGGGCGACTATGATTGCTGCCGGGGCGACGAAGACGGCCATCATCCCTGTCAAAGCAGAGAGGAACGCCGCTATAACGCCCATGCCCGGAAGCGCGTTAAGAGCGCCGAAACCAGACGGCGTCAGCATTATAGCCATTGCACAGACGAGGAACACTATGGTCTCGCTTGAGCTGACGTTCACGATGCCGACAATCACGCCTATGAAGACGAGAACGCCCATCATCAGGCTGGTGACGTCCATGTGCACCATCCCCGGACTCATGGCATTCAGGCCAGCGACTATACCGGCTACCAGAGCTATGACAAAGCCTATAATAAAAGCCCAGCTGCCGACATTCTTTCCAGTTTTGGACTTGGCGAACCTGTCGACGTGCTGTTTGCCCGAATACTTGGAAACAGTTCCCTCAATCAGGTCGTCGCCTTTTTCCAACGTGTCTTTCACTACTTTTACCATTTTTTTTACCCCCTTTCGAAAGGAGAGAATACTGCTTTACTTAAGGCGCAGTCTATAAAAGTGTTTTTGTCCGCTAAAACATGCTTCTTTTTGGGCCGCCGCCCGGTTATGCCTGTTTTATTCCCCCAAAAATCAAATTCTGCGATGGTTTCGGCGAAATCCGTGGGGGATGTAGTGGTCTTGCGCCTCTCCCACCGCGCGGAGAGGGACAAGAGGGTCACCACGCACCTGGGCCTGGTCGCGCGTGCGTTCGGAGCGAGTAAAATTCTCATCACCGGCCAGCGGGACGAGCACTTAATTAATTCCATCCAACGGGTGGTTGAATCATGGGGCGGACCGTTTGAAGTAGAATTCGTCTCCGGTCTTCAGTCTACCGTCTCCGACTACAAAAAATCCGGTTACGCGGTAATCCATCTGACTATGTACGGGCTTCCGGCGCAAAAAGAATTCCCGAAAATTTTGAAAAATTCGAAAAACAGGAAATTTTTGATCATCGTCGGCGGGGAGAAAGTCCCTTTCGAGGTTTATCAAACATCTGACTACAATGTATCCATCGCTTCGCAGCCGCATTCTGAAATATCGGCGCTTGCTATCTGTTTAGACAAGCTCTTTGAAGGAAAAGAATTGGAAAAAAAGTTCTCAAACGCCCGCCGCGAGCTCGTCCCGCAGGCCTGCGGTAAGAAAATTCTGGAAAAATCCTAGAAATTTTGGAAATTTCGAAAAACATCCATCGAAATAACGATTTTAATTGCCGCTCGTTCTAAATTTAGTCGCATGGCGGGGGACAAAAAAGACCTGGTATCCGATATTTTGTATGAGATGATCGGCAACGAGGGTATCCGCATAATCAATACCCTCCACCGGCCATCAACCGACCTTCAGATCCATGACAAGACCAGAATCCCGATAACGAAAATCCGAACGACACTGAACGTTATGCACAAGTTTGACATCGTTGCTTACAATTCCACGCGCGACGAAGAGAAGGGTTGGTTCAAATACACATGGATTCTCAAAAAGGACCACATAGACCCCAGCGTTCGCAATTATCTCATGTCAAAAATAATGCGCTTGAAGCGGGAGTTCCAGGAGATATCTCAGCTAGAGTTCTTCAAGTGCGAGAACGGTTGCATGAGGATAAGCTTTATCGATGCCTATGACCGCAATTTTAGGTGCTCCCGGTGCAACGGCATACTGAAGCCGGTTGATGCGGCCGCAGAGAGCAGGCAGATAAAGAGGGAGATGACCCAGCTGAGGCGCATGATAGAAAACTTCGGCCCGCTTCCTGCTTCCCTCCAGAACCTCTCATGAGCGTCCATTACTGGAAAGCTCTCTTTTAATTCCAGGCCCATTCAATTAACTAGTTATACAAAATGATAGATGAGCAAAAGGCCCGCCAGATATTAGGGGACCTCCAGGCACCCGAAGAGGTGATAGACCATGTTGAGATGGTCAACAAGGTTTGTCTGGGGATGATGGAGCTCATCAGACAGAAGAATCCGGCGCTCAAGATCGACAAACGGTTGGTCTCCGTTGGCGCATTGCTTCACGATATTGGTAGGACGCAGACACAAGGTATAGACCATGCAGTTGTAGGTGCTCGTATACTCCGAGAGCTCAACAAGGACAACGATTCTTGGATGGAAAAAGTAGCCCTTATATGCGAGCGGCATATAGGCGGGGGGATAACAAAGGCCGAGGCAGTGAGGCTTGGACTTCCCGCACGAGACTATGTGCCAAAGACTACCGAAGAGAAGATAGTGTCCTACTGCGACAATCTTGTCGATGAGGACGAGACGGGGACGCCGCTGGTTCGTGATTCGGATTGGGTCTTGGCAAAGTACGAAAGAAAGCACGGAAAGAACAGCGAGCCTGCGAGGATGGTGCGAGAGCTCAACAAGTTCTTCAAGAAGCTACTATCATGAGTATCTGGGTAGCGCGTATATTTCGAATAGGGCATATACAAGTCAAGTATATTACTTCAAGTCGGGCTCTTTTTTAGCCTCATTGTCCTCGAGTTTGTCGACTCTCTTCTCCACCTTCTCTATGCGGGCCTCTATCTGTATAAGCTTTCTCTGGTTCTCGGTGACTATGTCCTTATATGTGTCTTCATCCAATGCCCGCTTATAATATTTCACCTTGGCGACCTTTATCATATCCTCTATCTCGTCCCTCTGTTTCTTCAACTGGTCAAGCTCGAGGGCCTCGCTAAGGTCAGTGGTTATGATTTTCACGCGCTTTCTCTGCCGCTTCTTCTCGCGATAAAGGACAAGTATAACGCCTATAACGGCTACGACGGCAATTAGCGCCAGTACGAGGTGCACCCAAGTACTCACATTCGCACTTTTTTCCATTATCTGCTGTGGCTGGTCAACCAAAATCACATCTCCCGGCCCCCGTTGTTGGATTATGTAATTCTGTGATACTACAACCTCTTCAAGACCGCCAACTTTGACGTACGCGTCTACACGAAGATTTCCGGCTTTAGATAGCGTGTAATCCTCAAAAACCGGGAGCTGTTGCTCCTCCCCGGGTCGGATCTCCACATTATCCCATTGGTTGGCCCTTCCCTCCCCGCCCACAACTAGCCTTGCAGAGACCGGACCATTAAAGAAATTCCTCCCCGTGTTTGTTAAAGTTATCCCAAATGCAGCCCTTGCGCCCGCGGCAAGTTTCTGTGGGGCCGGGTCAGAGTAGATCCCCACAATTATGTCCTCGCTTCCCACACTAATAGCAGGGACGGCGAGGTCGATGCAAGAGTTCCAAATATCAGTATCCCCATACAAATAGGCGTTCACACATCCCACATCATCCTCGTTTATGTAGCCGTCGGAATTTACGTCTGCGCACTCGGAAAGCACATCCCCGCTGCCCTCCAAATATGCAATGATCAGACTCTTGTCGCCAGGGTCGACGACACCGTTTCCATTAGCGTCGCCTGGTGCACAGCCATATGCATAGACAGAGTTGTTAAGAGCAGCAAGTGCCGAGGATGCCAAGATGGCAATTAGCAGCAGCATGACGGGGGTTTTGTTCATCATAGGAATTATATTACTCCTCTTAAAAATCATTGGTCATAGAATCGTACCAAAACCCAAGACCAAGCAAAGCACAAAGGCCATTCCCCATACGCCCGGGCTCCATTCCATCACAGCCGCCCCGTCTAAGGGCGGCACGGGCAGCAAGTTGAATATTGCAAGAAGCGCGTTTGCATAAGCAGCCGAGTGCCATGCACCGCCTATAATCAAAAACACGAATATGAGCAGGATGTTGGCCGCCGGAGCCGATAACGATATTATCCCACGCTCCCTCGTGGTCGCCATGCCCTCTGTCACCACGAAGCCCGGCGCAGCGAATATGAACCTGCCGCGGCTTATTATGGCAAAGGCGATGACTAGCACAAGGCCTATCTCCCACAGTTTGTATCTCGACTCGAAGCCCATGGATTGTGCCACCAGCTTGTGGGCAATCTCATGGAAGGTAAAGCCGAGCGTAAGGCCGAGGATTATCCCAACGTCCGAGACCTTGAACATGTGGAAGGCTAGGGCCAAGGTTATTATAGACACCAGTATTGATATGATCTCTGTTGTAGAGAAGTGTATGTGGGGTTCACTCTGGGGTTGGCGATAGTGAGAGGGTAGCTGCTTAGAACGGGGATGCCTTAGATTATGCTGCCGCACGTGCTGCCCGGCCCTAACTGGGACTCTCTCCATGTTTATTTAAGGCCGGGCTTAAGAAAAGAGCTAGTAGTCAGAATTCCGGGCGGTTAATTCAGTCGTTGCGCTTACTGCTCCTGCCGTAGCCACATTTCGCGCACTGCTTCTTGTTGACGTTGTAGCTCTTGTTGCCGCAGCGCGGGCACCTCTTGTGGCCGTAAGTCTTCCTCGACCGCTTCCTTAATGGCGCTTCAGTCATCTTGAGTTTGGTAATTTGTGATGATAGTTATAAAAACGGAATTCTCCGCGGTTCCCCCATAGATGTCAGTATCCGATTATCTTGTCCACGAACTTATCAGATTATCTTGTCCACGAACTCCCTGGCGTCGAACCTCTCTAGGTCATCATAGGTCTGGCCCATGCCGAGGAAGATAATCGGCTTCTTCGTTATGTAGCTGACTGAGAGCGCGGCTCCGCCCTTGGAGGCGTCGCATTTGGCCAGTATGGTCGCGTCTATCCCTATCCTGCTGTTGAACTCCCTGGCCTGCTCGACTGCGTCGTTGCCTGTCAGTGCGTCGCCGACGAAGACCTTCAAGTCTGGCTTGTTGACCCTCACGATCTTTTCCATCTCCCCCATCAGATCGGCATCAGATTGCATCCGGCCGGAGGTGTCGGCAAGTACTATGTCTATATTCTCAGCCTGCGCGTGCTTCACCGCGTCGAAGACCACTGCAGCCGCGTCGCCGCCGCGCTGGTGGTGCACCATCTTCACCCCGACGCGCTCCATATGTTTCCCTAGTTGCTCTTGCGCTCCCGCGCGGAAGGTGTCGCCCGCGGCCGCCACGACTGAGAGCCCCTCTTTTTTGAGCATGTAAGCGACCTTTGCAATAGTCGTCGTCTTGCCGGTACCGTTTATGCCGAAGAAGACGATCTTCAAGGGTTTCGGGTGCTTCTTCACGAATTCTAGGAAATCCATCCTCCCGCCGGACTCCAGGATGTCGACGAGTGTCTCCTTGAATATCTGCCTGACCTGGCCCTTCGGGTCTTTGAAGTCTTCAGAAGAGAGCTTCCTCTTGAGCTCAGCGGTTATGGCGTCGGCCACCTCCATAGCCACATCGCTTTCCATCAATCCCATCTGCAGGTTCCAAGTAATCTCGTCTATCTCCCCTTCGCTCAAACGGGCTTTCGCGCCAAGCGCAGTCTTCAGCTTTGCGCCGATTCCTATCTTTATCTTCTTCTCCACCCGTTGGTCGGCCTCTTCCCTGGCCTCTTCTGTCGGCTTAAGCTCCTCCTTGTGGGAGTACTGGATCTCGGCTTCTTCAGCGGGTTTAATCTCCCCAATAGGTCCGATCTCTTCAGCAGGTTTTGCCTCTTCGGCCGGAACCTCAACCGGTTTCTCGGGCTTCGGTTTCTCATGCTTGAATCTCCCGAAGAACCCCCTCTTTTCAGCCGCCTTCGGCTTCTCGACCTCGACGGGCTTTTCAACAGGTTTCTCAGCTACCTTCGGCTTCTCGGCTGGTTTTGGCCCCTCAACAGCTTTCGGTTTTTCAACAGGTTTCTCAACGACTTTCGGTTTTTCAGCAGGTTTTAACCTTTCCTTCTTTTCCGGCTTTGGTTTCTCCTTAAACTTCTTGACCCTCTCTTCGGCGCGCGGTTCTTTTGAACCGGCGCGCAAGTTCGTCTCTGACGAACTTTGCGCCTCCACCTCGCGCATGGCCTCAAGGACTTCCGGAGCGAGGCGCTCTTCTGGGGCTTCCCTCACCGGGGGCTTCTTAACCGGGACCTCTTCGACAACCGGGGTTGCCTCTATTTTCTCCTCTACCTTCTCCTCTACCTGCTTCTCGGCCCTGCGGAACAGCTTCTTAAGGCGATCGAACATTGCGCTAGTTTTGTTTTAAACCGAAGAAAAAGACTTGACGACCCCATACTTCGGCCCGCTCCTCTCAAGTTCGCTCTTCATAAGGTCGAAAGAAGCGGCTCTGAAAGAACCGAATTCCAAATTTTTATTCTTGTTCAAAAAGTCGGCCATAGCCACCTTATCCCCCAAAAACCTCACCCTTGCCAGTGTTGCATGCGGGTGGAAATCACGGTCTTTCTCGAATCGTGACAGGGCGGCTTCGATGACCTTGTGCAGTGCAGCTATCTCCTGCGCGCCTTTTTCGCAGCCTACCCAGACCACCCGCGCGCGGTTCGGGTTTGGGAAGGCCCCGAGGCCCTTTAAGGAGACTTCGAAAGCCACGAACTTTATCTTCTCCAGCAATGGCATAACATCACCAGGTTCGGCTTCGCCCAAGAACTTCAGGGTCAGGTGTATGTTTTCTTCCTCTACAGGCTTCACGTCGCCCATCGATGCCAGTGGCCGGCCAAGCTCGAAGAGCTTCTTCTTCAGTTCTTCCGGAAGGTTTATCGCCAGAAACAGCCTCATTTGCTCGCCTTCAATTTCTCAATCCTTGTGTCTGCAAGGAAAAGTTTTTTGTTGGACTCCTCGACAATGTTCCTATACATGTCTTCGTCTATCTTCCTTTTGAAGTAACTCTGCCTCGCGATTTCCAAAGACTCCTTAATAGCAGCCTTCTCTTTCATGAGGCCGTTGAGTTCGCTCTCCTTAGTCCTCAGTTTGTCAGCTGCTTTCTCTGCCCTCTCGCGCTTCTTGCGCGCTCTGGCCCTAAGCGCTATCAAGGCCACGATTGCAGAAACGATTACCAGGATGAGCAGGACCAGCAGGTTCATGTCTAGCCTAAAAGGCGACTCTGTTCTTGAGATGTGTTCGGTTATCGTGCGCTTGACAGAGCCGTTCAAAGCCGGGGTAGTCGCCTCATTCCCAACGATAAACTCTTTCCAACGGTTCGACGTCCCGCCGAAATAGCTCATCCGTACCTCGACTATGTGGCTACCACTTTCATTTATAGAGCCACCCTTTTCAAAAAACATCTGCAGGGAGCCGTGTGCTGGGATTGAAACATTCTCCATCTTGTTTGCAACTACAGTACTGTCTATGGCCAAATCTATATTAATTACGCCATTGAAACCCACAGCACCCTTGTTCAAGACAGAAAAGGATACATCAAAAGTCTGATTTAATCTTGGCGCTGCCGGGCTGATGGTTATCTCATCTCCGAGGCTTAGTTTGGCCTCCTCAGCAGCGGCGCCTGCAAGCAGGGCAATCACCACAACGATTGCGACGAATTTCATGCTTGAATTAAGTCACTTAACTTAAAAATTCCTCTCGCGTCGGGCGGTTTATACAAATCTGCATAATCCGCCGGACTTATCCTTTTTTTATCTGCTGAGGAGTAAGATAAACTTGATGGCCGATAAAACTGGTCAGACGGCCCTTGAATACCTCCTACTGCTGGTGATAATAATAGCCGCAGTCGTAGTCTTGATGATGTTCCTGAGCGGCAGCACACAGTCGGCGACAAATCGCACATCAGACGTCCTAGAGGGGAACCTGCAGTCTGCCGGCGGTTCTTATGGCGGCGGTTCTTATGGCGGTATTGACACTGACAACGACGGTCTAGAGGATTCTTATGAAATATCGATAGGGACAGATCCAAATGACCCGGACAGCGATGACGATATAGTGATTGATGGCAGGGACCTTTGCCCGAATACACAAGGTACCATCGAAAACAATGGCTGCCCAGCGCCCACAAATCCGACAAGTTGTGCTGGGAAAACTTGTAGCCTGCGTACAACCGGATCATCCTGTTCAGACTATTCAGAATGTCAGGGGCTTAACACCGATTGTGTTTTGAGCAAGTGCGTAATAGTCGAACAGCCACAAAATTGCGTGCAGGTGAGCTGCACTCATAGTGGTATAAATGAGTGTAACATAGGCGTATGCGCTGGTCTTCCTGCAATATGCGGTTCTTCAGGCAAATGCGAGATAGCTTCGGATGAGGATAATGATAACGTTGCAGATGAGAATGATCACTGTTCGGGTACTTCAGCACGTATCGTTGTAGATGTTAACGGGTGTTCCGCAGCGCAGCGATGCGTGAGAGAGTCCTGCGTTTCAGGGGCTGCACCTACACGTTGCACCAGTTCGGATTGCATAGGTTCAAATGCGGTCTGTGACCACGCAAGCTTGTTCTGCAGGATAGTGGCAAACTGCGCAGACATCGATTATTCTGGCGGGAACCTACAGTTTCTCGGCAATGATGTAAACTCGAGCGATTGTTATTACAGCGGCAGTTTCAGTGGGGCCTCCTTGCTAAGTCCAAATTCCCTAAAGATTACCGGTATCACCTGGGATGAAACGCCTTATACATATGGGCCAGGGCATGTAATCCTGGTCATCGCAGACAATTCCCAGCTAGCGGGTTATTATGCCGTATACGACTTTTCAATCAACCAAATAACACTCAATTCGTTCGTTACGCTCCCGACAGCGCCCACAGAGACCCATGGCAGTTTGAAATTCTATCCGCACAGGACAAGCATTTAATAGCCGCATACCCCCCTTTTTTCTAACTGGCCCTGCAAATAAAGGGCGTGTTCTAAAATGTTTCCTGGTGGTATGAGTCCAAAGCAGATGCAGACTGTCCTCAAACGCATGGGTATAAGGACCGAGGAGATAGAGGCTGAGAGGGTAGTCATTCATTGCGCCGACCGCAACATAGTCATAAGCAAACCTAATGTCATCCTGACAAAGATGCCGAACCAGGAGATGTTCCAGATAAGCGGGGAGGTCTCTGAGGAAGAAACGGCTAGTGACGAGCCGGTAAAGACCGAGATAACCGACGATGACGTGGAGATGGTTATGGATCAGGCCAACGTTGACAAGAATGTGGCTGAAGAAGCCCTCACAGAGGCCGATGGCGACATCGCTGAAGCGATAATGAAGCTCAAGGGAAAATAGCTTTTATTTCTTTTTCTGAAAACCGAAGACAGTAGACTGGAGACCAGAATGTGTGGGATAGCAGGTTATGTCGGGAACGGGAATGCGATTTCAAAGGTATTTGATATGCTGAAGCGGCTGGAGTATCGCGGCTACGACTCGGCCGGCATAGCCTTCCTAAAAGACGGCCTCCAGGTCATAAAAGACAAAGGCAAGGTTGACGAGGTGCGGAGAAAATCCACGAAGAGTGTTGCAAAAGTAGCGCTCGGCCACTCGCGCTGGGCCACTCACGGCGCCCCGTCACAGGAGAACGCACACCCGCACACAGATTGCAAAAAGCAAATAGCGATAGTCCACAACGGCATAATCGAGAACTATGAAGAGCTGCGGCGCGATCTGAAGAAGAAGGGTCACATGTTCAGCTCAGAGACAGATTCTGAAGTAATCGCTCACTTGATAGAGGACAGCCTCAGGTCCGGCACATTCGAGGGCGCGTTCTCTGAAGCAATCAAGAAGCTAGAGGGCAGTTTTGCAATACTAGCAGTCTATG
>Ga0172363_10001189_pt1 | contig 20849 bp, 17 predicted proteins | sample LakKivs2_kivu2a2_FD_114541 | JGI IMG/M metagenome (GOLD analysis project Ga0172363, IMG submission 114541) | Sediment microbial communities from Lake Kivu, Rwanda - Sediment s2_kivu2a2 | ecosystem: Environmental > Aquatic > Freshwater > Lake > Sediment | place: Rwanda: Western Province, Lake... | reverse complement strand
ATTAACCGGTTCAGCTTTCATTGATGGTCTTGCTGTCATTAAAATAATACTTACATAAAATGATAAGGTACATTATCATCTTCTTGCTCTGTTCCTTCCTGGTCTCCTGCGGTCAGCCGGAAGACATGGCTACATACATACGGCGTAATTATATAAAGATGGAACGGTACATCCCCATGCGCGACGGGGTCAGGCTGTTTACCACTATCTATATGCCCAGGGATACAACAAAAAAATATCCGGTACTTATCACCAGGACACCATACTCCCTGGAGCCCTATGGCGAGGATAGATATGCCAGGGCTCTTGTGCCTTCACCACTCTTTGTGAAGGCAGGATATATCATCGTTTACCAGGATGTCCGTGGCAGATGGATGAGCGAAGGGGATTTTGTGAATATCCGTCCTCATAATCCTGATAAAAAAGGGAACCAGGATATTGATGAGAGCAGCGACACCTGGGACACGGTTGAATGGCTTATCCATAACATACACTCAAATAACGGGAATGTGGGCATTGGCGGGATCTCCTATCCCGGTTTTTATGCCACAGCTTCCCTGCCGGGAGCACACCCGGCCGTCAAAGCCGTCTCTCCCCAGGCGCCGGTCACTGACTGGTTCATAGGGGATGATTTTCACCATAATGGGGCTTTTATGCTGATGGATGCTTTTGATTTTTATTCCGGGTTCGGCGTTCCCCGACCAAAACCCATAACGCCCGACAAAGGGCCCAAACCGTTTAATTATTGCACCAACGATAACTATAAATTTTTTCTCGAGCTTGGCCCGCTGGAAAATGTCAACAAAAGGTATTTCGGAGACACCATAAAATTCTGGAATGATATGATGGCACACGGCACCCTCGATGATTTCTGGAAAGCGAGGAGTATAAGGCAACACCTTACAGATATTAAGCCCGCCACCCTGGTCGTCGGCGGTTTCTTTGATGCCGAGGATTGTTTTGGCGCCCTTCATACATATGAAGCTCTTGAGAAACAGAATACCGGCAACGATAATTTTCTCGTTATGGGCCCCTGGTTCCACGGAGGATGGTCGGGAAGCACAGGAGGGTGGTATGGCAAGGCTGAAGAGATATTCTGCGATATAAAGACAGATACACTTACGGCAATCTGGTACCAGGAGCATGTCGAGTTTCCCTTTTTCGAGAAATACCTCAACGGCAAATCCGCCCCTCCCTTTCCTGAAGCACTTATATTTGAAACCGGTTCAAACAGATGGCGCAGGTTTGACTCCTGGCCTCCTGCAAATGTCCTTCAGAAGAGCCTTTACCTCCAAAAAGATGGTGCGTTGGCATTCGAGGCGCCCGGTGATAAAGAGAGTTTCGATGAATATATCAGTGATCCTGCCAAACCCGTGCCCTATGATGAAGGCATCCACCTTGACAGGACACGCGAATATATGATAAACGACCAGCGGGCTGTTTCACGAAGACCCGATGTGATGGTTTACCAGACTGGTGTGCTGGAAAAAGATATTGCTCTTGCCGGACCCGTCATCGCCGACCTGGTGGTGTCAACCACCGGAACGGACGGAGACTGGATCGTCAAACTGATAGACGTTTATCCCGACTCCTGTGCTGGCCAGGTCACAGGCCATGGGATTGTCAGGCTTGGAGGATACCAGATGCTGGTGAGGGCTGAGGTTATGCGGGGTAAGTTCAGAAACAGCTTTGAGAAGCCTGAACCTTTTATCCCCGGAAAACCCACCCGGTTAACCTACAGCCTGCCTGATGTGGCCCATTGCTTCAGGAAGGGTCACCGCATCATGATACAGGTCCAGAATTCATGGTTCCCGCTGGTGGACCGTAATCCACAGAAATTCACGGACATTTACCATGCCAGGAAGGAGGACTTCACAAAAGCCACTGACCGCATCTATCATGACACCAGCCGTCCTTCCTGTGTTATTATAAATGTACTGAATGAATAAAGACCACTCTTTTGGAGTGTTCAAAGGTCAAAATAAAGGGGTTTAGGCTGAAGGGGTTTAGGCTTTTAGGTTGGGGGAAATAGTTCCTGGTTCCTGGTTCCAAGTTCCTGGAGGGAAGAAGCAGTTCCAGGTTATTCCTTCTTCTTTCTTCCTAACAGCCTAAAAACCTAAAGCCTAATAGCCTTCTTTCGATTCACTACTCACTTTCTGTATCAAAATATTAATATCTGATTAAAAAAATGCACAAGCAGTCTTACAGAAATTTTTTCTTTCATTTCATTACATTTCTTATCCTGCTGCCACCTGGTAATTCTCACTTATCAGCACAGACTGCCACAATAGTCGAGGGATCAAAATCCATCCTGACCTATCCCTTCTCAGACCCAAACCCAATCCCTGCAGTGGCTTTAAGCTCCATGGTCAGGCCATTTTACCCATATTTCATGTACGATGGTTATACCGATCATGGCGGAATGAAAGACTGGAAAGTAATAACGCTGGATAATGAGTACATCACTGTTACGGTTCTTCCTGAAGTGGGGGGAAAAGTGTGGGGTGCCACAGAGAAATCCACCGGTAAGGAGTTTGTCTACCTCAATGACGTGCTAAAGTTCCGTGCGATAGGGATAAGAGGTCCCTGGACGAGCGGGGGAATTGAACATAATTTCGGTCTTGATCTCGGGCATGCACCCTGGACATCCTCTCCCGTTGACTATGTCATTAACAAAGAACCTGATGGCAGCGTCAGCTGTACTGTAGGCGGACTTGACCTCGCATCACGGACACAGTGGCGGGTTACGATAAGGCTGCCGGCAGGTATGGCCTTTTTCGAGACCAACAGCATGTGGTATAATCCCACACCCATGCATGATGCCTATCTGTCCTGGGAGAATGCAGCCTTTAAAGCTACAGGGGATCTTCAATTCTATTTTCCCGGCTACTTTTATATAGGGCATGACGGCGTCGTTAAGCCATGGCCGGTGGATGAGCAGGGAAGAAACCTCAATTTATATAAAGAGAATAATTTTGGAACCAGCAAATCGTATCATGTCTCAGGCTTTTATTCAACCTGGTTCGGAGGATACTGGTATAATGAAGATTTCGGGTTCGGCCATTGGACACCATACTCCGATGCACCCGGGAAAAAGATCTGGATATGGTCCCTCGCACGCGACGGAGCAATATGGGAAGATCTGCTGACTGACGATCACGGCCAATATATTGAAGCCCAGTCAGGTGTCAAGTTCAACCAGGCGAACCCTGAAAGCGGCTACGACAGCCCCTATAACCAGCTATCTATAAGGCCTTACTATACAGAGACCAAAAAGGAACGCTGGTTCCCGGTTGTCGGGACAGGTGGCATTGCTGCCGCATCTGATGCAGGGAGCATTGACGTCACAAGGATGGACGAAAGCCTGGAAATATCCGTGTGCCCAATTATTCCCCTGAAAGATTCCCTTAAGGTCTTCGCAGATGACAGGTTAATCTATGCTACATACATCGACCTTAAACCTCTGCAATTATACAAACAGACTGCTGGCAGCAGCATAAATGAAGGCACCAAAATAAAAGTGACCATTGGCAGGAACCTGTTGTCCTATAATTCAGATAACGAAGATATAACAACCGGCAGACCAAACAAATCCGCCGGTAACGGGGATTACAATTCTGCGGAACACCTGTTTTACCTGGCGGAGGACATGAATGCGATGAGGGATTACCCCTCTGCACTCAAATACTACCAGGAATGTCTCGGGAAAGCGCCGGATCATACCCGGGCGCTATACAGGGTTGCCGAACTGCACTACCGGATGGGACTGTACGAGGAAGCTCTCCAGTATGCCAGGCAGGCTCTTGAGATCAACACCTATGATCCCGGGGCTAACTTTATCTATGGGGTGATCCAGCGTAAGCTTGGAAACCTGCTCAGAGCTGAGGAGGCATTCAGCATTTCTGCCAGGAGCATGGAATTCCGTTCCGGGTCCTATCTCCAGATAGCGGAGTTAAGGCTCCTGGCTGCCGACTATCCCGGTGCAAGCGAATATGCACGAAAGGCGCTGGATTTTAACCGGTACAATATTCCTGCAAGGGAATGCCTGGCTACCTCTTACAGGAAAATGAACAAAACAGACGAAGCTTCGGTGGTACTTGATGGGCTTCTTGGGATTGATCCCCTCAACCATTATGCCCGTTTTGAGAAGTATCTGATTCATCTTGCTGACAGCAACCTGAATTACTTCAAATCCCTTATCCGGAATGAGCTGCCCTGTGAAACCTACCTGGAGATGGCTGTGAGTTATGCAAACAGGGGACTCAATGATGAAGCGCAAAAAGTGCTGGAACAGGCTCCCCCTAGTCCTGTTGTCTGTTACTGGCTTGCCTGGCTTAACAGGAATGTTGCCCCAGAAAGGAGCAGTGCCTGGCTGAGAAAAGCTGTTCAGATTTCCCCCTGCCTTGTCTTTCCTTCCAGGCATGAAACCATTCCTGTGCTGGAATCGGCTGCACAAAAGGACAGTTCCTGGAAAACAATTTATTATCTCGGGCTGATTTACTGGAATATGAACCGGCCTGAGAAGGCGACTGAATTATTTGAACAATGTGGCGACAAACCTGACTGGGCACCTTTTTACCTCGCACGGGCGATCCTGAATCAGAGAAAAGATAATTTAAAAGCAGATGCTCTGAACGACTTAAAGAAAGCGGTAAACATAGACCCTGCAGAATGGAGAACCTGGCATTACCTGGAAACATACTACCGGTCGGCAGGTGCTTTCAATGAGATGCTGGCGAATGCCCGGGAGGCATATAACCGTTTCCCTGCCAATCCTGTTATCGGCATCGACTATGCCAAAGCCCTCATCCATTCGGGAAATTATAAGGAGTGCCTCAGGGTGCTTGAAACAATTAAGATATTACCCCAGGAAGGGGCCCATGAAGGACATGATATTTTTGAGCTCGCAAACCTGTCCCTGGCAGTGCAGCTTGCAGAGCTCAAGAGATACCCGGAAGCTTTAAGGTATATTCAAAATTCAAAAAAATGGCCGGAGAACCTGGGTGCCGGCAGGCCCTATGATCCTGATGAGCGTTTGCAGAATTTCCTTGCAGCATATTGTTATAAACAATCAGGTAACACCCGGATGGTAAAAAAATGCGACCAGCAGATAATTGATTATTCATTGAAAAGATGGGGAGGTGATTACGACCCGGCCAATATCTGTATTGCAAACCGGGTTCTCGGTGAGAACAGCCTTGGTGAACAGGCGTCATATGCTATGGAGAAATGGATAGCGGAACAGGACTCCCTGCGGAACTGGAACATCTCCGCCGGCTCATCTTCACCAAAGGTCCGTTGGGTGATTGCTAAATACCACGGCGATAATGAACAGGCCGGGATGATTGAGAAAGATATCTCAGAAACCCCGTCTGAAGTTCGGTTCAGGCTGTTATTGAAAACATTAAAAATCATCAGTACTGGGAAAGATGTGAAATGAGTCAGTCACCAGCAGGAATATGGCATAGTGGCACAACGGTATAAGGGCATAATGGCACAAAGGCATAAGGGGGAAAAAATAATTTTTGGAATTAAAACATAGGGGTATTTCTATCCATCAGGGCGAAGTTTTTTTATTTTAACCTAAACAGCTGTAAAATGGGTGATTTTCAAAAACTCAGGGTATGGCAGCTCTCTAAAGAGCTCGCTGTTAAAATCTACAGATTGACACAAAAGCAAAAATTCTCAAAAGATTTTGGATTTAAAGATCAGATCCAAAGATCTGCAGTTAGTATTCCTTCAAATATCTCTGAGGGTGATGAATCAGGAACTGACATGCAATCAGTTCGTCATTTTTATATTGCCAAAGGGTCCGTTGCGGAACTATTAACCCAGGTTATGATCGGATATGAAATCGGATATATAACAAAAGAAGATGCTGATGAAATTATTAATGAATGTAAAATTATCCCGGTTATGCTGACAAAACTAATTCGTGCCAGAAGTAAATGATTGTACGATGAAAATTACACCATTGCCTCTTTGCACCGTTACGCCGTTATCCCTTTGCACCGTTGCGCCTTTACCCCACTGCACCCTTTCCCCTTTACCCCGTTGAACCGTTACCCCGTTTCCCCGTTGCGCCGTTACCCCTTTAAAAAAGAATGAAAGCGAAATTATTTCAATGTATTGCTTAAAATATGAAAAATTAAATCACAGAAAAAAAATGAAAAATAATCCGACCACCAGGAGAGTCTTCTGTACTCTCATTGCTTTCCTCATTCTGACTTTAAATAGCTCCGCCGTTATTATAAATCCGGCAGACACGATCAGGTTTTATGATGCACAATCATTTACTGTCATCGGGAGGTATCACTTTGAAAAAAACTATGCACGCTTTCCTTCTGATTATAAAAATAAAGTGCGTGAAGAAGTCTGGGAGCTGGGACAGAACTCTGCAGGAATTTCCATCCGCTTCCGGACCAACTCACCCTATGTTATCGCCAGGTGGACGGTGCAGGGAGATAACATCATGGATCATATGGCATTTACCGGTATTAAAGGGATTGACCTGTATGCGTTCGTTGATAACAGATGGAAATACGTAAATACAGGCCGGGTGAAAGGAAAGACAAATGAATACACACTTGTCAGATCAGGAGAAAATACTCCCCGGGAATACCTTCTTAATCTCCCGTTATATGATGGGGTTGACTCATTATCTATCGGGGTGAAGCCCGGTTCTGAAATAACAGCTCCCGTTGAAAAAATGCTCGTCACGAATAAACCTGTGGTCTATTATGGCAGCAGCATTGCACAGGGTGGATGTGCCTCAAGGCCGGGAATGCTGTTTACAAATATCCTTTCAAGGAGGCTGGACCGTAGTTTTATCAATATGGGATTCAGCGGGAACGGGACCTTTGACATACCTGTCGGAGAAGCTATATCTGAAACGGATGCAGCACTGTATGTCATTGACTGCAATCCGAACACCAGGACGGAGCTTATTTATGACAGGGCGGTGGCACTGGTGAAATTGTTGAAAGAAAAGCGACCTGATGTGCCTGTATTGCTGGTTGAAGCTTTTTATTATGTCAGTGGGTTCACAAAAGGCGAAGATTCGGAAAATGCAAGGAAGAACAAGGAACTGCTGCGTGCCTACAAGACCCTCAAACAATCCGGGACAGAAGGTCTTTATTATCAGAAGGGCGATGGCCTGATCGGTGATGATTATGAAGGTACTGTCGATGGCGTTCATCCCAATGACCTCGGCATGATGCGCATAGCAGATTTTCTGGAACCGGTGATCAGGAAAATTATTAAATAACTGCATCTCATACCTGCTTTATGATAAGTTAAAACCATTTGTATGCTGATGCAGATGTGCTTTTTTAATTAAATGCAAATAACTGATACCATGATTTCAAGAATATGGCATGGTTATACAACCAGGGAGAATGCGGACACATACGAAAATCTTCTCAAAGAGGAAATTTTTGTCGGCATAAAAAACAGGAACATCCAGGGATATAAGGGTATCCAGCTGTTCCGGCAAGACATACAAGACGAGACAGAATTTATCACAATTATGTGGTTTGAATCATTGGATGATGTCATTCAATTTGCCGGTAAAGATTATAAAAAAGCGGTGGTCCCGGAAAAGGCTCAAAAAGTACTGTCCCGCTTTGACAGAACTTCTCAGCATTACCATGTACGGATCAATGATTTAAATCTTTGGCCTGCTGATTTTTAAGAAACCTCCTATACATACTTTTACAACGGTATTTCTGCAGAAGGTCAAAAACAAAAAAGGATTTTAGCGCTTCTACAGCACCGGGCACCCATTCTTAGGATACTTCTCTTTTTTAGTATCTTTACCAGATGAAAAATAAAAAATCAGAAGTCCTTTTAAGGATTAAAGAGATTGTTAAGCAAATTGATCCTGAAGCTGAGGTAATTCTTTATGGTTCAAGGGCCAGGGGAGATGAGAGTTCTATTTCCGATTGGGACCTTCTTATTTTGGTTGATTCCAGGGCTGATATAGATTATGAAATGGTTTTCCGACATAAACTCTTTGATCTGGAGCTCGAATTAGAGGAGGCATTTTCTGTCATAGTGCACAATAAAAATGAGTGGAAATCAAAGTACCGGTTAACTCCACTTTACCAGAATGTCGTACGGGAAGGCAAAATATTATGACAAGGAATATTACCCGGGATGAATACATAAAATATAGATTTGACAGAGCCTGGAAGACTTATGAAGACGCGAAATATTTAGCTGCTGGTAACTGCTGGAACTCTTCCATGAACCGATTATATTATGCATGCTTTTATGCAATTCTTGCATTATTTTCAAAATATAGTATTAGCAGTCACAAGCATGCAGGTACGAAGACACAATTTTCTCTCCACTTTATTAAAACGGGGTTGCTGCATAAGGAATTTGGGAAGCTTTATGGTGATCTTTTTGATCTAAGACAAAAAGGAGATTACCTTGATTTTATTGAGCTTGAAGAAAAAAACGTCGTTCCCTTTATTCCAAAAGTAGAAAAATTTTTAAAACAGGTTGAGCTAATGGTTAAGAATGGTACACGAACATTAGATTAGCAATTGATTGATGGTCATCATATGAGAAGGCAGATCATAATCGGGTGGTGCCATATCCCTGATAAGCTCAGGTGGATCAAAATAACCAGATATATATGAATAATGTGATCAGTGACAGGACAACCAGGTGCAGGCGCCAGTCACTGATACCTTCGAACCTGGCAATACCTCTGGTATAGTTAATGGTTGTCCTGGCAAGCTTTTCGGGAGCTGTTTTTTCAGTGAATGCCGACACTGCAAATAATACTCCTGTAATGATTATTTCCGCCCACAAACCCCTGTATCCGAAATTCAGGCTGAGTTTATGATGCAGCATCGGAAAGACAGCTTTACCTGTCTCAGGTCCCAGCAGCTGGTCAATAACAAACACGGTGGCAAGTATTATGCCCACCACCACTGACCAGACAGCGCCTTTAAGGGTAATTTTTTTACTGATAATACCGAAAAAAATAGCCGGAAAAACCGGTAAGATCAGGTAAGCCGTAATTGTCTGCAGGTATTTGTAAAGTCCTTCCTCATTCTTATAGACCAGATAGGCTGCCCCTATTCCCAGAAAAGTAACGATCAGGATAATAAACCGTCCAAAAGTCACCTGTTTTTTTTCCGGAAAACCGGGATGGAACTCCACGATAAAGTCCCGTACAACAAGTGTGGAAACTGAATTAAGAACAGCTATCAGGGAGGTTATGAGGGCAGCTATGAGCGATGCCAGGAGCAAACCGCGCACTCCTGCCGGAAGAATCTTATTGAGCAATAAAACAAAAGTATGCCTGGTTTCTTCGCCCTGCAGCTCTCCGGGAAACAAGGCACAGGCAATAACACCTGGCAAGGCAAAAATAAATATCGGGAAAAGTTTCAGGACTGTCGCAAACATGGCCCCCCACCTGGCATTTTGCAGGTCCGGCGCAGCCAATGCACGCTGCACGTTCACCTGATCGATTCCCCAGTAAAAGATCCCCGCATAAAAAGCGGTAGCCAGAATACCCCAGAATGGGTATACCGGATCATCGTAAGGTCTGCCTATTGACATCATGCCGGGAACCTTTTCCATGAGGCCGTGCCAGCCACCTGCCTTGTGGAGACCGACAAAAAGCATCACTGCTGAACCTCCGATCATAATGATTACCTGGATGGTATCCGAATAGGCAACAGCAGTAAACCCTCCTAAAATGGTAAAAACGGCAACAGCCAGTCCTATATACAATACGGTTCTCATAACATCCCACCCCAGTATGCTGTTCATCACAAGGGCACCGGCAAACAAGGTAAAAGCCAGCTTGGTCATGATGCTTATGATCAGCATTAATCCGGAGAAAAATGTCCTGGCCCTGCGGTTGTATCGCATTTCAAGGAATTCCGGGATTGTGTAGACCTTGTTCTTTAAATAATAAGGATACAACAGGGAGCAGGTAAATCCCAGGGTAATTGCGGTGGTGAGCTCGACGGATCCTGCCGAGAGGCCGTAACGGTAAGCATCTCCTGATAATCCCACCAGGTGTTCGGCACCAATATTGGTGGCAAAGATTGAGGCACCGACCACCGGCCAGGTTATGGTTCTGCCGCCAAGGAAGAAACTGGCGCTGTCATGACCCACTTTTCTCCGCCAGGCCATATATAAACCAAAGGTCAGGCTGCCTACCATTACAACCAGGAGGATGATCCAATCGAGAGATGAAAGTGACAGACTCATGTTGTTTGGATACGGTTATCTCCTTTCATCGAAGGGTATCCAGTATGATATCCAGGTGCCGGATACTTTGGATCATAGACCTCACAGTATGATAATTGATCTTCCATGAATGTCCCATGTGGGTCCATATTGGTTCTCCCCGCCGGGTGAGCAAAGGATACCATTCCCCGACACCTTTATTGATCATCTTATCAAATACAAAACGGTGGACTTTCAGGTAGGCATTCCAGTATTTCTCATCACCGAATAAGATCACAGCATCGAGCAAGGCAGTCAATACTTCGGCCTGTTGCCAGAACTCCTTCTCCATATCATAAACCCCTCCCGCATGCGGACCTTCAACATAGACACCACCAAATTCATAGTCAATTCCGTTATTAATAGTATGATCAAAGATTGTTCTCAGCAAATCTGAATAAGGAACGGGATCGGTTTTCATGATATTGAGAGCATGGAGCAACAACCATCCAAATTCAGCATTGTGCCCGAAACAGGTATTATCGGTGGCATTGCCTTTCTGTCCTTCTGCTGAGAACCTGTCCCACCCCCAGACGATATCAAATTTTATCTGTGGTGCAATGGTCCAGTCCTTAAAGAACTGAGGTATGCCGGTCTTATAAACAGTGTGAAGGATGCGATTGATCAGAAGGTCAATATCTTCCAGCAACTTCCGCCGGTGGACTTCCTGTCCTGAGCATTCGTAAAGGGTTGTAAAGGCTTCCATAAGGTGCATGTGAACATCCAGGGTCTTTCGGTCTCCTCCCTGGTTACCCGGTCCACAGAGTGTCCAGTTGCGATGAAACATTTCCCAGTAGCCGCCATACATCGAATCGACACAATACTTCTGAACCATATCAAACACCTTGCAGGCATATTCAAGCCCGATCGGATCGCCGGTTGCCAGTGTGTATTCACTGAGTGCATAAATGGCAAAGCTTTGTCCGTAGATGATTTTCTGATCAATTTTTACATTCCCCCTGCGGTCCATCATCCAGTAAAAACCGCCGTATTCATTGTCCCACATTTTATTAATCAGAAAATCAGCGCCATGTCTGGCCAGCGGGGCAAACTTCCCGGCACCATAACCGGCACGGTGTGCTGAAGAAAGGGTATACAGGCAGCGTGTCTGTGCAATCAGTGACTTTTCATTTTCGCCGGTATCTTTCCCATCTTTGTCAAAGTGTGTCAGGTAACCGCCATGGTTTTCATCTATCATGCGGGTAATCCAGAAAGGCAACAGCTCGTTAACCAGATGGTTCTCTGCTTCTTTCTTTAAGGCTATAACCTCATTCCTGTTCATATTAATTAATATTTAAAAGACTGAGCAACTGCTGACATTGTGAAAAATCAGGGATGATGATATCTGCGCCGGCTTTGATCAGTCGTGAGCGTTTATGCTCGTCAAGGCCAAAACGTTTCATTTCGTTGCTGGCAATACCGATGGTAATTCCTCCGCGTTTGCGGGTTTCCCTGATTTCCACGGGCCCGTCACCAAATGTAGCCACACTGCCGGAAGCCGATTCCCCGATAGTATTCAGTATACGGTTCAGTACCACTTTTTTTGCCTCAATGGATATATCCCCGACAGATCCGAAAATCCTGTCCCCGAACAGGTGATCATAGCCCAGGGTATGTGCCTCGTTTTTCACATCCTCTATATCTGTTCCACTGGCCAGATAAAGTTGAATGCCGGCATCATGGAACTTCTGAAGAAAAGGAACGGCGTTTTTTATGGTCAGATCTTCCAGCGACAACTCACCCTGTTCATATTTTTTCGCACGTTCACGGACCATTTTCAGCAACTCCTGGTTGTATATTTGTTTATACCCTGTTTCATCCAGCATTTTTTCCCGGGGTACGCATCCGTATTCCATGATTAGATCAATCAGGAATTTCATCTGTGCAAGGGTCTGTATTCCTGTTGTCCTGTCTATGAAATCATGTATCCGTGTGCTTACTTTCCGGTACAGGGCTTCATCCGCCTCCATGTATTTGTCACCCAGGACAGCCTTGATCATCATAGGAGCCATGATATGTTCCCACCCCTCCCGCAGGGTGGAGATCGTACCGTCGTGATCAAAGATGGCGTACCTGACCTGCAGCTTTTTCTCCCAGGGATTAATGATTTCTATCTCAGTTTCGGGCAGGTGTTTTGCCTGTCTTAAATCCTCTGCCAACTCAGGCATGTAAACAAAGTCAGGTTCCTGTCCTATACTGAGTATCTCTTCCGGCGTTGCAGTCCCCGTCTGAAATAACTTCTGAACCGTGACCCCTGCAACAAATGTTCCCAGGGTAGCAGCTATATCCATGTCATATCCGGCGGCCAGCGCTGCTGCAACACCTGCAAGATAACTGTCACCGGCACCCACCGTATCCACCCTGGAAAGTATCAGTAGTCCCGGCACTTCAAATATCCCGGACGAATCAACAGTAAGAGAACCCTTGTCTCCACGGGTAATAAATAAAGGTTTGCGGAACCGTTCGTACAGCATTCCGGCAGCGTCCACAACCTCCGAATGCAGTACGATCTCATCCGGTTTTTTATCCAGGCCACACAGCCGGACAGCCTCCTGATCATTCATTTTGCGGATGGTTCCGTTAAAGTAGTCAATGAACTGCCGGCTGTCTGCGATAAACTGCTTCCCGGGAAATTTCCGGATCACTTCCAGCAACAGATTTCTGAAATATTCCGTATGGATGCCCGAAGTAACCTGCTGATTGATCAGTATGATATCGACCTCAGGGATTTCTTCGATCAGGTTGTTTATCAGCAAATCGGCAGTTTCTTTCGATAATTGATTATAGTTTCCAAAATCGACACGGTTCATCTCTTTATCACCGACGTAAGGTTTGGCATAGGTATGTGTATGCCATTGCTCTTCCTGGATCAACAGATTCCCGGTCTGAATACCTGTTGCTTTCATGATCCGTAGCATCTCAGCTCCGAAAGGATCAGTGCCTATAACCCCAAAAGCACGTACATCCTTTATCCCCATGGCTGTCAGGTTGTTTGCGACATTACCGGCACCACCCAGGGAGTAACGCTGTTGCCTGACAGGTCTGGTTGACAGGCCGGTCTCAACCGACATCTCACTCATGGTTTCATCGATGAACCAATAGGCATCGAGGCAGAAGTCCCCAACAACGGCAATTTTAACGGTTGTGATATCTTTCAGGATCTTCTGCAGTTGTTGCTTTTTCATGGATGACAACTTTGGTTTTTGCATTTCCTGTAAAAGATACTAAATAAATCACCCTTTTTACGAAGAAGTTCGCACAACCAAACATACATTGGAGCTGTCTCAAAAGCTCACAATAACCTATAAGATGTTATTTTTATAATGAGGGTATTTACAAGCCTGTACTCCCCGAGTGCTCGGGGGGTACAGGCTTGTAAATGATTTCAGACCTGAAACAAAATGAAATCTATCCGACACTTTTAAGACAGCCCCTTGAAAGTCTGACTAAATGCATCAGGAAAATCTGAATGATAAATTTGAAAATTTCATAACCGGATGTACCTTTGATGTAAATAGGGATAAATCAACTATTAACCATCGTATGGCTGAACAAAACTTGGAAGCATTAACCATTGAGCAGTTAAGGAAAAAAGAAAAAACTGCATCCATATTATTAATCATCATGCTTATTGTCCTGACGGTTTGCATCGTTATTTTGCTGATAGTGGAACCATACATGGCAGCCTGTATCGCTCCTCTTTGGATCACCATGTTGCCCATAGGGATAGGAAGAAAAAAAGCCAGAGAGGAATTGAAGAGAAGAGGTGTTACTGATTGATGAATGACTATTACCGGATAAGAGACCACTGCCGGGAAGGCCTTATCAGATACCTGAATAAAGCCTGCTCAATAATTCCAAAGACGGAATACTCGCTCACTCTTGACATCGGCTGCGGGACAGGAGTACCCACTCTTTGGTTTGCGGATAATTTTCCGGGTACCATCACCGCTATCGATACGGATAAAGATGCTCTTGAATTCCTGAGAAAAAAGATCAGTGACAGGAACCTTGAAGACAAGGTCAGAACACTGTGCATCTCCATTTTTGACTTCAAACCCGGACCTGATCACTTTGATAAAATCCTGGCTGAAGGATCCCTGAATGTGACCGGCTTTGAAAAAGGTTTTAAAAGAGCAATCGGAATTTTACATAACGGAGGGTATTTCATCATTCATGATGAGTATAAGGACCATAACCAGAAATGTGCGTTTATTGAGGCAAACAACTGTAAGATCGCTGATACATTATACCTGGATGAAACCATTTGGTGGGATGATTATTATCAGCAGCTTGAAAACGAGATAAATAAAATAAAGGATCCCGGAATCCGGAACGCGTTCAAGAATGATATCAAGGAGATTGAAAACTACAAAATTAATCCATCTCCTTTCAGATCAATGTTTTACATAGTACAAAAATTATAACATGAAGGCAGTCTGGCTGAGGGTAAAGCTTGTTGACCAGATGTATTGAAATGAGGTTTCTGAAAAAGGTATTTCAATTGGATTTGCAAAACCTTATCCGTAATTTAGATTGTAACGATGACATGGATATACTGGAAGTTAAACACCATAAAAAACACTAATATGATCTATCTTAATCGGAGGGAATTTATAGGGCGGACCGCAGTGTTTGCAGGAGGCGTATCCCTAGGATTGAATGCATGTACAAAAAGCACAACGGATGTATTAAAGGGTGTCCGGGATTTTATTCACCAGGTTGCCAATCCTGATGGCTCTTTCCGTCCGGGTATCGACCCGGATTATAAAGGTACGTCTGACACGGGACTGTCTGGCATTGCAGCTCCAACCTATGCCACGATCATTTCAATGACTTTTGGCTGGACCCTACCCTACCCTGAGCAAACCATAACCTTCCTGCTCTCCTGCCAAAAGCCTGACGGGGCATTCTATGCTCCCACCGGTAGCATGGACATGAATTCCCCGCTGGCAAAATTGTACAATACCGTGCAGGGAACCCTTGCTCTCAAGCTACTTGGTAAATCACCGTTATATGATCCGATGCCGGTAATTGATTATTTTTTCCAGGATGGACAGTTTAAGGATCTCCCTCTTTATACGACCAGTTTCTTCCCGCTTTTTTTCACTGTGCTGGGACAAAAAATGCCGGGAAATATTGATGAAAAGATGCGTGCATACATCCTGAACGAGCAGAAAGAGGATGGTTATTTACAGGATCATGTCGCTTCGACCTTTCATGCCGCACACTATTTCCGTTTGACAGGCCGGCCAACTCCCCGGGCGGCAGAGATGGTTGAACGGACGCTTAGGGACCAGAAGGAAGACGGTTCCTGGCACCTGAGGGAACCCGACTGGGATGTGCATGCCTGCTTCGATGCACTGTTTATCTTAAGGCAACTGGGAGATCAGGATGATCCGCGCATTAAAAATGCCTATCGCAAGGCAACGGAATGGATACTGCAATGCCTGAAACCCGATGGTGGCTTCACCCATTTCCCGGAAGAAACGATTTCGGATATGGATGCGGTTTATTTCCATGTCGGAGGGCTTGTCGAAGCCGGTTACCTGGATATGAAGGCACACCTGCGGAATGAAGAAATACTGGGCTGGGGTCATGCCATGAACCCGGGAAAAACCTATTCCTGTCTTGCATGAGAATCTGGTCAATCCATCCTGAATACCTGGATACCACCGGGCTGGTTGCCCTCTGGAGGGAAACCCTGCTGGCAAAGCATGTTCTTGAGGGAAAAACCAGGGGATATAAAAACCACCCGCAACTTACCAGATTCAGGAAGGCAGACAATCCGGTCAATGTAATTAACTATTATCTGGCGATTGTATTTTACGAAGCAAACAGGCGGGGATTTCATTTTGACAGGGATAAAATTGATTGGAATTTTCACCAGGTTCAAATGCCGGTCACTAAAGGACAGTTAGAATTCGAGACAAAGCATTTACTGAATAAATTAAAAACACGCGACAAGAATAAATACAACGTGATCAACAAATCAAAGCCACTCCCTCCCCACCCTCTTTTCTATATTATTGAAGGTGATATCGAACCATGGGAAATATTATGAATGAATAGTATCATATCCCGGAGCTTCTCCAAGCCGGGTACCTGGACATAAAGGAGAACCTTCATAATGAAAAGATCCTGAGCTTTGGACATGCCCTGAATCCTGAAACAAATATTACTGCCATGAATGAACCGATGATTAAGAAGATTATATTAACTATAAACTGCATCTACACAATAGTTTGTGGAACTTAAAAAATGCCTCTCTAAATTGCGGGATGTACCAATTTTTGGTATTTTTTAAGAAAAACAGTCAAAATGGACAGGAATACCTCGATATCATTAGGAAGCTACTTTGACAGATTCATTAAGAGTAGAATTTCTGAAGGAAGATATAAAAATGCCAGTGAGGTTGTACGTGCTGGATTACGTTTGCTTGAAGAGGAGGAAAATAAACTTGCTGCTCTTAAAGAAGCAATCCAGGAGGGTATTGATAGTGGCATTTCGACAGAATTTGATCCAAAGTTGCACCTTGCTGAGCTCAAAGCAAACAGGAAGTTGAATGGCTAAGTACCAGCTATCAAACATAGACCTGGAGATTAGGTTAAAGGGAAAAAAACCTACACTACATCCGATATTTCTGATTTACCATGCAAAAAATCCATTTCAATTTTATTTCCGGATTGATCCTGATGACTTTTGGATGTAGCCAAAAACAAAATTGTGCGCGTTTCCTGACGCGTGACCTCATCTTCAAATAGCATTCGTTTTTTTGGCACGCGTTAGGAAACGCGCGCCAGCCGGTTGGCATAAGAGACGCAACAGAGAAGATTTCTGCGACTCATCGGATGACGTGGAGCCATCCGATGAGAGCCGAACACAGAGTGATGCGTAAAGGAAATAACGAATAAATGCAGCTGATTGAAACGAGCGCTAGCATAGAGATAAATAAGTAACTTTATATTTCTGTATTATATATGTCATACGAGCAACGACAGGAGAAATAAAATGTCCCGCTTTTTACTTACAGTATTATGGATTCTGTGCAGTCTTTCACCTGGCGGATGGGCACAAACCGTTGAGGTAAAAAACAATTCATTCTATATTGACGGACAGAAATTCTTTGTGAAGGGGATCGGTTTTGAGATCAGTGCGCTGCCGGGAGAGTTACCCTGGAACAAAACATTTAACCCAGATCAGCTGCATTTTGATATTCAAAGGATAATATCAGGCGGATTCAATACCATCCGTACCTGGGCTCCGTTCTCTGCTCAGGAACTCGAGCTGCTTCAGCAATATGATATCAAGATAATCATGGGCATCTGGATAAATCCCCAGGGAGATTTTTCTGACGCCGGATTTGTCAATGAGGCTAAAGCTACTGTCAGAAATGTGCTAAGCTATTCCAAAAATTACAATAATATTATTGCCTACCTGATAATGAATGAGCCGCTGCCTGAAGCTATCTTCAAGGCAGGTTACAAAAACACGGTTGCCCTGTGGAAAGAACTGACCGATATCATTCATACCCAGCATCCCAACAGGCCGGTGAGTATTGCCAATACCAGTGTTGGCACGTACATAAAACCGGATATCTTTGATTTCAGCGCATATAATGTTTATATATACAATCCTGTTACCGTAAATTATCTTCATGGATACAGGGATTTTATCCATTACCTGCAGCAGATGAATGAACCCGGTCATCCCCTGATAATAACTGAGTATGGGTTATCCGTCTCACCGACAGGACCCGGTAACTGGGGATATGGTGGTAACAGCCTGGCAGAGCAACAGGAAGGAATCCTGCATATGTATAAAGGCCTGGTCGATGGCGGGGCATACGGATCCTGTGTATTTAATTACAGCGATGGATGGTGGAAAGCAGGTAATGAATTTGTGCATGATGATGCAGCGGAAGAGTGGTTTGGACTGGTTGAATACACAAGCCTGACAGATAAACAGGGAGAGGAGCGCCCGGCCTGGAAAACTGTCAGTGATTATCAGTCAGCAATTATCACCCAGCCAGGATCCCCGGAAATTTATCTTAATAAAGTCCCTGTTGAGATATTTTTAAATGATACCATCAAACGGATTGATGTTATGCTGGATAATAATCTGATTTGTCAATGGGAAACAGTAAATGATTATCTGACAGATACGCTGGTGTTCGACATCCAGGGGATTAAAGATGCAACATTGGTATTTAATTGTTACGACACTAATAATAACCTGATAAAGAGCGAAGAAAAGAATATTCTGATTACAAATGCTGAATTAGCCGTACCGACTATACAAATAACTACCAATGATGACTTCTGGCAGACCGGTTCTGTTGAGGTCACTTATCAGATTAATACATCGGAAGCTTTCACTACCGACACGAAGCTCTATTATATTTTTTACCCCCACGTGGGATGGGATTATGGTCAGAAATTCCTGATGACCATGCCCGCCGGAGGACAGGCCAATGTCACACGCCGGCATGCCATAAACGACAATGTGAATGTTTTTACAGTAGGAGCTGCTTTTGATATATCTTACAACAGCTTCCGGAAACGCATTTACAATCAATTGACTCTTACAAGAAGCGATGATGAGATGAACGGAGTGGCCAGGCATATGTCTGCAGAACCTCACCTTCATATTTACCCGAATCCCGCAACGGATTATATAACGGTAGCTTCTGATGAAACCGGCACACCCTCCTCCTTTGATTATGTGCTTTATAATTTTGCAGGTATGGTTGTCAAACAGGGGATAAAGAATAAGTGGAACAGTCCGGTTGATATAAGTCGGATAAAACCGGGTATTTATTATATCCGGATTAACTATGACAGTCGGTCTGGCCCCGTATATGACAAACTGCTGAAGCTTTAAAAAGATGGCAAGGCCAGTACCTGATAATGGAAAATCCCTGGCAGAAAGGATTTCGATTCACATTGCAATTTATTTTTCGACACCCCCCAGCCATATTATTTTTAGTTCCGGGATATGGCCTATACCTATGATATCCCTGTATAATTCCGGCCGGCGGGCATTTTTGTACCGGTATCCGCCGGCCATGGTGAGTTTTTCGGGTGACACGGTTGCAGTGACATAACTATCCTCGAAGGACCGGCACTCGGCAAGGATATCTCCGAAAGGATCAATGATTATCGAGCATCCGTTTTTCAGCTGGTCATCATCCATACCTATAGGATTGGAAAAGACTACATAAACAGCATTATCATATGCCCTGGCGGGCAACCATTTCATTAGCCATGCCCTCCCCTTCATCCCGTCAAATTCAAGCCTCAGGGAGGCAGGATCAGATTCGCGGTTCTGCCACAACGCAGGGTCGACAAAACCTGCTCCCGGCCGTGTTGAGGGGGTACACATGGTGACATGAGGCATAAAAATGATATCTGCCCCCAGCAGAGTAGTGGCTCTTACATTCTCAATGATATTGTTGTCATAACAGGTCAGTATCCCGCACTTCCATCCATGGATCACAAAAACACAATAGCTGTCACCCGCTGAAAGGAACTTGCTGATGAACGGATGCAGCTTCCTGTGCTTCGCCAACAATCCATTTTCATTCACGCAGACATAGGTATTGTACAAATTATCTTTCGCGTCTTTCTCAAAGAGTCCTGCCAGGATAACTATATTATTCTCTTTTGCTATCCTGGTAAGCTCCAGGATGCTTCCCCCGCCAGGGATGAATTCAGCCAGGTCGAGCATTTGTTTTTTTGACAGGTGCCTGGCAAAAGTGTAACCGGTCACTGAACATTCGTGAAAGGCTATAATATGTGAACCTTCCTGAGATGCTTTTTGTGACAGTTTGCTTATGACAGACAGGTTATAGGTCTTGTCTCCGTTCCTGTGCTCGAACTGGGCGGTGGAAATCCTTAAATTTTCCATAGACATGGTAGTACCCAACTAATACATAACTGTTAAACCAAACTTATTCTCCTAGACCAGATATCGTGAGTCGTGAGTCATGAGTCGTGAATCGAAAATCAGAGAAGTGAGTAATGGGTATAGAAGAAGAAGTTCCTGGTCCCTGGTTCCTGGTTCAATGTTTAGAAATGTGGATTTTTCATCAATGCTTCAAACTAGGAACCAGGAACTAGGAACTTGGAACTTTTTGATCCTATCCCAGCCCTGCTTCCCGCAGGTATTGCTTCAGCAGGTTAAGGTCTCTTGACATCGCCGAAGTCACTTCTTCCGCGCTTTTGGTCAGGGTGGCAGCACCGTTCTCCGCTCCACCGAGGGGGTACTCGCAATGGAGGGAAACCGGGACTGCCACCTTATACTCTTTCAGGAGGCTGAAATACTGCTTAAAATCAACCATCCCCTCACCCAATGGCACCGATTCAGATATGCTCTTACCGTCTTTTTCTGTCCATTTAAAATCCTTGATATCTATTGACCTGATCCAGGGGGTTATAAGCTCCAGAGGTACAGGCCATGTGCTTTCACCTTCAATCATTGCATGATAAATATCATACTGGGAACCTATCCAGGAGGAGTTAATGTTTTTCAATACCCGTGCCAGGTCCCAGATAGCTGCCCCAAAATGTATTCCCTCTGCATAAACCCCT
>Ga0172363_10001187_pt1 | contig 20859 bp, 23 predicted proteins | sample LakKivs2_kivu2a2_FD_114541 | JGI IMG/M metagenome (GOLD analysis project Ga0172363, IMG submission 114541) | Sediment microbial communities from Lake Kivu, Rwanda - Sediment s2_kivu2a2 | ecosystem: Environmental > Aquatic > Freshwater > Lake > Sediment | place: Rwanda: Western Province, Lake... | reverse complement strand
TCTGGTGAAGCCGTTTTTCGGCGAGGCCCCAAAAAATCGTCCTTTTGGGCTCGAGAAAGAGGTCTGCACGGAATCGGGAATTTTAATTGTCGTTGGACCGGAATAATGCTTGACGTTCATCAAACGGTACATGTTTGTGATAAATATCGATCAGGGGGTAAAATGAAATTAATTTCTAAGGCTTCACTTGTTCTGATCATAACCGTCTTCCTGGCAGAAGGCTGTGTTACTTATCCGAAAGGTGAGGAGAAATCTCTGCAGAGCAGTCTTACGTTTGCCATGGTTAAATCGAAAATTATCAAGGGTCAGACCACTCAGGATGAAATACTGAAAACATTCGGTTCTCCCAACATTATCACTAAAAACAGAAGTAACGATGAGGTCTGGAATTACAACAGAATGTCATACAGGGCCGTTTCAGGCACGAACCAGGGGCCGGCGGGCATTTTTTCGAGCGGGGAAAGAGCCATGTCGACGGCAACGACCGAGTCTTTCGACCTTATCATTACCTTTGACGACAACGGCGTAGTCAAGGATTACTCCGTTATCTCGGCCAAGTTTTAGCCAAACCGGACTCTGAAGGCGAAGGAGGGAATATGAAAAAGAATACTTTGGTTTCAGGATTCCTGGTTTTATTGTCCATTCTTTTGATCTCAGCCTGCAGCACATCGAAGGTCAAGCTTTCTCCGATGCAAATACGGCAGATTACAACCAGACTTATTGAGAGTGATTACGAAAACGTTTATAGAGCGTCGCTTACCGTAATACAGGACCAGGGTTATGTGATAAAGAATACCGATATGGACTCGGGGCTTATTGTGGCTTCTGTCGACAGGAAAACTAAAGCCGGAAGTCAGATAGCGCAAGCGCTGTTTTTAGGATATGTCCCCAGCAAAGGTAAGGAATTCGAATTGAGTTGCATGGTGAACAAACTCAGCGAAAAATCAACGGAAATAAGGCTGAATATTCACGAAACAGAATATGGTGAGTCCTCGTGGCTCAGTGGGACATCAAAACAAGACTCCAAGCAGATATATGATCAAAAACTCTTTGCTGATCTTTTCAATGAGATAGAAATCGAGGTAAAAAGGCGGGAAGCAATAAAGAATTAAGACTTCTGACATGCGTGTCGCCACATTGTTGTATATTTATGTTCGTTATTTATGAGAGGACGTATCGGCGATTGAGAACAGCTTTAATTCCGCCTTGTTCCCATTGATATATAAGATGTTTTTATAACGGGCAGAGGCGTTCGGAGAATTTAGCTGGGAGGATTGATTGAAAGCCTTATAGGCTCGTAAGTTTAGCGCTGACCAGGCGGTTAAGGCTGATACCTTGCTCAGCGGCTTTGATGGCCAGGGTCCGATGAACTTCCGGAGGGACCCTGACGATAAATTTTCCACTGTACGATTTTCCGGAGATAGGATTCGGAGGTGACTCTCCACATCTCTCCATATCCAGGACGACTGTTTTTACGACCTTGCGAATTCCCTTTAAGGCGTCCTCAGACCTCTTGGCCAGCCAGCTCAGGCCGGGGAATTCGGCGCATAATCCGACAAATTCCTGGTCATCCTCTGACCAGGTGATTCTATATGTATAGCGGTCAATACTTAAACTCACTCTCGGCCTCCAATTTATCGATAGCGTTCAGCACTTGTCTTACCTGATAAGCTTTGGCCATGCCTTTATAATTTTGAATGTTAATTCTCGGGTTTTCCGCCCAGGGTGTTTTATAGATCCTGTGACTACCTCCGCGCTGTCGAGGCGGTCCGAAATAATAATCACATATTCTGCGCAGGTCGTTGAATCGCACATTCTTAGCATTGCGGCGAAACCTTTTTAAGATGTCATCGACAACTGCCTTTTTCATGATATCACTATAGATACTATTGTCAAGCTTTTTATAAATAACTTCCTTTAAGTAAGACGATAAACAGCACGGCTTATTCTCGCAAGAATTGCGTCTGGAGCTCCGATATGGCCAACGCCGCCGGGAGACCAGGCAGGATGGGAATGCCAAGACCGCTATAGGGGAAAATTTACTTGACTTTCGCATTCTATTAGGTGATAAGAGGTGCTGGAAGGGAGAACCCATGAACATCCTTAATTTGATCATTCAATTGGTCAGTGGCGCTCTGGGAGGAAATCTGGCCGGGGGTATGTTTAAAAAACTGTCCCTGGGCACGGTCCTCAACTCGATCCTCGGCATCGTGGGCGGAGGCCTGGGTGGCCAGCTATTGAACATGGTAGGCTTCGGGGATACGGGCGGCCCCAGCACGGATATCGGCAGCGTCATCGCCAATATCCTGGGCGGCGGTGTCGGCGGCGGAGTCTTGATGGGCATTATTGGGGCGATCAAGAAGGCCCTCCACAAATAAGCTCCGCCTCTTCTGCAACTTAAGAAAAAGAAAACCGGGAAGAAAAATTTAAAGCAGCCCCAAACTGGCGTTCCTGGCCTCTGATTCACAAAAAAATTGATATTTTGCGCCTGAAATGTTGATATTATTTAGCTGACTATTAAATTATTTAAGCAAATTGCATCTCTATATTAAAATATTTAATGCCCCGCGCCTTAAAAATTCAGCCTTTTTGCCGAGCGCCTTGCTTTAGTTTGCAGCTGGTTGCCTTCTGTACTTATGAGCCCGATGGGTTTGATCTCCCGTTTACTCAGGTTGATTCGCAATCAAATCCACTCAAACACTTGTCTCTTTCAATGCAAGGCTCACAAACTGTTTTGAGTCTTGCTTCAGCTCAAGATTTCTCGAACGAAACGGCGGCCAGGCCGAGAACCTTCATGTATTCCTCATAGAGCGCTCCCGGAGCCGAGCCGCTGAGGATATAAATCTTATCGCCGTGCCGCGAGAAGGTCATCCTGACCCTGTAGTCTTCCGGCGCCTTGAGCAAAGTATCGAAGACCTGGCGCTTGGAAAAAGTTCCCTCCTGGAAGTGAAGCACCTCGAGATTATTGCCTTCGAGATAGGCCCGGGCCCAGCCGGCCAGGTCCATTGTCTGCGGCACCCGGCAGTAGGCGATCTCCACCCTGACTTCGGCGTCCGGGGCTTTGAGCAGCGCGAGGGAGATGATATTCTCGTCGTCACGGGCGAGCTGTTCGGCCGAAACCGTCAGCGCCACTTCCTCCCAGGCCTCAGGAATCAGGAGCCGGAATCCGAGCTCCGACCGGTCGAGCGGTTTCTCGAAATCCATTCTCACGAAATCCCGCTGAATCTCCTCATCGCTGAAGATGTTGAAGGTCGGCATGTCCGCGAAAGACTCTTGCGGGCCGGCGCTCCCGGCGCCCCCGGACGGACCGGCCGGACACGCCGCGAAAAATAAAGCGGCAATTAGAAAAAATCCCTTTTTTAACCGCCATCCATTAAACATCCCCATACCTCCTTCTTGGCTAAAAATATATGCTGAGCGATGCCGACTGTCAACAAGTTGGCTTTTGACTGTTAGGCCCTAAACTCGCCCGATCTGAACTTGCAAACCCCTTGACCAACGAGTCCTTAACCTGCCGGCTGTCGGCCCGCCGATGGTAACTTATAAATGGCCAGCTATCGAGCTATTCGGATTAGATCCCCAAGGATTTGCTCCCCCGCCTTGCGACCGATACCCGCAGCAAAGAAGCTACGGTGCTCGCAGCTCCCGCAGCACTCGCAGCTGCCGCAGACCTTGCCACCCTCAGCCCTCACTCAGCGCAGGTTTTGGATGACGGACTTGGCGCTATCGTGAATGGTGTTACTGATCATGTTGAACTGCCGGTTTTCCTTCTGCAAGGACTCTTGCAGTTTATGAAATTCCATGTTGAAACTCTGCTGCATTTTTTGCATTTCCCGGATGGCGTCAAGCAGTTTCTCACCGCTCGCATCCTGGGAACTCTTCCCGGCTGCGGCCAGGCGCGAAACTTCGCCGACCTTGGCTGAGAGCTTATAATAGATGGCGCCTAATTCCTGGGACGTCCTGACGAAGTTCGCATGGCTTTGGTCGAGTTTTCTCATATTGTCACCAATGCTCATTATGGCCGCCCGGGATTCGGCCGAAAGGCCGGCCTTGATGGTTGTTTCTTTTCTGACCTGGCCTTCGCTCAGACTCGAAAATGCGCCTGTCAAAAAGAGAGTGGCTGTCAGAAAGATAAGCGCGCGTTTCATTGTATCCTCCTCGCGGTTTTGTTCGGATCTGGTTTTTCGGGTGCGCGGCTTGGGCCGCGTTATTTACTTCCCTGACTCGAAACCATGGCCTACGAGCATAAATCATGACCAAGAAGATGTCAAAGGAAGCTGCATGTATGAAGCTGTATTCTGACGCTATATAGAATTGTTCAGAACTCGATCTGCTTGGTGAACACGTCGACTTCATTGGCGATCAGGTCGACGGCCTGAATGATGATGAAATACCTGCCCCTCTCGAGGAATTCGAAATCGAGCGAGATGTGAAGCTCCGCTTCCGTCATGGTCAGGCTCTTCTCCTCGTCGAAAACCTTGTTCGAGGCTTCGTCGAAAAGAGTGATCTTCACGCTTCCATATCCGGCAAGGACTCCTTTTGTCCTGACTCTCTGGTAATTGACCAGAGACAGTTTTATCGTCCGGCGGCCGGTTTCGAAATTCTTGATAGTGATCGGAGGAGCTTCGCCGAAGGCCAGGTGCTTGAGATTCAACACCCGGACACCTTCCTTTTTGACTTTGACTTCGATCTCGGACTCGCTCGCGGACTTCTCTTCCTGCGGCGAATAGACGAGCAGGTAATAGTGGTCCTCGGCGTCGGCGGCTTCTTTCAGGGCCTCGACGACTTTGTTGGATAAAGTGGTGTAGCCGCCGGTCGACCGGCTGATCTGCCTGAAGCAATCTTCGTAATCCTGAGCGACCTCTTTCAACTCGAAGTCAAGGGACATGAGATCCTGCGATGATTTCATGAGGACGAGATGGAAGGTGACGTTGCCTTCCATGAAGAGGTCGTTCATGGTCTCCGTGGGGAAAGTTCCGGAGACGTCCATCAGGCGCAGAAGTTCCATCTGTTTGTCCTGGACGAGGCGGGCCAGGACTTGATCTCGCGGATCGACGGCCGACTCTAACTTGTAGCGGATTTCGCGCTCGATCGTTCCCTCCTGTTTCAGCCTGGGAAATATGAACCTCTGATGGAAATAGACGGCCCATTTTTCTCCTTCCCTTTGCTTCAGCCTTTTCATGAGGCTCCGGTAAAAACCGACGTTAGGAACGAGAAACTGTCTGCTGTATTCGAGCCAGACCTGCTTGTAGTGATCGTAGAATTTGGATATCGCCTGCTGCCAATCCCAGGAGCCCGTTCTCAGTTTGACAAGCAGTTCATCGCCCAGGTTATCCAATTCCCTGTAGGCCGCATAGGTGTATTTGGTCGACAACGCCTTGTATTTTTTCAGCGTATCTTTGAGGCTTTCGACGAATCCGGCCAGGTTGGTGCCCGTCTCTATATTGAGCGCTTTATTTTCAATTATTACCATGACCTCGTCGCCCTGCTGGAATAGGTTGGCGAAGAAATAATCGATCGCCTCGCCGACGCTGTCGTTGTAATCGAAGACGTTGAATATCAGAACGAACAGCCTTCGCCCGGGCTTTATGATCAGCTCTTCTTCCGGAATCTCGCGGGACGAGGAGATCTTCCTCGTATTGGCCTCGAAATGCGTGATTTGCTGTTTGACGCCGTTGTGGTAAATCTCGAAATCCTCCGCCTTCAGGCCCTTGAGCGGTTTTCCCTGAAAAAGGACTCTGACCGGCACTTCGACGGCAGTGACCACGGCCTTTTCCTGGAGCTTTTGCTGACCGCCAAGAGCGTCGGCGGAGACCAATAAAAAGACGGATATTAAAAAGAAAACGGCGCTTTTTCCGGTTGGGCCTGAAGTCTTGGCCATTTTTCGTTTCTCGCCGATGAATAAGCTTAGCGTCTTACGGGGAATCAGCCTTTTGGGGCCGATTCCCCGTAATCGCCGAATCCAGATTAGGCGAGGAACCGGATTACTGTCAACCGATGGAGAATAGAAACAACTATAATTACCGCGACTTACCAGCCTCCAAGCCCTGCCCGGGCCGGACTCTTGTACAGTATCCCGTGATATCCCGCATGCGGATCGTTGTAAACTTCCTGGATTATCGCGAACTCGCCCCAAATATCAGGTCCGATTTCTTCTCCGCTAGGCAAATGCCAAATCCCCTCCTCCAAGGTCGCATCAGCAGGGACGGCAATTATCTTGCAGAAATAAGTCCATTGGACTTCTTTCCCTTCATATTCGTATGTTCCTGATTGATGATTCGTCTCCCAGGCTCCGGATCCAATATAACTATCAAAACCGTAGTGCCTGTCAAGCTTTCCATCTACGTAACAATCTTGGTTGGAAAGCCACGCATCATTCCACTTCATCAGGACAACGTCTTTACGATACGGCCAATACCATTTATTTACCACTGAAGGATAAGCCGAAGTATATGCGTCGTCGTCTCCATCATAGGGAGGAAAACCCTCTCCCCCAAGGTACGCGTTGCAATAATAACTATTGAAGATGTGAGCTTGATAGTTGTAGCCAAATATATCAAAGCCCGGTTTCAAGGCCTGGCCGGCAAGATAATGTCCAGTTGAATAAGTCAGAATTCCGTCTTTTATCGTAATGCAATCTAGCGCGGAAGCTTCATTATTGAAATACGCATAGGATAAAAAAAGTATCCCGAAAATACTCAGTGCCATCAGAATTTTTTTCATTCTTAGAATCTCCTCCTCTTCTTAATTCTTAAAACGAAAATGAGACGGAAAATTGATTCATCTGTTATGGCTCAAGTCCCACCACCTCCTTTTGGGGGACCTGAGAGAAGAGAAGGAATGCCTTCCGCACACAGGCGACTAGCCAAGTTCCCTCGTTGGCTATGAAAAACTCAGGTAATCGTAGCGGCCCCGCTCCTTAGGCTTAAAATCAACCTTCCCGTATTATCAAATATTTTTTTAAAAACGTTTAAAGCTATTTGTCAAGAGCTTTTTTAATTGACGGCGGCCTGCCTTCGGAATAGAATTTTCGATTAAGATTAAAGATTAAATGGCAATGCCCGGTTTGCGCGGCAGGTTTTCGCTCAGCCCAGGCCTCATTTTCGGCCTTGCCGCTTTCGCAGCGGTTTTGCTCATACCTTCGACCGGACAATTCACGCCTCAGATAAGGAACATGCTGGCCGCGGCCGTCTTGATGGCCGTCTGGTGGATGACCGAGGCCCTGCCCCTGGCCGTCACCTCTCTTCTGCCGCTGGCTCTTTACCCGCTGCTCGGCATCATGGATACCGAGGCGGTCGCTCCCAATTACGCCAACCACCTTATCTTCCTGTTCATGGGCGGTTTCATGATTGCCATCGCCCTGCAGGAATGGGAGCTTCACCGCCGCTTCGCCCTCGGCATTCTGTCGCTTCTCGGAAGCAACCCCCGCCGGGTGATCCTGTCTTTCATGCTCTCTACCGCGGTACTTTCCATGTGGCTGAGCAATACGGCGACGACGCTTCTTATGCTTCCGATCGGCCTGGCCGTGATCGAGCAATTCAAAACCGGCGACCAGGAACGGTCTTCTGCTTCCCGCAATAATCTTTTCGCCATCGTCCTGATGCTCGGAATCGCCTACAGCGCCAGTATAGGCGGGATAGCCACCCTGATCGGGACGGCGCCCAATTTGATATTCTCCGGTATCTATGAAAAATTTTTTCCGGCGAAACCCGGAGTCACTTTCGTCGATTGGTTCATTCTCATTTTTCCTTTGTCCGTGCTGGTCTTTCTGGCCCTCTGGCTTTACCTGACCTACGGTGTCCTCCGCCGCGAAGATCTGCCTCGAGCCGAGGCCAGGGATTTTTTCGTCAAGCAAAAAAGACTCTTAGGCCCGCTGAAGGTCCCGCAGAAATTGGTGCTGGCCGTTTTTTCCCTCACGGCTTTCTTATGGATATTCCGTTCGGATATCGACCTGAATTTCGTTGAACTGCCGGGTTGGCCGGGGCTGTTTGGGCTTCAAGGCAGGGTAGAGGACAGCACCATCGCCGTGGCCATGAGCGTCTTGCTGTTCGTTATTCCGGTGAAAAGCGGGGGCAAGGTTCGCGCTCTCCTGGTCAAGAAAAACTTAAGCGAGCTTCCCTGGGACGTTCTTCTGCTTTTCGGCGGCGGATTTGCCCTGGCCGACGGCATCCAGAAAACCGGGCTGGCCGAATACCTCGGCAATCGCCTGGTTTTTCTGGGTCACATGCCTTTGCTCCTGATGCTTTTTTTACTTACGATTTCGGTGGCCCTCCTAACCGAATTCACCTCGAATACGGCCGTCGCCACCACCGTTCTGCCTATCGTGGCCGTGTTGTCGGTCGATTTGAACGTCGACCCGATGGTGCTCCTCTTACCGGCCACCGTGGCCGCTTCCTGCGCTTTTATGCTGCCCGTTTCGACTCCGCCGAACGCCATTGTCTTCGGCTCGAACCTCATCCCGATAAAAAAAATGGTCCGCATCGGGGCCGTCCTGATCGTTCTGGCCTCGGTCATCGTCAGCCTGTATTTTTATCTGTAAAATATTTTGACACTACTGGCTGATTTGCCATAAGATAAAGCCAAACGGGAAGCGCCTTCTGCGCTCCGTAACCCGTAGGTTAAAGGGTACTCCAAAACGGAGGTGAAGGATGAAGGTTCTGATTTTTGGCGGTTCGGGTAAGATCGGTTCCGCGGTTGCTTACGACCTGGCTCAGGATCCTGAGGTCGAACGGATCGGGATCGTCGGCCGGCACAGGAAAACGCTCGATCAGGTCAAAAAGAAAGCCGGCGGCCGCAAGCTCGTCGCTCATGTGCTCGACATCAACCGGAAAAAAGAAGTCATCTCCCTCATGAAAAAGTACGACGTCGGAGTCTGTGTGCTGCCCGACCGGAAGACGAGTTACAAAGTTCTCCAGTGTTCGATCGAGGCCGGCCTGAACAGCGTCGACACGCTCGAGGAATTCCACCGGACTCCCGATCTTTTCGAAGTCGAGGGCCTGGAGCTGCCCAAAGGCGTCAAACTCACCGCCTTGGGCGAATGGCTCCACAACAAAGCTCTGGAGAGCGGGGTCACTTTCGTCGACGGCATGGGCTTTGCCCCGGGCCTCAGCAACGTCACCTGCGGCCAGGCCATCCGCAAGCTCGACCTGGCGGAGAAAGTCGTGGCCCGGGTCGGCGGTATTCCGTCCAAGGAAGCGGCGGCCAGGCATCCGCTGCGTTACATGATCACCTGGGCCTTCTGGCATGTTCTCCGCGAATACATGATTAAACTTAACGTCATTCAGAACGGACGGGTGGTCGAAGTGGATGCCGGGACGGGCTTCGAGGAATTCCGTTTCAATCAATTGGGACACGACGAAAATCTGGCCTGCGCCATAACGCCGGGCATGCCCAGCTTTCTCCTCACCAGGCCTTATCTCAAGGAGTTCGCCGAAAAAACCGTCCGCTGGCCCGGTCACTGGGAAGGAGTCCGGACTTTGAAGGAATGCGGCCTGCTGGATATCGAGCCGGTCGATTTCAAAGGCCGGAAGATCGTGCCCCGGGAATTCGTCTCCTCGATCATCACCCCCAAACTGCTCCCGCAAAAAGGGGAGACCGACGTGTGCGTCATGTACAACACGGTCGAGGGCTTGAAGAACGGTCGCAGGACGAGGATCGAGTATTTCATGTGGGACGAAGCCAACACGAAGACCGGCCATTCTTCGATGATGCGCGTTACGGGCTTTCCGATCGCCATCACCGCCAGGCTGGTCGCCAAAGGCCTGATCCCGCAAAAGGGAATCGTGGCTCCCGAAGACGCGATCGGAAGCGAGCTTTACGTCCCGTTCATGAAAGAGCTGGAAAAAAGAAACATCCAAATCATGGAGATCGTCACCCAAATCTGAAAATTTAGAAAAAGTGCTTGACAGCCGCGGTTATTTGAATAACATTTTAAGATTCTAAAAAGATTTCACGCTATTACTTAATATTGATGCGTGTGATGAAAGGCGACTGGTTCTTATGACCGAGGGGGCCGGACGGCGCGGCAGCACGGCCAGAGACTATATTTATTTATTCATCGCCCTTTTCGCGATCTGGCTTGCTCTGACGTCGAACTTACACTGGCAGGAATTGCTGACGGGCGGCGTGTTGTCTTTCATCCTGGCCCTGGCCTTCGGCCGGAACTACGCCGGTCTCGGGCTGCCTCCAATTTCCCTGAAGAGAATATTGTATTCGATCGCCTATCTGGGGATCCTGCTGGTCGAGATAATCAAAGCCAATTTCGATGTCGCTTACCGTGTCCTCCATCCGAAGCTGCCGATCAGGCCGGGCATCGTTATGATAAAAACCGAACTCAAGCAGGACATAGCCAAAATGATCCTGGCCAACTCGATCACCCTGACGCCCGGGACGTTCACTCTGGACGTTTTGGGCGACACTTTTCTCATCCACTGGATTTACGTGCGGTCCGAGGATCCCGCGGAGGCGGCCAAACGGATCAGCATGCGGTTCGAAAAGTATCTTAAGGTGATTTTCGCATGAGTACGACCGTCGCTTTGATTTTGCTCGGAGCCATTATCGCCGCCACCCTTCTGCTCCTTCTGCGTCTCATTCTCGGCCCGACGGCCGCCGACCGGGCCGTGGCCACCGACACGGCTTCCACGGTCACGACCGCTCTGCTCGTTCTTCTGGCTTTGATTTTCAAGCGCGGGATATACCTCGATGTGGCCCTGGTCTATGCCGTCCTGATGTTCATGGGCCTGGTGGCCGTGGCCAGATATCTGGAGAAGGGTATTTAGATGATTCGCATCGTCATCGGCGTCGTCATGGCCTGCATAGGCGCCGGCTTTCTGTTCGTCGGCAGCCTGGGCGTTTTCAGAATGCCCGACGTTTACAACCGTCTTCAGGCCGGCACCAAGTGCACGACGCTCGGCGCCTTCCTGACCATCCTCGGCGTCGGCGTGATCGAGCCGGCCTGGTTCTGGAAGACCCTGATCATCGCTTTCTTCATCCTGGCCACTAACCCGATTTCCAATCACGCCCTCGGCCGGGCCTCGCGCAAGACCGGAGTGCCCCTTTGCGACCAGACCGTGGTCGACAAATCCAGGGACTTCGAGGGCTTCGGAGGCGGCGCGTGATAGTCATCGTCTCGCTGCTCGTCTTTGTCATGCTGGCCGCGGCCGTCGCGGCCTTCATATTTAAGGATTTACTGAGCGCGGTTCTGGCTGCGTGCCTGGTCAGCCTCATCGCTTCGATACTCTTCTTGTTCATGCACGCGCCCGACGTGGCCATGGCCGAAGCGTCGATAGGAGCGGCCCTGGTCACGGCCGTCTTCGTCATAGCCATCAGACGGACAGGAAGGCGCGAAGAATGAGAACGACCATAAGTATCCTGTTGCTGGCCGTCGTCGCCGCCGGCTTCTTTTTGTGCCTGGCCGACGTGCCTTTCGGAGAGCCCAAAACTCAGGTCGGGAACTATTACATCGAAGAGGGCCGGGCTCAGACCGGGGCGGCCAACATAGTGACTTCGGTCGTGCTCGCTTACCGGGGATTCGACACCCTCGGCGAAGTGACCGTGCTCTTCGTCGCCGCTTTCGGACTGGGAGCGGTTCTGGGCGCGGCCGGCGGCAAGCGAAAGCACGAGCCGATCGAGCCGGCCAGTATCGTCCTTCGGACCGGCTGCAGATTCCTGTTCCCCATGCTCATCATCTTTGGTGTTTATGTTTTCCTGCACGGACACTTGACGCCGGGCGGAGGCTTTCAGGGAGGCGCGGTCATCGCCTCGGCCTTCCTGCTGGTCTATCTCGGCTGCCGGGAGCGGAGAATCAATCTGACCCGAAAGACATGGACCGATTCCCTGGGCGGACTGGCCTTCGTGGTCATCGGTCTCATAGGTCTGGGCGTCGGCGGCCGGTATTTCCTGTCGAATTTCCTGCCTAACGGAGTCGTCAATCAACTGTTCAGCGCCGGCATCCTGCCCCTCATTTACATCGCCATCGGATTAAAGGTCGGCGCGGAACTGACCGGAGTCGTCGACGACCTGCTCGAGGAGACGGAATGAGCTTCCTGCATAATTACATCTATTATATAGGGGCGGCCGGCCTGGTCCTCATCGGTCTCCTGATCATCCTGGCCAAACACCATCTTATAAAAGTAATCATCGGGTTGAGCATCCTCGATACCGGGGTCAACCTGTTCCTCATCGCAGTCGGTTACATAAAAGACGGGACGGCACCCATCTTCTCCAGACCGGATCTCGATCCGGGCCGCATGGTTGATCCCGTGCCCCAGGCTCTCGTTCTGACCTCGATCGTCATCGGCGTGGCCATTCTGGCCCTGGCCCTCGGGCTGGCCGTCAAGCTTCACAGGGAATTCGGCCATCTCGACCTGCGCAAGATCAAGGAGTTGAAATGGTAGGCCTGCCCCTGCTCGTCGCAGTCCCTCTCGGGCTCGCGTTTTGCCTGCCCATTCTCGGGCTGGCCTCGAAAAGAGCTGTGGCCTACGTGCCGGTCCTCGCCAGCCTGTTCAATCTGGTGGTTTCCATAAGCCTGATTCCCCAGGCGCTCGAGAAACCGGTCGTGGCTTACATGGGCGGCTTCTCTCCGCCTTTCGGCATCACGCTTTACGCCGGACCGGTCGGGCTGTTCATGTCCACGCTTGTCGCCCTGGCCGGCCTGGTCGTGTCCGTTTACGCCCTCGTTTATATCGATAAGGGGCCGACGGTCAAATACCACACCCTCTTCCTGCTGCTTCTCATAGGCGCGACGGGCATGGTCCTGACCGGCGACATCTTCAACCTGTTTGTCTTCTTCGAAATCCTGACCATCTCCTCATACGCTCTGGTTGCCTACTTCGGCGACAGGGGCGGGCTCGAAGCGGCCGCCAAGTATCTGGTCCTCGGAGCCGCCGGTTCGGGCCTCATGCTGTTGGGCATAGGTTTGCTTTACGGCCTGACCGGCACCCTCAACATGGCCGACATCGCGGCCAGGATCGGTTCGGTGCCGCCCGTTTCGGCCTTCGTCTCGCTGGCCCTGATCGTCGTCGGACTGGGCATCGAGGGAGCCGTCTTCCCGCTGAACGGCTGGCTGCCGGACGCCCACTCTTCGGCTCCGTCGACGATCTCCGCCATCCTGTCGGGCATCGCCATCGAGGTCGGCCTCTACGGCGTCGTCAGAGTCGTGTTCACGGTTTTCGGAGCCTCGAACATTCTCCTTTTCCTGGTCATCCTGGCGGTTTTGACTTTACTCGTGGGCGAGATTTGCGCTTTCGCCCAAAAGAATATAAAGAGGATGCTCGCTTACTCGAGCATAGGCCAGATCGGCCTGATACTTTTCGCCGTGGCCGTGGCCTCGTCGGCCTCGATCGCCGGCGGCCTCTTCCAGCTTTTAAGCCACACCTTGAGCAAGGTCGTTCTCTTCCTGGCGGCCGGCTACATGATCCACCGCAGCGGCTCGACCGAAATCTCGTCGCTCGAGGGCATGGGCAGCCGCATGCCGCTGACCTCGTTCGCCTTTGCTGTGGCCGCCTTCTCTCTGGTCGGGCTGCCCCCGTTTGCGGGTTTCCCGAGCAAGTTTTTGATCGTCCGGGCGGCCGTGGCCGAACAGGGAGTCATTTTCCTCGTCCTCATCGGCCTGGTCCTTTTTGGAACGGTCATCGAAGGAGCGTATTTCTTCAGGGTCATCCAGGCTCTGTTCTTCAAGAAGAAAGAAAATAAACCGGAGAGGCATGATGCTCCGGCTCTAGCCCTGGTGCCTATATTCCTCGTCGTCGTCATCATCGTGGCCATCGGAGTCTGGCCGGACGCCATAACCGGCCTGCTGGATTCGGCGGCCTCGGAGCTGCTCGAAAGGGCTGAATACATAAGGAGCGTACTCGGATGAGCCTCGAACTCCTGATGGCCATCGCTCTCGGCGGCGCGGCCCTGACCTATATCTTGAGCGGCGTCGACTCCAAATTGAGGGACGCGGTCGCGGTCATCGTTTCCCTGACGGTGGCTACGGGAGTCGCCCTGCTCTACGGACGGACGGCCGAGATGACCATCGCCACCGGGTTCCTGGGAATTCCGGTCGGATTGAGGATCGGGCCGTTCTCCTGGCTCTTTGCCATGACCGTCTCGGCCGTGAGCTGCCTGTCGGTGATCTTTTCGTTGAGCTACATGCGGGGCCGGCAGCGGACGGGCTTTTACTACGCGATGCTGCTTCTCGTCGACGCCGGCATGCTCGGGGTCGTCCTTTCCGGAGACCTCCTGACCCTCTTCATTTTCTGGGAAATCATGAGCTGGTCGACGTTCCTTCTGATCAGCTTTAACGGCGGCCCGGCCCTGGCGGCCGGCATGAAGTACTTCGTCATGTCGATCATCGGCTCGCTCTCCATGCTGGTCGGCGTTGTCCTGATCTATGTCACCGTGGGCACGCTTCAGTTCGCGGGCGTTGCCGCCGGCCTTTCGGAAGCAGCCTCCGGCTACCGCCTGGCCATCCTGATCCTGTTCGGCCTGGCCTTCGGCGTGAAGAGCGCCGTCTGGCCGTTCCACGCCTGGCTGCCTCCGGCACATTCGGAGGCGCCTTCGCCGTTCAGCGCCGTCTTGTCGGGCGTTCTGATCAAGATGGGAATTTACGGCTTCCTCCTGGTCATGTACGTCGCTCTGGGCCTCAAGAGTTTCTTCTCACTCGGCTGGCGGGTGCTTCCGGTCCATACCATCCTGGCCATCATCGGAGCCGTGACCATTCTCGTCGCGACTTTCATCGCCGTCATTCAGACCGACGCCAAGAGGCTTCTGGCCTGGTCGACGGTGGCCCAGGCCGGCTATATTTTCCTGGGCATCTCGTTCGGGACGGCCGTCGGCGTAGCCGGCGGCATCCTGCATTTCCTCAGTCACTCCGTATTCAAAGCGCTTCTGTTCATGGTCGCCGGCGCCGTCGAGTACCGGACCGGCGGGGTCAGGGACCTCGACTCGCTGGGCGGCCTGATCAAGAAGATGCCAGTGACTTTCGCCGCCGCCCTGATCGGAGTCTGCGGCCTGATCGGCGTGCCTCTGACCAACGGCTTCGTCTCCAAGTGGCTGATCTACAAGACGCTGATAGTCGAAGGCTCCCCGTTCCTGGCTTTTGTGGCCCTGATCGGAACCTGGGGAACCGTGCTTTACGGATATAAATTCCTGCATAATATCTTCCTCGGCCAGCTGCCAGAAAAATACAAGGATCTGAAGCCGGCGCCTTTCAGCATGCGGCTTCCGATGGTCATTCTGGCCCTGACCGTGGTTCTTTTCGGCGTCGTGCCCGGCCTTCCGCTCGGAGTGATCGATTCGATCGGATCCTCGTTCGGCTTCGCTTCGATCGGCGTGACGGCCGGGGGAGTCGCGGCCGAGACCGGCACGATCAACATGATCAACATATTCGCCGCGACGCTCATCGGGCTGATCCTGGCCTGGCTCATCTTCCGGGCCGGAGCCCGGGGGGCGCGCGTCGATCAATCCGACAGCTATGCGGCCGGAGCTTACGTGCCGGCTGATAAATATCAGTATTCGGTGCGCTTTTACGATCCCCTTCAGCGGCTGATGGGTTCGTGGCTCAAAGATCCCGTCGATTCGTTCTACGGCGGCCTGGCCGTCAGGGTAGGTAAGGTGGCCGAAGGCCTGAGGCGCATGTACACGGGTCTCGTCGCCGATTACGTGATGTACGTGGTCCTTTTCCTGGCCGCTCTGATACTGGTCGAGATAGTGTGGAGGCCGTGGTGATGCGGATCCTGTGGTTCATCCTCTCGCCGCTCATAGCCCTGGCCGTCGGGCTTTTCTTCCTCGGACTGGCCAGGAAGTTCTTGGCCAGGACCCAATGGCGCTACGGACCGCCGATTTATCAGCCGCTGATCGACATCCTGCGCTTTTTCACTCAGAAGAGCGTGAGCCACGGGGCGGTCTTCGACCTGGGAGTGATTCTCTCCCTGGCCGGATCGTTCATCGTCGTCCTTTTCCTGCCGTTCGGAGGCATCTGTCCGTTGCAGAGCTCGGGCGGGCTTCTGGTCATACTCTATATGATGCTCCTCGCGCCGCTCGGACTGGCCCTGACGGCAGGCGAGGCCGCCAATCCGAACAGCAGCATCGGCGTCTCGCGGATGTTCACTCTGGCCCTGGGCTATGAGGTTCCGCTCCTGCTCGTCGTTCTGGCCGTCATGGCCCGCTACGACACGATCTCGATCGTCGAGATCGTGGCCGCTCAGCGTGAAGGCGTCTCCAATCTGGCCACTTTCCCTCTGGTCCTGGCCGGAATCGCCTACATCATGATTCTGCCGGCCCTTCTCGGTCTGAGGCCTTTCGACGTCATGCAGGCCCCTCAGGAGATCTCATCCGGGCCGCTGGCCGAGCTGGGCGGACGGTACCTGGCTCTGGCCCAGCTGCAGCACGCGGTCAACATGTTCATCGTCGTCTCGTTGTTCGTGAATCTGATGTGGGGCGGGTCTTCGAACGTGCTCATCTTTTTGCTGAAGATGATCGCTGTGCTATTATTTGTATTGTGGATCAACGCTTCGTTCCCGCGTCTGCGGATAGATCAGGCGATTCGTTATCTATGGAGATGGCCGACGCTCATCGCTTTCCTCGGCCTACTTCTCGTCGAGGTAATGAGGAAATAGATTATGGACCGTAACCAGTTCATCAAATGGATTGAGTCACCCGGCAAGATGGCTCATAAATATTCTCTGCACGCCGTCTACTTCTCGACGGGCTGCGGGATCATCGAGGTGCCGCCGTCGATTACGGCCCGCTGGGACGCCGAGCGCTTCGGAGTCATTCCGACGGCCACCCCGAGGCACGCCAACCTGTTTCTGATCACCGGCTACGTGTCTTTGAAGACGCTGAGGGCGATCATCAGGACTTACGAGCAGATGCCGGAACCGAAGTTTACGGTCGGCTTCGGCTCGTGCCCGATCAACGGCGGCATGTACTACGACTCTTACAACACCATCAAGCATCTCGACCGCTACATGCCCATCGACGGCTATATCGCCGGCTGCATGCCCCGGCCGGAGGCCATATTCATCGCCGTAACGCATCTCTGGACGCTGATCGACAAAGACATGGCCGACGGCTACAAGCGGTACAGAAAGTATTACGCCCAATACCGGGCCAATCAGGAACGGGTGCTCGGCCGGCTCGAATGGCCGCCGCTGTTTCCGTTGGAGAAGGTTCATGAAGCATCCGCTTGAGGTCAGGCTGGCCTCGGTCTTCAAGGACATCCGGACCGGCCCGGGCCCGGACGGCCGGCTGGCGGTCGCAGCGCCGGCGGAATCGGTCGTGCCGGTTCTGACCTTCCTGAAGGAAGACGGTTTCGATTTCCTGCAGCTCGTCTCCTGCGTCGACTGGATCCGTGAAGACCAGATCGAAGTCGTTTACCTCCTTTCGAAGTACGTGCCGGCGGGCGGCGAAGCGGAGGCGGGCGTGACCGGAATCGTGCTCAAGACGCGCGTGCCCCGGGCGGAGCCGGTCCTGGCGACCTCGATCCATGTCTTCCCGGTCGCCGAGCCTTACGAGCGCGAGATGCATGAGCTTTTCGGAGTCACTTTCGAGGGCCATCCGAGGTTGATACCGCTTCTGCTCGAAAGGGAATACAAGATCCCGCCGTTCAGGAAAGACTTCGACACCAGAAAATATTGTGAGGATTTCTTCGGCAGCGTTCCGCCGGTCGGGGAGAAAAAGTAAACTGCCATGAGAGAACTCGAACTTTACTTCGGCCCGCAGCACTTGGGCATGATCGGCAATTTCAGCATCACCCTGACGGTCGAGGGCGACCGCATCGTCAGGGCCGTGGCCAATCCCGGTTACCTGCACCGGGGATTCGAGAAGCTCATGGAACTGCGCACCTGGATTCAGAACTTCCCCATGGTCTGCAGGATGAACGTCGTCGAACCCGACTCGATGGAGATGATCTACGCCATGGGCGTCGAGAAGCTGGCCGGGATCGAAGTGCCCGAGAGGGCCCAGTTCGTACGGAGCATCTATCTCGAGATGGCCAGGGTCCAGTCGCACCTCTTCGGGCTCTGGGCATACGCGAGCATGCTGGGTTTTGACACCGTCGCCCAATGGGCCATGTACCACCGCGATTTGCTCCTCGATCTCTTCGAGGAACTGACCGGAGGCCGGGCCTATCACATATATATCTGGCCGGGCGGCGTCAGGAGGGATTTCCCGGAAGGTTTCGAAGACAGGCTGGTCTCGACCCTCCACACGATCGGCGGTTGCGTTCCGGATTACGACGCCGAGTTTTTCAATAATCCCGTATTTCGCGAGCGGGCCAGGGGAATCGGCGTAGTCAGGCGCGAGGATTGTCTGGCTCTGGGCGGAACCGGGCAGGTCATGAGGGCCACCGGCATGCCGTACGACATCAGGAAGATCGATCCTTACGCGGCCTACGGCCGGGTGCCTTTCAACGTCCCCGTCAGGCAGGAATGCGACGCCTACTCGAGGATCTGGATCGTCCGGGATGAGATGATCGAGAGCGTCCATATGATCTTCAAGCTGCTCGACGAGATGCCGAAAAAGGGCAGCGTTTACAAGCGGATACCGAATCCTTTCAAGTGGCGCATCCCCGCCGGCGACGCCTATGTGAGATGCGAGTCGTCGCGCGGCGAACTGGGGCTGTATATCGTCAGCGACGGCGGCGACAAGCCTTACCGGGTCCACGTCCGGACGCCGTCGTATCCCCACGGGCTGGCCATCCTGGAGAAAGTGCTCGTCGGAGAGAGTATCGCCGACGTCGGCAATATCATGATCAGCATGTATGTCGTGGCTCCGGAGATTGACAGGTGATGAGGAGAATCAGGGAGTAGAAGATGGCAGCACCGAAGGTCAACTTGCTCAATCCCCTCAAGGTGGTGAGGTTCCTGTTCAGAAAGCCGAAGACCCTCAGATATCCGTTCGAGCCTAAGGAAGCCGCCCCGAGGTACCGGGGATTTCATCTGAACGACTGGGACAAATGCACCGGCTGCGGCAACTGCCGCGACATATGCCCCAACGCGGCCATCGAGATGGTCGAGATTCCGGAAATCGAATCGAAGCCCGGGAAGAAAAATTTGAGGCCCCGGATCGACTACGGCCGGTGTTGCTGGTGCGGTTTGTGCGTCGATATCTGTCCGCCAGGCTCGCTCAGGCTGTCACGGGACTTCCTGCACATCCACTTCGACCAGGACACCTTCGTTTTCACGCCCAGGGATGACGCCGCCGACCAGGAGACGTTCGTGCCCGATGAGAAGTACTCGGTTTTAAAAGCCGGGTTGTCGCACCGGAAGCGCAATTACGAAGGCTTTACCTCCGATCTCGACTACGCCCTGTTCGATCCCGAGCGGGTGGACATGCCCGAGGTGCCGGCCGGCGAGAGAGTGATGTCGTTCATCGAGCAGGTCATCGGCTACGACAGGGAAGAGGCCATCCACGAGGCAGAGCGCTGCCTGGGCTGCGGGCTCTGCGAGGAGGCCTGCCCGGCCCATCTGAAAATCTCCGACTACATCGCGGCCATCTATGACGACCGGCCCGACGAGTCGCTGCGCAAGATATATGAGGACAATCCCATCCCGTCGATCTGCGGCCGGATCTGCATGAAACCGTGCGAGTCGGCCTGCTCGGTCGGTATCAGAGGCGAGCCTCTGGCCGTCAGGTGGCTCAAACGGTTCGCGGCCGACAGCATCCGTGACTTTAAAGAGGCTCTGGAGCAGCATCCGGAAGCGCCGACGGGCAAGAAAGTGGCCGTAATCGGGGCCGGCCCGGGAGGGCTTTCGGTCGCTTATTTCCTGAGGCTCAAGGGCCATGAGGTCACCGTCTTCGACGAGCGGCCGCGGGGGGGCGGAATGGTCGGCTCCGCGCCGCCGCGCTACAGGCTGCCCCAGGAAAGCATCGACAAAGACGTGGAATACATTCGTTCGCTGGGCGTCGATTTCCGGTTCAAGACGCGCGTCGGCCGGGACGTCCTGTTCGAGGATCTTGTTCGTGATTACGACGCGGTCTATATCGGGACCGGATTGACCCTGAGCCGGTCGACGAGAGTCGAAAACGCCGACAAATGCGTGCCGGCCCTCGATTTTCTGTGGCAGAACAGGAGCGAGCCCGGCTACCCGGTTACCGAAAACGTCATCGTCATCGGCGGCGGCAACGTCGCCATGGACGTCGCCAGGGAAACAGTCAGGCTTCAGCACCAGCAGTATCCGGGAAAGAAGGTCGTGACCAAGACCGTCTCGCTCGAGGACTGGCATGAGCTTCCGGCGTCTCACGATGAGGTCAAGGAAGCCCTGGACGAAGGCATCGAGTTCAACCCGGCCTGGGGCCCGAAGAGGGTAGTGCTCGACGAGGCCGGCAAGATCAAAGGCCTTCTGTGCATGAAGGTCAAAGCCGTCTTCGACGAGCAGGGCCGGTTTGCGCCGACCTTCTACGAGGAAAAAGAGATGTTCCTCGAGGGAACGATGATCATCGAAGCCATCGGCCAGGGGCCGGATTTCTCGTACATTCCCAAGGAGATGTTCGAGAAGCTCGAGTTCACCAAAACCAGGAAGGTCAGTGTCGACGAGAACGGCATGACGTCACTTCCCGGAGTGTTCGCGGGCGGGGACATCGTCAACAGGAATCTGGATGCGGTCACGGCCATAGCCGACGCGAAACGGGCCTCCGCCGGCATCGATAAGTGGGTCCGCCGTAAAACTGGGGGACGTCATACGTAATTCACTTATTTCGTGAGAGCCGCATCTCAGCCAGGGAAAAACAGGGGAAAAATAGGGGGACGTTATCAATAGTGTCCCATTATAAATTAAATAATTTCAACTGCTTAGAAGAATCATCTGGATATTCTGTGCCGGAAAATCCTTTAAGTACTTGCAAAATAGGGGTTTTCTCAAAAGCCGTCACACT
>Ga0172363_10001185_pt1 | contig 20870 bp, 20 predicted proteins | sample LakKivs2_kivu2a2_FD_114541 | JGI IMG/M metagenome (GOLD analysis project Ga0172363, IMG submission 114541) | Sediment microbial communities from Lake Kivu, Rwanda - Sediment s2_kivu2a2 | ecosystem: Environmental > Aquatic > Freshwater > Lake > Sediment | place: Rwanda: Western Province, Lake... | reverse complement strand
CATATCTTAAACTCCCTTTTTCGTTATGCAAGTCTTTTTGATATGGCCTGCCTAACTTAAAAGGCAGGCCATATCAACTGGCCAATAGTGAGATAAGGTCTCGCAAACCCAATGATCTTTAGTTATTGGGTAGTTGATGGTTTACGTACATGGAACAGGCTACAACGATGGCGTCATAGTCAGAATTAACCGTATGCGTTCCATAGATTCTAGACCCATACAAATAGATGTTTCGAATCTTATGATGATCCAGACCGGAAACAGCAATGATTTCTTCTTTGAGTTCGTCTTTGCTCTTATCTATTCCTATATTCATACCCTGCATCATAATTGATTCATGGAAAGAGTCAAGACAAAAAAAATAGGTGCAACTATCGTCTTTTGGGACAATGATCATCAATCGGAAGTCTAGCTAAGAACTTTCCAACCAACGAACGGCCTCTAGAAAGCCACCTTATCCCTTAAAACAGCAATCGCACCTAAATCATTATACAAAATCAAACGTCTTTTACCTTGCCGCCCATGATTTTTCTTGCGATATCCACTATCTTCTTATCTTCGGGGAAATGAGGAGGGCTAGACTTGCCTGCATTTTCTTTGGACTCTTCTGGAACCATTTTGGAGAGCAACTTATCACTGACAATAATATCGACACCTTCCATTGCCGCCAAGAGAACAGAATGCAAAAAGCTTACATGAACGAGACTATCCAGTTTGCCCTCTTTATCGGCCAAGGCTAAACGAACGGTCAAAACTTCCTCTTTCACTTCTTCGCTATAAATAGTATCCATAATAATTCCGGACAAATATCTATCAGTTGCCTCCCAAGAATTAATCATGGTCTTATAAATGCCCAAAATATTTGTGTTGATGTCATATTTACTATCGTCTTTCAGAACGAAGTTAATGATTTTGGCATTGTCCCTAGACAGAGGGAAGAAAAGAACAAAAGATGGATCGGTAATACAAGTCATTAGGACGCAAGGACCATCATAACCGCTTTCATTTATTTCAACGCATTTGACTATTTCGAACCTATTCATAACCCTCTAATTTCCACTCCTATTATACAATCTGTACAAAATAATAACACTAAAATCGTATTAGTAAAACTGCAACAGATCGATTGGGGCACTTTTGGCGTTGGGATATATATTGCCGGAAGACGAAAGGGGAAAATCTCCACCGTATTGTTTATAGGGATAAGAATTACCGCCAAATGCAGCTTTCTGCCAATAGAGCGGTTGATGGCGATAATAAGGATGGGGCGGCAAAACTACATAGGCAGGACCGGTTTCGTCCAATTGGATTAGTGACAATTGGTATCCGCTAAATCTGTATTGGTTATTTTGTTCTTCTGGTGTCATATTAGATCCAAAGTATCTGGGGTCATTTTGGCTGGTTTCTGTGGACTTCTTCTATTCTGAAAATCAGCCGAAAAACGGTAATAATTAACGATTTCTTCCTGTCTTTCGGTAGAAAAACTAGACAATGACAGTCTATTTTCCAGAACGTTAAGGGTATCGGCTTGCAACTGAAGGGTCGCTAGTGGTATAGGCAAATAGGAAGCGTCATCCTGAAGATCGGCTATTGTTATCGGAGCCTTCGGGTTTGAAATTTGTTGGGCATTTGCCATAAACTTCCCTCATGACATCAATGAGTTTTTTGATGTTCTCTTTTTTCACTTTATTCTTGGGGAAGTCTAAAAAAACCTTTATATAGGCGTCATTATTCTCTTTTATGCCTGCTTTTGCCACTTTGTAAACATGTCCCGACTTATTATTGAAGTCTAAATTAAACTCTATTTCCTTACATCCAAGAATGTCCACCTTAATTTTTTCATCATTAAGGGCTGCATGAAATGGAACACGGATCGAGGTATGTATATCGCCATTCATCAAAACTACGCCTTTGTATTCGTTTGGATAATCGATGACAATATAAGTATCGCCTATGACCTTTTGATCGCCCATAAAAACTTCGTTGCCTTTTCCCTGTATCCTCAATGCCGTCAGAGGGGTAACGCCAGATGGAATCGTAAGGCTAATCCTCTCGGTCAATGAAGAAAATCCCTGCCTATGACAATCTTGGCAATCTTCCATATGTTTTCCCGAACCCATGCACTTATTACAGGTGGTACTTATTATCATATTTCCAGATCGTGAAGTTCTATTGCCTGTACCTCCGCATACTTTGCATTTCTCTTTTGATTGTTTATGCCCCATTCCAAAGCATTTCGGGCAAGATATTTGTCTATTAAACTGGATTTCGGTTTTAACACCGTTGATAATATCTTCCATCTTGGCTCTATAGACTAATCTGTTGTCCGGATTAACCCTTGGAGACCTATGAAAGAATGGAACATCTCCCATGGAAAAAGAAAATGTTCCACCTCCCCTGCCAAAAACAGAGGAAAAAAGATCATTGGAATTCACAAAAAACGAATCCGTATCGACCATTCCACCAGAATCGTATTGGCGTCTTTTATTGGAATCAGATAGAACTTCGTAGGCTTCGGATACCTTTTTGAACATTTCTTCTGCTTTAGAATCTCCCGGATTTTTGTCCGGGTGGTACTTCATGGCCATCTTACGGTAGGCTTTCTTAATAGATTCTTCGTCAGACTCCAGATTAACTCCCAAGATCTCATAATAATCGTAATCGGATTTTTTCATTTATTGCGTCACCAAACAATTATGCTGAAATTCGTCGCCCTTGGTATTAATGGTAATAGACTTGACATTCTTTCCCATAGACATAAGAGCATCAGAAATACATGGCTCAATCTTCTTGGCGATAATCCTATTGATAACCGTAGCATTCTTTCCGTGCTCATTCTTGCCCATCTTAATCAATAGATCATAAACATCATTATCAAAGGTCAATTGAATATTCCTATTAACAATGCGGCCTGCAATTTCGTCCAATCTAATCTTGATAATAGACCTAAGGTTATCATCGCTCAGGGACATGAACGGAACAAACTCGTCCACTCTATTAACAAATTCCGCTCCGTACTTATCTTTACAATAGTTGACAAGAATATCTTGTGATTCGAAGAATGGATCTTTCTTGTTTTTTTCAGTAAACCCGAGAGAGCCCCTTGACGTATTATCCAGTCCAAAATTACCCGTCATAATAAGGACAACATTCTTGAGGTTGGCCTTGTTACCACCAGCATCAGTCATCATACCATCTGACATTACTTGTAGGAACAGTTTAATAACATCGGGGTGAGCCTTTTCAAACTCGTCCAAGAGAACCAAACAATATGGTTTCCTCTTGATTCTGTCTATAAAAACATCCGTATCTTGAAAGCCGACATATCCCGGAGGACTTCCAATAAGTTTACTAACCGAGTGTTGTTCTGTAAATTCTGTCATGTCCAATCTGATAAAGGATGAATCTTTTCCAAAAACGGCCTTGGCAAGCTCTTTAGCCATATAGGTTTTTCCGGTTCCACTCTGTCCTCCAAAAACAAAACTTCCGATAGGACGATCCGGATTACGAATCCCACTGTAGGCGTTCTTGAGGGCCTTACATACAACATCAATGGCATGTTTCTGACCGATAATTCGTGACGACAATAACTCTTCTATCTTGACAATTCTTTCATGATCGTCCCACAATATGACCTCTATAGGAATACCACATTGCTCACTAATAACAATGGCAATATCCTTGGCAACTATGACGGGCTTTTCCTTTCCGGTAGACCAAGCATGTTTAGCACAAGCCATATCTAAACAATCTAATGCCTTATCTGGGAAGTTCTTATCCTTTAGGTATCTGTCTGACAAATCAATAACGGCATCAAGAGCATCACTAGTAATAATACACTTGTGGTATTCCTCATATTTTGGCTTGATTCCAGACATAATCTGTTTCATCTGTTCCTTGGTTGGTTCTTCGACTATAACCTGTTGGAAGCGTCTGGCCAATGCTCCATCCTTATGAAAATACTTCTTATAATCGTCCAATGTGGTTGCCCCGATACACCTCAAATCATTTCTAGCCAAGAACGGCTTCAAAATATTAGAAGCATCAAGCGCACTACCGGCAGCAGATCCGGCACCAACCAGAGTATGAATCTCGTCTATAAACAGGATACAATCTGTTGCCGACTGTATTTCCTTTACTAGGGCTTGAATTCTTTCCTCAAATTCCCCTCTAAACTTAGTTCCGGCCACCAATCCAGAAAGACTGAGGGAATACACTTTACACCCCAATAATTGCTTTGGAACAGTACCGCTAACTATTCTTTGGGAAAGACCCTCAACGATAGCTGTTTTGCCTACCCCGGGATCGCCCAGTAATATCGGATTGTTCTTGGTTCTTCTACATAGAATGGTAATTGCCGTTTCAATCTCTTTTTCCCTCGAAATGATGGGGTCTAACTTGCTTTCTCTGGCCTGTTGCGTTACATCAATACAAAAAGCCGCAATTGCCGATTGATTCTTTTGCTTGTCTGACGGCTTACCCCCAGCTTCAACCGGCTTTTTAACTCCAAGAGACTCAATAAATCGCTCAACCGTCACTCCTTCTTTCTCGAAAAGTTCTCTAATGGAATCCGACATCCTCATGAGGGAAATGAAAACGTGGTGAACTCCGATGTGTTCGCTTGGGGCTGTTTCTGTTCTGATTTTATTTGCGTTTTTACACGCCTCAACAACTTGCTTGGAAATCTTCAAGTCATCGTAGTTTATGTCGCCCTTCGTTTCATTATTGGCTCTCTTTATGAGCAACATTTTCTTAAGGGATTTCAGGCACTTATCCAAATCGATATCCATGCCAACCAATGCGGAACTGACCTCATTGGCACCGGTTGTCAATATGCCTATCATAAAAGACTCAGGATAGATGCAATCAACTTTCGCATCTATACTGGCAGCTTGAGCATATACAACGACTTGGCTTACGGTGTTATCAAACTTTTCGTACATCTTTTTGTCTTTGTCTGTCATTTTATCCTCTAAACGCAGAATTCATTCTCATCACTTCTGTAGTCCAGAAATTCCCTTAGCTTTTCTGGATCTCCCTTAGTTACATCCGTATAGACCGAAATAAAAAATTGTTTGGCTTTCTCACTATAATCAGGATAACGAGCAATGGCTAATTTGCCCTTCTCGCTAATCCTCATAATATCACGACCCCTATTATCTTTTACAACGATGTTCATACTTCCAACACGCTAATGGCAGGGTTAAAATGGGGAACATACTCCTTCTTACTAACCTCAACAATTTCTTTCAGCTTATCAACAATGGTTTCCGGATTAACCTCGCCCTTGATTTTGTCCAATTCAGATTCCAAATCCTTAACCAAAACCGCGATTTCTTTATCCTCATAGAAATTAAGAATTCTCACTTTTTTAATCATGTCTTTTAGCTTATTGATATGTGCAGAATTCATTGTTTGATTTCGCTTTTGAACCTTCCCAAGAGAAATCAACACGGCATCACATAATTCAGAAACATATTTACGCATACTGACGACTGTAGACTCCAGAAATCCATCTATCAATTCCTTTTTGCTTTTGGCGTATTCTTCGGCAATATGTTTTTTGGTTTGCTTTTCCAGATCGCTTGTAAATTGTTCCATTTCAGATTGTCTTTTGATATGATCGGCCTTGGCAAGATCGTCAGCGATAAAAGAGGGCATAGGAATAATGAAATAAGTAGAGGAGTATTTGAAACTGGCGACAATATCTTCTTGCGACGGAATTTTAGCAATGACCTTATCTGCGAAATTCTCAATAAAAGATTCCGTAGGACCTCCCTTGTCTTCGGGATACAATCTTAGCCATACGTCTTTTGCCATCTTCTTATAGTCTTCTTTAACAGACGCCACGATATCTTTGTATTGATTTCCTAATAGCAGGGCATGATTCAAAAAATCATCATGAATCTGCCTGTTCTTTTTCTCCCATTCATCAAAAGCAGTAAATGGCACGAATTTTCCCCACACCGTATCAAAACTGTAATATTCCAAAAGATCTCTAGCGTGTCTTTCTGTGGCAACAAATTGAGATAAAACAGATGGAGGCAATAGTTTCTGTGTACCCAAATTCAAATACTTATCGGAAAATTCTACCCCGTCAGCACCAGAAAATCTAAGCCCCAGTATTTCTGGAGTTAAAGCAGCCTTAGCCCTCCATCGACTAATGTAGAGCCTCACTATAACGCCTTGGCTCATGAGGGCCAAAGCCCAATCGTTCCTGAATTGTTCTACAGGAATCTCTTTATTGCCAACAGTAAACGACTGAGACATTAGGCTATTTTTTCCCTTCTTTTTGCCTGTTGGGTCTCTATTATGACTCGACCATCTTGATTTTTCAAGCTCTTAGCTAAAAACCTAAGTCTCTTTTTTAGATGTGATGTAGTCTCGCCAACCGGTATATAAATCTCCTTATCCCTAAGATCTACATCAACGCCATGTTTCTTGAGCATTTCAGAAATACAAAGAGCATAAGTTGACTTACCCGAACACGGATGCCCCAGAATTGTTATTTTAACGTTGGAAGAATTCATTGTTGCTCCTTGGTACACAACTGCCTAAACATCTGTTCAAGCCTTTTTGGGCATATTTGATTAACCGTAGCCATATCTGTTAATCCGGGGGTTCCACCATATTGTTTCAGAAAAGCATACATAAGCCTATCGTCATTATATTCCTGAGTCTCCCTATAGAGAACGGCAGCAGATGTCCCTAGTCTACGAGAAAAAATCATACTATTATTGTCAACCATTTCGTAAGGAACTTTTCTATTCGGACTATCGCCAACAGATTCAAATTCGTCTATGCCTATACATTCGTTTTCAGACGCCCATATTCTCCTCTTGCAATACGCCCATGTTTTTCCGCTAACAGAGGCAAGAAGGCTCTTTAAATGCTTGCTGTCATACCACACGTCGTCATCTGCGAATGTTACATATGGAGAGGAAGCCGCCATTAGACCAACTGCCCGGAGCGCCGAACCAGCCGCCGTACCCTGAACAATATTCCCATGAACAATAATGCTATACCTAATGTTGGAACCAAAAACATTTAACGAGGATGGATCTTTTGTTTTCATACTTTGCGGATCAGGAAACAAAAATTCGTCCTCACGCTTATTGTCCCACAGAAGGATATGTTCAAAATTTATGGGCTGAGAATCCAGAGACTGAATAAGTTTTTTCAATCCCCTTTTGCCCGTTGTAGGAGTAATAACAGTTATTGCCGGTGTGTTCATGACAGTTTATTGCTTCGGCAAATCAAAACCGGGAGATGGCACGTTGGGTTTTTGAGCCTTAACAACTTCAACATCCCATAGCGTATAATCATGCTTCCCGATATGCCTCAAAACGATTCCGGTATCGGCAAAAATTTTACCCCCCAACATTTTCCATCTCTCGCAAAAAGACCAATCTTCGGACAAGTACTTTCTGAAAGGCAATTTGATATTGGGGAAGTCTCCTTCTTTCAGGTCATAAAGCATGGGGATATAAAGTCCGTATATCTTTTTTCCGGTTGCATTATCATCACCGTCATAGTTCAATTCAGGATAGGCTTTTACCATTTTTTCAACTACCGATCTTTTTACACACCAGCATCCAGATGAAAGCCATCTCATTTGTACTAGCCCCGATTCAAACTGAGGAGAATGTCCAGTCCACGTAATAGACGATGATCGCCTTACGCCCGGCTTTTTAATTGCATACAGTCCTCCAACAAAATCTTCATTGTGGGCAATAAGTTTGGAGAATATATTATTGTTGGGATAGCAATTAACAATTTCAATGTCGGAATCCAAGGACATAAAATAGTCACACTCTGTAAAATCATTAAGAAATACAGACATGTGAACATTCCGAACTCTTGAAATCAAAGAGTCGTTCTCATTGAAATAAACCCTTACCTGATGCTGTGGACAAGACAGAATAGCCTGATACATAGAATACATGTGCTTCAACTCTGGCTTCCCTAAAATCGGTACGCTTAAAAATATTTTGGCCATATCAAACTCCCTTTAATTTATCACTAATTTGTTTCATTTTTCTACTAATTAATTCAAAATCATCAATCAATTTAATGACATTCTGTGTATTGCCATAAATAACATTTACAGAAATATCGGCAGACTTAAACATCTTTTTGGTTGCTGTCCAGTCGTATTTATCAGTATTCTCGTTGATAGCATATGCCATTATTACTCTTTTAATACCAGACTGAATAATGGCTCTAGAACATTCGTCACAAGGATAATAGCCCTTCTCTGAATAGATATAAATAGATGACCCATTCAAGGAAATTCCTCTCCTAGCGGCGTTATAAATAGCATTGCGTTCTGCGTGTTCAACATATGGATATTTAGTATTGTAAGATTTTTCCTCCTCTCTGTCCCATGGATATTCATCATCAGAACAACCTCTGGGAAAACCATTATATCCAAGTGCAACGGGACTGTCATCCTGAACGATACATGCTCCATTCTGAGTACTTGGATCTTTACTTCTAAAAGAAGCTATTGCTGCCAGTCCCAGAAAATAGGCATCCCATGAAATATATTCTTCGCGTTTTGAAGTCATTATTTCTCCTGTTTTTTCTTGTTCTCTTCATAGCTATCAAAAATATTGTCTATCTGCCTACAAAATTCCTGTTTAATTGCCTCTCTATTTTGTCCAGCAATATTGAACGTCGGAACTAACGCCTTTTGAACCATCTGTCCGCCATTAAATTCTCCAACCAAAACTATACCTGTTCTAACAACAAACCATTTATCTGTGTCGCCAAAACTAGGGATTGGTTCTCTATCCGACAAAGCATAGGCTCTAGATTTCATCACTTCTCCTGTAGTTTTTTAGACGCCTCAAAACCAATAGACTCTACCGTAGAAATATCTTCCACATCCAGAGCCTTATTAAGCGTTTTGTAGGCCTCTTTTACCCATGTATTATACTTAGCGTAGTTCTTTTTAAGCAGAGAAAAACATTGTCGTGATGCAACAACATTAGCACAAGATATTTTTCTCTGAAGATTGATCTTCTTTTGCACATCCTTGATACTATCGGTTACAATTTCATCTGTTTTTTTGAGCCCAAGTTTATCACAAATAAATAAAACAGCCTCAGCAGAACTATCTAGCCCATAATATTCCATGCAAAAATCAATAACAGTACCCTTAGATCCGCAACCCAAGCAATGAAAAATCCAAGTCTTATCTTCCTCTATGAACTTAATCCGAAATGATGGGTTGGTATCCTTGTGGTGAGGAAGTGGGCAAAGGGTTCCGGCGGAAATATTTGGCTCGTACCACCTAAGATTACATCCTATTTCTGTTGACAAAAACTCGGAAAAATCGACGGACTTCTTAACGAAATCATAAAGGTAGGGAGAAAATTTTTCAGTGTATTTCTTCATCAACGGAATCTCTTACTAAAATTTCAAGAAGTCTTCATCGTCATTGGAAGGCTCAACTACCTTTTCAACTATATCCTGTCCCTTCTGTCTTTTGGGCTTTTCTTTGGGGGATTCCTCGGGAGCAACCGGTGAGCCATTTTTATTGTCGGTTTTCAAATCTTCTAGCGTATCTGCTAAATCCTCTTCGTCTGACTCTTTAGCAGGTTCTCCCAAGGGTTCAGGAGAAGGCTCTGTCGAAGGCGTAGCATTTTGTTCCGAAGACTTTTTCTCTTGCTTTTCTGCTTCCTGTTTTTCGGCTTCATCAAAAAGATTGGCGTCAGAATCCAAATCTTCCTCTTTGATCTTATCGTCAAACAATACGTTATCAACCGCCTTAATCTGCCCCTCTCCGTACTCGGGATCACAAATCCTTCCAACCTTACCATCAAAATCGAGACAAATTGTTTTTCTCGATTCGTCATCCCTTGCCTTACTGAAAGAGACGAACATCTTTGTGGGTGGTTTATCCCCATTCAGAACAACTCCCAAGGCATTATCGGCATCGGCAATAATCATCTGCGAACCAGAATAGTCTTCGGTATTTACGGAAACAGAGCCAAATTCCGCTTCTGTAGTTACTTTCTCAGCCTTCTTCCTAATCTCTTTGCTAGAGGAACTTTTCAGCTGTAATGCGGTAAAAGTAACAATGTTGTGTTTCCTGCCATAGCCCATAAGTCTCTTGTGAATGTTGGCCAAATCAACATCATAGCGACCCACGGTATTTGTTTCCACTCCAATGACCTGAAGATAATCCACTACGAGAACATCTATCTTTCTATGTATGGCTCTAAGTTTGTCGACTTCAGCAAGTATTTTGGTCAACTTGGTATTCTGAATAAACTGAAGGCAATGATACTTGGGTTTAATAACGTCCCTCAAATCAACGGCAGCATCCTTCAACTTGTTATACCAATAATCGCTCAATCCAAATTTTAGATCTGTGCCTCCAGTCTTAATTCTGTTGTAATCAGTAAGGGCATGACAGGCTAAGGTGCGTCGGAAAAACAATTTAGCATCCTTCTCCAAACTAACATAAACAACATTATATCCTTGCTTGGCTATATTAAGTGCAAAATTCATCAATAGAGTTGTTTTTCCACCATTGACCATACCACTGATAACAGTATAAGAACCTCTAGCAAAACCATGGAAAATTCTGTCAATGGATTCTATGCCGCATTTTATAACCTGATCATTATTGGGATTAGCCCTTCTATCATCAATGTATTTCATTGCCTCGTTCATACCCTCTTCTACCCCCATAGTTAAACTATAAGGGTCGGGGTCTATGTTTTTCAGGGCATTGAGATCATTGACAAATTGTTTAACCAGATTGCCATGTCCGCTAACTGACTTAACTATTTGATCTCCATTTTTCCATATGTTGTAAAATTGCCACAAAATATACCTATCGTTAATATGCTCTCTTAAGATGGCGTAATCTTCTACTGGAGCATCATGACGGTTCCATATTTTGTCCCAGTAAATTATCATAGAAGCCTTATCTTCGTCACTGCCTATCTGCATAGTACTCATGATGCTTTCCATAGCACTACGAGTTAGGCAAGTACCATATTTCAAAAAGTTCTTTCGTATAACACTATAAAGGAAATTGTTCTTATCAATCAAAAAATGACCGGGTGAGCCGTTCTCCCTAGGAATAATTCCAAAAGAAATTGCATCTCTCAAACAATCCAGATCGGTCAATAGAATCTTCAAAAAGCGAGATTCTTCCTTGTCTGCCAATAATTCCAGTTCGCTGTTAGGTATTATACTCATATCTCCATAGGCCTCGGGTCAACTCTTACCCTCAAAATTGTTTTCGTTGTTTGTGGCGTCAAAGTAACATATGCCAATCGATCACCGTATCCTGATTCCAAAGCGCCTTCTGCTGCCCTTTTCTCCATTTCTTTGACGCTCGGTTTAGAAGACGCAATCGGGTTATAGAATGCAACAATAGTTGGCTTTTCAGAGTAAATTCTATCCGACAAAACTTCATCTACAAAACTGCCCGATTCAAAATGGGGTCCGAAATCCTTCTTTCTGACATCGGCAAGAAAAAGAACGTCATAAGACTTTAGTTCCTCTGCTAAATCATTTCTTGTTATTTCAGACGTAGCATTAATACTTTGGAATTTATGACCCAACGCATTGCAATCCCAAAACTTACCTATTTTATCATAGGCTATCATCCGAAACAAAATGGCACAACCGGCGAAAGTTCGAGCTTCTGAATCGCCTCCATCAATTGCAATAAACTCCCGATGAAGAAGAAAATCGGGATCGTTATATATGGAACCAGATAAAGACTGAACGCCATTTGCCCCTCCATGAAACTCTCTATTAAGGGCTTCTGCGAACTTATCTTGTGGAACCCTGAGATATTTGTCAGGTATACCGGCATCTCTGCCCCGCTTAATCGTAGCAAAGGCCAGCTGTCTAGCCCGCCTGAGCTTAGCAATATCACGTATATCTTCTCTGTCTGAAAAACCGCTCATATCTACCTCTATTATACAGATTTTACCGCATCCGCTGTAAATCTGACATTAAATTGTTCAAACGTATCCTTAAATACCTGAATAGATGTGTATTTTATCTTGAGGGCTTTTCTGCCCTTCAAATTTTGTTCATAGAAGAATCTCAGCCACGCATTAAGGAATATCTTGTTGGACGTTCTTTTGTGTTCAACCAATATATCCATGACCTGAGTAGCATAATGAGCATCGGAAGAATAGGAATCAAATCGTATTTTTCCACATGTACACTGTTGCAGAAAGGCATGATAATAGCGAACAAATTGAGCTGCATCGGCAAAGGGGTCAAGATCGGCTGAAAATTCATATGCCAATGGCTTACTGGAACCAGAGCTATGAGTTGTAGTAGCTCTTCTAATTATTTTGGCACGAACCAAGTTTGGGTTGTCAGGACTCAATTCTTTTTCCAAACTTTTAACCTCTTTTTCTTTTTGGGTTGGTTGGATTTTCATAGTTACTCCTTTTGACATTCCCTTTTTCATCTTTTCAGATATACTAAATGGGAATCTGTCCAAGATATCTGGAACAAAAGTAAAGCCTTCATTGTCATTCATATTGGCAATTGCTCCCGATAGGTTATTGAGATACTCGTGAATATCTTGCTTCCCATCCCATTTAGGAATGCTAGTGGCGACAGAAGGGTTCATTTTACCTATAATTCTATTGACAAAACATCCGAATGACTCCTCTACATCGCTTTTATCTACTTCTCCATATGTTTTCCGGACATCCTTGATCATACAAGATATCATATCCCCACCAATCGCACTAATCTTCTTCAGCATCTTGGGAACAACTTTGCATCCGGGGTTATAAAATCCCCAAATCCTTATATCCCTCTCCATGATAAACACATATAAATCATTATATTTCCAAAAGTGAAATACATTGTTGTCATCTAGTTCCTTTAGTCTTTTCTTCATGTTGCAAATATCTGTTTTAATATCCGCATCTGGATCTAAATTGTACTTGCCATTATCCCACTCTCTCAAAATATCTTCGATGGTGATTTGGATATCATTGTAGATTCGTTTGTCCTCGTTGATATCTTTTGTCATAGCCTTATCCCTATAAAGCTTTGTTTTCATAATAAAGCCAAACAAAATAAGTGCCAGTTTGGGAAAAGACTTTGGCAATCCATAATAACCAGACAGAATGTACAGGCTAATACATTTCCATCCCTTACTGTATTCTGTCAATCTATCGCCAAGAACATTAAAGATTTCCGGGTCTATATCCATTTTATGTCGCCAAAATTAGATACTCCATGCCCCTCTGAAGATGTTTTTTCCCGCTCTCCGAATATTCCTTAAAATCAGGATCCACTACGTTTTTACCCTTTCGATATTGATAGGTAATTGGCACCTCTACAACCTTGACATTTGTTTTGCCTGCATTTTTGATAGTAGACGTAATGGTATCCAAATCGGCATATGAAGATTCATTATAACTGATTAGCCATGTTTTGAACCGTCCACACAAGGATAAAAGATTCTCAAATTGTTCCTGATAACCCTTGCTCTTACTGAATCTTTTTGCGCCCTTTTGAATATGTTCCATTTCTTCCAGCGAACACTCATACAAATATTCTTCCAAAAATCTATACAAAATAGCGTAGTCACTACTTGCTCCACCATAGGGAGGATCAAGATATAGCAAATCGGCATTAATGATATTGGAGTTCAATAAGTCAATAATGTCAGAGTTGAAAACAACACTATCGTTTCCGTTGCCCAAAATGTCTTTGAATCTACCTACGTCCAGTGGTATCTGATCTATTTCTTTCCCCTTATCCCTATCGTGTTTAAGACGATGTTCTAAGTTGGCTATAGTTTGGCCGTTGTAATATCTTCCCCCTAAAAAGCAATGCTGATTGACGTGGTTTTCAATGGCAAAAAGAGAAAATGCTCCCCTGTATTTATCATACATTTCTTTTAGCGACTTCCCAAACATAATCTCATTGTTTTCGTCTCTGCGTTTTCTGGTTGTATCTCTCCATTTTTCAGATTGAAATAACTCTCCGGGCGTATGCGTATCCCTTAGGTTTTTAAGATCCTTTCCATATACAGAAAAATTGCTATTAGGAATACTCAGCAATGTTGCCTTACTCAGAAGTTCCATGCCGCAATAAAACTTTTCACCACAAAGCTCCTCAACATTTTTCTTATACCGATCCAGAAAATTGCATTCTTTTTCTGTGAAAAATTTATCCCTGTAATGATCCAAGACAAATGTTCCCTTATCTTTTGGATTGTTTTTGCATAGGAACCTTAGATCTTCCGTAGTTAATGGGATATCATCTAGTTCTAGAAGGCAAACGGCTGTAATAGAAGAAGATGTTAGCAGATCATTACAATAGACCTTTTTCCCCATCATCTTAAACAATAATGAGACCATTGCGCTGCCCGAAAAAGCATCAAACGCACTATCGAAAACAATGCCTTCGCTATCTAGGGCATCAACAATGTAGGGCAACAACCTTCTTTTGCTGCCAACATAATTACTAGGGATAGAGGATATTCTCTCAATAATCGCGCGGCGGTCACGTTTGCTTTTCAATGTATCGAAGAAATCGTCCATATTGCCTCTATGATTTTCTGATATTATACATTTTCCTACGAACTAAAAACAGTCTGTTGCTTATTTTCCAATCCAAGAACTTCGTCAATTTCTCCACAAATAAATTTCGATCCCTTAGAGTCTATAACCACAAATTCGGGTTCTCTTTTCAGAAGAGACCTTACCTTTTTGGTATGAGCCTCCAAGTATTTAACGCTGTGCCTATACAGGACAACTATAGATCTGGTCTTTACATCGCCAGAACTTTTCCTAAGCGTCCTGCCGATTCTTTGGAAAAGTCGAGTCGATGATTTCCCTCCACCAGCTATGATAACGGCGTCCAATGATGGAATATCCAGTCCCTCATCAGCAAGACTGGTTGCTATCATACATGGAATTTCCCTCTTCCTAAGCTTCTCTATGATATCGGTTCTTTTTTGAGACGTGATTTTGCCGGTCAAAAATTGCGAGTTAGGAATCATACTTTCCAAGTCTTTGCCATGAGGAATTTGCTTGACCAAAACTAATGTACTCAGACCACGAGAAATAAGATGATTGGCTGTTTCTGCGACATGCACATTGAATAGATTATTTTTGACTACACATTCTTTGTAAATCTTAGCATAGGAATGAAAACTAGTTTTACACTCTATGGGCTCAAAAAAGACATAGGGTTTTACCAGAAAATTACGACCAATCAAATAAGAGGCATTTACTTTGACTATTTTGGCACCAAAAATAGCCTGAATCATTATATCGTCACCACTCTCCCTTTGTGGAGTAGCAGATCCTCCAAACCTCCAGAAAGCATCAGGAGAAGCCAAAAGAACCTCCTTTGCCGTCCGGCAACTGGCGTGGTGACATTCATCTAGATATACTCCCCTAGCACATCTTATTAGGGTCTTTATTTTCTCTTTGGTTTCGGCATTTTCAATTCCTTTTTCATCCCATGCATCTTCGTCGTCATAAATATAGTCATCTAATTTCAGACTCACATTAGTGTTTATGGCCATAACAGCGGTCTGAATGGTACAAACAGATATCTTCTGAATATCGGCCTTCCCATCACCTATCATGCCAATGGGTTGATTGAGATTAGAAGAAAGATAGTAATGAGCCTGTTCCATAAGATCTTTGGTTGTAACGTAAAACAAAAACGGATAGGTTTTGATTTCTCCTATCAATCTCGTAACAATGATGGTTTTTCCTCCACCAGTACAGACTTCCAAAACGCCTCTGGTAAATTTCAATGCTCTTTGAACAGTTAGATCTTGATAATCTCTTTCCTGATAACTGGAAACAGGCTTGAATTGCAATTCGGGGTAATTATGTTCTGGGCGAACTCTTCTATCGATTAACTCAAACGGAATCTTTCTTTCTGTTAATGCTTCTCTAACTAACGACATTAATCCGGTATAGAATGTTTGACCCCTGTATTGTTGATATAGACGAATAATGCCGTCCCATTTGCCCTGTTTTACCTTGGGAATGAAACGTGCGTCCTGAACTTTGTAGGAAAGGATCTTGTCTAGATCCTCATTGACAGAATCAGGCAAAATCCCAACGATTTTGGAATAAATATTCCCAACGACTATTTTGACCATTCTAACCTCTGTTACCAGTATTATACAGTATTAGAGGTTTCTTGGTTGGAAGATTCGGCGTCACAGCTTGACGATATCATGGTCATATCGGAATGACATTTGGGGCATTTCTTCTTAGACGACCCCTTAATCATCTGCGTATAGCCACACGAATTACATATATAGACCGTCGATGACACCGATATCTTTGACGGAGGGCAACTACCCTTTTTGATCATACTCATTTGGACTCCTTGACATCATTTTGTCCATTACGTTATTATAGCATTGTTTATACATGGTTTCTTCTATGATGGGTTCGGATTGTGGTTCTTTGGTTCCATTCAAAAGCGATATAAAATCAGCGACATCCTTAGCAGCTTTCCTGAAATAAAGCGTATCCATTCTTCGGCAATAAACGCAAAAAACTTCAACCGTAACATCGCCCATATTTCTTGTATTAAATCTCATGGATACGGATCTAATAGATCGCAAGGGCATCTCTTTCCCGCAAAAAGGACATTTCAAATTCATCCACTTAGGAATGTCTATTTCGCCAAGAACCTTCTCGTGGAAATTCAAAAGTGCATCACTCATGCGTTGCTCTTCGCAAAAATTACTTATCACCTTTTTTCTCCGAGTTCCTGATAAGATCTTGCTTTGCTTTTGTTACATGGGCAATCAGACCGTTGCATTCTCTCCATGCATCAACAATCTCGCCCGATCTTATTCTTGAGGCCAATTTTTGAAGTTGACGAATAAGCGTATCCAATTCATTGACATCATCCAATAGGTTTTTCATTCTTTTCTTCCTCCGATTCCATCTCTTCGAGTACTTCGTGAACTAATTCAGAGAATTTAATAGCAACAGGATAGTATTCCCGCGTCACTTGCCCTCCGACTTTATTCCTGATAATTTCGTCGTATGATTTACCTAGACCAAGTTCAAATTTAATTTCTTCTTTGTGAGCTTCGCGTTCATTTGGATCGGTTAGATAATTCCACCAGTATTCATAATCGATTTTGCCACCACGCTTAGGCCGTGAGTATTTTTGTTCATATTCTGGATGTTGCATCCCGTATATGTAATGCCGATATTCGTGAATGAGTGTTTCAGTTTGTTCGGCATATGATGGTATTTCAACGGCATTAATCAGCATAACCGGAGGCGAAATCAAAATGCCCTTGCTAAGTTTAAAAGGAGCCTTTATTTTGCTTTTGGCAAAAGATCTGGCGTCCATAAAACCACCCATTACACCTTGTCCAAATACGTCGCCTATTGGCCCGATAACAACATCAAAATCCTTGAACTGAATATTGTTATTCTTACACATCTTCTTGATGAAATCAGTAGCATAAAGATAATCAGATACACGCCTTACTGAATAAATCGTTGGGTCTTGAGCATTTGCCCCGGACGCCAACGGACCTGTTCTATATTGTAGAGATTGTGCCTTTTCGGGCTCAAGACCGCTTTGGACTATTCCCTTGATTCTCGACATTTCAAACCCTTCTTGTCCGGCGTCATAATAAGACTTGCTACTACCCTTTACGTCTATAGTATTAGATATAGGGTTATATTTAGTAATTAGTGGTTCGCTTTTGGCCTTTAATACCTTGGTGCAAAGTTCAGGACTAATGTATATTGGAGTTTCAAGAAAAACATACGATGATTTCTTATTATAATCCAAGACAATCAGATACGGATGTCGTGTCTGTTGATGGGTAATATCGATTCGTCCCGTTTGGGGATTGATTTTACTAGAAATAGTTATCGGGAAAGTCTCATCTATCTTAAAGGTTATGTAATAAGGATTTTCTGTCAAATCCTTATGTCCTTCTTCTCTTAGGGCTTCGATGGCCTGAAAAAATCGGCTCATTCCTCTAAATAAATCCACTGGACCAGAAATCACAGAGGAACGCAACATTAGACTACTAACTTCTTCAATAGACCATCCAAGATACAGATACCTCTTGATAGCATATAAGTGCGAAAATTTCGTCATGTCATCAGTAATATACTTTTCCTCTTGTGATGCTTCGGAATCTTGCAGATAGTCACGGTATCCAGAGAGAACAACCCATTCTTTTTCTGTAGCAGTAGGCTCTTTGCGGCGATCTGTTTGCGCTATGTTAATGAGTATAAATGGAGTTGGCTGTGTAAGAAGAACGACTGGATGTTGACGCCTTTTCCCATTCTGTTCCATTTCATCAGTAAATGTAACTGATGGTGCGAATGATGGTCCTATATAACCACCTAAAAACTGTTCGTTTTTGTATTCTTGTGGCAATTTTTTTGCCGTAGTAGGCATACGTGGCAAATAGGCCTCTATTACAGGCAGGTCTTTGAATATTTTTCCCTGATAGTGCTGGCTGATAATTTCTTTGGCATGGGAAAAACTAGCTATAGAACGAACTCTTAGCGAACTAAAAGGGCTTCCGTCAATCGGAGGGCGTGACGAAAATCCACCAAAATCCTGTGTAATCCTAACTTCAGCAGCCTTCAGTAGGTATTCTTTTGTTTCCTTACTAAACTTAGATCCATTGGGAACATACATCATTTCAGAGTCATAATCAAAACAAACATGCAATATACTGCCGCGCAATCTCCTCGCCATATCCGGATCTTTGAATTGCTTATTCATTAGGTCTCTGGCAACATCTGTATTCATAGTTACTGGCGACAATACCACTGTAGGCATACCACCCTTTGAAAGCGAAGGGATAACAAAATAATTAAAGATTTTGTTTCTTAATTTCATTTCAGTATTATTCTAAAGATTGAGGCAAATTACCTCTGACCTTCAAAGTCATAAACCATTCTGGCCTTATACTTCTCAATCTTCCATGAATCGGCATCAATAACTTTGTATGTCTTTTTGTTCAAGACACACTTGTTGTTGATAATGGAAATAGTCGTAAGCCAACTCTGACCAAGGAATTGGTTACACATTCCAAATCCATGCAACCAGTTAGACGCCTCTGGCTCATTATACTGTTGGTCTAGAGTTCCAGTTAATCCTATACTATAACATCCAAATCTTATTTCTGGGCGATGGATATGTCCTATAAATATGTCCTTCCCAAAAGTTCTAGATGTTTTTTCAAGCTTCGATCCGCTTTGTCCATACATTTTAATTTCACCATGAACAAACTTTGCAGACCCTATTGAAAGAACATTCTTCAATGATGTCAATTTATATCCAAGTTCTTCCAGTCCACAAAGAAATCTAAAGTCAAGAAGCTTAATAAACTGAGGAAACTTTTCAATGAAATCGCTGGCAAACCTCTCATGATTGCCATAAATCAGATGAGATTCTTTTGCCCATTTAGCCACTCTTTTCAGGATATAATGGGTTTGAGCAGCTTCGTCCAAAATCTTTTTGTCGAGAATAACTCCTCCCCTGTCCATAATATGATGGTTTAAGGATGCATAGTTAAAAGTATCACCAACATTAACCTGAATATCTGGCTTGTAATCTTTACAAATTTGTTCTTGAACGTCCAGAACATTAGTATCATGTAGATCACAATGCATATCGCCATTGACAAAAATTTTCTTTTCGGGCTTAAAAACACCCTTGGAAGTAATAATCTTGTCAAAATATGAAGTCGTAAATCCCTTAGACGTTTCTTTAATGACACATGGAACTAATGTAACATTTTCATCCTTATCAACGTGAATAACAATCATTCCACGTTCCCAGTACTTATTGGTGTACTTCATTCGACGGTACTTTATAAAACCGTCATGGAATGCTTGCTTTACAATACGTCCGTCCTCGAAATTAATTTGCTTAATGGTTTTATGATTGTGATTCTCGCAAAGACATCCGGGTGAAGCAAAATATGAAACCTCCTTATTGCAACAGCGGGTAGAAAATTCATGCCTATGACAATTTACAATGACTTTTGCATCAAAGATTTGTTTGTCTAAACTGCTGATTGGAGTTCTTGTATAGTCAGTTATCAAGTCCTGATTGGTTATAACAACGTCGCCAACATTGATGTCTTCTCGGACAATATCATAGGTAAACTTATATTTATTTCTTTGCTCCTGAATAATTCTTAGCTCTTCTTGTTTGGACAAAATAATCAAATTTTTGAATCTTCCCCAATCATAGCTGATGTCATTATTGTCATCCAAAATATGTCCTATATGAATAATTTTGTCTGGCTTAATGACATCATTAACCCGTTCCAGCATTGCAAACATGGACCTGTTCGTGTGTTTTCCGTGAGAATCGCCAATGACAATATAAGTACCTTCGCCAAGATTAATATTTTCTGGATTGCCATACCCCAAGGCAATCAGTTCTTCCTTAGCCTTCTTTTTAAGTTCTTGGAAAGAAATTATGAGTTTGTCTTGAGATAGATTAACTCTTTCCAGAAATTCCTTTTCCTTGATAGAGTCAATACGTTCAAATTCAGATCGGCATATAGTTAGAAATGCTCCAACCAATTGGGAGATCATTATTTGTTGCTTTTCTTCTATAGAATGTTCGACAACATCTGAGCCAGATGACACAACATCTTTGATTTTCTTCCACGCTTCCCAATCAGTATGCTGAGCCTGACTCTCTACAGAGCTAATACTCCTGCCTAACTTTTCGGCAACAAAATCATATGACTTCCCAGCCTGCAAATAGGCGTCTAACTGTATCATCTCTTCGTGCGACCATTTTTTAGGAGCAGATATAGCTTTGTCAATTACATACTTGTCTGGATTCTGGAAAAAAGAATTCCAATCTAT
>Ga0172363_10001184_pt1 | contig 20894 bp, 17 predicted proteins | sample LakKivs2_kivu2a2_FD_114541 | JGI IMG/M metagenome (GOLD analysis project Ga0172363, IMG submission 114541) | Sediment microbial communities from Lake Kivu, Rwanda - Sediment s2_kivu2a2 | ecosystem: Environmental > Aquatic > Freshwater > Lake > Sediment | place: Rwanda: Western Province, Lake... | reverse complement strand
CCTTATTTGATCAATATAGAGAGGCTTAAGAAAAGAAAAAGAGTTATAAATATTGATCGGAACGGCGCTGAATTTCTTGCTTCGCAATAAATATAGGCGCCTTATTTGATCAATATAGAGAGGTTTAAGAAAAGAGGAAGGGGGCGCTTCATTTTTTGCTGTGTAAAAAACAAATCCCGGCACCTTCCGATCAATATAGAGAGCTTATATGCGTTATCCTCACATCGGCTTATGTCAACGAAGAAAGCGGGGCGTGGTCCCGTCCATATCCGTATAATCCAGGTTTTCACCTGCCATCCCCCAGATAAATGAATAATTGCTAGTGCCTGCGGCTGAATGGATCGACCATGAAGGGGATATGACCGCCTCCTCATTACCGAGCCATATATGGCGTGTCTCTTCAACAGTCCCCATGAAATGGCACACTGCCTGGTTCTCAGGAACTTCAAAATAGAAATAGGCTTCCATCCTGCGGGAATGAACATGAGGAGGCATGGTGTTCCATACACTTCCCGGCTTCAGTTCAGTGAGCCCCATCTGCAGCTGGCAGGAATCGACTATGCCTTTTATGATCAGCTTGTTGATCCTGCGGGCATTGGATGATTCATGAAATCCGAGGTCAGATACTTCCGCATCAGCCAGTCCGACTTTTTTAACAGGATATTCCCTGTGTGCCGGTGCAGAATTGAAGTAAAAATGTGCCTGCCTGTCCTTACCTGCATTACTGAACAGGATCTCTTTTTTACCTCTGCCAACATAGAGGGCCTCCTTATATTCCAGGTTAATTGAATGGCCGTCAACCTCTACCACGCCAGGTCCCCCCACATTGATTATCCCCAGCTCTCTCCTTTCGAGGAAATAGCCTGCTTTCAACGGATCAACCGCTTCCAGCTTCAGCCGGTTTTTTGCCGGCACCGCCCCACCGACTGTCATACGGTCGTAATGGGAATAGACCATGTTTATTTCACCCGGCACCATCAGGTTTTGCACAAGGAAATCGCGGCGGATGCGGCCTGTATCATACAACCTGAAATCCTCAGGATTGGTTGCATACCTTATTTCATAGTTCATTGCCATAATTTTACTCTGTTATTATCATTAATAAAAACCATCCTCTCCTCTGAGTGGGGCATAATGATGGCTGACACACTATTCCTGGTCCCGAAAACCCGGGGCAATAATTAACAGTAATAAAAATAAAGATAAATTTTTCATCTTTTAAAAAATAAGTTCCGGAAGGGAAATCCTGATTTAAAATATGATAGCATTTTTAAAATTTATTCTGCCGATTTTTCGTATATTTATTAAAACCAAGCGAAAATAACCTGAAATGAAAAAACTCTTTCTTTCAGTGTTGTCACTTTCAACGTTTAATTATGCTTCCCCCCAGAACACCTGCGACATAACCATAAGCTGGGATACGGTAACCATGAATCCCTGCCAGGGTGTAGCTCGCGCCTATATAGAGATTGAGGTCACAGGTGGTACCCCACCTTATACATTTAACTGGCAGGGACCTAATGGTTTCCAGGATACCAGTCAGAATGTATACGACCTTTGGCAGGGCTTGTATATTGTTAAGATCAATGACGCAAAAGGCTGTGAATATTATGATCCGTCAGGTTTTATTGTTAGTGACGATGATCCCATAAGACCATCTGTTGACCATAAAAATTATGGTTATCACCAGGTCAGCTGCTATGGAGCATGTGATGGAAGCCTGATTGTCGCAGGCGCCCAGGGAGGGTACGGTGATTTTCATGATTGGCCCTGCCACTGGACCGGACCCAATAATTTTGAGTTGTGGGAAAAGAATATTAGTGGGCTCTGCCCAGGACAATATTTTCTTGAGTTATGGGATACCAGTGAGTGTTATCATAAAATAGATGAAGAAAGTCCAGGGAGGACTACTGGAAGTTTTAAATATCAAGGAACCTCCTCCTATCACTCTTGACTCTGTCCGCATCTCCAAATACAATAATTATTATAACACCAGCTGTTATGATTGCCGTGACGGATCTATTGAAGTATTCATCACACCCAACAGGATAGACCGCACGTACAGCTACCACTGGGATACGCCGGATGGGCAGATAGAGAGCCCCGGGGACAAAGCACTGTACAACCTTCCTTATGGCATTTATACACTTGAGCTTATTGATAATTTTGGCTGTATATTTAACCATACCTTCACCATCGTACGGTCTCCGCTGGTGGTCAATGATACCATACAAGTGTTTGACACCATTAATGTCATTGTTTTCGATACCACCTATATCACCGTGAACGATACCATACATATCACCGTTAACGATACGGTTTTCCAGTTTGAGACCGGGTGCATCATAGACTTTACAGATGCTGAAGGAAAGCCTGTCATAAATCTTACACAGGTCGAAGATTATATCTTCTTAAGCCTTTCGGTTCCCAGGATTACACTATTTGATCTTAACGGTAATAAACTTATCGAGACGCTGGAGACAGACAGGATTTATGTGGTTGATCGTCTCAGCGGAGTCTACGTTATACAGCTGGAAACCCCTGATAATATGGTTTTTACCAAACGAGCGTTTATCTATTAGTTCAGTCGACGGCACTCATTGACCAGCTGGGGGTGTTTTACAATCCCCAGGGGCGAGTTGCACTGGCAAGAAGTTTTCTGCAACCCATCGGATAGCTTTAGGGCCATCCGATGGGAACTGAGCACAGAGAATGGAGTGGTGTGAATAACGAGTTTGACTATCCTTATTACCTGAGTAGTAGGCAGAATAAGAAGTTGCAAGGGGATGTGACACACCCTCAGGGGACTGTTACGCTGGTATGAAGTTTTCTGCAACCCATCGGATGGCTTTGGGGCCATCCGATGGGAACTGAGCACAGAGAGTGGGGTGGTGAGAATAACGAATTTGACTATCCTTATTACCTGAGAAGCAGGCAGAATAAGACATTGCAAGGGGATGTAACATCCCCCCGGTACGTATTAAGGAAGCACGGTGACCGACGGTTGTGCCATCAATCTTATTACACAGGTAGTCTGCACTACAATACCTGTCAATTTTTTGAATTATTTTAGCACCTGTATTCATAAAATTCCTTACAAAATGAAACTATTAATGTTTCCGGTTATACTATCAGTAGCCGGCATATTTCTTCAGGGTTGCCATAAACCTGTTCCTGCCGTCACACAGACGATAAAAAAGCCCTTCAAAATAGCTCTTGTCCAGATGAATGTTATTGGGGGTGAAAGGGATAAGAACCTGGCGCATGCGCGGGAGCAGATCAGGATTGCTGCCGGGCACGGGGCTGATATAGCCCTGTTGCCGGAGGTGATGGACCTGGGATGGACACATCCTTCAGCCCTGGTGCTCGCCGACCGGATACCCGGAGGTGTTGCCTATGAACAGCTGGCTGAGGAAGCGAGGCAGGATAAAATCTTTGTCTGTGCAGGTCTTATAGAAAAGGACGGTGAAACGATCTATAACTCCGCTGTCATCATTGGTCCTGACGGTAACCTTCTTATCAAACACCGTAAGCTGAACGAGCTGGATATTGCCCATGACCTGTATGCGCAGGGTGACCGCCTTAACGTATGCCACACAAGCCTGGGCACGCTTGGACTGATGATCTGTGCTGATGCCACCTCGAAGGATTGGACCATCCAGCGCTCCCTTGGTTACATGGGAGCAGATATCATCCTTTCTCCCTCCAGCTGGGCCGTACCACCCGATCACAACAATACCGATACACCATACGGAGACACCTGGCGCACTGCCTATAAGACTGTTGCCCGCGAGTTCGGCATGTGGATCATCGGTGTGAGCAATGTCGGTAACATACCTGAAGGACCCTGGAAAGGCTGGAATTGCATTGGATGTTCACTGGTCATTGATGCCCGGGGTAATGAAGTTTTACAGGGCCCGTATGGTGCTGCTGCAGACACCATCATGTATGTGGATGTGGAAACCCTGGAACGCCCGGCACGTGGCACAAACTGGAACAAGTACTGGTCAGGAATGCAGGAAGAGAACCACTGACATCAAAACCTCAGCAGTGGTCCCGGCTAAGGCTCACTGCACCCTGCCACCCAATAGATAGAATTACCGAGGAGTTTTTTTAATGATTCATTCGCATAACCTGTCGAATCCTGTCACTGCATGAGGTAAATAATCCTCTAGTTCCTGTGAACATTTGTCCCACCTACATATTCTGAACAATCGGGGTGATCGGTCCCTAGCAGGTAATGCACAGACGGTTTTATCTCAATATCGCTGTACCCCTCGTCACGGGTGGTAAAATCAGCAAGCCCGGCAGTCACCGGGTGTGCCGGATCCAAAACTCTGACATTCAGCGTTATATCATGCCTGTAATTCGAGGCCTTCAAGGTATCAGTAACATTTTCAGCAAGATGATACCGGCCTCCAATGGCATCACCGAACTCATCCCAGTTGCTGTAGGATACCAGTGAATGGTGCAGGAAGACCATCCCTTTACCTTCCTCCCACAGCTTCCGGTAAGCCTCTTTTTCAGCATCAGAAATCTGCTGCCACATATCATAAAATACCAGGACATCATATTTCGCTGTTCCCCCTGCTGCCACAAACTCATTAGCACCAGGCTGTGACATGGTATCGAAATCAATATTCCCCAATGACCTGAACATCTCAACGAATGCACCGGTATCATATGGATGGCCGCCTGTAATTACCAGGACATTTATTTTGTCAGAGATCCTGTCACATGAAAAAAACATTAGAAGCGGAATGATCATAAAATAATATTCAACCTTTAATCTCATCCTGTGTAAATCATTTCCACGAACCTGATGATTAAGTCAAACTCTTATCTGTGCCTGTACTGATCATCAAACCTCTTCTCCCAGCATTTCCAGGTCTGCCAGATCTTTCATCCTGCCGGTGGCTTTTTTATTTTTTACGAACTGCTCTCTGCCGATGTAACAAACCTCCACATCACCATAATGCCCATGTTGCCTGTTATTATAAACTTCTTCCCAGGATACGCCTGAAATTGAAGTGATCAGATCAATCCTGACGGGAGGGACTCCAAGCTGAATTACCTGGTCTTCAAGTTCAAAATCTGAACTTTTTAATCCAAGTGAGCTGAATCCAAATTCGTTAATAGCTGAAATGATGCGGTCTGCATTAGGTTTAGCAGGCCTGAGGTAAATATCAATATCACCCGTAAACCGGGGCACTCCATAAAATGCCAGGGCAAACGCACCAACAATTACATATTCAACTTCGTGTTCGTTGAACAATTTTAAAAGATCTCTGTAATCTGCCTGTATCTCCATAATATAATTTTCTCAGGTATTCAACAGCAGCAACTCTTTCTTCAGGGCTACGGCTCAACCAGAAATCAATATCCTGTTTCACCGTACTTTCATTTAATCTCCTTTTCACAAACACCTTTTCCATTCCTTTTTATATCTTCTTTCCAGAATACTAAGATAATCAATAATCCGGGCAATTCCAGCCGTGGCAGATAATATGATACACATCACTACCTCACAAAGTCCGGAATAATTTCAAATCCCTGCCTGATCAGTGTTCATACAACTGATGCAGGTACCATTGCACAATAACAGAATTATATGCCCTGCCCTGCACCCTGATTTTAATTTCCATCTGTTGCAGATCATCAACCATCATCCGGGTCATCTCATGGTAAAATAAAGGGTCATTCCTGTCAGGTTTACCGGTCAGGAACGGCAGGCTCTTCCTGATGACTGATTTCACATATTCAAGCTTCTGAACAACTGCTGACGGTTGCACTTCGCTTTCAAACACCAATCCCATGGGCTTGAATATCCTGTTAACAAGCACCTCATCATACAGCTTCTTGTTCAGCTTATAAAGGTAAGGAACACTCCTGAAAAACTCCACGAACTCCCTGTCCCAGAAAGGTAAACGGTATTCATAACCGAACCAGCAATATACATTGCAGGAGTTGACGATGAACTTGGCGAACTTTTCCTTCACATCCCAGTCCTCGTAAATAGTATGAGCGTATGCCCCGGGAATAATGGCTTTATCGTGGAGGGCTGCCCTGATTCTCGCAAGCATAATATCTTTTTCTTCACCTGCAGGCCGGCACAGTGAATATTTAATGTCAAATATCTTTTCTGCGATCTGTTCACCAGGAAGGATACCCGGGGGCAGATGGTGCTTCAGGTACATACTGCCGGCGATAAAATCCCCTGAATGCCCCGGCACAAATACCGAATCACCAGGTATATAATTTTGTTCAGTAAGATACCTGACGGCGAAATATTCCTGGAGAAAAAACATGGATACCAGGTTGGCTGAATACCTGTAGTATTGTATGAACCCGGGATCAGACAGGTAATTGTTAATCAGTTTGTGGTTATACTCCACGTATTTCCAGGGATAACCGAGAATACCTGCCACCTTTCCTGACGGTATAATATCTTTGCTGCCCGGCCGGCCATAAGTGTAACAGATGACATGGCTGTACCCCAGCTTTTTAAGCATGGCAGCTATAAGCCTGGAGTCAAAGCCCCCGCTGAGGGGTATGACAACTGTGCGGCCATCCAGTGACTTTATCAGCCGTTTGAAGAGACTGTCAAGGATCTGTTGCAGCTGATCCGACAGTTCCCGGTAATCTTTATCTGAATATCTTTCTGACTGGTAGGTCGAGTAGAATACCCCTCTCTTTTCTTTTCCGTAAAGGTGGACCATTTCCCCTGCCTGCACCTGGTATAAGCCTGACACCAGCGTTTCATTTCCCGTAACATAACCTGTTGCCAGGAACTCCCTGGCAGCTGGTTCATTCACAAATGCTTTGCCTGGCGTGTTTATCACGGGCTGCAAACTCTTATCAGCAGGACCTTCCCTGTGGTTGCCGGGAGACTCTGTTTTTAAAAGATACCTTGCCGGCGGCCCTTCCTGAGGTTGTTCACCGGTGAAGGCGGCATCTGTATTGCTTGTCAGATCGATAAGGTCCGGATCGTTGCTTTTTTCTTTTCGCGCCAGCATCTCTGCACTGTCAGAAATGTAGATGTCCTGTCCGTGGATCAGATAAAACAAGGGGAACATCCTGATGGGATCGCAGGCAAGCAAAACATCATCCCTGCTGATGATCACGCTGAAGCATCCGTTGCATTGCTCCAGCTTTTTTATCAATGCGGGCATACTGTCAACATCACTGAAATATCCGCAAAGTGCTTTGCCGGTGATACAGCTTCCATCCAGGTATATGAACCCTTTTGCCCATATATCCCCGTGTTCAGACCAGGCAAATCCCCGGTTATATTCTAATGCAATATGGATCATAACCTGAAGTTATCAGGAGGTTGTCTCAAATATGTTGAATATGTACAATAATGTCATCATCTTGCAAGTCTGTGAGAAAGTTATTCGGGTCCACGATTGTCCAGCAGATAGGAGAAAAACATCAAATGAGCTATTTTTTGTAAAACGGGTGATGTCTGAGCCTGCGTGCACGGGTACTTATGTGCCAGGGAACGCCAGGCAGGGGGTAAGTAATCGATGCGATTTGCCATACCGTCATCAGGGCCACGGCAAACATACTTACATTCGACACCTGCCAATGCCATTCTCATCAGACACATAGGACATGGTTCGGCCGAACTGTAAATAGTCAACCCGGGCTTATAGACGAATACATTCATGTATTGGTCTGCCTGTTGGCTTTCTTCAAAAAATGTCAACAAGGACATCTCAGCATGGAGGTCAGAACGATGCTTCTGGATCTGATAATTATGACTCCTGAAAATAATATTTCCTGTTGAATCAACTAAAATAGCTCCAATGCCATAACCGCCTTCTTTAAAACCAATCAGTGTCTGTAAAATAGATTCCTTTGCATAAGCATCATCCTTATATTGTTGTTGAGGCTGATAGGACAGCACGAACATTTCCAGTTTATCAATAATTGCAGGTATGGAATCGTTTGTATTTATTCCCACCGGAAGGTCTGACAATTTCTGCATCAGTTCTGACCGCGTATGGGTAACAAAATACCCGGCAGGAATTGAATCAGCAGGAAGGCCTGTTTGTTGCGGAAAAGCACATGCTTCAAACACCAGGTAACAAATAAGAAGAATGTGTTTTTTCATTTTATTACCTGAAAAGTCAGGAGTCAATTACTAGAAGAATATTATTTGATTGCTAAATTAATTGATTGGTCATTAATACAAGCCTTTTAAATATTATTTCTGTGCACCATTGTGAGTTGAGATAAGGCCGAGTACAATCGTTTTTAAAAATATTTCCTGTCATTGCACCGGGAAAATATCAGACAGAATATCTATATATTGTCCGGCAACTACTCTCCTGCTGTAATTTCTTACCACATAATCCCTGATTATCTCAGGCCTGTAGTCCTCATAATGGTCCATCACCCGGATCATTGCCCTGACCAGGGCCTCAGCATTCTCGCTTTCTGCCAGTATTCCGCACTGCTCCGGCACAATATTCTCAGGTCCGCCTGAACGGGTAGCTATGACAGGCAGGCCGGTTGCCATAGCTTCTATCAGGACTACACCGAATGCTTCGAACCTGCTCGGCAGCACAAAAGCATGTGCGCGCTGGTATTCCTGCAGGAGGTGTTCCCGGTCAAGATAGCCGAGTATACTCACTGCTTCAGTCAATTCCAGCTTCCTGACAAGCTGTTCCAGCTCTTCTCTGGCTGATCCTCTGCCAACGATCCGCAGGCAGACCTTTCTGTTACCTGCGAGCACTTTTGAAAAAGCCTCTGCCAGTATGTCCAGTCCTTTTACCCGTTCAAGGATGCCCACATAAAGGAAAACAAAAGGATCAGCGGGCTTGCTCACCCGGCTGAAATTAAAATATTCCGTATCAACCATATTGGGTATTGTCAGGATCTTCCTATCGAGTTCAGGGAAAAGGCTGAGCAAACCTTTCTTCAGGTTCTCAGACACGGTGATTATTTTGATGCTCCCCGTCAATGAGTGCCGTATCAGTGGCAGGTCTACTTTTTTCAACATCTCCCTGGCTTCGGGTGTGTTGAGGATAAAACGGCTCCTGTGCTCAACAACCAGGTAAGGCACCTTATATTTTTGCAGGATCTTATATGCCACGGCACCTGCCCATATGCAGCTATGAGCGAATACCAGGTCCGGCATCCCATACCTGCCAAGATATTTTTTAAAGTGCCTCAGGTACCTGTTTATCCATAGCTTTATTGAAAGCCTGTCGGTAAACGGGATTTTTATTGTGAATGTCCTGACCTCCCTGATGCCCTGTCCTGATGAAAGATGGAATCGTCTGAGATAAAGGAGATCAGACCGTCTGAACTTACTGATGCCTATCATCCGGTTTACCAGCACATCAATCCTGCAGCCTTCAGCGGCAAGGGCTTCGGCATGTTCCCTGAAAAAATATCCGCCATCCGGAGGATACCAGGAAGGGATAACCAGCAGGTTGATTTTACCGGGTTCCTTCATCCTGATAATACTTTTTATTGTTACTGATCCTTTTAATTTTCATTTCCAGGCTGAAATATATTTCAGGTGTGACTGGACTTTTAAAAATCTCCGTGATGAAGTGCCTGTTCCATGCCTGACCAATATAAACCGCACATTTTGTATGAGCGATATGATACAGATGCGTGTGCATCTGTTCCGGCAGCCCGTCAAGGATTGCCGCCATAACTTCATGCCTCAGTTCTTCAGGATTGTATGCATAATCATGCCATACAATAATACTTTTATCATGAGACAGGTGCCTGACGGCCTGTTCCGTATCATGCTTTACAAAATCATGATGGTGGTCACCATCAATAAATATCAGGTCGAATTTCCTGGCCAGTCCCTGGAAATCGAAGTGCCTGGAATCGCCGTAAAGATGGGTGATATTCTCCCTGCCTGACGAGAAGAACCGGTGCGCCTGTATAGTTTCACCCGGTATATCCCTTTCTTTCATTTCCTGGTCAGACAGGTTCAGCGTATAGCATTCTTTTGCCACATAAGCCATATTTGCTGCACTCTCCCCGCGCCAGGTACCAATTTCAAAATAAGTGAACTCTTTAAACCAGGAAGCCAGGGAACGCAATAAGGCTATGTCAGTGGGCAGTGAGCCACCGTCAAGAAAGGTAACAGGATCGATATTAAAGACTGTATCTGCTGTCAGCTGATCCATGCTGAGTACCGGGAACCCATCAACCATATTGTATTTGTGCACCACATAATCCTTCCAGTATCCCGGGTCTGCCAGAACGCGGTTGAGCAATGCCGGGTTCCTGAATATCAATCCTATTGCTTTTAGCGCCTTGCTTATTTTACTCATGACTCTGTATTTTATGCTTATGCATATCAGCTCTTACAGCCAGCTGGAAATACCATAAAAGCTGGTATGCTGAGAGAAGTGCACTGGTGATCCCAAAAAGCAGGACAGCAAGATATGTGTTCTTATAATAAACGCCAACAGCCAGTCCGGCACCGCGAGCCACCATCTTCACTATTTCAAGGATCATGGCTTTTCTTTGTCTCCTATACAGGTCAGGAAGAAAGGTAAAGGGAGCGGAGAGCAGTACAAAGAAAAGCCATATAACTATTAACCGGGTATATCTTCCTGCTTCCTCCCACTCGTCTCCGAATAAGATATTGAAAATAAAAGGTGCAAACAGTCCCAGGATAATAAACGGCAGGATGGAGAACTGCACCAGTTTTATCAGTATCTGTTTCAGGTTGGGAAGGATGGGCTCGCCTGCATTCTCTTTCTGGATGATCTGCTGGGAGAGCACCTGCTTTAACGCACCACCGACCAGGTTCAGGGGTCTGAAAAGAACCGTCAGTCCCAGCGAATAAAGTCCGGCAACAGCAGATCCGAAATAGGATGTTAAAACAAACACGGGCAGGCTACCTGAAAAATTATTGATAATACCATGAAGCATGTTGTACCTGGGAAACAACTTATATTCCCTGGCGACAGCGAGGACTTTTGCAAAAGAAACCTCTTTAAGCATGTTGCTGTTATTCCTGAAAAAACTCGTTCCAAAGATGGAGAACCCGGCCAGTTGACCGGTCAGTGTGCCGGTGATCAGTCCCAGTGGTCCATTGACAACTGCTCCGACGCCAAGCTTAACCGCAGAGTTTGCCAGGCTCTGCCCCAGGTTGGCTGCAGTAATATTACGGTATCTTTTAAAACGGTTTGACCAGTAGTTCAGGCTCTGATAGATTCCATTCAGGAGGGTTGCCACGGGCACGAAGAACAGCCAGATATCAATCTTTTCATTACCCAGCAGCAGGGCTATCCTGTGGTGAAAACCCAATACAATAATTAAAAGTAACACGCTTGTAATCAATGAGAGTACAGCTCCCAGTGCAACCAGATTCACAGCATCGGTATCTTTTTTAGGCAGCATGACCGCCAACTCGTATCTACCTGAAGCAATGATCACAGTGATGGTTATGATACTCATGAACAAAGCATATACACCCAGGTCATCCGGTGTATATATCCTTGTGATAACCAGATAGATGGCAAGTGAAATGATCTGTGCAAGCGTTGTGCCCGAAATAAGGGTGGCTACGTTCTTCAAGAAGTCACTGATATGGATCCCCGGGAATCTGACAGGCATAACAGGATCGGTTTTTAATCCACTATAACAAAAGTAGTATTAATTTGATATGCTGCGAAAATGTACTTATCACACTGCACAAACAGGGATACGGTGCACGAGCATGGGTACCTTATTTTCGTAACATCCAAAAAGTATATAAATTTGTCGGTCTGATAATAATCATTGCGATCATGGCTTTACGAAAAACTGCCAACCCGGCACTGAACAGGAATACCTTCATGGATTTCAGTCTCCCTGCAGAAGGACAGGCGATGACCATCCAGGGAACGGTCAACAAAGTGTTTCTGATGACTGCTCTCCTCTTGGCAGGGGCTGTATATACCTGGAAGATATATTATGATGCTTTTTCTGTCCAGCCTGAAACCGCAGCAAGGGCAGTATCTCCATGGCTTCTTGGAGGAACCGTCGGTGGACTGATCACAGCCATCATCACGATTTTCAGGAAGACCTGGTCACCTTATACCGCGCCAATCTATGCTGTGCTGGAAGGTCTTGTTCTGGGCGGTATATCTTCTGTTGCCGAATCCAGCTACCCCGGGATCGTCATCCAGGCTATAGTGATCACCTTTGGCGTACTGATATCGCTGCTGCTTGCCTATAAATCACGGCTTATCAAACCCACTGAGAATTTCCGGCTGGGAGTGGCCGCTGCCACCGGGGGCGTCTTTTTCCTTTACCTGATCACATTCATTCTCAACCTGTTTGGCATACCGGTAGGTTATCTGCATAACGGGTCCCCTTTTGCTATCCTGATAAATGTGGCCGTTGTCATCATTGCTGCCCTTAACCTGGTGCTGGATTTTGATTTTATAGAGCAGGGGGCTGAGCATGGTGCACCCAGGTATATGGAATGGTATGCAGCGTTCGGGCTGATGGTAACACTGATCTGGTTATATATCGAGGTACTGCGCCTGCTGGCACAGACCCGTTCGAATCGTTAAAGGTTCCGGAATCAATATAATGACCTATGACCGGACTGGAAAAATATTTTACCTGGTTCAGGAATAATATCGTTGGGATTGATGAGACCTATGATACCCCATATGGCCGCAAAAAAATAATTTATGCCGACTGGATAGCCAGTGGCAGGCTGTACGCTCCTATCGAACGGACGCTGGTTGATAAATTCGGTCCGTTTGTAGCCAATACCCATTCAGAAGCCAGTGAGACCGGCACACGCATGACCAGATCCTATCATATGGCACATCAGCTCATCAAGGAAAGTGTGAACGCCGGACCTGACGATGTAATTATTACTGCCGGTTCGGGTATGACGACCGTGGTGAACAAGCTGCAACGTATTCTCGGACTGAAAGGTTGTGGCAAGCTCAGGAATAATGAATGTATTCATTCGGATGAGAAACCTGTGGTCTTTATAACCCACATGGAACATCATTCAAATCACACTTCCTGGTATGAAACGAATTCAGAGGTTGTTATCCTGGAACCGGACAGTAACCTGCTTGTTGATACCGGTGAGCTGCGCAGGCAGCTTGACAAATACAAGAACAGGAAATTTAAAATAGGATCCTTCACCGCATGCTCAAATGTCACCGGTATAAGAACTCCCTATTTTGAGATGGCGAAGATAATGCATGAGTATGGTGGTTTATGCTTTATTGATTTTGCGGCCTCAGCACCTTATGACGAGATAAACATGCACCCTTCTGACCCTTTGATGAAGCTTGATGCAATTTTTTTCTCCCCTCATAAGTTTCTTGGTGGCCCGGGCTCAGCAGGTGTACTGATATTTGATTCGCGCATGTATCAGAATACAGCACCGGACAACCCCGGCGGAGGAACCGTTGACTGGACCAATCCGTGGGGGAGTTATAAATACGTGGATGATATAGAGGTGAGGGAAGATGGAGGCACACCGGGCTTTCTCCAGACCATAAAGGCAGCACTGGCAATTGAACTCAAGCACCAGATGGGTATAAATAAGATCCTGGAGAGGGAAGCAGAGTTAGTCCACCTTGCCCTTAAAGAATTAAGAAAAGTACCCGGTATTCATATACTTGCAGACAACGTGGAGGATCGGCTGGGTGTCATCTCTTTCTATCATGAACAGATACATTTTAACCTGCTGGTGAAGCTTTTAAGTGACCGTTACGGGATACAGGTCCGCGGCGGTTGTGTATGTGCCGGCACTTATGGCCATTACCTTCTTGAAGTAAGCTATGCCAGATCAAAGGAAATAACCGAAAAGATCAATCATGGCGATTTGTCAGAAAAACCGGGCTGGGTAAGATGGTCGCTCCATCCCACCATGACAGATAAGGAAGTAATTTATTTTATTAGTTCACTTAAAGAGATTATAAAAAATATTTCTGAATGGAAGAATGATTATCTTTATTCCAGCAAGACAAACGAATTCGTTCATAAAGATGAGATCTGCAGGCCATTCTTTGATGTTAAAGAATGGTTCAGATATTCGGAATGAATTATTGCAGACTGTCCCGATCCACCTGATAAAGGTATCAGAGATCATTGCCCGGATCTGATATGACAGGCTGGCAGCAAATAAAAAACATGATATTTTTGTGAATATGTAAGCTGGTAAATTATTGTTCGACTTAAAAAATTCAGAATGATCCTTACAGAAGTAACATTGCCAGAGCATATTAAAAGCTTTCATCAGGTTCCAGGAATACTCTATAAGGATGATCCTCACTGGGTTTGTCCACTGGAAATTGAAACTGAAAGGACATTTAACCCTGAAAAAAACAAGCTGTTCAGGAACGGTAATGCCAGGAGATGGATACTGTCTTCTGACAAAAACTGCCTTATTGGGCGCATTGCCGCATTTTACAATACCGGCCTGGCAAAGCTGAACAAACAACCTACAGGTGGAATTGGCTGGTTTGAATGCATCAATGACCAGGAAGCTGCCAACCTCCTGTTCGATACCGCAAAGAACTGGCTGGCATCTGAAGGTATGGAAGCAATGGACGGACCTATAAACTTCGGGAGCAATGACAACAACTGGGGCTTGCTGGTGGAAGGATTTACCCATCCCGGGTTCGGCATGCCTTACCACCTTCCTTATTACCGCAGCCTGTTCGAAAACTATGGCTTCAGGATCTATTTTGTCCAATACAGTTATCATCTCGATATAACCAGACCATTTCCGGAAAGATTCTGGAAAATAGCAGAATGGGTAGCACAGAGACCCGATTTCCATTTTGAACATGTCCGGATACGGAACAAGGAAAAATATGTCCGCGACATGGTGAAAATTTATAATTCAGCCTGGTCGGATTTCAAGGCTGACTTCACCCCCATGGAAGAATCGGATGTGCTTGAAGGATTCGAGAAAGCAAAGGACATGATCAATGAAGAATTTATCTGGTTTGTTTATTATAAGGATGAGCCTGTTTCCTTTTACCTGATTTATCCGGATATTAACCAGGCGTTAAAGCATCTGAATGGCAAACTCAACCTGGTGAACAAAATCAGGCTCTTTTATTACCTTAACAGCAAAACGATCACAAGGGTTCGGGCCACGGTGGCAGGAGTGGTGCCGAAATTCAGAAACTCAGGAGTCGAATCCGGTATTTTTAAGCATCTGGAAAAATCTTTCAGGAAAAAATACTGGTACACGGAGATCGAACTGTCCTGGGTCGGTGATTTTAATCCGAAGATGAGGTCTATGTATGAGGCCCTCGGTGGAGAACTGGCAAAAAAACACCATACCTACCGCTATCTGTTCGATCCTGAAGCAAAATTTGAACGATTCATGCCGGATTATATGGAAAAGTTCAAAAAGGCTCATTCGGAAAAATTCCAGGAAAAAATAAATTATGATCCTTTGAAACCAAGGCCCGCATACAACTATTTAAGGCAGAAAAAACATTGAGAAGCGATTATTTTAAAATTTAAAAACAATAACTATCTTTGCAAGCCTTAAACAGGTAATGATTTAAAAAGTACTGAAATGAAAAAGGATATTCATCCGAAAAATTACAGGATGGTGGTGTTTAAGGATATGTCTAATGACACCTTTTTTATGACCCGTTCTACAGCTTCATCACGGGAAACAATAAAGATGGATGACGGGAAAGAGTATCCGCTGGTAAAGCTTGAGATATCCAATACCTCACACCCTTTTTATACCGGGAAGGTCAAACTTGTTGATACTGCCGGACGCGTGGATAAGTTTATGAGCCGCTATAAAGATCATTACGATAAAAAGAATAAGAGTAAGGAAAAAGAAAAAGAATAATAATTAACCTGGTTAGTAAAAGCCGGTATTTTCGAAAGATACCGGTTTTTTTTGTCTCTATTTTGTTCTGGCTGGATGCTTTTGCTGATCTTCAGGATTTTTTGTAAAAATTGTGCGGGTATGGATTCTGAAAAACATTTTATTATTCAATTAGCCGGCCTGATTAATCGCACAACAAATTTCTTATCATTACTTTTATATGCATGAATTATATTTTATTTGACAGGAAGGAGGACTGGTTTAACTTACTTCCCCTGACATTCACCCGCCCGGTTTCCGCACTCAGGGCAGGGATTTTTACCCTCAGGGAAAGGTGGGATAAATTATTGGGACAGACCTGTTCAGTCCTTACCGCTCCATACCTGCAGGAGAAATTCCCTGTAAGGAAAGGATCTGTCAACCTGCTGATTAACAGCACAGTGATACCTGACTCGTCCCTTGTTGAATTATTAAGTTGCCTGTCACCCGGGACAGCACTGACATCCCGTAACAGGTTTATTGCAGCCTGTCTCAGGGAGGGTGAGCTTCCTGAATCCTATGAAATTGAACCTGTCACAGTAAACCAGAAAAATTATGCCGGTGAATACCTGTCGGTCAGGTACCCCTGGGATCTGTTCAGCCTTAATGAAGACCTTATCAGGATGGATTTTGAGCTGCTTACTGCCGGCCGCAGCTCACATACCATTAGCAAGACCAATAATTTACTTAACAAGGATCAGGTCTTCGCCGAGGAAGGAGCATCCCTTGAATATGTCACGCTCAATGCTGCAACCGGGCCTATTTATCTTGGCAGGCAAACGGAGATCATGGAAGGAACTGTCATAAGAGGGCCCTTTGCCCTTTGTGAACAATCGACAGTAAAACTTAATGCCAAAATTTATGGACCAACGACAATAGGACCGTATTCCAGGGTGGGGGGAGAGATTAAAAGTTCAGTGATTCAGGGTTACAGTAATAAGGCTCATGATGGATTCCTCGGAAACTCTGTACTTGGCGAGTGGTGTAATATCGGTGCCGATAGCAATAACTCCAACCTGAAGAATAATTACTCCGAAGTCAGGGTCTGGAATTATTTACAGGAAAGTTATATAAATACAGGCTTGCAGTTCTGTGGAATGTTTATGGGAGACCATTCAAAGTGTGGTATTAACACTATGTTCAATACCGGTACTGTCGTGGGGGTCAGTGTAAATATTTTCGGGACAGGGTTTCCCGGAAATTTCGTCCCATCTTTCAGCTGGGGCGGTGCATCTGGCTTCTCTACCTATGCAATGGATAAGGCCTTTGAGGTTGCGTCCCTGGTCATGTCGCGGCGAGGGATTGATTTTAATCTGACTGAACAAAGAATCCTGGAAAATATTTTCCGGATGACAGCGAAATACAGAAAGTGAGTTGTGATTCACGATTTTGGTTTTCCGACTCACGACTCACGACTTTGGTTTTCCGACTCACGACTCACGACTCACGATTCACGATTTTGGCATGAGTATTGACATACACTGAAAGCGATTCCTATACGTTATTTACTGACAAGTTGTCGGAATATATGTGTGCAAAAAGAAATATAAAAAACTCAGGCTTCATAATTTCCGGCCCGATGAATGAGGATGCTGATTTTATTCCCATTATCTCCGGAGAGGATGAAGATTCGATCTCCCAGACTAACGTACCTGATCTGTTACCATTACTGCCCTTACGTAATACTGTCCTTTTCCCGGGAGTCGTCATTCCTATTACCCTTGCACGGGAAAAATCAATCCGCCTTATCAAGGAGATTTATAAAAAAAGTAAAATCATTGGTGCCGTAGCCCAGACAGATCCGAATGTTGATGATCCCGGCATTAATGATCTGCATAAGACAGGTACAGTGGCTCAGATCATCAAAATCCTGGAGATGCCTGATGATTCAACTTCCATAATAATACAGGGAAAGAAAAGATTCGAAGTAAAAACGGTCGTCTCGGAAAATCCTTATATCGTTGCCAATATTAAGTCACTCACTGATAAGATCCCGGCCAGGGGGGATTCAGAATTCGTGGCTATTGTTGCATCCTTGAAGGAATTATCACTGCGGATAATCAAATTATCTTCAAACATACCCCCTGAGGCTTCATTTGCTGTCAAAAACATAGAGAACTCAACATTCCTGATCAACTTCATCTGCTCTAATTCCGATATAAGTCTCTTAGAAAAGCAAAGACTCCTGGAAGAAGATGATATAAAAAAACGCGGTGTCAGCCTGCTCCAGTTTCTTACAAGGGAAGTGCAGATGCTTGAACTGAAGAAGGACATTCAGTCCAAGGTAAAGACTGATCTTGACCAGCAGCAGCGTGAATTCCTCCTGCACCAGCAGATGAAGACCATACAGGATGAGCTGGGCGGTAGTCCAGTCGATAAAGAGATAGAAGAGTTTAAAGCACGTGCCAGAAAAAAGAAATGGAGCAGGGATATCAGCGATACCTTCCAGAAAGAGCTGGAAAAACTGCAGAGGATCAATCCTGCCACAGGAGAATATTCCGTTCAGGCTAACTATGTGCAGACTCTGCTGGATATACCATGGAATGAATACACCAGGGATAATTTCAATCTTCAGCGGGCAGAACATATCCTGGAAAAGGATCATTTCGGACTGGAAAAGGTCAAGGAAAGAATCCTTGAACACCTTGCTGTACTGAAGCTCAAAGGTGACATGAAATCCCCTATTCTATGCCTGGTTGGACCACCGGGCGTAGGGAAAACCTCATTGGGTAAATCCATTGCAAGGGCACTTAACCGGAACTATGTCAGGATGTCACTCGGTGGCCTTCACGACGAAGCGGAGATCAGGGGTCACAGGAAAACCTATGTGGGTGCTATGCCGGGAAGGATCATTCAATCGCTGAAAAAGGCAAAAACATCAAACCCTGTATTCGTCCTTGATGAGATAGATAAGGTCGGGAGAGATGTACATGGCGATCCGGCCTCCGCTTTGCTCGAAGTACTGGATCCTGAACAAAACAGTACTTTCCATGATAATTACCTGGAACTGGAATATGATCTGTCACGGGTTATGTTCATCGCTACCGCCAATACCACATCGACTATCCATCCGGCACTGCTCGACAGGATGGAAATGATTGATATATCTGGTTATATCGTGGAGGAAAAAATTGAAATTGCCAGGCGCCATCTCATACCCAAACAGCTTGAGGCTCATGGTATCCCTGCTTCAACAATCATCTTCCCCAAAAATGTGATCGAGCATATGATCGACTTTTATTCGAGAGAATCAGGAGTCAGACAGCTGGATAAGCTTATTGCTAAGATACTCAGGCACCTGGCCAAAGGCATAGCTTTCGGGGAGATAGACAAAAAGAAGCTGACCATTGAAGATATACAGAAGATATTAGGTATCCCCAGGTATCAGAAAGACCACTACCAGGGAAATGAGTACGCAGGGGTGGTCACCGGACTGGCCTGGACCACTACCGGGGGAGAGATACTTTTTGTCGAAACCAGCCTGAGCAAAGGGAAAGGCAAACTGACACTCACCGGCAACCTTGGTGATGTTATGAAGGAATCCGCTATAATCGCCCTTGAATATCTTAAATCACATAGTGCCATCCTGGACATAGATCCGGAAATGTTTGAAAACTGGAATGTGCACGTACATATCCCTGAAGGGGCCATCCCCAAGGACGGACCATCAGCAGGTATCACTATGGCAACTTCTATTGCTTCTGCATTCACCCGCCGCAAGGTGAGGAATGCCATTGCTATGACCGGGGAAATAACATTGAGAGGTAAGGTACTCCCCGTCGGAGGTATTAAGGAAAAAATATTGGCTGCCAAACGTGCCAGCATTACTGATATTATCATTTCCGGGGAGAATGAAAAGGATATCAGCGAAATAAAAGACCTTTATCTTAAGGGACTCCGGTTCCACTATGTCAAAGATATTCTCGATGTTCTTAACATCGCCCTGCTTAAAGAAAAAGTGTAATTCCCCTTTTCTGAACCTGTTACTATTCGTCGGTTCTCATTTTCATCAATTTCATCGGATCATTTTCATCGGATCAATCCATCGGATCGAATCCATCGGATCGAATCCATCGGATCAAATCCATCGGATCATTTTCATCGGATGAAAATCATCGGATCGAATCCATCGGATGAATTTCTTCGGATGAATTCATGAATTTCGCCGGCTAAAAACTGCCTCTTACCGATTTGTGGTTGTTATTTCATGCACCTGCGCCTTATTTTTGAATCAGCAAAACGCAATTAACTTGAATAATTAAAAAACTATGAAAATGGGTGCTGCAATTTTCTGGGGAGCTTTGCTGATAGTGATCGGTATTGCTCTCGTCATCAAAGTCGTTTTTAATGTTGATTTCCCGATCTTTAAGATCATCGTTGCCTTCTTCTTCATCTACCTGGGAATACGCATACTGCTTGGCAATTTCGGTATGTTTCATTTCAAGACCGGTCCGAATGAAGTGTTATTCACTGAACGCTATTTCCGGAGTCCATATGAGTACACCGAATACAATGTGATTTTCGGAAAAGGTGTGTTTGACTTTACGGATATTGACCTGAGTGAAGGAACCAAAAATTACAAGATCAGTACTGTATTTGGCGGATCAGTCATTAAAGTCAATACTGACCAGCCTGTTAAGATTGCTGCTGATGCTGTTTTTGCGGGCGCAGAACTTCCTGATGGAAACACAGCAGTATTCGGATCATCGTCTTATGCAAGTGATTCGTACAATCCTGATTCCACGCATCTGTTTATTAAAGTCGATGTAGTGTTTGGAGGTGTTCAGGTCAATAAGGATTTTTAAAAGGAAGAAAATGGCTGTTGTACGGATATGAATATAACAGCCTTTTTGCAGATTTCAGGTCCCGGTGGTAATACCCTCCAGCCCTGTCAGGCGATTTTAACGCAAACCGGGGTTAAATAGAAAATAAAAGCTGTTTCTCTGAGACAGCTTTTTTTTACATCTGAAGGAAGATTTTTAATTACTTTTACTTCCATAAGAGTAAAAAACACGTTGTCGTTATGGATGACAGATCAAATATT
>Ga0172363_10001182_pt1 | contig 20901 bp, 17 predicted proteins | sample LakKivs2_kivu2a2_FD_114541 | JGI IMG/M metagenome (GOLD analysis project Ga0172363, IMG submission 114541) | Sediment microbial communities from Lake Kivu, Rwanda - Sediment s2_kivu2a2 | ecosystem: Environmental > Aquatic > Freshwater > Lake > Sediment | place: Rwanda: Western Province, Lake... | reverse complement strand
TCAAAACATTGTCCCTGAAATCCCTCAATACCTTGACTTCCAAACAATTTTGGTCTGTATAAACTGCTGTTGCAACAAAACAATCGCCTTCCTCTCCCACTGGCTCAGATTCATATCTTACTTCTTCCTGCTCTGACTTTACATTAAATGCTTCAATTCTTTCTATCAGATCTTTATTTTCTTTTCTGAATTTGTCATCTAACTTTTTAGAAATCAATATCACAGTCGCTTTTTTATATTTTAACCATAACTCTGTTGGTTCTTCGTATGGATCCAGAGATTCTAAGTTGTGAGTTATTTTATGCTTTATATCCTCTTCATGAGGAATTCTAAAAAGTTCGGGTTCTTCAACTAATGTTGGAATTGTTCGTTCATAAGTTAAGATATATTCAGGAAGTCCGCGCTCACCAATTGAAGTGTCACCTTCGTCTTTAGGGACATAGGCTACTCTAGTTGGCTCTACATATAGTTCAAACATGCCTTCAAGGCTATTGTCTAAATGCTTTCTGTTTAGTCGAACTTTCATAATAACTATACAGTAATAACATATTTATAAAGCTTTCTTTTTTGCCGCCAGAAGTGAGCATTTCGCACCAACTACCTTGCTCCTCCCCCGCCTCCGCCAAAGCCTCCTCCCACACCACCTCCGCCTGAAAATCCTCCAACACCGCTGCCTGAGCTACCTGAATAGCTCATTGCTGTTGAGTATGAGGAATTTATCGCACTTATTGCATAAATGTGATAGGCGGGATAGAGCGAACTTGAGCTCATTGAGAATTCTGGCACTATAATCTTCATTTCATTTATTACTTTATCTGCAACCCCGAATGCAGCTGCATACACGAGGTACTGGTCCCAGATTATAATTGACTTTGGGGGATATTCCTTGAGCAGAGTCATGTCTGTCATGAACTTTCTGAAATTTCTCAGCTTCAAGTAAACATCATAGCCATCTTTGGTGAATCTCCCGAATATTCTTGCCGGAAGGAGCAGCAGGATGATAAGATAGATAATAAATATCGGGAAGAACCGGCTGTAAAAAACGGCCGTTGGAATTTCTGCCTTTGCAAGCGGAATGCAGACAATAATCAAAGCCCAGGTTGCAGCAAGCATGACACCTGAAAATATTTTCATGAGAATATCTCCCTTTGATTCAAAATATCTCTTCAACTCATAGGACTTTGTGACACTCTTCCTGAACTTCTCCTGAAATTTAATGAATTTCAAAGCGTTCTTCCTCTCCTTCAAGGACTTTATTAAATCATTCCAGACAAGCCTTTCTGACTTAGAGAAGCCCTTAAAAAAATCATAAACAATCTGCTCTGGATTTGTCAGCGTGTCTCTAGAATTTTTCATAAACTCAAAAACAAGCCCCTGCCCTTTTTCTTGCCAGGAACTTCATCCAATTTGATGTGTTTTCTCCTGACTAAATCAAGAAGAGTTGCTGTTATTGCATTGTTGTTTGAAGAGCCTGGCCTGTAAGCGCACAGGGAATTTGCGACATACGGCTTTATGCCCTTTACTGGCTCCCTCTCAAAGATTCCCTTGTAAGCTGTTTCCGGCTCTCTTCCGTACTTCCTGTAAATCATTATTGGTATAAAGATTAAAAGCGCAAGATAGAGGCAGCAGAAGAATGATACAAGAATGTATTGGATTTTGTACTGCCTTGAATAGTCATCCTGTATTTTGATGATGCCTTCTTTTTTTAATTCAGAATTGAAGAGGAATCTCTCAGAAGCCCCGGCAGAATCGTTTGAATAAAGAAACGCCTCTTTGGGCATCAGGATTCTCACTTCCAGATAATTGTTGAATCTCTTTGTAGAGAAGGAAATCCTGTTGCCTTCAAAGGAATAGGTTCTCACAATGTTTTTTGGGTTGAAATACACAATAGCTGAATCCCTTGAAACACCTTCAGGAAGAATTATCTCGCCATTTAATCTTGAAAGTGGCTTGTTCCATTCCTCGCCCCAGATTTTATAATGAAATTCTGCAACATCAGAGCCAATCACAATGCCCTTAAGCACAATGAATTTCAGAAGAAATATTGCATCAGAATCGCATATGCTTCCAAAGTTTCCTGAGATTTCATAGGAATCTTTCTTGACTTTGCATTCAGGGATGCAGCTTGCTTCAAGAGAATAAATAAACGGTTCCTTTATCTCGTTTATGTCCCATTTCATGACATCTTCAAAAGGAGCAGGATAGAGAATGTTGGTGTTCCTATAAACCTCCCTGTAGCAGCCCTTGAACTTATAGCCGATATCCTCGCGAATGTCTATGCTTCCGTCTTTGCTGATATCAATATTCACATCGGTGCCTGTGAGCCAGTAATTCCTGGAGTAAACATTTATCAAAATTAACGAAATGACTACTGAAAGGATAACTACCAGAGCAAAAACAAACAGAATAATCTTGTATTTTTCAGCCATGAAAATAACTTATTTGCCATTCTTTATAAATTTAATTTTTTCTCACTCTTCTTTTCTCTTGCTTTTTTCTTTTATTTCTATCTATCTGCTATTTTTTTTAATCGTCTTGTAATCGTTTTCATCACAATCAAAAAGATTTATAAATTTTCATAAATTTTCATTTGCCTTGTTTTGTTAGAAAAAAATCGATAAAATTATAAAAGAGAGAAATAAATAGAAAAGATGATGGATAAAATGGAAAAAGAAATGCCTGCTGAAAAAAGAGGAAAGGAAGAGGATTTGGAAAAAGAGGAAGAAGCCCTCTTCTGGGCAGACCAGCTTGCAAAAAAGATTGTTGAAAGGCAAAAATTTGACTATATTGACAAGGCAATTCCAAAATTCAAGGAATTCACTGTGAAGACATCTGCTTCTATATCAGGAGTTCTGCACATCGGAAGATTGAGCGATACCATAAGAGGAGATTCTGTTTATAGAGCCCTAAAGGATTTGGGAGTTAAGGCAAAGTTCATCTGGGTTGCAGAGGACATGGACCCTCTGCGCAAAGTGCCGCAGGGCGTCCCAGCTGATTATGAGAAATACATCGGCATGCCGATAACAAGCATTCCGGACCCAGAGGGATGCCATAAGACATATGCAGAGCATCATGTTTCAGAATACATGAAAGTGCTGAAGAAGTTCATACATGACAAGATGAAAGTCTATTCAATGCAGCAGGAATATGACAGGAGAAAATTCAGGAAATACATAAAGAAGGCAATGCAAAAGATTGAAGTCATAAAGGAGATACAGAACAAATACAGGGCAAACCCTCTGCCAAAAGGCTGGAGCCCGTGGGTGCCTGTATGCACCAATTGCGGAAAGATATCTACCACAAAAGTCATTGATGTTAAAGACGGCTTGGTGCATTACGAATGCTCAAACTACTATTTTGAAAAAACAACTGCAAAGGGCTGCGGCTATAAGGGAGTTGCAGACCCGCTCAAAGACAGGGGAAAGCTGATGTGGAAGACAGAATGGGCTGCACAATGGGCAAGATGGAAGATATGCTCAGAAGGGGCTGGAAAGGAATACCAGGTTCCAGCAAGTGCATTCTGGATAAACGGCGAGATTGCAGAGAAAGTTTTCAGCTTTCCGATGCCTGTGCCAATATTTTATGAACATCTGATGATTGACGGGGCAAAGATGTCTGCTTCGCTAGGAAATGTGGTGTATCCAAAAGACTGGCTGAATGTTGCAGAGCCTGAATTATTGAGATTCTACTACAACAAGCGGCTTATGAAGACAAGAAGCTTCTCTTGGAAGGATTTGCCGCAGTTGTACGATGAGTTTGACGAGACAGCAAGGATTTATTTTGGAGAGACAAAGCTTGAAAATGAGAAAGAAGAAAAGCATTTCAAGAGACTGTATGAGATAAGCGCAATAAAGCCAGAGCCACCACTGGGAATGAGCTTTGCCCATGCAACTATAATCGCCCAGATTTTTGAGGGCAAAAAGGGAATGATTTCAAGCCTGGAGAAGACCGGGCATTACAAAAAAGAGCTTAAGAAAAGGCTGCTGCAGAGGATTGAAAAGGCAAAATATTGGATTGAGCATTACGCTCCGCAGGAAGCCAGGTTTGTGCTACAGCAGGAAATCAGCCCTTCAATCAATCTTTCAGAAAAGCAGAAGCAGGCAATAAGAATGGTTGTAAAAGCATTGAAGGAAGAGAAGAAAAAATGGAATGAGAAAACATTGTTTGAGGAATTCTATAGCATCTGCAGAGAACTTCAGTTAGAGCCGAGAGAATTCTTTAAGGCAGGTTATCTTGTTCTGCTCAACATGGAAAGAGGCCCAAAGCTGGCTCCATTTGTCCTGGCATTGGGAGATAGGGCATTAAAACTTCTTGAGCAGGTGTAATGAGCAGGTTTGAGATATAGTAGGTTTAAGGCAAATGGCAGAAATAAATCATTACATCAAAAAGCTTATTGAACAAAATGCCGTTGCACTTGCAACCATTGACAAATCTGGAAAGCCTCACTGCATTGCTGTGGGAGATGTAAAGGTGATTTCTAAAAATCAGGTGCTCATAGGAGACAACTACATGAGAGAAACTATAAAAAATATCAAGCAAAACAATAAAGTCGCTTTGGTTGTCTGGAGCAGGAACTGGCAGAAAAACTGTGTCGGTTACGAATTGAGGGGAACTACCAGATATTTTACACAAGGGAAATGGGCTTCAGCAGTTAAAAAGATTCACAAGGGCTTTCCAGCAAAGGGCGCAATTCTCATAACAATAAACAAGATTAAGAAGTTGGCTTAAGAAACTGGCATAGATTCTTTTTCTCCATTTTTCATATTTTCCCCATCTTTATTGGCTCTTTTTTCTATTTTTATTAGCTTTTATCTATTATTCACAAATAAGATTTCTGAAAACTTTTCAGGTTTTTTTGGTAAAATTTTATAAATATTATTTACCTATCATTCATAAAGAGGTTTTATCACACCATCAAACCTTTATCATGCTAATCTAATAAATTATAACCCGCTAAATTAAGCAATCAAACCAATTTCCAAGGATTTCAGAGGTTACAATGCCAAAGCATTCAGAAAAAGACTTGATTATTCTAAATCATTTGAGAAAAAATTCGAGGAAGAGCCTCGCGGTCATCTCAAGGGAAACAGGCATTCCTGTTTCTACGATATTTGACAAAATAGCGAAGCTTGAGCGGGGGATAATAAAAAAATACACCACGCTTGTGGATTTCTCAAAGATCGGCTACAATCTCAGGATAAATTTCATGATAAAGAGCAGCGACAACAACAAGAACGCGCTCAAGGGCTTCCTGGAGAGCAATCCCCATGTGAACACTCTTCTCAGGATAAACAACGGCTACGACTTCTATGCTGAAATGGTCTTCAAGGAGATGTCTGAACTGGAAAATTTCAAGGAAAATCTGCAGAAGATGGGAATCAAGGAAACCCAGGAGCATTGCATAATCGAGGATGTCAAGAAAGAAGAGTTTCTCGCAAGGGATGAAGAGCTTCTAGAATAAAATTTAACTTGGATAAAACTGGAACCTTGTCTTGGTTCTCAAAACTATTTCATTCATAACAACAAATTTTTCAACAAATTTCTTAACAAATTTTTTTTCAACCATGATAAAAAAATAAAGCGCTGCTGCAAATAGATATTTAATGATGCAATTAATAATGCAATGCCTGCTGATTTAGAAACATTTAAATATAATCTCCTTTAATAAATCTATGATGTTATAAGTCTATAATATCGACTATTTTAAGTGATTTAATTTGCTAAATGACAAATCCAATGAGGAAATTTTAAGAAAATATAAAGAAGAAAACCCGTGGGGGCTGAGTTCTTCAGTAGATTTATCTAACTGTAATCCTGATATAATAAGGGATGCTGAAAAGATTAAAGAGTTTGTTCATAAATTATGTGATTTAATTCATATGAAAAGGTTTGGCGAAACCGTTGTTGTTAATTTTGGAAAAGATTCAAGAGTTACTGGTTTTTCCATGACGCAATTAATAGAAAGTAGTCTCATATCTGGGCATTTTGCAAACCAAACAAACGCAGCTTATATTGATATATTCAGTTGTAAGGGATATCCTCCAAGAAAAGCAGCGGAGTTTTGCAAAGAGTTCTTTGAAGCAGATGATTTTAAATTGAATATTGTATTCAGATATTAAGCTCTAATATTATCTAAGTTCTGATATTATCTAAATTCTAATATATCATCAATGACAAATTAAATAGCTTTTCTTATCAAACACTCCAAGCATTCTCTCATTTTATTCTTTGCGCAAGTTTTTCAGATATTTACGCTTATTCTGGAATATTTTCAAACCAAACCGAATGTTTTTCAGAAGTGATGTAAGAATCGTGGTTTTGGTCCAGAAACTCTTATTAAAATTGCTTGCTGATAATATTATAAAATAAAACTTAGCTACAAACAAACTTTGTTAGAAACAAACTTATCTATAAACAAAAGTTTGGAAGCGTTTGGAGGGGGATTTTATGAATGCAAAAAAAGTTGTTGGAACAATTCTTGTCGTGGCAGGCATAACAGGAACCTTGATGCTGGGAGACTGTCTCAACATAAACAAGGGATTTCAAACAGCTGCGATGAAAATATTTCCAGCAGCATACAAGAGTGTTGAAGTTGAGGAAGGATTCTACAAAAAGCCTTATGAGCTGAGTATGGTCATTGAAAAAAATGACGCTGGCAAAATCGAGGAATACCTCGCGACAAAAGACAGGAGATATTCAATATATCAGGGAACTCAAGGCCCGCTTTTAGGTACAATAGACGACATGGCAAATAATCTTGACTCATCACAGAAAGAGCAGATGTTCCAGAAATTCAGCGACGACGAGAAAAACGCAATAATAGGTGATTATGTCAAGGAGAAGGTAAAAGACACTGTCGAAGAAGGAAAGAACTTCCTCAAAGACCTTTATGACAAGATAAAGGGCTATTTTGAAAAGCCGTAGGTGATAAAAATGGGACTGATAAAAACTCTTCTTGTTGTGGCAGCCATAGGAACTTTGGGAGCATTTGCAGAAAGCCAGTATCACTTTTTTGACAAGCTTTCGATGAGGAAACCAGTAGCACCGGGCTATGTCAGCCAGCTGACAACTGTGGACTATGAGAAAAACAAGGAAGGAAAATTAGAGGTTTACCTCAAGACAGGAAGCCAGAAGCTGCCTATATTTGAGAATGAAGACGGAAAAATAATGGTTGGAGGCATAGATTACATAGTCAATAATGCTGACAGCAAGGAAATAGTTGAGCTGTTCAAAGGCTCTGGAATCAGAATAAAAAAGAAAATGGGAAGCATAAAACTTTCAGAATATGTCAAGGACATATACATAAGTCCTTAGAGACATTAATCCTTAGCAAATCAGCAGGATAAAGCAAGACGAACAAGAATAAGATGAATAATAATATGAACAACAATTATTCCAGCAGCGGAAATGGAAAGAATAATGCGCATGGAAAAAAGTTTGAGATTTGGATTGAGGAATTATACCATTCACTCGGCTACAGGGTTGAGAGAAATGTCAGAATAGGAGACTGCCAGTTAGACATAATTTACTGCAAGCCGCTGCTTGGAAGAAAAAGATATGTGGAATGCAAATACCTTTCAGAGGGCAAGGTGGGGCTTGAGGAGGTTGCAAAGTTTTACGCAGTGCTGCAGGAGATAAGGGCAAATCCAAAGCTGGGATATGTGGTTACAAACCAGGACTTTGTTGACAGGGCAAAATCATTTGCCTGCAAAAAAGGAATGCACCTTTATGATGGAAAGAATCTTGAAGAGCTGGACATGAAGCGCAGAAGTTTTTTTCCAAGGCTCTTCAAAAGGGCTCCAAGCCTAGAAGAGCAGATTGAAAAGATAGACTTGAGGAAATATGATTGAAAGTGTTGTAGTAGAATTAACATCATCATAGCATGATTGAATATTGTTTCATATCGCTTCACAAAAACGAGGACAAAATGCCAGAATACGAATCTGAATTCATGAGAAAAAAGATGAGCGGAAGCAGAAAATACAATGGTGGAAAAGACAGTGGGATTGAAAATCCGCAGAAAAGCGGGCTTGAAGCGCTAATGGATAATCTGGAATCAAGCATGAAAATAATTGTTGGCAGGATGGGAGACATCCAGAAGACAATAGAGCATGCAGAGCAGAAGATTCAGGAGGGCTATGACAAGGCAGATGATGTCACCAAGAAGAAATATGATGATTACAGCAGGATGCTGGCTGGAATGAAGCAGGAACTTAGCATGCTGTCCTCAAAGATAACTCCGCTCGCAGAGAATCTTGAGAATGAACTCAAGTCCATAATTGAAAATTATGATTCAATGAAAGAAGTCAGCCCGAAAATATTCAGCGAAGAACTTCCAGAGAGCATAAGGCGCTCTGCTGATTATTCAAAAAGAGCCAGCGAGGAAAAGCGCGATGAAACAATCAGAGAAGCATCAGAGCTCATTGAAAAAGACAGGGAAGAGATAGAGAAAATAAAACGAATGAAAAAGTTAAGAGAAGAAAATGAAGAGAAAGGGGAAAAAGAACCATGAAAGAAAGGGAAGAATTTTGAAATCTTAAAATGAGAAAAAGAATCTTCAGAGAATAAGAAGCATAAAGACGCGAATAAGAAAAGTCAAGAAAAAACACGAACAAAAAACATGAACAAAAAGAGTGGCGAATGAAAGACAAAGAATAATGAAACTCGTTATGAAAAAACCACAATCAAAAACACAGCATAGCCGAAAAGCACATAGCCGAAAAGCATGATTATATGTTAAATAAATTAAAGATATGATAGATAAAATAAATTAAAAATATGATGGAGGTAAGGCAAAATGGGAGGAGAACTTGAACAGAAGGTTGAGACTGAAGTTTTGAAATCAGAGAGTGTTGAAGAGGTCAAGCCTGTTGAATATGAGACAGATTTTGTCAGAAAAGCCATGGAGAACAAGGACAAGAATCTTTTCAAAAGGGCGAAGAACTTCAGAAGTTCAATCAGCACCTTTCAGAGCACATACACGACACAAGGGCAAAACTATGTAAAGAAGATTGAAGACAACGACAGGAAGCTGAAAGAGCTCTTTGAGGAAAAGAAGACGTTCTGGACAGAGCTGAAGAAGACATGGTACAGGCTGACAGGCAGGGAATACAATGAAAGAGAAAGGACAATTGACAAGATGATAAGAGAAGCTTCAACCTCAGTAAAGAGTTTTGACAGGGTGATTTCAGAGTCGAAGCAGATAAAAGAAGAACTTGACCAGCACTACCTTGAGCGAAAGGAATTGAAGGCAGAGCTCAGCGACAGGATTGACGATTGCAATGCTTTGATTACAGAGCTTAACGATGAAATCTCAAAATACAAAAGGGACTACACAAAGCTTGACAAGGAAAAAGAATACAAGCTGAGAGATGTGCTTGAAGTTGAGATTGACAAGCTAAGCAAAGATAACAACAACCTGAATCTGGAGCTGCAGCTTGCAGACACAGAATACATCTTTGTCAACAATATAACGCAGACTTTGGACCCTCTGTCAGAGCAGATACAAAGAGCCATAGACAACTCAGTCATCCTTAAGAGGCAGGGAGAACTCTATGTGGAGGAAGCAGAGGCGCTGAAGGGGGTTATCGTAGGATTCTCAAAACTCGTGCAGTACGGCGTTGACCTTCAAAAATACATGGACAAGATAGGAACATCATTCAACCAGGGCATAGGAATCCTAAGCCAAAACTTGGATTTGATAATAGAAGCAGTAGGAAAGAGAGAACCAAAGCTGTTTGAAACCGGAACAATCAAGGACATCAGGGCAAACAACAGCAGCAGCAAGTACTTCACACAGGACAAGGAGCAGTCACGCTCTGAAGAGATAACAGACATAAGGTCCCAGCCTGGAAAGTACTCAAAGGAAACTGAGGATTGAAGAAACTCACAATAAGCTTTACATTGATTGCTCTACATTGATTTTTTATTATTTTTTTCATTATGCCTTTTATCATTAACCGTGTTGAAGCACTTTGAACTTCACAACATTTGAACTCAGGTACAGTTGAATTTCAAGATGGCTGAATCCAAGGACAGCGTTTGATTTCACATGGTGCAAAAATATGGAAGAAATACTCAAGGTTGATGAGAAAATTCTCAGCAGGGAAAGGCTGGATTATATGAAGAAATTGAATTCTCAGTACAATTTCTACAACATCATGAAGCAGAAGGACAGGGACGCAATCGGCAGGCCCTCAACAGAAGCATTTGAGACGGCGCTCTCATTAGAGAACTTTCTTGCAACATTCAGCGCAGTGAGAGAGTGCACACAGAAATACCTGGTTTCAAAAGGGCTTGACAGGGAGTACCTGGTTGAGGATTTTAATGCATTTCTCAATATTTTTTCAGCATATGCCGGAGTTATCGAAGGGCAGAATTCCCTTAACCTGAACGGGGAGGATGCAAAAAAAGACAAGACAGAACTTAATTTTCTTGACTTCAAGGAAAAGGGCGGAGACCCTGATAATTTTCTGGAAGTGATAATAGCATCCTACATAGACTCTCTGGACAGGCTCGCTTCAAGCGGAAAGCAGATGAAGAAGCTTTTGAGCGTGATGTACAACTCCCTTGAAGAAAAGATAAAATATCAGAGGAACAAGTATCCGCTGCTTGCATCAACTGTCAGCGAGATTGTTCTGAGCGTGAACAACAGCAAGATAAAGGGATTCTCAAGCTCTGTTGAGACGCAGGAAATATTGGCAATTGACAAGAACACTGAGGACTATATGACTTTTGACAAGATAATCGGCAACAATCTGGCAAAGATTAAACTAAGAAAATATGCTGAAGATTTGTTTGAATATGATGCTGAACTAAAGAAGAACCCTGTCAGCGAGATTAGTCAGATTCCGAAAAGCATTTTTCTGTATGCAAGACCCGGCACTGGAAAGACAAGCCTGGCAGCTGCCATGAGGAATTATATGCTTGAGCTGCAAGAGATTACAAAAAAGAATTTTGTCTGGGTGACGATAGATTCTTCGATAAAGAGTAAATGGTATGGCGAAACAGAAGCTGTGCTTAAGGCAAAGACAAAAGAAGCCATGAGCCCAAAAAACATAGGAGTGATATTCATAGACGACATAGAAACTTTCCTGGTAAGCAGGACTGATGACACTTCCAATGCAATTGACAGGGCTTTGACAATGTATCTCAACCAGCTGATAGAAGGAATTGACACTGCCTACCACGGGAATTATCTGATTCTCTCGGCGAGCAATATGCCTGACCAGATGGACGAGGCAACTCGCGAGAGAATAGGGCAGAAGCCATTCAAAGTGCCCGGCCCTGAAACTATTGACGAATATGTAGCATTTCTTAAGATAAAGCTTGAAAAGGGGATAAATGGCGATTACATGAAGATAAGGGATTCAGAATGGGTGAGGGCTGCTGAACTCTGCAAGAAATATGAAGAAACATTGAGCCCAAGGGATATTACAAAAGCAATGTGGAACCTATTGGAAGATGCGAGGAACAGGAAAGATTTTGACGCTTCAAACAATCTCTCATATGAAAAGAGAAAGGCAAAGATACTTTCTGAATGCGAGCCCATAGACATCAACAAGCTGCTCGCTGCAATTGAGAACAAATACAAGGAAGAGCTTGACCAGGAAAAGGTGTCTCATCAGGCAGAAATCAACAGAAAAGCATCGCATTTGGAAAGGGAATATTATGCAATGAAAAAATTTGAGGAGATTATGCAACAAAAAGAGGGCAATGCAAATAATGCTTAAGCCCAAGAGTGTTAAAACATTTTATTCCACCAATCTTTTGGTTGCTGGTTCAAAGCTGGATGATAAAATAATGGAATGATTAAGTAGTGGAATAAAATGTGCTCAAGAGCGAGCCATTGGCAGACAAAGCAAATGGCGAACTGTTGACATGGCCAAGGACTGCCTAAAAACATTTTGAAGATGAAGTAAAGATTAGATAAAAATTAAATGAAAGGAAATGAAGGCGAGATGAAGATAAAACTGAAGGAAATGAGAATGGGATGAAGATGTGTTGAGAATGAAATGAAGGAGATTAAGATGGCATATTCAAGATTCGTCTCAGAAAAAATGAATGAAGAAGAAAAAATGCAGGACAAAGAAAATGAAATACATGTGCAAACAAATTTTTCCAAGAGAGTCGGAGACTTCTCAAGCATAGACTCTGTATTAGGCATTACATATGACTCAATTTCAATAATAAAGCGCCAGCTTGCCGCAATGAGCAGCATGATGATGGATTACTGCGACAATCTCGGCGAACTGCTCCACATAAAAGGATTGAGCTTCTACATAGCAGAGGATATGAATGGAAATATGGACAAGATGCTAGAAACTCTGAAAGGCTACAGGAAAAAAGTTTTTGTCAAAAAAAACGAGAAGCTGATATATCTGATGGAAAATGAGATTGAGAAAATAGAAAATGTCTTTGGAATAGCGCATAAAATCAGCGGCAGCAAAACAAGCAGCGGCAAAGAGATTGACAGCAATAGCAGAGAGCTGATGAAACTGCTTCTGAACAGCTACTCTGCATTTGATAGTTTCATTGGAAATGATGAGAAAGAGGAGTTCTGGCTTGAAAGCATAATACCAAAAATATACAAGGACAACTTCAAGAATCTTGAATTTAATTATTCTGCATTGAGCAATGAAAAGGTTTTCGCCACAAAATCAATAGCCAAGGTTTACAGCAAACTGGTCGAATTCCTGAAAGACAATGCCTCGCAAAATGCCAGAATTGTTTTTTCAGCAGAGAACAAAGGCGACTTTACTTATTGCGAGGCATGGTGCAGTTCTCATAAAACCATTGAAAATCAACCACTTGAAAACAATGCAATTGAAAACCGTACAAATGAAAACAACACGCCTTCAGGGAATGAATATCTCATAGAATTGATTAAATCTGACTGGAGGCTTTTAATAGCTGAGTATGTGCTGGAAAAGAACGATTCTGCAATAGAGATGAGCTCTTTGGGCAGGGAATACCTTGACATAAGATTCAGCTTAAGAGCACACGGCTCAGATGACTCGGCAGGAACATAAAAAGCAGGCGCATAAAAAATTCAACCAGAACAAGACCATAAAATATTCAAAAAATAATAACAAAATATGGCGAGAGGGGCAAAGCATAATGTCAAGAAAAAAAATCCTGGAAATCCTGAAGCAATATTCAGATGCTGAATCAAATGTTGATTCAGAAAGGGAATATTCACAAGATGAATCCTCAAAGGGCGAACCTTCCAAAGAAGCTGAATCTGCAAAAGAAGAAAGCCAGCTACAACAACAGCAGCAAAAAGAAAGTTCAGAGCATGGAGAAGAACATGGCAGAAAAGAGTATGAACACGCTTTAGAATACAGTGTAGAAAAAATAGAAAAAAAACAGCTCAAACCAGGCAGCAGATTTTTGGAAAAATTGATGCAGGGCGCAAAACAGAGCGCAAAAGAATCTAATCTACAGGAATCACAGCAAAATGGCAGCTTTGACAAGGAAAAAATAGAGCATGAAAAAATTACTGAAGCACCTCAAGAAATATCCCCTGAATCTCAAGAAATGCCTCTTAAGGACTTATTGACAAAAGCAGAAACACTTTATTTCTCAAAAAATTATCCTGAAGCAATCAATGCTTATGAACAAGCGCTGAAGGGCATTGCAAATCCAAAGGAAACATCTGAAAAAGGCGAGAAATATTCAAAAGAGAAGTATGCAAAGGAGAAGTTTGATGTCATAAAAAGAATTGCAATTTCATATACTTTAAGCAAAAGTCCTGAACTTGCAATCAACAAAATAGAATCTCACGAAAATGAGCTTAAAAATTCAGAAAGCCAGGAATCAAAATGGATGCTGCGCGAATTCCAGTTAATAAAAGGATTTGCGCTTGGAAAGCAGAAAAATACCAGAAGCAAAGCCATGGACTTATTTTTCTCATTGATTGAAAATAAAAGCTACATAGACCTTGATGCCATGCTTGAGAATTCCTGCATAAACTCTGAGCATGAGAGCTATGAAGCAGCGTGCAAGCAAACAGATGAACTTCTGAACCTGATAAAAAACCCTGCAAAAAGCGTATTGTACACTGCCACCCTTGATTCTGCAGAACGCCTTTCAGGATATTTCATGAAAGAGGCGGATTACAAAAGGGCATTGGAAATATGCAACACAGTTTCCATCTTGGGCAGCAACACAGATGAGAAACTTCTTGAGCTAAAGATACGAGTGCTTGAGCGCTCAGGCTCTGAAAGCGAGATTAAAACTGCAGTTGCAGATTTTGTTCAGAGATTTTATACCAGCGAGCATGCCCAATACTTTGCAAAAAAGTACCGCATAAATCCCTGATGCAAAAAATGTGCCAAATAACAAATACAATACTGAATAAAACATATTGAGAAAAAATATTTTGAGGATTGCAAATATGGGTGAATACCTTAGACAAAAGCTGATGGAATTGTATGGAAAAAAAGATGAAACAGCTGAAGCACAGATGGAACAAAATAAAAAGAAAATTTTCAGCCCATTAAAAGGCAAATCTAATGAAGCATCTGAAAACATGCAAAACAGTCCTGACACCCAGCTTCAGCAAATTCTTGACAGCAAAGATACTACAATCCCATTAGCTGAATTGCTGAACAGCTGGAGCATTCCCTGTTCTGAAGATGTGCTTGAAAAAAGGACAGATTTCTCAATGGACGCAGAGCTCAAAAAGATATATTCAATACTATCAAATTCTGAAAAAGAGCTTGACAAAGAAATTATTAATAGATTTAAAAATCCTTGGGAGCCATTGCTATTAGAGACGCTTGTTGAAAACCTCGATGATGCAGAGCTCATAAATGCATTTGACACTGATGCTGATATGAAATTCCTACTGATGCTTGACTTTTATATTGGATTGACACAAAGCAATGCTGAAAATAATGCTACAAAGAACGATTCTGACAGAACATTATTGATTTCCACAGAGCAGATAACTGATAAGATTGAACAGTATTTCCTGAATGCGGATTTGGAAACTCTGGAAAAGCTCACTGCATTAAAAGTTGCATCAGAAAAAGAGGATGCCAGCAGTTCTGGTTCAGGTTATGGCTGTGGTTTAAGTTCTGGTTTTCGTGAAATGCTTTCAAATCCCAAATATGTAATGCCGTCTTCATTCTACTTCAGCAATTTCAGGCAGTGGTTCAAGGAATACAGGATTGATGGGCTTTCAGACAAAATGGGACTGAAGGCAGTGGTGTTTTTTGATTACATTATCAATTCAGAAGATTCTGTAGCAAAGGCATTTGAAATAATAAAACCCCATTTGAAAGAGCAGTCAGCAAATATATATTCTCTTATTTCAGATGCTGTGAAATTCTCAACTGTGATAGGACAGATTGAGCAAGTTGAGGATTCCTTGGTAAAATATAAGTCAGAGTCAGAAAGCATTTTGAGGAAAATTGAAGCCGGCTTTGGCAGTACAGATGGGCTTGTTGAAAATTTCAGGCTATTGGAAAAGCTGCCAAGCAGATACTCATTCTTTGAAAATCTGAAGGACATTAAAATCCAGGCAGAAAAAGCAGAACGTGTAATTGAAAGCATACTGATTGAAAAGATAAAGGATTATATTAAAGATAGGAATATTGAAAAGTTTGCTGGAGAGTTTGAGGCTGTCACAAAGAAGAATGAAGAGGAAATAAAAGCGGCGTTCTCCAAGAAAACAAGTTCGCTTATAACAGAATACCAGCAGATAAGAGACAAATTTCAGAGTGGAATGCTTGATGCGCTTGACAAAATCCCTGAGCTGAATTCTGCATATTCCCAGATTAAGAACTTAGGTGCTTCACTTGGAATATTAAAGGCGTTTGACAAATCAGACACAAAAGAGCTGGATGCCAAAATCGCAGAAATCGATAAAACCAGCATAGGAATTAATTCCAAAATCATCAGGAACCTGGATGCCCTCCAGCAAAAAGAAAAAATAATTGAATTCAATAAAGAAATTGAAAGCAATCTTATTAGTTTTGCTTCAAAAAAGTATCCATTCAACTACAAGCCGAGCATTGAAGAGAAAAACTGGCAGCAGCAATTCTCCTTCATTGACGAATTGAAAAAAATTGATGAGATTGCACAAAAATATTCTGCAGAGAAATTTGCTGATTACCCTGAAATCTCAGAAACAAGAGAGATTTTCTCAAAAAACCTTTGGCTGCTCAAGGAAAAGATAGGATATAGTGTAAAAACAGGCGCCGAAGAGCTTGAGAAACTGCTTGAAGCTGTGAAGTCAGACTATTTCATCAAGACATGGGACATACAAACGGATTTGGCTCATGCAAAAGAGAGAAAGGCAGACATTGAAAACATAAAAAGGATTTATGAAATCATAAGAAGCATAGGCAGCACTTCGGAAGAAGTGCAGGTAAAGATAATGAGTTCAGAGCCTCAGATTTCAGAGATGCAATGCAAATTAGAGGAATCAGTGAAAAATTATGCAAATATTTCAGAACAAGTCAAGAATCTCAGAAAGGATATCCCGAAACTTCAGGAGTATTTTTCAATAGCATCTCAAATTGAAAATGAAAATGTACACTTTCATGAGCACAAAAATCTTTTGAAAGAGATGATGGACAATCTTTCTAGCTATGGCTCAAAATACAGTTCAGCAGACAGCACAGCAAAAAAATATCTTGAAAACTCTGGCTTGCAAGGTTTCACAGAGCGTTCTTCAGAAATTTACAAGTTTGCAATGCAGAACCTCAATTCAAAAGCAGACGTTCTTGCAGAAAAGATTGAGAAATGCCATGAGAAGATAAAAAATACAAACTTTTTAAACTCGCTATTCTCTGGCGGAGTTTCAGCAGTGAGAAAAAGAATTGTTGATGAGATGTGGAATTATATGAAAGATTTAGATTGCATCAAAGAACTGCTAGAATCCGTCCAATTAAAAACCCATCCAGTTTATGAACGATGAAATGAAAGATGAGATGAACGATAACATATGCGCTTTACCGAAGTCAACATAAGCACAATTTTGAAAAAATTTATATATTAATTTCAATTACTGGCATTAATGGAAGATAAAAAAGTAAGATCCGAATTGGAGAGTTATATTGATTTTTATATGAATTTGTTGCCAGACATGTTGAAACAGCATGAAGGAAAATGGACTGTTTTTGCAGGAAAAGAACCTTTAGGATTCTGGAATAGTTTAGGAGAAGCAGCTGAAGCGGCTTATAAAGCATATGGAAATGTTCCTATGCTTATTAGAGAAATAAGTCAAGAATATATTAAATATAGTAAATATGGAAAACCCATTATAATTCCAGCGAAATATTTGGAAGATTTGGAAGATAAGTTAAACTAATTCTAAAGAGATATTCATAAAATTAAACATATGTTCAAAGAATTAAACATTCTGTCTCTTAAGTAAATAATTTCACTGTCTTATCTGACTTCTGCTCCATCTTCTATGTCTGCAGTCACGAAACCAGTTGCTGACTTTATCGGAAAGCCCTTGTACAAAAGCTTTTTCCCCTTAATCTCAAGCTTTATCTTTGCGAATTCCTCAATGGATAACTCCTCTCTTGAGTTTTCAAAATCATTGCATGACAATTCTTCGCCTGGCTTCCCATCTGCTTTTATCAGAACTGTCCTGCCGTCCTTTGAAGCTGCAAGCAGCATTCCTTTGCTCTCTATTCCCCTGAGGGTTTTCGGCTTTAGATTGCTGACAACAACTATGCTGCTGTTGAGGATTTTTTCCTTTGGAATAACGCCTCTTAATCCTGCAACCAGCTGCCTTTCCTCCTCTCCAAGGTTTATCTTAAGAACATAGAGCTTTTCTGCATTTGGATGGTCTTCTACAGAAACAACCTTTGCTATCTTCAGGCAGAAAGGGCACTTTTCTTTCTCCCTGGAATCTATTTTTTCAAAGAGCTTTATCTCCTTTTCTATTATGCCGCTGTTCTTGTTTTTCCAGTCAAGCTCTTCAAAGGCTTTCTCCTTGAAATTGAATAAATTACTAACCTTCTCAGACGCTTCAGGAGTGAACGGGCTTATCAGCAGTGAAATGTATCTTATGCTCTGCACAAGGTTGAATATCACTGCGTGCAATCTCGTCTTGTCCTTTTTTGCCAGCACCCACGGCTCTGTGATTGTGATATAGCGATTCGATTCCTTTATCAGCAGCCAGATTTCCTGTATAATCTTGTCGAGAGCTACTGATTTTATGTGCTCCCTGCAGTTTTTCAGCGCAGCAATTGAGGTTTCTCTCAGCTTCCTGTCATTTGCATCTTCATGATAATCCTTAGGAAGCGCTTCTGGAATTTTCTTGTCCAGGAATTTTACGATAAGAGCAGATGTTCTTGTCACCAGGTTTCCAAAGCCGTCTGCAAGCTCTGAATTTATCACTTTTGCAAATTCCTTCTCAGCATAGTTGCCGTCTGCGCCAAAAGGCACTGCCCTGAAAAGATAATACCTGGCAGAGTCTGCCCCGTATTTTGCCAGCTGCTCAACAGAGATTATATTGCCTCGTGTCTTTGATACTTTCTCTCCTTCAATAGTCCACCAGCCATGCACAAAAACCATCTTTGGCATAGGAATTCCCAAAGAAAGGAGCATTGCGGGCCATATCACGCAGTGGAACCAGATTATGTCCTTGCCTATCAGCTGGCAGTTTGGAGGCCAGAACCTCTTTTTTTCAGTTGAATCTTTTTCCTTATCACCAAAATAATAGTTTATTCCAGAAAGATAGTTTGACAAAGCATCAAACCATACATAAGTTGTGTGAGTTTTGTCAAGAGGGAATGGAATGCCCCACTTCAGGGTTTTTCTTGTTATGCTCAAATCCTTTAATTCCTCTCTTACTCTTGCAATAATCTCAGGAGCCCTGTTCCTTGGGAAGATGAAGTCAGGATTTTCTTCATAAAACTTCAATAATTGATTTCTGTACTTGCTGAGCCTGAAAAAATAGGATTCCTCCTTGATATTCTCAACAGCGGTTTTGTGCACAGGGCACTTTCCATCCACAAGGTCTTTTTCAAGATAAAAGGATTCGCAGGCAGTGCAGTATAATCCCTCATAAACATCTTTGTAAATATCTCCTTTTTCATTCACTTTTCTTATTATCTCCTGAACATTCCTCTCATGGTCAGAATCAGTTGTTCTTATGAACCTGTCATATTTTATATCAAGCTTAGCCCATGCTTTTTTGAACTCCACAGCCAGCTCGTCAACAAACTTTTTGACAGGCATTCCATTTTTTGCAGCTGTCTCATCTATTTTTTTCCCATGCTCATCTGTTCCGGTCAGGAAGAAAGTGTCATAGCCGTCAAGCTTGTACCATCTGTTGATTATATCTGCTGCAATTGTGGTATAGGCATGCCCTATGTGAGGAACATCATTTGGATAATAGATTGGAGTGGTCACATAGAATGTCTTCTGTGAGAATGTCTTCTGAGCCTTAGAATGCTGCACTGAATGACGCACTTCTTCTTTTGCTTTTTCCTTTGATGCACCTTCTTTTCCCTTTCCTTTTACGCCTTTGTCAGCGGTTTTTTTCTTCGAATCCATTTTAACACTCCTTGATATATCGTCCATAGCATTCAGAATATGCTTTTTTTAACTTTCTGGTTATGCTTTTTAACGATGGTTTATTATCAATGTCTTATTATAATGTTATATGATGTTAATATTATTATGATGTTATTTTGTTATGATATTAATGTCTTATTAATTTCTCATTATTCATTATTAACTTTTCATTATCTTTTGTTGCAGAAAATGGTGTGATTGCCTTTCATATAAAAATTTTCCTATTAACAATGAGCAATAAAAAAGAAATAGAATTCTTGCTCCGCAGTCTGCGAATAATAGCAGTATTATATATAGAATGTTTTCTATTAAACAGTGATAAAAATAAAAACCTTTATATACCTCTTTTTTTCTTCTATAGATATTCTTGAGTAAAAATTAAAAGGCAAATACAATGAAAAAAGCCAAAAAAGTCCAGGCTGAAGAGAACCCCTTCTCAAACGTAATTTATTATGAATCCCCGGACTTGAAGGTATCAAACTTCATAAAAAGCAAGGGCTATATTATTGCAGACGCACACGGAGTTCCTGTTAATAAGCCTGACGATGAAGGAATTGGAATTCTAGAGCTGACTGGCTATCACAGAGCATTGCCCTTGTTTTTTGTCAAAAAGCGGAATAAAGCACTTAATATTGGCACTTTATTTTTTCGTGAAAAAGGAGCAATTATAAACAAAGAGTGGATTTTGGAAGTCTATGGAAGCGATAATATCCAGAAAATGAGAATACTTGCAGAACAGATTCAATCAGAATGCAACATTCACATTAATGTAAAGTCAGAGCAGGAAGAAGTAAGATATGAATCTGAGCCAGTGGGAGAGGCAGGCGCTTGTTTTGTTGCAACAGCAGTTTATACAGACCAAAATTGTTTGGAAGTCAAGGTATTGAGGGATTTCAGGGACAATGTTTTGATGAACAATCCTTTGGGACGAGCTTTTGTTGATTTTTATTACAGCGGTGCAGGTAAAAAGACAGCTGAATTCATAAAAGAGAAGGCGCCGTGTGCAATACCTCTAATAAAAAAGGGGCTGGATTTCCTGGTTGAGAAATATTCCTCAGACATTTATCAAAAAAGGAATGAATCAAAGAAATAATACTTATTTTTTTAATCTCAGCTTTGACTTAATATTTTTTTATTAGCCACGAATTATCTTAGCTATGAATTGTTATTTTCTCAGCTATGAATCATTATTCTTTTTTCCTTTCAATTCCTTTTTTAATACTTGAAAATGAAGCTAAAAGGATTTATGAGTTTTGGCTTTGAATAATTCTTTCCTGTAGCTATTAATAATTGTTATTGTTCTTTTCATTTCCCCTTTTACACTTGAAAAAGAAACGAAAGGTTTTTATGAAG
>Ga0172363_10001181_pt1 | contig 20909 bp, 21 predicted proteins | sample LakKivs2_kivu2a2_FD_114541 | JGI IMG/M metagenome (GOLD analysis project Ga0172363, IMG submission 114541) | Sediment microbial communities from Lake Kivu, Rwanda - Sediment s2_kivu2a2 | ecosystem: Environmental > Aquatic > Freshwater > Lake > Sediment | place: Rwanda: Western Province, Lake... | reverse complement strand
AAGAGCGTGTCCAGGATGCCCATATAGGCGACGGATTGAATCGTGTCGGATGTTACGATTTTAGTAGGGTCATTGGTGAGTATGAGGTCGGGCTCCGCACATCCTTTATTGTTGATACCCCCTTCATAGCGGACGTCCATGTAGAACAGTGCACGAGCCACGTCCCCCCTGCGGTGCAGCCAGACTTCCCATACGCTGGTGTTTGCATAGTTTGCGAGATCTGGAAACCCAATCACGGTATAAATGTTGGTATAGTCGGAGGAGCAGTCGTCGTAAAATTTTTTGCCACGTGAAGTATTATAGCTGGTATCGCAGGCAAAGATGTGGTGACAGTCTGTGTATGGATAATTGCACGCGACTTCATCATCCGGCGGGAAACCGTATGATTTAGGCCAGGCATGTTCACGGCTCCATGTGTCGGTTGATGTTTTATCATAGCTTTCGTTTTTATATATATCGAGGATATTCGAAGGGTTATCGGGGTCTTCATCTGCCTCTGCGACAACGTCCTTCACCTTGTCGTATGAAATGCGGTTGTGGTTTTTGATGATATTATGCAAGGCGAGCCGGAGGGCATCACCGGTGAGTCCATTGGCAGAGTCGTAATAACCCGCTGGCGGGTCACAGTAGAGGGGAGATATCCCGATAAAAATGAGAAACAGAATCAAGGTAACTTTTTTCGGCATCGCCATTCCTTTTCGTTCAAGATATGATGAGATGCTTATCCATTTCTCCTGCATGCATTTCAATACTTTTTTCATCTTCTTTCCTTCTTGACGCGAGTAGTGGTTTTGTGGCGCTATACTTTTTTTAAAAAGCGGGGAAGGGGAAATGCGACTTTATATCGTCCGCCACGGCGAGGCATTGCCCAAAGCCATTGACGCTTCCAGACCGCTTTCTGAGCGGGGGCGGCGTGAGGTGCAAAAGGTTGCGGAATTTCTGAAACCACTCGGACTTCACGTCAGGGAAATCTGGCATAGCGGGAAGACACGCGCCGCACAGACGGCGGAGATTATTGCCTCAGCCATCGTCTCTGACATGGGGCTGAAAGCCGTGGAAGGCATGGCGCCTGATGATGCCGTGTCACCATTTCTTGCCAGAATCGTTGAGGCGGAGGGGGATGTTTTGCTTGTGGGGCATTTGCCATTTCTGGATAAGATGGCATCCGCTCTCATTGCGGGAAATGAGTCGGTTGAAGTTTTCACCCTTCCTGCGGGTGGGGTCGCCTGCATGGAGAGGAGCGCAGATGGTATCTGGCGACTTGTGTGGATGATTGACCCGAACATCATACCCGATTGAGAGGTTGAATCAATGACTCAATGATTTAATGATTCATTCGCCAACGTCGCGGATTCTCCAGATTGGGGACTGGTCGTGAAAGCCGATGCAGATAGCAAAGGGATGTTCAGGGAGGTTGTCCACACATCTGCCAAAAACGGAGACAGTGCGTGCAATTAGGTAGAGGGTGACTCCCATACTCGATTTCTTATTTTCGTATCCGCCGAACTCAGAGTAAATGGAGGTGAAGGCGGGTAGGTTGGGTCCTTCGACCTCCTCATCCCAGTCGGATGCCCAGGCGTCATCCTCCTCTTCCTCGCTTTGATATTCGGTGCAGACGAAGAAATCCCCCTGCCAGTTATTATCCATGTCATATTCGAAGTAGATTGCGCCGGCGGGGGTTTTATCCGCCGTTTCAACTGCCTCTAACAGGGATTTCATCAAGTCCTTCTCATAGTCGGACATGTCCACATCGTCTATCTTCCTGACCACATCCTTTCCCGACCAGGAAATTGCAAGGCGACGATATTTTGACTCCAGTTCCTCCCAGTCGTGTTCCTTGACCTCTTCATACATTTTTTCAAGGTATGTGAAAATATTCATTAGTGTGCCTCTACCGGTTGGTTCATGAAAAAATTTGTTTATTCATAAGAATGAAGAAGGCAAGAACAAAAATGACATATTTGGAGATTGACCGGGCTGTCGGGAGTTTATAGCGTTTTTTTTAGATTTGTCATTATCCGATGGGGATATTTTTATGGGAAAGGGCGAGATGGCACTGGAGGGGATGATATTTGACTTGGATGGGACTCTGGCTGAGACCCTGCCGGTTTGCCTGAACGCCCTGCAGCGGACGTTTAAGAAATTTTTCAGTCGGAATTGGACAAGTAAGGAAATATTGTCCTGCTTTGGTCCCACGGAGGAGGGAGTGATAAAGAGACTCCTTCCAGAACGTGCTGATGAGTGCTTAAAAACGTATTATTCAGAATATGAGAGGGCTCACTTTGTCTGTCCCAGACCCTTTCCCGGCATACCGGAGGCGCTTCGGCTTTTGCGTTCTAAGAATATCCGTCTTGCCATTGTCACGGCAAAAGGGGAGAGGACGATGAGGATTTCTCTCAGGCGCCTTGGGCTTGAGTCATATTTCAGCGAACTTGAGCATGGCTTTGAGGACGGGAATAAAAAGGAGATTTCTATCCAGAGGGTGCTTGGGCGTTGGAATGTAAAACCCGCAAGTGTGGGTTATGTCGGCGACCGTGCATCGGATATTGCGGCGGCACGGACTCAGGGACTTGTCTCCATTGCCGCATCATGGGCGAAATACTCAAATGAAGAACGCCTCATCCACGCCTTACCGGATTTCCACTTCAGAACCGTTGATGAGTTTCGCACATGGCTTGAGGGGATAAAAAAAGTGAGCAGTTGACGGCTCAAGACCTCCGCATCTCCCTGATGCGCCAATATCCCTGAATTTCAATCACCCCTTATCATGACAAGAAGCATTTTGAAAGGGCTTGGGGCGCGGACGGCGTGGGGCTGGTTTGCGGGCATGATGATGGATTCGCCCGCCTTCAAGGTGGAAGTCTTGCCGGAGATTGTGACTTCCGCTGAGCCATCGAGGACATGGACAAAGGCGTCAAATGGTGCGGTATGTTCACTCAGCCCCTGTCCCGCATCAAAGGCGAAAAGGGTGAGTGTTCCCGTCTTTTTGCGGATGATTTCCCTGCTGACGATAGAATCCTTCTGATAATCCACGAGGCTCGTAAGAGGGAAAGGATTATTGAGGGTCTGATTTACAGTCTTCTCAGATGAGCATTTCATGGGGTTTACTCCTTTTTTATGGTTGTTTGGTTTTGAGAGTTGTTAGTATTTTTGCCTGGGGAATCACACGGGCAAAATAGGTGTTTTCTACGGCAATGCCGCCATTTAGACCAAAATATTCTGTGCGCTCGCTGATGCCATTTGTGCCCTCCTGCGTTGACCAGTAGTGCATGCCTTCAATCTTGTCCGCTTTATCTCTCACCCAGTTGAGAAAAATGACGCTGTGTCCGGTGGGGACTTTTTTGCCCTCTTTGGGTGTGCGCCAGAGCTGAACGAAGTCGCCGGGAAGCGCCATGTCAGGTTCGATTGTGTGTCCAAGGTGGAACTCTTCGAGGGCGGCTGAAGGTCCGGGTCCGTTGGTATTCTCAACAAACCAGAGCCTCTGAAAGCGTTGCCAATTATCAGGCGAGATTAATGAGGCATTTTCGCCCCCATGTTTTTCCAGCCATTTCTCGTATGAGACAAGGAACACCTCCAGTGTCAGACCACAGCAATATGTGCGTTTCTGCGGTTCGCCCGTCATCACACGTTTGCCGCAGAGATATAAATCCCGGGTAGAGCCGCTATAACTGCCCTCGCCCCGTTTGGGACACCAGTATTGATGAGTGCCATCAGTGGGGTATTTTTTTATGACCTCAAGGACGATTTTGTTGAATTCCGGCAGTGGCGCCTTTTTTTCCGCAGGGGGCTGATACCTGACATATGTGCAGGAAGATATAAACATTGCAAGACATGTGGGCAGAAAAAGGAATCTAAGTTTCATTTGTTCTCCTCCGGATATTTATTAATGTTTGTGTCGCAACCTGATTCAAAAAAGTCCAGTCTGAATTGGAGTAAACCAAAATCGTCAAGATTATTTCACGCAGAGCTCACCGAGAGTGCAGAAAATGTTTGTTCATTTTCAAATCGCCCTTTTTTTACGCAGGAAAAAGGTGTCCGCCGAGCCGAGCCAGATGACGCACGCCGCTGTCAGAAAGGAATAGGCGAATGTGTGAAACCGGTCTGCAAGGAGTCCTGCCACCACTGGTCCCAGCGCCTGCGCTATCCCGAAAAATAGTGTGATGAAACCCAGCGCCGCCGGCACAAGGCGAGCACCGAGGTAGTCGCCGCACGTCGCCGCCATGATTGCAGGAATGCTCCATGCGGTCAGTCCGAAGAGGAGGGAGGCAAGGAGTGCACCGTTTGGGGTTCTCCACAGGGCAAAAGTGAAATAAACACATCCCTGGAGGAAACTGACAAGAAGCAGTGCCTGCCTGCGCCCCAGGATATCTGAAAGCCCGCCCCAGATGAGTCCGCAGGTTATGCTCAGCCACCCTACAATCCCCCAGAGTTTTCCAGCCGCCTCTTTGCTGAATCCTGACTCGGTTTGGAGATATTTGGCGAAAAATGTCGCAAAGATTATGTAGGAAAAACCGAATGTGCTGTATATGAAGGCAAGATGCCGAACCTCGGATGAGGTGCAGATCTGACGCCATGAGGATACCTTCTCCGATGGGTTCGTATCGCTTGGCGGCTCTGGTTCCTTTCCCGCGCCAATCGGGGTGAATCTCATCTCATCGGGTTTGTCACGGAGGAATAGCTGTATGGCTATACTGCTCAGGATTCCAAAACATCCCAGCGCAACCCAGGCGATACGCCATCCATCCTGCCCTGTTTTATCAAGGAGCCACGGCACAAGCGGTCCTGTGATAATCAAACCAACGCTTGACCCTCCCACGGCAATGCCTGTTGCCATGCCGCGCCTCTTCTGTGCAAACCATGCGGTAAGCACCCCCATTGCCGGCACGAAGCACCCGCCACTCCCCATGCCTGTCAATGTGCGCCAGAAGAGGGCGGAGCCAAAACTCCAGGAGGTCGCCGTCAGTATCATGGTGAGTCCCACGATGAAGAGTGAGATAGCAATCACTCGGCGCGGACTGAATTTTGAGGCGAGGAATCCTCCGATGAGTGCGAGGAGCAGGTAGCCGCAGAAGTTTCCTGTTGCCAGTACGCCCGCCCTTGTATTGGAGAGACCAAGCTCCTCCTGCATGGAGGGCAATATCATTGTGTAACCGAAGCGCGCAAGTCCCTGTGCGTTCACCACCACGAGAGTTGCCAGCATCAGAATGACCCAGCCGTAATGAAACTTTTTATTTTTGTGGTTCAGCGTTTCCATTTTTGCCTCATTAGTCCGCCTCGTGGAGGTCGGGGTCCTTAATTAATTCATCAGCAACATCCCGTTTGAGCCGCGATGTCACATGTATGTGGGTATCGAGGTATTCCACCTGCACATCCTCGCCTTGAGCCTGAAGTCTGGCGAGGAGGTCAAATCGATGATAGGGGAGCACATAGTTGCGGATAGTCTTTGTCTCGTGCATTAACAGTGAGATTTTTTGCAGAAGGGCGTCAAATCCCGTGCCTGTGGTCGCAGAGATGCGGACGGCAGGATTGTTTCTCTCCTCCACGTCACGGAGGAAACCATCATCCGTGGCGCTGTCCATCTTGTTCAGGATGGTAAGAATTGGTTTGCCTGTAATTTTCAGGAGTCCGAGGACCTCGTGGGATGTCCGGATTTCCTCGTCCAGCATGGGCGATGAGGCATCCACAACGAGGAGGAGAATGTCCGCATACCGGATTTCCTCAAGTGTGGCATGGAAGGAGGCTATGAGTGTGTGTGGGAGTTTTCTGATGAACCCGACCGTATCTATCAGTATAACGTCGTGCCCATCCGGCAGGAGAAGTCTTTTTACCGTGGGGTCAAGGGTGGAGAAAAGTTTATCCTCCACGAGGACGTTGGCTTTTGTGAGGGCATTTAGGATGGTGGATTTTCCTGCGTTTGTGTAACCGATGAGGGAGATGGTGGGGATTTCTTTTTTCTGACGTAGATGTCGCTGTGTGTTGCGATGCGTTTCAAGGGAGTGGAGGTCTCTTTTGAGTCGGGTGATGCGGTGGAGGATGCGGCGTCTGTCAGTTTCGAGTTTCGTCTCGCCGGGTCCGCGTGTCCCGATGCCGCCGCCGAGGCGGGAAAGCTGCGTTCCTTTGCCACGAAGGCGTGGCAGAAGATATTCCAATTGCGCCAGTTCCACCTGAAGTTTGCCCTCGCTGGAGCGTGCGTGCAGGGCAAAGATATCGAGGATGAGCATAGTGCGGTCGAGGACTTTCAGTTCAAAGATGTCTTCGAGGTTGCGCGTCTGGGCTGGGGAGAGGTCTTCGTCAACGATGACGCCATCGGCTTCGAGTTCCTGCGCGAGACCGGCAATGCGTTCAGCGTTACCGTGCCCCATGAATGTTCCGGCATGGATTTCGCGCAGACGCAGATGTTCATGACCGATGACCTTGCCGCCTGCTGTGTCAGTCAACTGCGCCAGTTCATTCAGCGTCTGTTCCCCGAAGGCAAACGAATGATTTGGGAGCGTCATTCCTACGAGGAAAAAACGTTCCGCCTCTTTTGTCGCAATTTCAATATAATCGTTACGCACGGTGGAGACAATAGGCAGTCGCTACAGGCACTGCAAGGATAATTCATATCTATGGCAGTATAGCTAGCTGAATATTAACATTTATTTATTGATGATTTTGCTGAATAATATGGGATGTTTTTCTACAATTTCTTTATTAAGTGGATTTATAAAAAGTGAACCTTCTATGTCATGATCAGGCAAATCAATACCACTTTTTAATATAATAACACCACTAAGCCATGGAAATTGATTTGTTTGAAAAAGACCATCAACGCCACGAAATACGTTATATTCTATATTTTCGGTCGTCGTATAATAACTATCTATTTGGAGTAGTAGAATGTTGGATTGTAACGGTCCAATATTATTTATCATTTTCTTTTTTGTTTCTGAAATTTTATCTTCAATTCTTTTTCTCAATTCAATTGTTCGTTGCTCTGGTCCCCATAGCGAACCAACAATGCATCCCAATGATATAGGAGGTCCGCCTGACGCCTTTTCATCAAACCAAAAATGAACTATATAATCATTGTCTGATGGTCAATAATATTGAATATTTGTTTGAAAATTATTAATATGGGCCTTTAGGTAAGATATAAACTCAGATATGTGATATTTTTGAAAATTATGTCGTAATTGATAACTGAAAAACCACGGTTTTTGAACATTTGATAAACAATTTTCGCATTCCGCTATAAATGACTTTTCTTTCTCATAGACATGAGGACGGATATATTTAACTTCCAAATCATAACAAATTGTATCAATATTGAATCTAAAATCAGGTTTGTTTCCCTTTTTCTTTGATTCATATGACAGATTGCTTATTCTCTTGTCATTCATTAATTTCCACATTATGAATATTTCAAGCCAATAATCATGGCTGGATTGTTCATTGGAAGATAAAAAGTTTTTAACCAATTGTTTTGCCCCGGGTATTGATGATGATTCTATTTTCCTTAAAACTTCAGGAACTTGAGGATCATTAGCTATTCCTGAATAAGAACCCATTTTTTGTTGTATGATATTGATATAATCCTTCATTTCTTGTTCCCCAATATATCAATAAAATTCAGCTTATGAGATGCAGTCAGGATTTTAACTCCCATCAGTTTCAATCTGTTATCAGTTCAGTGAGAAGAATTTATGGATGAATTTTCGCGCTGTCGCAATTTTTTAGATGTGAGCGTAGAGTCTTCCAGTCTTTTTCGGATGGCAGAACGTAAATCTAAATGCTCAACTTCTTTCGCAGCTCGCTCCTTCGCTCGCCATACTTCCACCAACATCTTGGATTCTTTAATCGCTTTCATAAAGCACCTCCAGAGGCGTTATCATACGAAGAGGTTTTATGTATCCCATACGGAGATTTATAGATTGTACCAGAGTCTCTCTATTAACATTAGCCAGATGTTTATAATTCCAGCTTAAAAGCACATCCATCTGTTTGACTGTGGCGATTGCGATATGAAGTGCATCATCTAACTTTTTGCGGGGTATTACGTTATTTTTAATATAAATTTCGGCTAAGGCTTGTATATTCTCCATGTCTTCAGAAATATCTAACTCGGGTAATTCATATTTTTCAACGGCATCCAATAATTTGGTTCTCAATTTTGAGTTTTGCGTTTTGCGAATCTCATCAAAAACTATGGATGAAATAAATACATTATAAACCCCATATTTTACAAATTTATCGAAAAACTCTTTAGTTGCATCTCTTTTTTCAGGTGTATCATCCGCATACAAAAAGCTGATGATGGAAGTATCGAGATAAATGTGAAGTTTTTTCATCAAATTCTCATTTTTTAAGATATATGTTCACTCTCAAATAATTACTTAAACTTAACTCATGACATTATTATAAGTCAATCTCCAATGTCGTAACAGTTGTTACTTGAAAAATGTGTGCGTCATGAGTTGCGATATGTTATACATTTAAAACTTTGCAAAAAGGATTGATAAGCATGATGACCTTGGTATAGAAAAAAGGAATTTTATAAATTTATTCAGAAAAATTTTTTGGAGACTTTTGTAAAATGCAACCCAAGATGTCCGCACATTTTCAATCTCGAATGCCCAGCGCTATCCGCTTGGCGCAAATCCGCTTCATGGAGCGTAGTGAAAGGGTCGCTGTTATCGGCGTTGCCATCGGCAATGTTACGCTACCCATGCACCCCGCCATGCAGAAGCGGATGCTCAACCTCGGCGCGCCAGAAAGCCCCTTCAAGGATGGCGTTGTGAAGTATTCCGCCACGGTCGGTCTGGATGAGACCAATGCCGCTTTCCTGAACATCATCGCCTCCAGTGGCTTCAGGACAGACGGACTTTATTCCCAGATCACGGATGGCGGCAGTCAGGCGATGGAACTCGTCATCGTAGGAACATGCGGACCTGCCGGCTCCAAGGAAAAGCCGCTTTTCCTTATTGATGCCGCTTACACTAATTACAAAGCAATGGCTGAGCGTACCGGACGCGCCACTGTCTCCGTCCAGCGAATACTTCAGGATAACGGCAAATTCACACTGCCCGACCTGTCAAGAATCGAGGAAGTGATTGAAAAACATAAGCCGGGCGCGATGGTCGTCATTCCGTATGATAATCCCACGGGCCATTTCTACGATTGTAAAACGATGGTGGCACTGGGACGTCTCTGCGTAAAATACAATCTCTGGATGATCAGCGACGAGGCATATCGCGAACTCTTTTACGTGCCGGAAAAGACCTCGAGCGTCTGGGGTTTGTCCGAAGATGAAGTTCCCGGCATTACAGGACGCCGTATCAGCATCGAGACATCATCAAAGGTCTGGAATGCCTGCGGACTTCGTATCGGGGCAATTGTTACGGACAACAAGGAATACAACAAACGTTCCATAGCCGAAAACACAGCCAACCTCTGCCCCAATGTCATCGGGCAATATATTTTCGGTTCTCTGGCGCATGAGAAACATGGCGCTTTGCAGAAGTGGTATGCCAAGCTCCGGGGGTATTACCAGAAAATGATGACGGAATTAACGAATGAGTTGCGCCATCGTCTGCCGGGTGTCATCGTCTCCAGTCCGGACGCCTCGATTTACTCTGTCATTGATGTGAAGAAAATAGCTCCAGCCGATTTCGACGCCCAGGATTTCGTCATCTGGTGCGCCAGCGAAGGCGAGACGAGTCTGGACGGTGTTCCAACCACGCTCTTGGTTTCACCGATGGCGGAATTTTACTCTGTCCCCAAAGGCGAGCACAACCCCGGCAAGACTCAGATGCGTGTCGCCTACGTGGAAACGCCTGAAAACATGAAAAAGGTTCCGAAACTATTCGAGGAACTTTTCAGGAAGTACTGCGCCTGACCGATGAAATATGCAAAGGATGATTGATTTTGGAACTCTCGCGCGGACATGCGCTCAGGAATTATGTTGTGCGGCGGCTCCTGCTGATGATGCCGACGTTTGTGGGGATTACGCTGGTGACGTTCCTGATATGTCAGTTTGTGCCGGGGGGACCGATTGACCAGTTGAGACTCCAGCTTGCGGGCGGGCACGCGGGAGAAACCGGCGTCTCCACAAGAAGTGGACGGCTCCAGCTCTCTATCCCTGACGACCAGCTCAAAATCCTCAAAGAATACTACGGATTTGACCGCCCCGTCCCTGTCCGCTATTGGCGGTGGGTTGTGCATCTTCTGAAACTGAGGCTCGGGGATTCCTTCCGATACACGATTCCTGTCACGACTATCATCGCCCAGCGCCTCCCCATCTCCATATTTTATGGAGTCGTGACAACGCTTCTCACGTATATCGTCTGCATACCGCTCGGGATTGTAAAGGCACTGCGACACAGAACCGCCGTTGACAACGTCACCTCCTTTTTCATTTTCATCGGATATGCCATCCCCGGTTACGCCCTCGGTGCGCTCCTGCTTGTTCTGTTTGCGGTCAAGCAGGACTGGTTTCCCCTCGGGGGATTTCATAGCGAAAACTTCAGCGCTTTATCCTTCTGGGGCAAGGCGGTGGACATTGTTCATCATGCCATTCTCCCGCTCATCTGCTATATGGTCGGCTCTTTTGCCATCATGACCATGCTCATGAAGAACAGTCTGATAGAGAACATGAGCGCGGATTATGTAAAGACGGCGCTGGCGAAGGGGCTGACCTGGCGGCGCGCCGTTTTTGTTCATGCCCTGCGCAACTCGCTCATCCCCATTGCAACAAGCTTTGGTCACAACATCTCACTCATCCTGACCGGCTCCGTACTTATCGAGCGTGTGTTCAACATCAAGGGCGTCGGGCTTCTGGTATATGAGTCCATTGTCTCTCGTGATTACCCGGTTGTCATGGGGATGATTGTCATCGGGAGCGTTCTGATGCTTCTGGGGAATTTACTATCTGATTTGTGCGTGGCGTTCGTCGACCCGCGCGTGAGGTTTGAGTAATGAGGGGGAGAGTGGGGGAAACGGGGAAGCGGAGAATTAAGAGTTGTTCAAGTTGAATCCAATTACTGTTAAAAGAATCAGGCGATTTCGCCGCATCAAGCGCGGGTATTATTCCCTTGTGATTCTCATTGTGCTAACTGTCATATCACTATTCTCCAACTTTATCGCCAACAGCCGCGCAATCATTGTCCTTTACAAAGGACGCTTCTATTTCCCCACTTACAAATTTTGCAGTAAGGCGACCTTCGGGCAAAAGGACGAATTCGGTTTTGACGACTCTGAGGCGGATTATCGTGCACTGAAGACGCTATTCAAAGGTACAAAAAACTGGATGCTCATGCCGCTCATACCTTTCAATCCCTATGAGAACGATTTTGAGTATTATAAAGAGCCACCGCCGAATCCGCCGGACAGGCGTCACCTGCTGGGGACGGATTCGCAGGGACGCGACGTCCTTGCCCGACTCCTTTACGGCTTTCGCGTCTCAATTCTCTTTGCATTTGCCCTTGTCTTTATTTCCCAGTTGGTTGGCACCATTGTCGGGTCGCTTCAAGGTTATCTCGCAGGAAGGTTTGACATTTTCACACAGCGATTCATTGAAATCTGGGACACGCTCCCGTTTCTTTACATCGTCATCATCATGGCAACATTCTTCACGCCGAGTTTTTCACTCCTGCTTTTTCTCATGTCGCTCTTCTGGTGGATGGGCATCACGTATTACATGCGGACGGAGATGTATCGCGAGAAGACGCGGCAGTATTGTCTTGCGGCGCGTTCTTACGGCGCCTCGCACTGGCGCGTAATATTCCGGCATCTTTTACCGAACTGTCTGACGCCGCTCATCACATTCACGCCATTTGCGATTGTGGGTGCGATTGGCGCACTGACTGGTTTGGATTATCTTGGATATGGAGTCCCGCCGCCGACGGCGAGCTGGGGCGAGATGATAGACCAGGCATTACAGGTGCAGAACCGTGGTAAAATCTGGCTCACGATAGCACCCTTTTCTGCGCTTTCCATCACGCTTGTCCTTGTCACACTCGTCGGCGAATCCATCCGTGAAGCCTTTGACCCCAGGCAATATGCAAAATACAAGTGAATATGAATTTCAAGATATGGGAATTTATTTCTTACGGTTAGCTGTCGGATTGTCCCGTTTAAATTTCAAATGTGGGATAATGATTTTGCCGAACTCTTTTGCAAGTTGAACCGTTCGCTTTATTTCTGGTGTTTTGATTACCCGCCAATCATCCGGATATCGTGATTGCACTCCATATTGCGTGAGAATGTCTGCATCATCTTTCAGAGACGAAATCTGCGGTGCATATGGTTCGGCGAGTTCAATAAGGCGACGAAGGTCATGAGTTCGTGGCGCTTCAATATTGTGAAGGGTTAAAAATCCCTTCAACAACTTTTCAACATATTGCCGGCAATGGAAACAAACGGTATTCTTCGGGCACCGAGCGCTTTTCATGAGGATTTCCACAGTTGTCCAATCGCTTTCAGCCTTGGCTTGCCATTAACGAATTGCCTCTTTTGTTTCTTTTTTCATATACTACTTTTCCGTATTTGTCTGCGAAATAGACGATATGATTTATAACATTACGCCATCGGGCATATTCCTGTGGTGTTTTTACGATAATGTCAAATGAGGCAGGGAAATCAGCCAGCAATCGACGAATACTGGCATATCGTTCTGCTTGTGGGAGCGGCGTTTTTGCTACTACCAATAAATCTATATCACTGTCTTTGTCCGCTTTCCCCATGGCATAAGAACCGAATAGAATAATATGCTCAGGTTGAATTGCATTAGCAATCTTGTGTATTAACTCTCGTATCTGTTTTGGTTGAAGCATATTTTGTGAACTCATTAATTTATTACTAAAAAGTTTTCGCAATCAGAGCGTAAAGTCAATACAAATAGAGATTATATTCATATTGACAGATGAGTTGATGTTTAATGATGTAAATTTGATTACGAAATATAACCCTTAATTGCCCCGAACTTATGGTGAAACGAATAAGAGACAAGATGAAAACAAACCGTTCCATTCCTGACGTGCGTTCAGGATCTGCAGGTGGCGCCGCGCGTCCGAGGGATGACGGAAGCCGTGTGAAAGCAAGATTACGCATTAAGGGAGCCGACCTTCTCAGGGCATTGATTCTGGCGTTGGCGGTTTTGGTGGCTTATTTGCCTGCGCGCAAGGCAACCTACCTCTGGGATGATACTCAGTCAATTATCGATAATCCTTTAGTCCAGAAGTCAGATGGATTGTGGCGAATCTGGACAAAACCACTCACCCAGCCCAACGAAGAGCATTACTGGCCTCTTGCCTACACATCATTCTGGCTCGAATGCAGTCTGTGGGGAGAATCGCTGATGGTCTCTCATGCCATCAACTTCCTGCTTCATCTCTGCAATGCCTTGCTCGTTTGGGGAATTTTGCGTCGGCTGGGCATCAAGGGTGCAATGTTCGGTGCCGCTCTTTTTGCGTTGCACCCGACACGAGTGGAAACCGTTGCCTGGCTGATTGAAAGGAAAGACCTGCTCGCGGCTTTTTTCTATCTTGTGGCATTTTGGTTATACTGGGAAGGGTTAAGCAGGGGCGGGAGGAAATGGTTTGTAGCGGGTTTGTTCGCCTTTACGCTGGCGATGCTGAGTAAATCCATCGCCGTCACCCTGCCATTTGCTCTGCTCATTTGCATGTGGTGGAAGCGTGGAAGTGTCACGGTGCGCGAATCCCTGTGGCTCTTTCCCCTTGTGGCGGTGGGAGTTGCGTTGACGGTGGCAGACCTGCTGTTGCTGTGGCATCACCCCGTGATTACGTTCAGTTTAACGCCTGTGTGGCGCATCGTTAACGCCGGGCGCGCCCTATGGTTTTATCTTGGAAAATGGTTCTTGCCTGTATCGCTTAGCGCGGTTTATCCGCAATGGCAGTTAAACGGCTCGCTGATGGCAGGAATGGCATATCCGGTTGCTTTCGTGGCATTGGTTGTGGTTTTATGGGTTTTGCAAAAACGTCTTGGACGAGGCGCCTCGACCGCACTCGCCCTCTTCACGCTCACCCTTCTGCCGGTTCTCGGCTTTGTTGATTTCAGCTACATGGTTCACTCTTACGTTGCTGACCGATTCGCATATCTTGCCTGTATTCCCTTAGCCACTTTGGTCTGTGGAGCATCAACGGAGGGAATGCGCCGCATGAACGCTCCGGCAGTTGTCCGGGTGGGCGCGGCGACACTGGTCTGCATCGCTCTTGGGGCATTGACTTTTCAGCGTGTTAAGGTCTTTGAGTCATTGCATACGCTCAGCCTTGATATTATTGCCAAGAACCCCCGTGCCTGGAGCGCGCTGACCAATGAAGGATACTATCAAAAGGAGCAGGGGCGCTTGGATGCGGCTTTGGCGCTTTATGAACAAGCCCTTGCGATACGTCAAGACATGTCCATTATCCACATCAACGTGGGTTCTATTTATGATGAGAGGGGAGAACACGAGAAGGCACGAGCGGCGTTTCAGAAGGCAGTGGAGGTCGAACCGACCTCCGCGTTGGCGCACTTTAATCTGGGGCTGGAATTGATGATACTGCAACGCTTCCCGGAAGCCGAGAAGGAGCTCGGGATAGCAAGTCGCATGGAGCCGCGCGACGCCAAGATTCAGATGAATTACGGCGTCACACTCATGAAACTCAGAAGAAGTGAAGAAGCCATCAAACAATTTCGAACAGTTCTCTCGCTTGACCCGTCCAATGTCTATGCATACAGGAATTTGGGGGACCTCCTGTTGAAAAAGGGGGCAATTGAGGAGGGACTCGGGTTCATGCGAAAAGCGGTGGAGATGAAGCCCGATGAGGCGGCGTGGGCTAATGAGACAGCATGGGTTCTCGCCACTGCGGAAGATGTTCGGCTTCGTGACTTCAAGGAAGCGATACGTCTGGCAGAACAAGCCTGCTGGATAAGTCATCGCAAAGTCCCCGCCTACCTCAACACACTGTCGGTGGCTTATGCAGGAGCGGGACGTTATAAAGAGGCGCTTGCAGTCACCGAAGAAGCGCTTACCCTGCTTGGACCTTCCGATGTTTCCGAGCTTGCGGTTCAGCTACGAAAGCGGAGAGACGAATACAAGTCCCACCAGTCCGACTGAGTCTGACAAGTCTGACTTGTCCGACAGCATATTTTTATTGCGAAATTCTTGCGCCAGGGATAAGAAATTCACTTGCGCCTTATATGCCCCTTTTGCTTCCATCATGAGCAATATTTGAGATTTTTAAGATGGAGGCGGAATATGAAAAAGCGATTTTTTGCCATCGGTTGCGTTATTTTATTTCCCCTCATTTTTACAACAGGAGCGTTTGCCATGAAGGAGTTGAAACTTATCCCGAAACCCAAAGAGTACAAATTTTCTGGCGGTGAGGTGCGTCTTTCGGGCAACTGGAAAATCTACCTCCCTTCGGACACGAACGATGACACCTATGCCGCGAGATGCCTTTCTGATGAGGCAAAGAAATGCTTTGGCTGGGAGTTGAAGATTGTCACAAGTGAGCCCGAAAAAAATCTCATTGTGATTGAGACATGCCCTCCACAGGAGAATGAACCTGAATTATTCCTTGAGCAGGGATACCTCCTTACCATTGAGCCGGGGAAAATAACCATTTCGGCGCCTTCCGCAGTGGGTAAATTTTATGGCGTCCAGACGCTCCGGCAAGTCTTCCGCAACGCCAGCGATTCCGCCATTCCCTGTCTCGCAATCAAAGACTGGCCTTCCCTTAAGTGGCGAGGCATATCGGATGACATAAGCCGAGGTCAGGTCTCACTATCAAGCGATTTTAAAACCATCATCCGCGAACTTGCATTCTTTAAGAAGAATCTATATCAGCCCTACATTGAAGACATGTTTGCCTTTGAGGCGGACCCGAATATCGGGAGGACGCGCGGCGCCATCACTAAAAACGAAATGGCGGAGATTGTCGCCGAGGCAGAAAAAAACCACGTTACCCTCGCGCCTGTCTTTGAATGTCTTGGGCATCAGGACAGACTTCTCTCCCTCCCCGAAAACCGCAAGTATGCCGAAATCCAGGAACCGGACAGTCAAGCATGGTCTTTCTCACCGGTCAGTGATGATGCCTTTAAATTTGTGACAACACTTATTGATGAGATTGTGGAATCCGTGCCATCTCCGTTCTTTCATATAGGAGGGGATGAATCATTTGACGTGGGAAAGGGAACGAGCAAAAGGCTTGCAAAAAAGATTGGCGTGGGAAGGGTTCATGCAGAATATTTCTCCCGACTCAATACGTATCTTAAGGAGAGGCATGACCGCCAGATGATGGTCTATGCGGACATGATTGAACACCATCCTGAGGCGATGGCATACATGCCCAAGAACTGCATCGTGGTGGACTGGCATTACGGGATAGACAAACCGGACTATCCCACAATTGCCCAGCTGAAAGGGGCAGGTTTTAAGAACATTATTGCAAGCCCCGGCATCTGGGGCTGGGCAAACTATTTCCCCAATTATTCCCTTGGCTTTGCCAGCATCGCCGACTTCACAGCGGTTGCTAAAAAGGAAAATCTCATGGGTTGCGTCACATCCTCCTGGGGTGATGACAGCTCGGAAAATCTACGTGAGAATAACATGCTGGGTTATGCCTATTCTGCCGCCGCCGAATGGGAGCCCGCCACGCCTGACCCCATGCGCTTTCTCCGACGCTTTGTGGCGCTTTATATGGGATGCGACTCTGAGATATTATCCGGCGTGCTTAAAAACCTTGGATGGCTGGATTATACTAAGGAGACTTACATCGCCCGAACATTCCACCGCACCCCACGGATAAAACCTTATTATGAGGACTGGCTTGACCGTATGCGAAAGCTTCGGGAAAAAATGCAGGAGGCACGCGACGCCATCAGCACCCAGCGCTCGTGTGTCCGGTTCAATAATGACTGGCTGGACACGCTTGACCACGTGGCGAAAAGGAATATTTATCTCGCCGAGCGGGAGCTCACCATGAATGATATTGCGAAACTCCTCAAGGATGGCAAATCGGGCGACCTTTCTCTTAAGGAGCAGGACGAGATTCTCACGAGCTTGGAGAAGAGGCGAGATGAACTGGCTAAGCTCGCAGGCGAGTTCCAGATGCTCTGGCTGAAACGGAATAAGTATCCCATGCTGGACAACAACATGCAGAGACTGGGGAAACAGATTGCCGTTCTTCAGAATTACATTGCCTTAGCAAAGGATGGTGAGCTTGTTGCCCAGAAGCCGCCCGAGGCGGTCTGGTTCTGGTATCCCGACCCCAAGCCGGAGGAGGCGGCAACAAGCGGCACGCGCTATTTCATGAGGGTGGTGGACCTGAAAGAAGAACCGGAGGAGGTCACCTTGAAATGCTGGGCGGATGACAGAGCCGTGATTTATATCAATGGCGAAAGGGTCTTTGAGGTAACATATTACGACAACGTGCGCATGACTCACAATCGTCCGAAGTCGCACAGGAGGAGGGAACTCTTCAGGAAGGGGAAAAATTATATCGCCATTGAGGGAGAGAATGAGATTGGCGCCGCAGGCATCCTGTTTGAGTTGAACATCACCTTCAGGGATAAGTCCACCATGACCATCACCGGTGATGATATGTGGCGTGTGTCTAAGAAAGCCGCTCCCGGATGGAAAACCCGCGAGATGGAGGGACCCGATGTCCAAAGGGTAAAACTCATCGGCAAGGGGCTTATCAAGCCATGGGATTTTATTGACTGGTAACTGCGCCGACGAGCCATGTGGGGTGTGGCGGCGGTGTGAGATAAAATATGAGTTTATCTCTCTATCTCGGTGCACACATGTCCATTGCCGGGGGTGTGGACAGGGCAGTCCTGCGCGGGAGCGAGCTCGGCTGTACCGCCATCCAGATGTTTCTCAAATATAATACGCGGTGGGAGGGCAGACCACTTATGCCTGAGGAAAGGCGAGCATTTTTCGCAAATCAGAAAAAGACCGGCATTAAAAAGATTGTGGCGCACAACTGTTATCTCGTGAACCTTGCATCGCCGGATGATTCCGTTTATTCAAAATCCATGCGTGCCATGCAGGATGAGATTGAGCGTGCCGCCCTCCTTCGCATTCCATGTCTCGTGATTCATCCCGGCTCTCACAAGGGGAGCGGCGAGTCGGAGGGCATTGCCCGCATCGCCTCAGCCCTGAACAATCTTTTCAGTAAGACAAAGGGCTCACGCGTGAAGGTTCTACTTGAAACTACGTCCGGTCAGGGGACAGGAATCGGGCATCGCTTTGAGCAAATTGCGGAAATCATCTCGCAGGTCAAGAACCGACACCGGCTTGGCATTTGCTTGGACACGGCACATGTCTTTGCCGCAGGTTATGATATTCGCACACGAAAGGCATACAGGGAGACGATGCGGGAATTTGACAGCGTACTCGGTTTGAATAGCATTGGTGTGCTCCACATGAATGACTCAAAGAAACCACTCGGTTCGCGGATTGACCGTCATGAACATATCGGGAAAGGACACATCGGTATTGATGCCTTCCGGTTTATAATGAATGATGAACGCCTTGCCGCCGTGCCCAAAATCCTTGAAACGCCCAAAGGACCGGAGCCGGATGCCGATGTCAGGAATCTGAATATACTCAGAAGTTTGTGCGATGCGCATTCTCCGAAGATGGAGTAGTGACATGAAAGAAGCCATGCTTTACGAAAAGTTGGACGGCGATAATGTGAGATGCGGTCTGTGCCAGCATCGGTGCCGCATCAGCAAGGGACACGTTGGCATCTGCGGAGTGCGGCGCAATGTTGGCGGAACGCTCATGAGTCTTGTTTATGCAAAGGTGATTGCCTCTCACATTGACCCGATTGAAAAAAAACCACTCTTTCACTTCCAGCCCGGTTCGGTGAGCTTTTCCATCGCTACTGTGGGATGCAATTTCCGATGCGTCTTCTGCCAGAACTCGGACATCTCCCAGATGCCGCATGATGAGGACAGGATTGTCGGGCGGGATTTCCCTCCAGAGGCGGTTGTCCGCGCGGCGGTGGAAAATGAGTGCCAGAATATTTCATATACCTACACCGAGCCGACGGTCTTTTTTGAATATGCCTATGACACATCCATCCTCGCGCATAAGGAGAATCTGAAAAATGTCTTCGTCTCCAACGGCTATATGACGCCGGAGGCGGTGAAGACTATTGCTCCATATCTTGACGCCATCAATGTTGACCTGAAGGCGTTTGATGACGCCGTTTACAGGAAATATATGGGTGCGGAGCTGGCGAAGGTTCTGGAATCCATCAGGGCAATCTTTGAGGCGGGCATCTGGATTGAAATAACCACGCTTGTCGTTCCTACCGTGAATGACACTGATGCGCAGATGGAGGGCATTGCGGATTTTATTGCCGGCATCAGCGTGGACATCCCGTGGCATCTGAGCCGTTTTCATCCCGATTACAGATTCACGCACGTCCCGCCCACGCCGATAGAGAGTCTTCGCAGGGCGGCTTCATTCGGCGAGAAAAAGGGATTGCATCACATTTACGTTGGCAATGTCTGGGGCGATGAGGGCGAGAACACAAAGTGCTGGAAATGCGGTGCGATGCTCATTTCGCGTTATGGTTTCAGCGTGACGGCAAACCGCATAAAGGATGGCAAATGCCCCGACTGCGGCGCACTGATAGCCGGTGTGGATTTGAATAAGAATCTCTAAAATATGGGATTCACCACGGAGACACAGAGAACACAGAGGATAATGAAACAAGTAAAAACATTAGAAACTCTCTGTGTCCTCCGTGACTCTGTGGTGAAAATATTCATTTTTTAGTGTATCTAAGTAAGGAGGCTGATTATGAAATTTGAAAATTTGAAATCTGATACGCAGTTTTTGGAAGTCGTGCTCGACAACTTGGAAAAAGTTGAACGCGAGCAAATTGGCAACATCCAGAAGGCGGCGGAGATGATGGCGGATGCCATTGCGCAGGATAAATTGATTCACGTCTATGGCGGAGGCGGTCATACCTGCCTCTGCGTTTGCGAGATGTTCTTCCGCGCTGGAGGGCTGGCGTGCATCAATCCCATCATGGACATTGCAATTTCGCCCTTCAATCAGTCGCTTAAATACTTAGAGATTGAGCGAACGGTTAATTACGCTCGTGGGATTATTCGCTACTATGATTTGAAAAGGGACGATGTGCTTATAATCTTTCACAACATCGGTGTGAATCCCGCAACAATTGATGCCGCGCTGGAGAGCAAAGAACGGGGAGTTAAAATTATCGCCATCTCTTCCAGCTACTGGCAGAATGAACTCCCGCCAGACCATTTTATCCGTCATCCGGGTGGGCAGAACCTGTTTGACCTTGCAGACATCTGCATAGATGATTACAACCCGGTGGGAGATGCGGTGATAAATATGGAGGGTCTTGGGACGCCGCTTGCGCCCATTTCTGGTATCGTGGATTTTTATATCATTCATCGCTTAGAGATAGAGACCGTGAAGAAGCTTCTTGCGCGTGGCATTGACCCGCCTGTCTGGCGCAGTGCAAACGTCCCCGGCGGCGACGCCTTCAACGCCAAATACGTCGCCAAATACTCTCCCCGCATAAAAAACCTATAATAAATTGATTCATTGACTCAATCCGCCGCAGGCGGACTCAATGAATCAATCATTCAATCGCTCAATCATTCAATTCTATGGCTTGCCCATCGTATGCGAGACGGGCGTTAGGGGGCAAGGTGCGATTGGCTAGCTCATGCTCCATCTGATGGGCAATGTGAGTAAAAAAGGTGCGCTCTGCACTGACCTCCTGCGAGATCTTCAACGCCTCGGAGAGGGAATAATGCGTGGAATGGGGCATATAACGAAGTGCGTTCAAAATCAAGACTCGCGTCCCCTTCATTTTCTCAATTGTTTCCGGCGGGATGAAACTTGCATCCGTCACGTAGGTAAAATTGTT
>Ga0172363_10001180_pt1 | contig 20913 bp, 27 predicted proteins | sample LakKivs2_kivu2a2_FD_114541 | JGI IMG/M metagenome (GOLD analysis project Ga0172363, IMG submission 114541) | Sediment microbial communities from Lake Kivu, Rwanda - Sediment s2_kivu2a2 | ecosystem: Environmental > Aquatic > Freshwater > Lake > Sediment | place: Rwanda: Western Province, Lake... | reverse complement strand
TTTTGTTAAAGATAATGGAGAGGCAAAGCTTGTGGACATGTACGAAAAGATACTGAAAAAGATGATCGCCGATTAAATCTGACAAAAAAATACCCCAGTCTTTTGACTGGGGTATTTGCTGGCTAGTCAGATTCGGTACTAACCCGTCTAGGTCGGCTGTGTGATTGGGTTGAGTAATACCAGATTTGAATCAGTATGTGGGTTATTTAGGTCTTGAGATGGGGGATAAAGTAACCTATTCAGGTCGCTTAGATATGCGATTATTTGAAGAAGGGGCTAATAATTTCATATACAATTCTATCTCTTGTCAGCCTTCTTTGTTTATCGGTTGTAGATTTGATAACCGCATTAACATATTCCTTAGTCTTTCTATCATGCTTTTTACTAGAATCATCAATCAATGTATCTACTTTTTCAGCAAAAGAAGTTAAAGCTGATTTCATTTTACTTATTTCTCTTCCCGTAACTGTAAATGATTTATTTTTTCCAAGACATCGATTAAGAGCTAAAAAAAGAGTATATAAATCCGGTTTATTTCTCCAGCGAGTATCTCTAATATCAGGAAAGATTAGTGAGATGAATTGTTTTATTGTGTTAAATCTTTCTTTATATTCTAATTCAGGAGGTCTTTCCTCGTATAATATATAGTATTTTTCTAAATCCTTTGCTTTATCTTGTATGCCATTAATAATTGATATATAAATTTCACTTACAAATTGAACATCAGTCATTCGTCTGACCTCGTTAGGAGTGACTATTTTGTTTTCAGTCCAAAAAGGGTCATCAGCGATCTCTTCCATTAGCTTTATAAACTCTCCAGAAAAGGTGGCGTGGCGAAGTTCTTGCGGGTTAAGAGAAACAACGTTTTTATTCATTCTCTTAAACATCTCGCGTACATCATTTTCAGTCGCTTCCGATATCTCTCTAGCATAGATAGTATATCCCCATATACCTGCCTTAATATCTTCTGGTAAATCAGAAAAAGAACGGTCTATATATTCAGGAGAATATTTATCTGATAAGGCGAAGTCATCATTTATAAACTCAAGAATAGCCCGAATCCTTTGCTGACCGTCAATTATATTATAAGTATTTTCGCCTGACGCACTTGTTACCCTATGAATATATATCTCTGGAATGTGATATTTTTTAATAATACTATCAATAAGAAATGTTTTTTGATCCTTAGTCCAGACGGGTTTTCTTTGGTAGGGCGGTTGAATTACTAGGGATCCGTCTATATTGCGATCCCTAAGCCAAGAGATTGGATATGTTGTTGGATTAACTTTCATTTTTTATATTTCCCCAGAGCTTATTTTTGCTAGCATTATAGAATAATAATGTTCAGCGAACCACCAGTCTTTGAATAGCCTTCCTCTTATGTCCCTTGTTTCAAACTTGCCTTGTCCAGATAGTCTATTAAATACTTCCCACCATTTTTGAGAGAAGTCCATCCTTGTAGGCAATAAATCAGGGCTTATAATTCCGCTTTTAATGTTACTAAAGCTTCTCCTTATATGATCCCTATCTCCATATCTGAAGAGGTGGCTTTGTCTCGAAAAATTCATTAATTCATGCCAACCTCTATCAAATAACTCACTTGAGACTATTACAATATCTACATCTGATTCTTCGTCGAACTTTTTTCCTCGGCGAGCGGGATCACCACTTAATGAGATGCCTATTTTAGAGCTTCCAACTATTTCTATATCCTTTGTGTGGACATCAAAGTGATCAGATAATGATTTTTGTAATTCGTAAACCAGATCCTGGTCTCCTTGAAAACATATTGGCTCCTTCGTTAGGAAATATCTACGTACAACCTCTTTGATAGATTTTACTCCTAGTAACTCTCTTAGCTCGTTGAGGTCTTCCATCTATAATAGATTACTATTATTAGCGGAAAAAGAAACTGGGGTTTTCGCACCTTTCTCATACCTATCAAATGTCAAAACTTATAAAAAGCGCCCCATGCAGGGCGCTTTTTTCTAGTCATCTTCACATTCTTCTTCTATTATGCCTCCTCCTCTTGGGTGTCCGCTGTTCTTAATACTCCTAGTATCAATGATGACGGTTATTGTATCCGGTATCTCCTTTACGCTAGCCGCTTCTTGGGCTTCCATAAGCGCTTGTACGCCTATCATTTCCTCTTGGGTTGGCACCCTTTGTTTATTTAGCTTACTCCTCCTCATTTCTTCTAATACCTCATCCTTGATTATGGATGGAAGTATCTTGTATTCATTCCATCTTTTACCGCCTCGGCCGTTTAAGTAGAACTTAATTGCTCCCAAGTCTCCTTGAACGACTTTAGTAAAGAGTATGTCTTCCGCGAAGGGTCTGCGGATTGTATCCCGGATGATATCCAGCTGTTCGGCAAAACGAGGATCTCTCGCGCATTGGTTATAGACCGAATGAGGGGAGAGATCTAACATTTTACAGGCACCAGAAATGGAGGTTGCCTTTTCTCTAAATATCTCAAGAAAACGATCCCAGGTCCTTTTAGGGATCTTCCTTCCTTGGATTGCCATATTTATTTTTTCTTAGGTTAAGAGGTCAACTAATCCGCTTCGACTACGTGGTCTTAGTCAAACCTATAGGTTTCTCTTAACTCAATGAGTCAGGGGAGAGGCGCCTACAGTTTTCCTGTTTTAACCTTAGGAGTTCTCAGTCGCTCAATGACGAGGATTGTTGAGTCGCTCGCGGGCCCAGGATCGGGTTCTCCGCAGAAGAAGATTGGCCTCATAGGCGGACAGCTTTATTCCTCTATAGCTATCTCTTTACTAATCTGGAGCATGTGCGGTCTCTACGAGATTATCGCCTCATACCGGGGCCTCAGTAGTATTAGGTTCTCCCTTATATACTAATTATATAAAATTCGAAAAACCGTAGCCTGTGGACAACTTTTTATATTTGTGTCGTTGATGAATTTCGACAACGATTACCGGGAAGATTTAAATGTTTTATTTGATCGATACCACCCAACGAAAGCTGAGGCGGTCATTATAATAGAGAGGACAATTGCATATCTGAAATCGTACGGCATACCTCCGGCCCAAGGGATCATAATAGCCGGCAGAAAAAGCGCGCCCATAAAGATCGCGCCGAGCCAATAAATGATCTTGATTATCAATTTTCACCACCTCAGATCCTTGAGCTCATCGCGAGCTTCCTTTTTCGCGAGCGAATAAGTTGCATACGCTACCCCAGCTGTTATTAAGGCAGTGAGTACTATGCCAAATATAGAATCGATGATATCCATGTTATTTATTAGAATTATTTGTCTAATCTATTTTCTCTAAGGCACATAATATAGTGAGTGTTATAGCTTGTTTCATAAATATTTGGACTTTCCTCCCATTCTCTAGATTCCCATTTAGCTCTGTCGTTGCATATTTCTCTTGTCTCTCCTGGATAGATAAAATAGCGGTATATAAGAACCATGGTTATTAGCAGAATAATCAGTGAGGTGATAATTAAAACAAGATAGCTGAAGAATCTCTTAACTCTCGAGGGGTTGTTATGTATTTTTCTTATGATTGATTTCATAATGTTTTTTATTACGACTTCCGTGGCGCGACAAACAAAAAACCCACCACGGGTAGAGGCCGAAACCTCTCATACCTGTTTCCAGGCATGGCCAATTAAGCGACCCCGTAATGGGTTCTTTATGCTTAATTGGACTTTGGGCCATGCCACCCGGTTTCCCGAAGTTGGTTTAGGCCTGCCTTACGGCTATTAAGTTGTTAACCTATTTTACAGAATTTCGACCGCGAACGCTATATTAGTCGCTTACTATGGGGTTTAAGTAAAGTAGGGGGTTATCCACTGGGTTTTTTTATAAAGAAATAGAAGTTATTTGTAAGGTATTAGGTATACTATTGTAGTAATTAAGCGATGGGGAAAACCTGTAAAATTAAGAGTGTTTACGGCAGGTTGAGCGAGGCTCATAAGTTTTGGCACGATATGCTTAACTCGTATCAAGATCCAGAGGTATTTAGGATTAGTTTAAATGCTGCTATTCAAGCTTTGCGTAATGTTACATTCGTATTGCAATATCATAAGGATGTTATTTCTGATTTTGACACTTGGTATGCAAAGCAACAGGAGATCATGAAATGCGACCCTATATATTAGGATGGCTCTGTGATTCAAGGACTACTGTGGTACATAAAGAAGATCTTGAATTGTATAGCATGGCAACTGTTCAGGTATTAAATTGGAGAAGGATTTCTTTGCTTAAAATTGAGATATCTCCTTTTTTAAAGACAGATCAATTGGCTAAAGATTTAATTAAATTTCATGTAATTGAAATTCCTAAAATCATGCCAGAGAGGACAATTCTTAATGTCGAAAGAGAGTGGATAGTAAACGACTTACCAGATAAGGAGCTTCTTTCTGTTATAGGATATTCATATAATTTTCTATCAAACCTTGTTAATTCAGTTCATCATTTATCTGGGTGTGAGGCGGGATGTGAATGCGGGTTAAAGACTTGTGAGAGCCGCCCTTGTATGACTTCGGCTAAGGATGATAGAAGCGTGAACATAAACCTTGGAACAGGAGATATTCTTAAAAAAGTTGAAGTAGTTAATATTACTGGATTAAACGAAACTCCTGAGTTTAGACAGGAAGTTGAGAAGCGTAAAAACATTGGGCCAAACCTTGATGCCAGAGATTTCTTATCTCTTACGAGACAAATTAATGAGAAGGCTAAGCAACTTCTTGTTTATGATAAGGGGCATGCAATGATATTCATGCTTTATTTTGAGAGTGGTAATTGTGAGCCAATCTTAATGAAGGTGAATGATCAAGCGGAGAAGTTAGTAGCTGTTAGAAATATAGCTGAACAAGCTAAAGAGAGAAGAGCAGAGGGTGTAATTGCTATATCTGAATCATGGGTTATCGCAGAAGAAGACTTTCGTTTTATTGATCCGTCAATTCATCCTAACAAGAGGGAGGCTTTACAAGTTATAGCTGTTGGTAAGAAAGGTGTATTAAAGCTTATTACATTATTTTCTAGGGATAATGAAGGAAATATTCTTTTAGAAGAAACTCAAGAGATGGATAACTCGGAGTTAGAGGCTAGCATTATGGCTTCTATTATTGAGGCATTAGATATTAAGATTTAACTATATCTAGAGTTAGGTTATCCACTACTAGACTTATTCCTGTTATCCGGCATGTTTGTGTTGTATGGAAAATACAGAGGAATCAGTCAGATATTGCCTATATGCCCGAAAATCGAGCGAAGCGGAGGAAAAACAGGCACTTTCAATAGATTCCCAGGTAAAAGAAATGTTGCAGATTGCAGCCCGAGATAGCCTGCAGGTTGCTGATATCTATAAAGAATCCCATTCAGCCAAAGATTGCGGCCAGAGACCAGTTTTCAGCCAAAAGATAGAGGACATAAAGAGCGGGAAGTTCAGTGGAATCCTCGTGTGGCATCCAGATAGACTAAGTCGTAATGCTGGCGACCTCGGGTCGATAGTAGATCTACTAGATCAGAAAAGACTTATTGAAATAAGAACTTATAGTCAAAGATTCACTAATAATCCGAACGAGAAGTTTCTCCTTATGATTCTTGGGTCTCAGGCAAAACTTGAGAATGATAATAAGAGCATAAATGTTAAAAGAGGATTAAAAACGAGATGCGAAATGGGTCTATGGCCGTCTGTGGCGCCGACCGGGTATCTTAATTCAAAAAATGTGGACCAGAGGTGCCAGGTATTTCCTGATCCACAACGTGCGCCGATCATTAAAGAAATGTTTCTTAAGATTGGCAGGGATGGGTGGACCGGAAGAAAAGTATATCGCTGGCTAAAAGAGATAAAATTTACATCTAAAAACAATAAGCCAATTAGCTTAAGCAACATCTATACATTACTGGATACTACTTTCTACTATGGTATGTATGAATATCCAAGAGGAAGCGGTAATTGGTATCAAGGAAAGCATGAACCGATTATTACGAAAGAAATATTTGAACAAGCAAGAATAAAGTTGAAAGAAAATATCTCAACAGAAAGAAAGCCATATAATCCTGACTTTGCTTTTACTAAATTAATGCGATGTGGTGCATGTGGGTCCGGAATATCAGCTCAAAGAAAATACAAGAAATTAAGCAATGGATCAGTAGCTGAATATATTTATTATGGATGTACGCGGAATAAGGATATTGATTGTGGGGAGAGATATATCGAAGAAAAAGAGCTTGTATCACAATTGGCTGGAATCATCGACCAAATTGATTTAGATAATTCTGGTATTAAGAAGAAGTTAGAAGCCGAGATTGAGCGGCATAAGAAATTCCATTTTGGAATTATGGGGAAACCAGAAGTGGAGTATAAAGTAGAAGATGTTGATATTCGTAATTATGCTAAATATATTCTTACTAATGGATCAATATTTGAGAAAAGAGAATTAGTAATGTATTTAAAATCCAATATCTTATTAAAAAATAAGAGAATATATATAAAATAGACTTTTAATTCAAATAAGAAAGATTAGGAAGAAGTTATTATTTCTAAGTGAATACCAACCAGGTGTCCACTGGTTGCACCAAGACATTCTGCTATGGCGTTTGTAATTTTGGCCCTGCTTATGCCTGGCTGTACAATCTTTATTTCAAAATGAGATCGGCGGTCTTTTGCGCGCTCAAGGATTTGTTGTAATAATTCGTTGTTTCCACGGACGAAATGGATTGGGCGTTTTTTATAATGGACGCGTTTTTCAAACCGAGAGAGACCAGCCCAGGCAACTGATTTTTGTGCTTGTCCAGTAACTTCATATACGTCTTCAACTCGCGACCCAGCGGCTGAAGACGCTGACCCTTTGCAGTGATAAAAAGTGAATATAGTTTCATCACGATCTTCTGAAATGGTTACATAGTCTGCTATTTCTCCATTACCATGATCATAAAAAATAATACTAGCTTTTTCTCCTTCTAATACTTGCTGGACTTTATTATGCACAGATAAGCGTCCATCATCTGCAGTAACTTCTGATTGGATATCGACATTTGACCAGTCCCATGTTTTAACCTGTGATATGTCAATTGGGTGCGCGTCCTCTTTAGGCTCGAAGAGTTCATTACCACTAAAGAGAGCACCATCGGTGGTATAAAAATCGAGATAGGCCTGATTAAGATAGTCAATAAAATCATCAGAGGCGTTACCTCGTGTGACGATAATGCGATTTTCACTTACTCCGACTGGGGTGTAAAAATTTTCCAATGAAAAATCAACAGATAATTCTAGTCCTTCACCAGACACTATTACGCGAACTTGATTATCACTAGTATGTTCTCTGTCAATACTTAGGTCTAGATCAAGAATATGCCCGCGGAAAATTTCGCCATTATCCTTTTGATATTTTATATGAGTGGGATTTGTAAAATCGAATGCTTCTCGATTCCATTGGACGTAAATAATATGTTCAGGGATTGTGGTTGCAGCCTGACCTGCGTCTAAATAATCAAGACCACTGTGAGTAATAAGAGGGCTCGTACTCCTTATTTTTAATCCTAATTCTTTACACCAATCTAAAAGTTCTGGAATTTGATTGCTTAAGGTTGACCAAACTTTTGCGCCACTACTATAACCGATCGTTTTTCGTTCACCGCCTTCCTCTCCGGTTAAGAAGACATGTCCTTGGCGATATCGCCTAGCATCTGCCGGATCTATCTGAGCGTCAGATGCGGCAACGATTCGATAGGATTCTCGTGTATTGGCGGCTTGAATATTACGCATACCAATATTAAATATTCGTTTATTCACTATTTCCCGTACTACCTTTCTGACCTGGCCTGTTTGTAGTGCCTTAACGTTGGGGCTGATGGATTTTGCGAGAGTCTCATAAGTACCATCTACGCTGTGAGATGAATTTATAAATAATAGACGGGTTTCTTTATCATAGTAGAGAATAAATAATTCATATTCTGTGTTGATTATATTATCACCCGCAGACCACTTAGGACTGCTAATTTCTCGGGTAATTATGACAAGCGCATCTCCATTTTTAGTTGGGTTTAAATAGCATATTTCTTGGTTGCCTAGTGGCGGTATTTCTAAATGGCGTAAATCAATGTCCTCTTGTAGGTCGTATATTTTTACATGGCTACGTGGATATAAAGAATAAAGAGATAGATCAGTAAAGCGTTCGTCTGCTCCGAGTGGATTCTTAAACTCTTCAATGATTTCTCGGATATGTAGTTCGTTTTCTATTCTCCCGTAACTTAACTCAGGAATAATTTCTTGCCAGACAGCTCCTTCGTCAAAAATTTTCTTACGTTCTAATTCAATATCGTTAAGTATTGCAATAAATTTAGCTTCGCCAATATTCGAGGCGTTAGTTCGGGCGAATCGCCCAATGAATTGGAGGGTTACCTCTAATGATTTATGTGGACTATGTACTGCAGCAATTTTAAGGCGAGGGAAATTAAAGCCTTCTCCCATCATGTTTACGCAAATTATTCCATCGAGTTCTCCATTATCCATCTCGGTAATAATACTCTTAACAACGCGACTCGATAGACCGCTATGGATTACCTTTAATCGCAAATGAGTTTGATTTTTATAAATTGTTGCTAATTCTTCAGCTCTGGTTTTTCTATCTGTTCGCACCATAACGCAATGATTTAAACCAGCTGCTTGATCTTCTGCAAAAGTTTTGGCCGTTTGTAGTGCGATGGCGATATCACTATCTTGACTCTCTTCTGGGTTTACCTGGATATAAGATATTTTCCCAAAAATACGATCTTCGTACGCTCGCGATAGCGGATAGTTATAAATAAAACGTCCAGGAATTTCTGCTTTATCGCGTCGAAAGGGGGTAGCAGAGAATAGGGCTCGTTGGCAATGATCCATTGCTTCTAAAAGTGCTGCCCATGTTCGTGCTGGGCTGTGATGAGCCTCGTCAATGATAAGAAGATCAAAAAGATCTGGAGGAATATCAGGAATTCCCTCATATCCAGGGCTTGTGCAGTTTGGAGTACTGATTATGACATCATATTCTTGGAGTGCTTCCCAGTCCGCAGTGCTTTTTATACGTTTATCTAATTCGAGAACACGTGGTAATACAATATTGTCTGGTAATACGCTTATTTCTCGGAGTGTTTTTAGTGTTTCGAAGTCTTCTGTAATCTGTCCCCTGACAAGTTTGCTCGGCGTTATTATGAGAGTTCTAGCACTCTTTAGCACAAAAGGAAGCATCATCAGGACAGCTGTTTTACCAGATCCAGTCGGCATTGTTACGATGGCCGGGCGATCGTCAATCGTAAAATGCGCAGCTAGCGCATGGATTGCTCCAAATTGTGCATTATAAAGACCCGGGTTAGTATTTGTTACCTTAGGATAGGATAATCGAGAATATTGATCTGCGAAATAAGACATCAATTTTATTGTTTTTGCATTATCCCTGCGCTATTAGTAGTGCAATCTTAATGATGTTTTTCAAATATCTTATCCGACCATCTAGGTCGTCCGCTACTTTTCAATAACCGCTAATATTCTAAGATATTCACCATTCTCTGTCTAAGATAGGTAGTTTTTAGGATTAGAACTTTTCTGCTCAAAAAGTCCTCATTTTATCTCAACTAATCTGGTCTAAACTACCTTGTCCAAGATTGCTGCCGGACCTGGATTCGAACCAAGATACCATGCTCCAGAGGCATGTGTCCTACCATTAGACGATCCGGCAATTATTGCCATTAGACGATTCCGCCTTCGCTTTGCTCCGGCGAGACGGGCCGGCAATGTAAAAAAGTGTCCCGCCGTTCTATTCAGACATCTCCTAGGGAAACCGATAATGAGCGGCCGGGACACCGCTATAATATAATAAGAACCGGGGGATTTCAACCAAAAACTTCTCCTCTCTAAACAACAAAATGGCAAAAGAAATAACGGCTAAGCCGCTCGCGATAACCGCTGACTTGAATGGCATAACGCTTAAAGCGATAGCGGAGCACTTTAAGCTCTATGAGGGATACGTGAAAAAGACGAACGAGATAAGGACCAAAATGGAGTCTGCCGACAAATCGCTTGCGAACGCAACTTATAGCGAGATAGGGGAGTTAAAAAGGCAGGAATCGTTTGCCGTAAACGGCGTGAAGCTCCACGAGATATATTTTTGGAATTTTGGGTCCGTCTAACGCCGAGACAAGCGGTAAAGTGGCGGACCCGTCTAAAGCCGAGGTTCAAAACATGATTGTTCGGGATTTCGGGTCATTGGAAAATTGGATTGCCGATATGACCGCCGCCGGGATTTCAGCGAGGGGATGGGTGCTCACCGCCTACGACCCTACGGATGAGATGCTCCACAATTACAGCGCTGATGCCCATAATCTGGGTATAGTCGCCGGAGCGATTCCGCTTATAGCTTTAGACGTTTACGAGCACGCCTACTTTATGGATTACGGCACGAACCGCAAAGGATACATTGAGGCTTTTTTCAAAAACCTGAATTGGGAGGCGATAGATAAAATCGCGGAAGAGGCGGGGGTAAAATAAAACGCAGGCTAAGAACAAATCTGCCTAACTTCACCTGGTGTAAAGTTAGGCAGATTTTGAATTACGGGGAAAGTTTAAAAAATCAGATGGAGGAATAATTCGTCCAGAATTATGAATCCGCCAATCGCGAACGTGTAATAAGCGAAGACCTTGAGGCTCGCGCGGGAGAAAAAATCCAACATAAACTTAATGCCGAAATATCCGGCGACGGCGGCGGCGAGCATTCCCGTTATGAGCGGGAAGACGCCGACATCGCTGAACATCTGGGTAGTGACGTTCTTGGCGTCAAAGAGCGCTGGGCCGATAATGGCGGGAACGGACATTAAAAAAGAGAACTTGATGGCGAATTCTTTTTTAAGCCCGCGGAAGAGTCCGGCGGAGATGGTCGCGCCGGAACGGGAAATGGCGGGAATTATCGCCGCCGCCTGGGAGATACCTATTAAGACGGCATCCATATAAGAAACGCTTTCCAAATCCTTGCCGTAGTGGATTCTCTCGCGAGAACGGTCGGCAAACAAAAGGATGAGTCCCGTGAGGATAAAGCACGGTCCCAGAAAAGCGGCAGAAGAGAAGGTGTATTCAAAAAAGTCCTTAAAGGCGAAACCGATGATTGCCGTCGGCACAGTTGCTATAATTACAAGGACAGTAAGTTTACTAAAAGGATGGCGAATCATATGCCAAAGTTCCTTCCAGAATATGGCGACAACCGCCACGAGTGTCGCGACATGCATGACGATATCAAAGGCGAGAGCTTCTTCGCCGATGCCGAATATCTTCTGGAAGAAGACAAGATGGCCGGAGCTGGAAACCGGCAGGAACTCAGTGAGTCCCTGGACTAATCCCAGCACTATTGAGTGGAAAACGCTCATCGGAGAATTATGGGCTTTTTACCTTCCATTTGAACAGACTTTAATATCAGTTTTCCGTCCGAGATTTCGGAATCCAACAGCTTCATCCTTTTGCCGTCTTTAATCGTCCAGGCGCCCGGCTCGGGAGTGTAGGCCCTTATTCTTCGGCTTACCGCATCTGCTTTATCAGCCTCGCCTTTTTCTGCCTGCTCCAGCTCTTCGGGGCTGATGTAAGCATCGTCCGAGGTGAACTTTGTTACGTAGGTCGCTTCTTCCTCGTTTTGCGGAACGGGATTAGTTGATTCCATATTCGGAATCAATTTCATGACCATATCACTTCCCAAAACGGCAAGACGGTCCGAAAGCGATTCGGCATTGTCGTGAGCGTGGATTTCCAGGGACTCCGCTGAAATAACCGGACCATGGTCCATTTTTTCGTCAATCACAAAAAGCGAAACTCCGGTCTCGTTTAATCCGTTCAAGATTGCCGATTGGATGGGAGTCGCGCCGCGAAGTTTGGGGAGCAGGGAAGGGTGGACGCCGATAGTTCCCAAGGCGGGAATCTCCAAGAGGCTTTTTGGCAATATTTTGCCGTAGGCGGCGACAAGGAAAAAGTCGGCGCCGATTTTTTTAAGTTCAGCGAGGAATTCCTCGTTTATTTTTTCCGGCTGAAGAACCGGGATTTTCGGATTCAGCTTTAGGCAAATCACCTTTGCGGGCGGGGGAGTGATTTCTTTTTTTCGGCCCGCCGGACGGTCGGGGTTCGTAACTACGGCAACGGGCGGAAAGCCGTTTTGGATGAGCCTGCCGAGGACTATTGCCGCGAATCTTGGCGTGCCGAAGAACACGAATTTCATAACTCCATAAAGAATATCTTAAAAAAGCGAGGTTTTGAAAGGTTTTATTGACTTAGGTCCGGAAAGTGGCAAATATGGAGGCATCCCAACCATAAGGGAAGCTGTTTTAAAAATTCAAAAAGGAAGGTGATACCCGGATGAACGAGATAGCCATCGGAGCGGACTTTTCCGCCGTTAAAGGCAATATCTACGATCAGGCGCTCGTCAGGCTCCTGAAGGAAGGACGAAAAGCGCCAAGCCCCCAGGGAGAATCCACATGGCTTCTTCGGCCCATCATGTTGGAATACGACTTGAGAAGCCCGAGCGGAGACCCTAACAGGATTATCCTGCCGATACCGAAGCGAAGCGCGAAGACTCCGATTTTTTCCGCCATCGGCGAGATCACGGCGTTCATGAACGGCGTGACGACAAACGAGGGCCTTAAGGAATTCGGATGCAACTGGTGGGAGAGATGGACTTCGGAAGAATATCTCAAACACTGCGAGCTGGATTTAAAACCCGGCGAACTCGGGCCAGGCTCTTACGGAGCGGCTTTCCACGATTTTCCGACCGCGGAAGGAACGCCGTTCAACCAGGTGAAGCACGTGATGGAACAGATAGCGGAGCTTCCGTATCTTCGGACGCACATGATAACGAGCTGGATACCGCAATACGTCGGACGGGGAAAAGGGAAGAAGCGGCGAGTCGCCGTGGCTCCCTGCCATGGAACGATCGTTTACTTTGACGTGGACATTGAGGCGAGAGAAATTTCGCTTTATCACGTCCAGCGTTCCGGAGACCTGCCGGTGGGAGTCGCGTGGAACATCATCCAATACTCCTCGTGGCTATTGATGGTCGCGAGCGTCTTGGGATACAGGCCCGCGTTCTACTACCACATCATCATTAACCCGCATCTCTACGAACGGCAGATAGAACCCGTAAAGGAATACCTGACGTTTGAGGAGAAGCCTTTTCCGGAACTGCTCTTAAAGAGAGCTGGTGTAAAGGACATCTTTTCTTTCCGCCCGGCGGACTTTGAACTCCTGGGCTATGAGAAGAGGCCTTACATTGATATCCCAACCCCGACTTGATCGGAGAGAAAGGAGAAAAGAATGAAACATGACCTTACCGTTGCCATCATCGCGGCAGTCGCGAAAAACGGCGTCATCGGAAAAGACAACGCCATTCCATGGAGAATCGCGAGCGACCTCAAGAAGTTCATGGGAAACACCGTGGGGAACACTGTCTTAATGGGACGGAAAACACACGAGTCCATTGGGCGGCCGCTGCCGAACAGGGTGAATATGGTGCTGACCACAAAAGAGGATTATTTCCCCGAAGGATGCGTCATCGTCCATTCGTTCAAGGACGCTGTAATGGCGGCCGACCCGGACAAAAAACTTTTTGTCATCGGCGGAGCGGAAGTTTACAGAGAGGCGTTTCCATACGCCGCCGAACTTTATCTCACCGAGGTGAACGCGGAGCCCGAAGGCGACACCAAATTTCCGGAATGGGACAGAAGCCAATGGGAGGAACATTATACGGAACCTGAAGCGCAGGGACCGAAAGACGAATACCCGTTCATTTACCGGGAGTTTAGGAGAAAAAAATACTGCGTTTTGGACAACGCCAGAGAGGCCGGCCAGCGGGAAACAATGGAGAAGATCAATGCCGGAGGGTACTGCCCGTTCTGCATGGAAAATCTCCAAAAGAACCACGACAGGCCGATAATCTTTGACGGCGTTCATTGGATTGCCACGGAAAATCAGTGGCCATACCCGGCGGCGAAATTCCACTTTCTTGTCATATCAAAAGTTCACGCGACCAGACTCGCGGAACTGCCGAAAGGAGCGGGGGATGAACTCTTGTCCATCTCAAGTTTTCTTGAGGAAAAATACGGCATAGAGAGCGGAGCGCTCTGCATGCGGTTCGGAAAGCCGTACTTCAACGGCGGAACAGTGGATCACCTTCATGCGCAGCTTATCGCGCCCGACCCGGAGAACGAAAAACCTTTGTTCTTCTGGGTTGACACGAAAAAGCAAATGTAAAAAAAGAAGGCCCTCGTCCTAATCGGACGCGGGCCTTTTGATTTTGACCACTTCAATGCCTTTTTTCGCGAAGATTTCCTTCGCGTCCAGCCTTGAGTAGCCGCCAAGCACGTAGAGTGTTTTGATGTCCAACCGCGACAACAAGTTGGCGCAGGGAGGACAGGGATAGGCGGAAACGAGGATATCCGTTCCTAAAAGGCTTAAGCCTCTTTTTGCCGCTTCGGCGACAAGCGCCGCTTCGGCGTGGATGGCAGATGAGAACTCAATGTGTTCTCCCGCGTGAAACACAGTTCTCGGGTCTCCTTTATAATACGGTTCCAATTCGGTGGGCAGGTGTCGGTTGTGAGCCGAGAGCAGTATCTCCCTGCCGCGAAACGCCACCGCGCCGATTTGCCGCCACCAGTCGGATGAAAGCTCGCTTTCGCGAAACGCCAATCCGATGACTTGCGACAAAAATTCCGTTTCTTCCATTTCTCTGTCCCAATAGGGCGTATCTTGCTGGAGCACATTAAAGTTGTTCCAGCGCAGGAAAGAGCAATGAAAAGAGATGCGGGCTTCCGGCAGGAGTTTGGCGAGTTCAAACGAAATATCCTCTTCCGGCATAACAAGCTCGCTTTCGCGGGATATCACCAGAATATCTTCCAGACTCGCGAGTTGGACATCGGCGAAGATTCCGAGCGTTTTCAGCGCCGGGATTAAGTCTTCGGGAGCCAGCGCTCTCGTGTCCCGCCAGATGTATTCAATCCTGTTGGTGACGGATTTGTCGGGGATGAGCAGTAAACCACCCATCCCGTACTCCCTGAAAAATTCCACGTATCCGCGATGGATGACCGGGGTGTAGGCGACAACAACATTCGTCATGGCTTACCTCCCAGCAGCTCATCAATCACGGAGTTGATTTTCTCCCTGGCGTTTACCAGCGTTTCGGTGAGAAGCCTGTGAATCTTGCCGGTCGTTGAGGTCTCCGCCTGCGGAGGAAGAACGAGAACGTCTTCCGCCCACTCTTTGATGTCTTTTATCATCTGGTCGCGCCCGCCATCATAGATGACGGTGGTTGATTCCGAGAGGATGATGAAGTCGGCTTTGATGAGTTTTGCCAGTTCCCAGTTGAATTCCTTTTCCTCCTTGATGACGACGTAGTCCACGTCTTCGTTGTAAGCGACGACTTCCGCCCTTTCGTCTTGGGAAACTATCGGACGGTACGGCCCTTTCCGTTCTTTAACTTCCGCGTCGCTGTCTACGCCGACCACCAGAACGATGTCTTCCCGTCCTTTGCCTGTTGCCTGCATAACGGCGTCCAAAGCCGAAAGAAAATAGCGGCAGTGGCCGATATGAAACAGGTCAAAAGTGCCGCTCAAAAAGACGATTTTCTTTCCGAGCGTTTTGTGGGCGCCCATAACTTCCACGAGCCGGTCGTATCCGGAGATAATCTTTTTCTCCTTTCTCCTGTTAAGCGCATTTTCCATTAGGTAACACTCCTTTCAAATATTCAGTTGTTCAGGTCCTGATACCCTGAAAACTAAGGCAAGGGGACAGGGGAGTCAATAAAAACAAAAAGCGCCTTGGGTCAAGGCGTTTTTAATCATTTATATCCTATAAATAATCGGTAATCAGTTTGCCGTTCAGATGGTCCGTTTCGTGCTGGAATATCCGGGCGAGGACGCCAAAGGCTTTGATTTTGATTTTTTTGCCGGAGCGGTCGTTGCCTTCCAGGGTGACGGACTTGGGGCGGGAGACTTCAACGAAGGTTTCCGGAACGCTCAAGCATCCCTCTTCCAGCGCCTCCATAGCGTCGGACTTTTTGGCGATAACGGGATTAAAAACGACGTAAAACTTTTTATTGTATTCGGCGACGAACATCCGCCAGTCCAAGCCGACCTGGTTTGCCGAAAGGCCGACTCCGTCGTTAAGCTTCATGGTTTTGCGCATTTCGGAAACGGTCTTACGGATTTCTTCGGCGGCATGGCGTTCAAAATCAAAAGCGGGCGTTTCGCGCTTTAGGATTTTTTTATTCGGACTTTTTACCGTTACGAGGTCCATCTTTCTTTCCCTCTTCGCTTTTTGAGCCGCGCGGGACACGCTTTGTCTTTTTCTTAACCTTTTTCTTTTTGATTGCCCCGTTACCGCTTCGCGACACGGGGTTAACTTTATTTTCCAGCCGCCACACTTTCATAAAGTAAGCGCCTTTGTTCTCAACCTTGGAATTTTCGGCGATGGACTTTGCCATATAGAGCATCTTTTCGCCGTTTTCCTCGCGCGCCATTTTAATGTAGAGCGCTTTGTGGTTTTGGTCGCCAAGGGTGTCCGCGACCATCAAGCCAATCATCTGATGGCGGGAATGAACGCGGGATTTTTTCGCCCGCTCGCGTATCTTATCCAGATAGGCGTTGAATTGCGGTTTCGCGTCACCATCCATTGTTCGTATTATAGCAATTTTGCCAGCTTTTAATATGGCACTTTTTAAGTGTGATGTCAAATTAGAAGATTAACAACGATGACAGGATAAAGATGCTGTCGTATAATTTTTTGATAATGCCTGACAAAAAGAAAATTATTCGCGTCGCCGCGTTCGCGCTTGCCGCAGTCGCTTTCGCGGGAGCCGTTTTTTACGGCGGATACAAAGTCGGATACAGCAAAACCAAGCTTATAAAAATAGAGGGAGTTGCCGACATTAATCCCGGGAGCGAGGTTTCCGCCGACTTCAGCGTTTTTTGGCAGGCATGGAGCAAAATCAAGGAACAGTATTTGAGAACCGGACAGCTTTCCGAGCAGGATATGGTTTACGGAGCGATAAAGGGCCTCGCCGAGAATCTCGGCGATCCGTACACGACTTTTTTCACTCCGGAGGACGCCCAGAAATTTGAAGAAGACATAAACGGAGCGTTCGGAGGAATCGGAGCCGAACTGGAAGAGAGGGACGGCCAAATAATGGTGCTGGCTCCGCTTAAAAACACTCCGGCGGAACGGGCGGGATTAAAGCCCCGCGACGTGATACTTAAAGCCGGCGATACCGACTTGTACGGAAAGACCGTTCAGGACGCCGTAAAAGTTATCCGCGGAGAACCGGGAACCACCGTCAAGCTCACGATATTAAGAGAAGGCGACGCCGGAACCAAAGAGGTGGAGATGACAAGAGAGATAATCACGCTGCCTGTCGTGGAATGGGAGTGGAAAGACGGGAACGTCGCTTACATCAGGGTGATGAGCTTCAGCCAGACGGCGCCTTACGCTTTTTACAGCGCCATACGCGAAATAGCGGCAGAAAATCCGAGAGCGGTGATCCTGGATTTGCGGAATAATCCCGGCGGGTATCTGGAAGTCGCCGTCAATCTTTCCGGCTGGTTCATTGACCGCGGAGAAGTGGTGGTAAAGGAAAGATACGCGCAGGGAGACGATACAGTTTTCCGTTCTTACGGAAATTCGGCCCTTAAGGACCTGCCAACGGTGGTACTCGTAAACGGAGGAACGGCATCCGCCGCCGAAATCATGGCGGGAGCGATGAGAGACGTGAACGGAACAAAGCTCGTGGGCGAGAGGACATTCGGAAAGGGGACGGTCCAAACCCTGGAAGAACTGGCGGACGGTTCAATGCTTAAGGTAACCATTGCCAATTGGGTAACGCCCGGAGACCACATCATAGACGAATCAGGATTGGTTCCGGACGAAAACGTTGAAATTCCGGAGGATGAAAGCGAAGACACGCAGCTCAACAAGGCGATTGAGATGCTGAAATAAAGAAAGGCGTTTAAGACGCCGAAAAACATGAAAGTAATTTTCCTAAAAGACGTAAAAGGAACGGCGAGAAGAGGAGAGATAAGAGAAGTCTCGGACGGATATGCCAAAAACTTTCTGTTGCCGAAGGGAATTGCCGAGCCGGCGACCGGAAAGGCAATCGGGGAGATAAACAGGGCGAACGAGGCTGTCCAAAAAGAGATAGACGGATTCAAGGAGAAGATTAAAAGATTAGAGGGATCCGGAGAGCTGGAATTCAAACTGAAAACAGGAAAGAAGGGAGAGATATACGGTTCGGTGACCCGCGAGGATGTTGAGAAAGAACTGAAGAAGAAAGGGTTCGCTCACGTTGAAGCGAGATTGGCCAAGCCGATAAAGGAAGCCGGCCGCCACGAGGTTGAGGTCAGTATCGGCAGGGGAGTAACCGGTAAAATAAACATCTCCGTAAATCCGGAACCGTGAAGCAATAAAAAACCCGCCGGAGAGGCGGGTTTTTGTTGTCAGGCTGCGATGACGCTAACTTCTTTCGCGGTGCGGATTTTGGTGTTGAAACAGACTTTGCGCACTTCTCTGAAGCTGACGACGCCGGGCTTCATGGCGAAGAGGGTATCGTCTTTTCCGTGGCCGACATTTTCTCCGGCGATGTATTTGCTGCCGCGCTGGCGGAGAATTATTTCACCGGCAATAACGGCTTGGCCGTTGTTCCTTTTGATTCCGAGTCTTTTGGCGCGTGAATCGCGTCCGTTTTTTGTTGAGCCTAGGGCCTTTGTATGTGCCATTGGTGGGTTGCTTTTTAGCGGGTTACAACGAAGAAAATGTTAATATAAGTCCCAATATATGTCAAACGAATCCGGGCCCTCCGAAAGCCAAAAAGAGGAGTTTTCGCTGGCTTTCCTCTGGCATAAAACGCCTCTTAAACAGAGGGCGGCGGTGATTATCATATTTGTCCTTTCGGTGTCTTTCGCGCTCGGATTAGGGCTCGTTTTGGCCGACCAAGGCAGTCGGGCGCCCATAGTGATAGAGCAGCGCGCCGATTGACCTTTGGAAACGCCTGGATTACTTTACAGTCGGTTATTTCATAACGGGCAGAAGCCCGAAATATGGCAAGGAGAGATGTTTCATGCAGACCGGAAAAACATCGGTATTCGTACCGCCGCCGATAATCGCGGCAATGAGAAAAATGCTCACGACGCTGGAGCTTGGGGATTATCTCAATTCATGGGATTTGAAGATCCTTAACTTGAGCCAGCGAACGTTCATTGAGAGATACTACGCGCCGAACGGGAAACCATATGACCCATCACGCGTTTTTCCCGGCAACGAACTAAAGAGCTTTTCGGACACATCGGCCAAAAACCTGAACAAGATACTTTCGGCGAACGGTTTTCCCGATATCCAATTCAACGATTTCGGACAAAACGGATTCGGAGTGGCGGCTATCCTGGACATCGCTTTGAACTGGCTCGTGAAGGGCCATTACACGCTGCTGTTTCGTGACGGGAAATCGTATCCGGCCGTAAGGATGGAGGGCGGATTTGAAATACTGAAGGACGGCGAACGGGATGTTATCGCCATAAGAACCAAAGAGGAAACTCTGGTTTATATGACCGTGGCGGACAAACCGCGCGCCGGACTGGACCTCGCTTACCGCATTGATTCCATGGCTAACGGACTCAAAAAAGACACGGCGGTTCCGGGAACTCTGTTTTTCCCAATGATCAGCGCGAAAACAAACACGGATATTTCGTGGCTTGAGGGCCTGCGGACCAGAGGAAACGGATACGCCATAGAGCGCGCTTTACAGCAGACGAAAATAAAGATGAACGAGACCGGCGCGGCCGTGAAAAGCGCGGCGGCGCTTACCGTGAGGCTTGTCTCCTACAAAGAGAAAAAGAACATCAGTATTGATGTTCCGTTCTTCATGTGGATGGAGCGCGGAGGAGTCAGGTGTTTTTACGGATACTTCGGAACGGATTCATGGAGCGACCCAAGGGGATTGCGCCTGTAATCCAAAAAAACAAAGCGGAGCTTTACGGCTCCGCTTTTTTATATCCACTATTTATAGCCTATCTGCTTGAGCCACCCGATGTTTTCCCATTCCCATAGTTTTTTGGCTCCAAGAAATGCCTGATAGTCCTCTTCAAAATCGGGGAATTCTTTTATTTCAATTTCGCCTTTCACGGGGCCCCATTCGTGCTCGCAGTTTCTGGCAAAATTATTCCGCCAGGGAAGTTTTATTTTTTCGTTTCCGCCCTTGGTGCGCCTCGTCGCTCCGCATTTTCGGCAAACCTGGTTCTGGTCCACGCGGAGGATCCATCTCGTTGAGATTTCGGGAATTTCGTACCGCAGAGGCGCCATGTACGCTGAAGTCTGGAGGCAGTAATCCCGGTATATAGCCTGGGAAGTTTTAATGTCCAGGACGCCGACTTTGCCGCCGATTTCCACGATGGCATCGGCGGTGCCGGAATATCTTTCGTCAAAACTTATAACTTTCTTTTCAATGTGTTCCCGGCAAGTTTTTATTTTCAATTCTTCGTTCACCTTGGCGAAAGCTTCAGCCGCGGGCCTGACTTCTTCCGAAAGGGCAGGGGATTCGTCAACCATAATCGCCTGAATAACCTCGTGGATGAGCGTTCCCTCATCGGCGGATTTTTGTTTTATCGCTTCGCCCGCTTCATAACTCGGAAGAGAAGCGTAATAACGATACAGGGCGGGCTTGGCTTTGATACTCACAATGCTTGTGACGCGCGGATACCATATGTTGTTAATGACATAGCCAGCGCCGGACTTAAATTCTTCAAGATTTTTGTATTCCATGCGATAAACCTCCCTTAGCCTTTCGCGGCTGCGGAACGGCAAGGGTAATTATAGGCAATGTGATATAATATTTAAAAATCAAACAGAAAATAAAATTAAAATGCAACTAACAAGCAAAAAGGGATTC
>Ga0172363_10001174_pt1 | contig 20969 bp, 13 predicted proteins | sample LakKivs2_kivu2a2_FD_114541 | JGI IMG/M metagenome (GOLD analysis project Ga0172363, IMG submission 114541) | Sediment microbial communities from Lake Kivu, Rwanda - Sediment s2_kivu2a2 | ecosystem: Environmental > Aquatic > Freshwater > Lake > Sediment | place: Rwanda: Western Province, Lake... | reverse complement strand
TTGGCAGTCACCCATCGGGTTCCTCGGTCAGTTCGACATGAAACGGCAGAATACCCCTGGTTTTCCAGGGTCTGGCGCAAATCATGTGCCGAAGATCGAGAGGTCATCTGGGAAATGCGGGGTCATGGAATTTTCGACCCTGAAACTTGAGGGGGCCCCGCATTCTTCGTCTCATACGAGTCGACGAATCGATTGCGGAGTATTATCGCAGAGCCACAACTAACCGACAACCAATGCGGAAACTCGGTGGCCGACTCGTTTGTCGGCACAACGATCCGAGTTTTGCCGCAATGCCAGGGGCCGCCGCACATGGTTGCGCCACGAACGCGCGGCGGCCCTGCTGGCTATACGGCAGGTCTTTAGGCCGCCGGGCGCCGAACGGAACCGGAGATCAGGCTAATCACGAACAGGATCAGAAACACGAAGAACAAGACCTTCGCGATCGTGGCGGCCAGTCCGCTCACTGCCCCGAAACCGAGTGCCCCGGCGATCAACGCCACGACAAGAAATACCAATGTCCAGTACAGCATGACTAAACCTCCGAGGGGTTAATTTTCATCTCACCGCCCACAGTTCAACTTGGTTAACGAGTCGCACAGGGGCGATCGCACCGGCTGCCCCGACGGGCCAGCGACCCTGATTTGCACTTTCCATGCCGAGTGCCAGCGAACGCGCGCTTATCGGAAGATCGTCGCAGAAGGCCACTGAGGTTATCGCAGCCACCTGCGAGCACAACACTTCCGCCGGTCGCGCTAGCTCCCTGGCATTCTGCTCCGATGCAGAGCCGGAGAATTGACCCAGCGGGGATCACGCTGGTCGCAAAACGACCAGTCGCAGCTCATTTTTCGAAAGTTAGCTACCTGTCACTGCGATTCTCCGACGGCACCCAATTTGCTTTGTGAAAGAAGCTCTCGGTGCTAGGGCCCTTCCAGACGGATCGGATCCGCCACTCTCGCCGAGACACGCCGCGCCCGCTCCTAGCCTCCAGCCGTCACATCTTTATGGGGTCACGCCCGGAACATACTGAACGCGAGCTGGCCACTGCATTCCTGGCGAGTGTCAGCCATGAGCTACGCACGCCGCTGAATGCAGTCTTAGGCATGCTCGAACTCTCGCTCGACGAACCGCTCTCGCCGACGGTGCGCGAGTATCTGTCAACCGCCTGCGACTCGGCCCGCACGTTGGCGGTGAACCTGAACCTCATGCTGGAACTGGCGCAGGTCGACGCCAGTCCGCCGCGGGTTTGCGAAACACCACTCGACCTTAAGAAAATTGTACGCACGGCTGTCAGTGACCTGGCTCCGGCGACGCAAGACCGGGTTGAGGTTCGCATCGCACCGGACGTTGAGACCAACCTGTACGGCGACGACTCGCAATTGAAGCGGCTCGTTTCGACTCTCGTGGAGCATGCCGCGCGCTGGCTCGAGCATTCGCACATTGTGGTCGAAATTGGCGGCGAGCCCCGTTCGCACAACGAGTTCCTGCTCGAAATGGGAATCTCGGAGTATGGTCTCGGATCTCGCGAGAAACAGTCTCAACTGCAACCCTACGATCCGGTGGAAACGTCCAAGTATGCGTCTCCAGGACTGGAGTTGGCCGTCGTGCGGCGGTGGCTGGACCGAGTTGGGGGGATGCTGTTCACAGATTCGGTCACCGCGGGCGGACGGTTTCTCGTTCAGTTACCACTGACACGAACCGCTCCGAAGGCGGGCTCCGGCCAGACGCCAGTTGCCATCCAACAGCAACAGCAACCCCAAGCGGAGGCAGACGGTTCGCCCGTGGATGATTTCGATGGTCCCTTGGATGTGCTGGTTGTCGATGACACCGAGGCGAATCAGAAGGTCGTCAAGGCCGTGCTCGCCAAGCGAGGACATCGCGTCGAGCTCGCCGGCAATGGTCAGCAGGCGCTCGATCAACTTCGCCGACGAAAGTTCGACGTGGTACTGATGGACGCACAGATGCCGCTGATGAACGGCTTCGAGGCGACCGCCGCCATTCGTAAGCTGCCCGAGACAAGTCGCTCGCACGTCCCGATCATTGCAATGACTGCTCACGCGTTGCAGGAAGACCGGTTGAGGTGCCTGGCGGCAGGAATGGATGATTACCTGGCCAAGCCGATCGACGTCGCGACATTGGTGGCTCACGTGGAATATTACGGCCATAGCAGCCCGAAACCGGCCGCTGCCGCCGAATTGACCAAACCGGCCCACGATCAACGCCCGCTTCCGACGCAAGACTTTTTGGCAGGCGCGCGCGCTCGGCTCGCCGGCGACGAAGCCCTGCTGCTGGAACTGATCCGCCTGTTTCGACAGGACGCAACCTCGCTCCTGGAAAAGATCGCTTCCGGCTTGAGTAATCAAGACTCGGAGCTGGCGTCGCGGGCAGCCCACAATCTGCGGGGACTGGCCGCCAATTTTGACGATGCCGAAACCATCAACGTGGCGGGCGCCATCGAGAAACTGACGCTCGAAGGAAACTTTGAACGGGCCGTCGCTCAGCTGGAATCGCTGCGCCGCGAATGCGGCCGTTTGCTGGCAGCGCTCTCCGACTATGAACAACGCGAGAGCACCCAAAACGAGCTCTAAAGACCGGGAGTCGAACATGCTCGAAGAGATCCGAATGCACCTCGGGCGGCTTGGCGCGAATCATATCGAAGTAACGGAAGACCCCGACTTCGAGCCGAAAGCGGGACGGCTACTGCGCGTCTCGCTGAACGAAGCCTACTGGCATCTGCCGCCGCAACAGTTTCTCGAACTGCTCAAGAGCTTGCCCGACGCGGTCGGCGCCGACGCCGTGCATCAGGTCATTGAGCGCGAAGCGACCGCCGTCTGGCACGGTCCGGCGCCCGAGGAATCGCGCGACACCATGCTGTAGTCTACGGCTCGGACTTCACGGACCTTGAGCGTCGCTGCAAGCCTGGGTTGGATGAACTGCGCGGCGCGGTACAATGTCACCGGTCGTGCGGTTGTTAATCTCCCCTCGCATCGCGGATTGCCATAATGGCCGACGTGACTTCGCTTGCAAACTCGCTTGCCCACGGAACACCCGAGGAGCGGCTCGCATCGGCCGAGGCGCTGGCGCGACTTGGCGGAGAAGCGAGCCCTGCCGCGATCGCGCTCGTGCAGGCCCTGGAAATTGAAGACGACGGCTTGCGTGATTGGCTGGTGGCGGCGCTCGAGGACCTCGGTGCGCCGGCGGCCGCAGACGCGCCCGCACTGGCGGCGCTCGTCACGAAGCCGTCGCTCGATGCACCCTATTGGGCAGCAACTCTGCTGGGTCGCCTGGAGTCGCAGGCAGCTTCCGCGGTGCCACAGTTAACGAAGGCACTCGACGAGCATGCCGAATCGGCCGTTCGAGAGCGTGCCGCCTGGGCGCTGGGCAAGATCGGCCCGGCAGCCGCAGGCGCTCGCAGCTCGCTGGAAGCGGCGGCCAAGAGCGGCAACGCTCGCCTGGCTCGCCTGGCCGGCGAAGCACTTTCGCAGATCGGCGGTTGACGGTCTTCGCTCGCCGGACGACATTAGCGGCATCTTCGCTCGGGTTGAAAACCTTTGCGGCGAAGCGTGTTCTGATTGTTCCCCTCCGGATCCTCGCGAGAACTCTTATGCGTTTCAGTCGTGTAAAGGCGAAGCTTCGCCGTGGCGAGCCCGCGCTGATTGTGTGCTGCCACTTCATCGATCCCAGCGTCTACGAGATGACCAGCCTGATGGGGTTTGACGGGATCTGGCTTGATTTGGAACATCATTCGACGAGTCTCGAGACGGCCTCGAACCTGATGCGCGCAGCGCGCGTGGGAAGCTCGGATATCGTGTGCCGGTGCGCCCGCTGGGAAAGCATGCGAATGGGCCGCATCCTGGAGGCCGGCGCCCAGGCGATCATGTATCCGCGCTGCGAAACGGCCGAAGAGGCTGCCGAGGTCGTCCGCTGGTCGAAGTTCGCACCCCTTGGTCAGCGCGGGATCGACGGAGCCAACCCCGACAATCCGTACTGCTCGACGCCAATGCCGCAGTATTTCGAACTGGCGAATGAGCACACGCTGATCATCGCGCAGCTCGAATCGCCGCTGGCGCTGGAAAACGCCGACGCCATTGCCGCCGTGCCGGGCGTGGACGTCCTGATGCTCGGACCCGGCGACTACAGCACGCTCTCGGGCATCCCTTGCCAGTTCGACCATCCGCTGGTCCACGCGGCCTATCGTCGCGTGGCGGAAGCCGCCAAGCGAGCTGGCAAGTGGTGGGGAACCGTGAGCGCGTCGCCCGAGCATTCCAAGATGCTGATGGATCTGGGCGCGCTGTTTATCTGTCACGGCGCAGACATTGTATTCGTCAAGCAAGCCTGGGAGAACGTGCAGAAGCGATATGGCGAGTTGGGCTTCTCCTTCGAGAACCGCCTGGCCGACATGAGTGCACGGCTGGGAGAAGCCAGGAAGGGGTACGTCGCCCAGTAGCATGGAGCCGGTGATGCATTTATCCAGGCGCTCATTCCTGGCCTCCTCGGCGATTGCGGGAATCTCGACCTTCTCGATTTCGCCGCGCACACTATCTGGCGAAGAGCCGCAAGACGCCGGTTACTCCAAGGAGCTTGGCGTCGCGGCTCGGTTGTTCGATGGCAAGCAATGCTGGGTTCATCCGCGCGCTGGCATCGTGCCTGGCGCTGGACGCGATGATGCTCCGCGGGTCGTAATGACGATGAACACGCTCGATCTGGACTGTAGCGACGTGTTCAAGGCGATGTATGACCTGCACACTGACGACCTGGGAAAGTCCTGGACCGAACCGCGTCAGCGTTTGGCGCTTGCTCCGCGGACGGAAGTGATTGAAGGGGTCGAGCGCCCCGTTTCCGCAAGTGACTTTTGGCCGACCTGGCATGCGGCGAGCAAGACGTTGCTCGGCACCGGGCACTCGATCGTATACACGCCCGACTGGAAGGTCGTGCCGAATCGTCCGCGGCACACGGTTTATGCTACGTACAACGCAACCCGCGACGATTGGTCGCCCTGGCGAAAGCTGCAAATGCCCGCGGGGCCGAAGTTCGCCAAGGCCGGCGCCGGGTGTACGCAGCGCGTCGACGAGTCGGACGGTACGATCCTGCTGCCGTTTTATTTCCAGCCGCCAGACAGCAATTCGCAAGTTTCCGTTATGCGGTGTTCGTTCGACGGCCGGGAACTTAGGTACCTGGAGCATGGCGATGAACTGCGTGTGGAGGATGCTACACGCGGGATCGGCGAACCGTCACTCGTCACTCATCAGGGGCGATACTACCTGACGATTCGCCATAACCAGCGAGCCTACGTGACGCGCAGCGACGACGGGTTGCACTTCGAACCGCTGCAATCTTGGAAGTTCGACGATGGCGCCGATCTGGGGAGCTACAACACGCAGGCACATTGGGTGGCTCATACGGATGCACTTTTTCTGGTTTACACCCGGCGCGGTCTCGACAACGATCACGTCTTCCGCCATCGTGCGCCGCTGGTGATGGCACAGGTCGATCCCGATCGGTTGTGCGTGATTCGCGCGACAGAGCAGCCACTTGTTCCCGAGCGTGGGGCGCGGTTGGGCAATTTCGGCGTGACGCACGTCTCTCCGAAGGAGACCTGGGTAACCGTGGCCGAATGGATGCAGCCGCGTGGGTGCGAAAAGCACGGCAGCGACGGCAGCGTGTACGTGGCAAGGATTCGCTGGAAGCGGCCCAATCAATCTGCGTAAACCGACCCTGCTAGCACCCCGCGGGAAGTCGGCTTGATTCTTGTCGCGGTTCTCACTACCATCCGCCCGCCAAATCGTGCGCTGCGTTCGCGCTTGCGCCGGGGCTTGGCTCCCATCGACAATGAAACTCGCGGTTCCGCGCCGAATACAACAAGTTCACTTCTGCCCAGGGGGGCAGAACACGTCTGGAAGCTCAATGATCATGTCAGCGCAAACATCGCTGCCATTGCGACTGCGCGCGGTCAACTCCGCGCAGCGGATGAGCCTATTTCTTTCACTGCTGGGGTTGGCTCTGAGCGCCATGATGGCGCCGACATCGGCCCATGCGCAGCCGTCTCGACGAATGGCGAGCACACGTTCCAGCCGACTTCAACAGCAGCCCGAGTCGATTGCCACTCCGCCAGCGACAAGTACTGCCCCAAGTGGGCAGCCGCAAGTCACGACCAGCCAGCCTGTATACGAGTTTGAAGGCGGATCAGCCCCGGGCGAGACATACTATGCCCCGGCCGGACAGGGCCCGGTTAGCGGCGCGCCGGGCGACGCGATTTTCGCGGATCAGTATTTTGACGATGCCATGATGGCCGACCAGGCGGCCGGCTATTCGCGCTACGGCGGCGTCGGCCGCTACGGTTGCAGCCCGATCCTGCCGCATGGCTTCTGCTGGCAGCAGGTCTACTTGCGCGCGGATTATTTGCTGTGGTGGGGGAAAGGCATGTGGGCGCCGCCGCTGGTGACGACCTCTTCGCCCGGTACATCGCTGGCTGACGCCGGCGTACTGGGGCTGCCCACCACTTCGGTGCTGTTTCCCACCGAGACGCTGGCCGACGCGTCGCAGTCGGGGGGCCGCGCGCGCATCGGCTACTGGTTCGACCATTGCGATATCATGGCGGTCGAGGGAACCTATTTCGCCATCGGCCAGGCCAGCAGCGGGTTCAGCGGCAATTCGTCGGAGTATCCGATTCTGGCGCGACCGTTCATCAATGTGACTCCCGGCTCGATCGAGCCCGACGCACAAGTGATTTCCTATCCCGGCCTGTATACTGGCGACGTCTCGGTCACCGGCACGTCGTCGCTGCAAGGGGTCGAAGTGATCGTGCGGCACCTGATGGCTCGCGGCTGCGATTGGCGCATCGACTGGACGCTCGGCTGGCGCTACAACCGACTGGACGACAACCTGCTGATCAACGCAAATCGATTGACGTTGGGGAGCCCCACCGCACCTAATACCGGCGCGACGCTCAGCGAGTACGATCAATTCTCGGCCGACAACTACTTCAACGGCGTACAGCTCGGCATCATTACCGAGACCAAGAAGAACCGTTGGTGGTTGGAAACGCGCGCCACGCTGGCCCTGGGCAACAATCGTTCGTACGTGACGATCGACGGCCAGACGACCACCATGACCGCCGTGCCTGGGGCAGGAACCGTAATCAACACCTACGACGGCGGGCTATTGGCAATGCCCTCGAATATTGGCGTGTACAAAGACGACGACTTTGCGATCGTGCCGCAGATCGGCGTAAACCTGGGCTACGAAATCTGCTGCGGCCTGTGGGCGACCGTCGGCTACAACTTCATGTACTGGAGCAGCGTCGCGCGGCCGGGCGACCAGATCGATTCGGACGTAAACCTGTCGCAAGCCCAGGGAGGCAACCTGTTGGGCATTGCGCGACCCGGTTTCACGGAATTCATCACGGACTACTGGGCGCAAGGCCTGAACTTCGGCCTGGCCTATCGCTTCTAGCCGCGTTTGCGAGCGCGCTTGGTTGTCGAGCAGACGTCCACCACCTTGCCTGTATCGGCCAGCGCTACGTGGAACCGCTCGGCGCCTTCGATGCGATGCACCGAGAGGTGATACGCCTCGTCCACCATCGCCAGATACGGACGCTCTTCGGGCGACTTGGGTGAGCGGAGCCGGCCCCAGGATCCATCACCGAGATACACGATCCCGTTGTCGCTTTTGTGGCCGCCCATCAGCGGATGCGTTCGCTTGTAGGTGTGATCGTGATGCTCGAACACCGCGTCGACGTTGTAACGTTCGAACAGCGGCACCCAGTGCTTGCGGTTGCCGCCACCGGTGCCGGCGCCGGTATCCGAATCGTATGCCCGATAGGACGGGTATGCCGGCACGTGGTTGAATACGAACAGGTTGTCGCGCTCCTCGCGCTCCTTAAGCGTCTTTTCGAGCCAGTCGGTCTGCTCACCTTCGATCGGCGTTGTGTGGTCGGTGTCGAGAAACACCAGCGACATGTAATCGCCGAAGTCGAGCGAAGCGTATCCCGACTCGGGATACAACCCGTCGAACAATGCATAGAAGAACGGTGCCTCCTTGCGCGTCTTACCGTAGCTGCCGTCGACTTCGTGATTGCCAAGCAATCCCAGGAGGGGAATCAGCCGTCCCTGGGGATCGCGCAGGTCGCGCGAGTAGTACTTCATGAAGGTGTAGAAGATGCCCGGATTGCGTCCGTTCTCGTAGGCGAGGTCGCCGCCGATCACGACGAAGTCGGGCTGTTGTACCGCGGCCAGCTTGTTCGTGGCGATCGTGTGGGTGCCGATCCCGGCATCTCCGCCAGAAACGAACTGCAGCGTCCGTGTCGCTTTGGCCGGCATCGTGCGGAACTTGAACTCGGCCGAATCGAGCCCCACGCGGAAACGATAGTCGGTATCCGGCTCCAGTCCGGTAAGTTCCGAGCGGAAAACCCGCTTGGCGGTCATTGGGAATTCCTTGGACGCGAAGGGCTGCTGCCGCCAGGCGTCGCTCCGAACCTTGGCATACCAGATCGCCCTGTTGTCGGCATCTCCCTGCTCGCCAATCCATTGCACGGTCATCGTCGTCGTGGGGTCCTGCTGCCAGGTGCAGAACAGGGCCGTGGGATCGAACGACGGCTGGCTGGCGAATGCCGGCCTTTCGGTCGTATCGGCTCCCAGCAGTGTGCGAGCATATCCGCCCGCCAGCAGCAGCGACGATGATTGCAGGAACAGGCGGCGAGATGGGATGTGCATTGCGAGCGGCTCCGGATGGCTTTTGGTGCGAGCTGAGCGTCTATCGTAAGATCGATGGATTGCGGTCACAACCCACAACCAGCGCAAAGCTCCCCCCGCGCAGAATATGCCCGAACTTCCGGACATCTTGGTGTATCTCGAATCGCTGGAAGCGCGCATTCTCGCACAGACGCTGGAGCGAGTGCGGATCGCGAGCCCGTTTCTGCTCCGCACTTTCGAACCCTCGGTGGATGAGGTGCGTGTAAAGACGGTTCGCGAGCTCCGGCGGTTGGGCAAGCGAATCGCCATCGGACTCGACGGCGACCTGTGGCTGGTGCTGCACCTGATGATTGCCGGCCGCCTGCACTGGAAGGCGGGGGGTGTAAAGCTTAGCGGCAAGTACCAGCTGGCGGCATTCGACTTCTCTCGCGGCACGCTGCTGCTCACCGAGGCCGGGGCGAAGCGGCGTGCGGCACTCCATGTTGTTGCCGGTGAAGCGGCTCTCGCCGATCACGATCGCGGTGGTATCGACGTGTTCAGTGCCACGGCTGTGGAGTTCGCTGCAGCACTGCAGCGCGAGAATCACACCGTCAAACGCGCACTTACCGATCCGCGCTTGTTCAGCGGAATCGGAAACGCCTACTCGGACGAAATCCTGCATCGCGCCCAGCTCTCGCCGCTTGCGCATACACAGAAACTAACCAGCGAAGAGATCGCTCGGTTGCAGGCTGCGACCAAGGAGAGTCTGATCGAGTGGACGCAACGACTCCGCGACGAGGCTGCCGGAAGTTTTCCCGAGGGCGTGACCGCATTTCGACCGGAGATGGCCGTGCATGGCAAGTACCGGCAGCCGTGCCCGGTGTGCGGTGCGCCGGTGCAGCGGATTCGCTACGCCGATAACGAGACGAACTACTGTCCCGGCTGTCAGACCGGGGGCAAGATCTTCGCCGACCGCTCGCTCTCGCGCCTGCTGAAAGATGACTGGCCCGGCCATCTCAACGAGCTTGAGTGACGCGCGCAAAAAATAGCCCTGCCGCGAGACGCATAAGAAGGCATGGGCCTGCCCCCTCGCGGTTCCAGATTGCTGCGCAGCATCTCGGACCGCGCTACGAACACGCCTTCGCGGCAGGGGATGGGCCGCCCACGTTCTCTTAGATAGGAAGCTCAGAGGAGTAACGCGAGTGCGGACGGCCAGTCGAACGCCCACTGATTTGTACGCGAGTCGATCGCCGGTCGTTCGCGCGAAAACGCAATTGTTCGGTCAGCGACCGACGTGAGTTCCAGGGGGTCACAGCTACCGACGCCGCTTGACCAACATTGTCGCGGCGGACGAGCGGCGCTCGATTTGCATTGCCCCGACGCCCAAGGACATGTCACTGGGATTGGCCACTCGTAACGACAACCGGTAGAATGCCGCACGTACTGGAAGCCGCGTCTCTGACCTGATCGAGGAACGAATGCCCGAGACTGCCACGCTTGCCAAGCCTACCCGCCGACTCCCCGTGGGAGCCGAGCTTCAGCCCGGGGGTGGCGTCCATTTTCGAGTCTGGGCCCCGCGTCGCAAACAAGTGGCGGTTGTCGTCTTTGGAGACGACGGGAAGCCGCTGGCGGAGGAATCGCTCTCAGCCGAGAGTCGTGGTTACTTTTCTGGGCTGGTTCCAGACGCTTTGGCCGGCATGCGTTACGGTTTTCGGTTGGACAGCGACCAGAAGCTGTACCCCGACCCAGCCTCTCGTTATCAGCCAGACGGCCCGCATGAGCTGTCCGAGATCGTCGATCCTGCGTCGTACAAGTGGCAGGATCACGGTTGGCGCGGATCGCAACTCAAAGGGCAAGTGATCTACGAGCTGCACATCGCGACATTTACTCCCGAAGGGACGTACGAAGCGGCGATTGGCAAGTTGGCGGAATTGAAGGATCTCGGCATCACGATGGTCGAGGTGATGCCGATCGCCGAGTTCGCCGGCGAATTTGGCTGGGGATATGACGGCGTGAACCTGTTCGCCCCGACGCGACTTTACGGCTCGCCCGACGACTTCCGCCGGTTCGTCGATGCGGCGCACGGACACGGCATGGGCGTCATGCTCGACGTGGTCTACAACCATTTTGGCCCGGTTGGCAACTACCTCGGCCAGTTCTCGACCGATTACCTGTCGGCCGAACATCACACCGGCTGGGGCGAAGCGATCAACTTCGATGGGCCAAGCTCGGCGCCCGTCCGAGAGTACTTCATTGCGAATGCCGGTTACTGGATCGATGAGTTTCATATCGACGGGCTGCGGCTCGACGCCGTGCACGCGATCCTCGATGATTCGCCGGAGCATATCCTCAAATCGATCGCGCGGCACGTGCGGCACGTTTCTGGAGATCGCGGCGCGCTGATCGTCCTGGAAAACGAACATCAGGACGCGCATGCCCTGCGACCTTGCGATCGGCAAGGCTACGGCTGCGACGCCGGCTGGAATGACGACTTTCACCATGTGGCCCGTGTGGCCGCCACGGGACATGCGGAGTATTACTTTGGCGACTATCAAGGCACGCCGCAGGAGTTCATCTCGCTGGTGAAGTGGGGCTACCTCTATCAGGGCCAGTGGAACTCGCGCCAAGAAAAGTTTCGTGGCTCACCGGGCCTGGATCTGCACGCCTCGCAGTTCGTAACGTTCCTGCAGAACCATGACCAGGTCGGTAACTCGCCGGGCAGTTTGCGCGGGCACGCGCTGACCTCGCCAGGGCGGCATCGAGCGCTGACCGCGCTGTGGTTGCTATCACCCGGCACGCCGATGTTCTTTCAAGGGCAGGAGTTCTCGGCCTCGACGCCGTTTTACTTCTTCGCCGATCACGACCCAGAGCTCAACCGCCTGGTACGTGAAGGGCGGCAAAAAGAGATGAAGAACTTCCGCCGCCAGGCGGGACACGACGTATCGGAGCGCTTCGCCGATCCGGGCGCGCGTTCGACCTTCGAGGCATCTCGGCTCGACTGGCAGGATCGCGAGCGGAACGCTGCGGTCGTTCAGTTGCATCAGGACCTGTTGCGCCTGCGGCGTGAGGATACGGTGTTCGCCGCCCAGCGCGCCGATCGGATTCACGGCGCCGTGATTGCGGGCGAAGCGTTTCTGCTGCGATTTTTTGGCGAGGATGGCAACGACCGTCTGCTGCTGGTCAACCTGGGCCGAGACCTCACCTGGCGACCAATCACCGAACCGCTCCTGGTTCCTCCGCCTGGCCGCTCATGGCAACGGCTGTGGTCGAGCGAAGACCCGCAATACGGCGGCCTGGGGACTCCGCCGCTCGAACCCGAGCGCTGGTTCATTCCTGGGCATGCCACGCTGGTGCTTACAGCCATAGCTGGTTAGCCAATCCGACCCCGCGCACGAGTTGACACTGCCGATGGCCAAAACGAAACGCGTCGTGACCTCTGTTGACGGTGACTCTGCCTTTGCCAGCGATCCGCTGTGGTACAAAGACGCCGTCATCTACCAACTTCATGTGCGCTCATTCTTTGATAGCGACGGCGACGGGATCGGCGACTTCCGCGGACTCACGCAAAAGCTCGACTACCTTCAGGACCTTGGCGTCACGGCCGTCTGGCTGCTGCCGTTCTACCCTTCGCCGCTCAAAGACGATGGATACGACATCGCCAGCTATACGGAAATCAATCGTGCCTATGGCACGATGCGGGACTTCAGGAATTTCATTCGTGAAGCTCATGCGCGCGGCCTGCGGGTAATTACCGAACTTGTGATCAATCACACCTCGGACCAGCATCCCTGGTTTCAGCGTGCCCGGCGTGCCAAACCCGGCAGTCCCGATCGCGATTTTTACGTTTGGAGCGACACGCCGGAAAAGTATCAGGACGCGAGGATCATCTTCAAGGACTTCGAAACGTCGAACTGGACCTGGGATCCTCTGGCCAAGGCTTACTACTGGCATCGTTTCTATTCGCATCAGCCCGATCTGAATTTCGAAAACCCGCGAGTGCAGAAGGCGGTGTTCGAAGTGCTCGATCAGTGGCTCGAAATGGGGGTCGACGGCCTGCGACTGGACGCCGTTCCGTATCTTTACGAGCAGGAAGGCACCAACTGCGAAAACCTGCCCAAGACGCACGACTTTCTGAAGGCGCTGCGCGCGCAGGTCGACAGGAACTTCAGCGATCGGATGCTATTGGCCGAGGCCAATCAGTGGCCGGAAGATGCAATCGCCTACTTTGGTGACGGCGACGAATGCCACACGGCATTCCACTTTCCGGTCATGCCTCGATTGTTCATGGCGATCCACCAGGAAGACCGCTTCCCGATCGTCGACATCATGCATCAGACACCGGCTATTCCGGAACAATGCCAGTGGCTGATCTTCCTGCGGAACCACGATGAGCTCACGCTCGAGATGGTAACCGACGACGAGCGCGATTACATGTATCGGGTGTACGCTCGCGATCGCCAGGCCCGGATCAACCTGGGCATTCGCCGCCGCCTGGCCCCCCTGCTCTCGAACAACCGTCGCAAGATCGAGCTCATGAACGGGCTGCTCTGTGCCCTGCCTGGCACGCCGGTGATTTACTACGGCGACGAGATTGGGATGGGAGACAACATTTATCTTGGCGATCGGCATGGCGTCCGCACGCCCATGCAGTGGAGCCCCGACCGCAACGCGGGGTTCTCCGAGGCAAACCCCCAGCGACTCTACTCGCCGGTGATTATCGATTCGGAGTATCTATTCGCGACGGTGAACGTCGAGAACCAGCAGAAGAATCCACACTCGCTACTGTGGTGGATGAAGCGATTGATCGCGCTGCGGCAGAACTATATCGCGCTGCGGCGCGGGACGATGGACATCCTCTCGCCCGAGAATGCCAAGGTGCTGGCATTCACGCGCGACCATGAAGGCCAAAGCGTGCTGATGGTCGCGAACCTGTCGCGGTTTGTGCAACACTGTGAGCTCGACTTGTCGCGGTTCGCCGGGCGCAGGCCGATCGAGATGTTCGGGCAGTCATCCTTTCCGATGATCGGCAAAACGCCCTACACGCTGACGATCGGGCCGCACGCGTTCTACTGGTTCTCGCTGGAGCACGAGAAAGTCGAAGCGATTCCGCCGGCGGAGCCGCTGCGCAAGGCTCCCTCGCTTCATGTCGAGGCCGGTTGGCAGGATCTGTTGTCGGGCCGCGCGAAGCGACAATTCGAGATTGCCCTGCGAGAGGAACTTCCCCGCCAACGCTGGTTTCACAACCTGGGCCGGCAGCTCCAATGGATCCAGATACTCGACGCAGTGCCACTCGGCCGGAGCACGGATCGACTGGCCCCGGGACTGTTTCTCGTACGAGCCGACTTCACGGAAGGGGAACCCGAGGCATACGTTTTCACCCTGTCGACCGCGTGGGAGCAGGAGCAGATCGATCACACGCTGAACGGCACGCCGCCGGCAATTGCGCTTCCGCTGCACAAACCGGGCTCGAAAGCGCCGGGGCTGTTGTACGATGCCACCTTGGATCGGGCGGCGGTGAAGGCCTTGCTGGAGCTAATGATTCAACGCAAACGGCTGCGCACGGGCAAAGGCGAACTTGCCGGCTGGTCGAATCCGGGACTCGACGACCTGGTCGAGGCGTCGATCGACCTGTCCAACGTGCCGCTCCGGCTTGAACTTCGCGACGGGGCCGTGATCGTGGGCGACAAGCTGCTTCTCAAGCTGGCTCGCCGGGCCGAGTCTGGCACTTACCCCGACTTGGAGATCGGTCGCTTCTTGTCGAACTGTAAAGTCGAATGTCCGCCCACGCTCAAAGTACTGGGCGCAGTCGAGTACACTTCCGGCGGAGACTTTGCCACGGTCGCGATCCTGCAGGAATATGTTCCCAATACGACCCCCGCCCAACAGGTGGCGATCGACTTGCTCGGCCGCTTCCTGGAAAACGTGATGGCGCTCTCCGAAGCCGAGCGGCCGGCCGTGCCTGTCGAACTGGGATATGGCGAACTGGCCGCGGGAAGCGCTTCGCCACGGGCGCAGGAACTCCTCGGAGGCGATCTCGAATGGGCCTCGCTGTTGGGCCGCCGGACCGCCGAACTGCACGTCGCGCTAACCAGCCGGACGAACACGGACTTTACACCAGAACCATTCTCGCAACTCTATCAGCGCTCGCTCTACCAGGCATCGCGCAAGGCCACGCTGCGGACGTTTCAGCAAGTTCGCAAGCTCGCCAGGTCGCTGCCCGAAGACGTGCAGTCCCTGGCCACTACGGCATTAGAGCGCGAGAAGGCGATCCTCGATCAGTTCGGCCAGGTCGTGGGGCAGAAGATCGACGCCCAGCGGATTCGCTGCCACGGCGACTTCCATCTCGGGCACGTGCTGTACACCGGGAAGGACTTTCTGATCGTGGACTTCGACGGCGATCCGGGCGTGGCGCTTTCATCGCGTCGCGTGAAACGTTCGCCGCTGGCCGATGTGGCTGCCCTGATCCATTCGCTGGAGACGGCAGGAACCATGGCCGTCCGGCAGCACTTGAAGTCTGGCGTGGCCAAGGCCGAGGCCGAGGACGCCTGGCAGCAGGCGGCCGAGTTCTGGTCGAAGTGGACCAGTTCGGCGTTTCTAAGGGCCTATCTGGCGAACGACGCCGCGCGAACACTTCTGCCGGAACCTGGAGAGCCACTCGATCGGCTGTTGTCGTTCCATTTGTTTCAAGAGGCGATCGAACACCTGCAGAAGGCGCTCGACGATGGATCGCCCGAGGTCGTGGCAGTGGCGCTTGCACGCATCGCGATGCTGCCCGACGACTGACCGAGTTACAGCACCGATTCCTGGTGGTTGGGAATCTTCGACCGCATCACGACGACCGAGCATGGCTGCAGCGGATAGGACTCGACCAGGTTGACCGCGGCGTCGATGTCATCCTGCGCCGTGTCGAAGATCAACTCCCATGGCTCGCCGGACTCGTCCGGCTTGGGGAGCACAAAAGGAATCGTGTTGGCGTGATCGGCGTTGAACAGCAGCAAGACGTTGTCGCCGCGAATCCACTCGCCGCGCTCGTCGGCGTCGATCGTGCCCCCGTACAACAGCACTCCCAGGCAGCGAACATAGCCCGTACTCCAGGCATCGGCCGCCATTTCCGATCCGCTGGGGTCGAGCCAGGCAATTTCAGGAGCTTCTGCGCCCTGAATGGCCTGACCGTGAAAGAAACGTCGGCGATGAAACACCGGCTGCTCGTGGAAGAACGCGATGACCTTGCGTGTGAACTTCAGCAGCGCTTCGTTGTCGGGCCCCAGGTCCCAATTGAGCCACGAGATCTCGTTGTCCTGGCAGTACGCGTTGTTGTTGCCATGTTGCGAGTTGCCGATCTCGTCACCGGCCAACAGCATCGGCACACCTTGCGAGAGCAATAGCGTGGCCAGGAAGCTCCGCTTCTTCTTCTCACGAAGGGCCTTGATCGCCGGGTCGTCGGTCGGGCCCTCGACGCCGCAGTTCCAACTGCAATTGTCGTCCGCACCGTCGCGATTGTCCTCGCCATTGGCCTCGTTGTGCTTTTGATCGTAAGAAACCAGATCGTGCAGCGAAAAGCCGTCGTGAGCGGTGATAAAGTTGATGCTCGCGTGCGGCCGGCGACTGCTCCACTCGTACAGATCGCTCGAACCGCAGAACCGCGTGGCGAATTCCGAGACGACGCCGCCATCACCCTTCCAGAAGCGGCGAATGCAATCGCGGTACTTGCCGTTCCACTCCGACCACAACGCGGGAAAGTTGCCCACCTGGTAGCCACCGGCGCCCAGATCCCACGGCTCGGCGATCAGCTTCACCTGCGAGATGATCGGGTCCTGATGAATGATGTCGAAGAATGCACCCAGCTTATCGACCTCGTGCAGTTCGCGGGCGAGCGTGCTGGCGAGATCAAAACGGAACCCGTCGACGTGCATGTGCGTGATCCAGTAGCGCAGGCTGTCCATGATGAGCTGGAGCACGCGAGGATTGCGCATGTTGAACGTGTTGCCGCACCCGGTGAAGTCCATGTAGTACCGGGGATCTTCCGGCGAGAGGCGGTAGTACGCCGCGTTGTCGATCCCGCGGAACGAGAGCGTCGGTCCAAGTTGGTTGCCTTCGGCCGTGTGGTTGTAGACCACATCGAGAATGACTTCGATGCCCGCGGCGTGCAGGTTGCGAACCATGGTCTTGAACTCGCGGACAACGTCGCCAGCCCCGTCGACTGAGGCATAACGGGCCGCGGGCGAAAAGAAGCTGAGTGTGTTGTAGCCCCAATAGTTCTTGAGGTTTCGCTCGACCAGATGCCGATCGTCGAGCGGCTCTTGCACCGGCAGTAGTTCAACCGCGGTGACACCCAGATTCTTCAGATAACGAATCGCCGCGTCAGAGCTGAGACCCGCATAGGTGCCGCGCAGATTCTCTGGCACCTCGGGATGCAGCTTCGTGAAGCCTTTGACGTGCATCTCGTAGATGACCGTCTTGCTCCAGGGGATTCGCGGTGCGCGGTCATCACCCCAGGTGAAGGCCTCGTCGACCACGGCGGCGAGCGGGGCAAAGCGGGCATTGTTGCGTTTGTCAAACGAGAGATCGGCCTTGGGATCGCCGACTTTATAACCCCACATCTCATCGCCCCAAATCGTCTGCCTGGCAATCGCCTTGGCATAGGGATCGAGCAATACTTTGTTACGGTTGAAGCGATGGCCTTCGGACGGGTTATAGGGACCATCGACTCGATAGCCGTAGATTTGTCCCGGGAGGATGTCCGGCAGGAAGGCGTGCCAGACCATGTCGGTTTGCTCAACGAGCTGGATGCGGTGCGACTCGCGTTTGGCGTCGACGGAGGAAAACAGGCAAAGCTCGACGCCTGTGGCGTGTTCCGAATAGATAGCAAAGTTCGTGCCACTTCCGTCCCAGGTGGCTCCCAGCGGATACGGTCGTCCTGGCCAGACACGAAGCTTCGTGGGAGCTTTGACGCGGGTTGCCATAAACTGCGTTTTCATCCTTTAATCGTGAAGGTGATCCGTCAAAATCCAGGGCGGCACGAATTAGAAAAGCCTACCTCGCGGCCCGTGCTGACTTTCGTATCATTCGCCCTATTTAGCCGTTAAAACCGCTACCGGAAACCGCCAAAACAGTCCGGCAGCGTCCAACCGAAAGGCATTCGACTCGGAATCCGGTACGGCCGCGAGTTGCCGATCGTCAAAGACGTGGGTCCACTTGCCAGGACCTTCCGCGGGGAGCAGTACCCAGGTCTCTCGCCACCAATCGGCAATCGGCCATTCCCCCTTGCCGGAGCCTGTTGAATTGCCGCGCCAGGCCTCGGCCGAAAGTCGCGGGACGACGCAGACTGTCCACGAGCCCTTATCGACGCGCGCGAAGGCGATCAGATTCGCCTTTCGCGGACCATCGCAGTCCAGCGGCACGTAAGTTCCACGAGCAAGTTCCGGCCGTTCGCCGCGCAGTTGCAGGCCGCGCCAGATGGTGAAGAGCTTGATGCGCTCGTCAGGCCAGGCGGCGACCAACTGCGCTGCGGCGTCCGAAGTTCCTTGCTTGCATTGCTCGCGAATTGCAGCAAGCGCGACGCGACGGGCTGCGAAGTCGACTGGTCGGCGATTATCCGGGTCGACCAGGTTGAAGTCCCAAAACTCGACGCCGCGGTAAAAATCCGGCACGCCTGGTGCGCACACCTTGACCACGGTCTGGGCCAGCGAGTTGGTGAACCCAGCATCGGCAATCGATCGCACGAATTCATCCATGTCACGCACGAACGGCAGCCCAGTGTCCGCCAGAATCCTCTCGATGAACTGCCGCACGGCCTGATCGTACTCATCGTAGGGGCTTGTCCAACTTGTGTGCAGCTTGGCCTCGCGCAGCGCCTTGTCGAGATACTGCACAATCCGCTGCACATAGGCTTCGCGCGATTCGAACTGAAAATTGTCCAGCGGCCACGTGCCCACGAGCGTCTGATAGATCAGCACTTCCTCGTTCGCGTCCGGCACCGCTTCGCCATCCAGCTCCTGGCGTGCCTCGGCATTCATCTTCTGCCACGCTGCCAGTTTGGCTTCCCATTGCTCGGGAATCTCGGAGAGCACGTTGAGCCTGGCCCGCATATCCTCGCCGCGTTTGGTGTCGTGCGTCCCGGTGGCGAGCATCGTATGCGGCCAGTTAGCGACTTGCTCTCGCATGCGGTTGTGAAAGTGCTCGACCGTGACGCCGGGCGTGGCCGGATCGCCGCCCACTTCGTTGAGCGATGCCAGCGGATAAAAGCGATAGAAGCCGGTGTCTTCGAGCCCCTTGGCGGTCACGGGCCCGGTCACCTGTTGGAACTTGAGCACGAAGCGCCGCCGCAACTGTCGATCTTCATCGGTGAGCCCTTCGGGATCCTCGAGCAGCAGCACCGAAGCGATGAAGTCGAAGAATGAAGCACTCATGGCCGGGTTCCGCCGCTTGGCCGCGCGAATGGCGGACATGATCCGCCGGCGATCCTCGGGATGCACCTCATCGCAGTCCGGGCGAATGTAGGTGCGATAGACCGGGAAGCCGGCCACCACCTCGCGCAAGGCGCGAAATAGCGACAAGCGGGTAAAGTCGCGCGACCAGCGATGTTGCTCGGAAATGCGATCGAGCTGATGAGACAGCGTGTAGAGCTCCGCCGATAGCGAAGCGGACAGGATCGTCCGCTTGCTCTCGTGCAGCACATCGCTCCAGGAGCGCCAACTGCCGAGAAACCGGGCATACGCGTCGCGCAGCGCATATCCCCCCAGTCGATCGACAAACAAGCCGTTCAGCAGATTCAAAAAGTCGTAACCCGTCGTGCCGTGGGTGAGCCAGTCGCGAGGCAGGACTTCATCGTGCGCGAGAATCTTTTCGACGACTGTGTAGAGATGCAGCCGGGGCGGGCCGCCATTTTCATTGAGCGCACGGCCGGTCGCCTCTGCCAGGTTGGCCAGGTACTGCTGCGGATCGGCCAGGCCGTCGGCGTGATCGATTCGAAGTCCGGTCACTTCTCCCTTCCCCACGAGCTCCAGAATCTTGGCGTGTACGGCCTCGAACACCTCGGTGTCTTCCACTCGAATCGCGGCGAGCTCGTCGACATCAAAGAAGCGGCGGTAGTTGATCTCGTCGGTGGCGACCCGCCAGTGGCACAGCCGATAGGGTTGATCAGCCAGGAACTGATCGAGCTGGTCGAAGCTGGCGAGGTCTCCCTTGTTTCCGTTGTAGTCGACGATCGTGCGGTCGATGGCCGCACGGACTTCTGGGCACGAATCCAACAGCCGTTCGAGTCGCCCCGAGGCAACCTCCTTTTCGCGCCGTCGTTCTTGAATCGCATCCGGATCGGTGGCATTGCGGGGCGGCAGATGCTCGAGAGCCGTGATGATGCTCTCCAGCTCCATCCGCTCGGTGACCTCGGCGTCGAGTTTCCTGGCAACGTACTCGAGCGCACATTTGAGCACTTGCACCCAGGTGGCCGGGTCGGTCGGCAGCCGGCGCTCGTAGTAACCGATGACGAGGCGGCCGTTTTCGTAAGCCAGCTTCAACTGCTGGTCTTCCAGCACGCGGCCGAACTGCTCGCCCAACACGGGCAAGAGAACTTTGCCTCGGAGACCTTCCTTCGGCGGGCTCCAATCGATGTCGAAGAACGCCGCGTAGGGTGAGGCCGGACCATTCTCCAACACGTCCTGCCACCAACGGTTGTACGGATCGTCGATTCCCATGTGATTGGGAACGATGTCCACCAGTAGTCCCAGGCCGGCCCCGCGCAGCTTTTCGGCCAGAGCGGAAAATTGCCGCTCATCTCCCAGCGCGGGATCAAACATGGCGTGGTCGACGACGTCGTAGCCGTGTGTGCTGCCTTTGCGAGCCCTGAAAAATGGAGAGAGATAGGCTGCCCCGATTCCCAACTCTGCCAGGTAAGGCACAAGTTCGCGAGCGCGCTCGAACGACAACCCGCTGAGTTGCAGACGGTAAGTTGCGTTGGGAATGGCCGGCGAATTTGCGCTCACGTGTACTCCGTTCGACTGTCCGGGACCATTCGGCCGAGATTTCCGACTGCCCCCGCGACACCTTGTCACCCGGGGACTGGCCATGATAGCACGTTCGGGGCCGCGTCGCATGTAGAAAGTGTGCCACGCGACGAGGTGGATTAAACTCGCGGCGCGCGAGTTGCATCATGGCAGAGCCAAACATTAATTGTTCTCTCGAGACGCTGTTGTGTCGATTTCCGCGCCTGACGACACCCTGCCCTGTTACGAGGAACCCATTCGGCGGATGTCCGTGGGGGCGGAAGTCCAGCCCGGAGGCGGCGCGCATTTCCGCGTGTGGGCT
>Ga0172363_10001171_pt1 | contig 20974 bp, 16 predicted proteins | sample LakKivs2_kivu2a2_FD_114541 | JGI IMG/M metagenome (GOLD analysis project Ga0172363, IMG submission 114541) | Sediment microbial communities from Lake Kivu, Rwanda - Sediment s2_kivu2a2 | ecosystem: Environmental > Aquatic > Freshwater > Lake > Sediment | place: Rwanda: Western Province, Lake... | reverse complement strand
TTCTTGGCATTTTCGATGATATTGTCAATCCTTTCCTGATATGCCGGAATTTCGTCCTGAACAAAAATTAGCTCGGGATTATACTTTAACCTGACGAGGGATGCAAGATTTTTCCGGATCTGTCCTTTTCTTTTCTCCAGGCGGTCCAGGAAAGCCGCCGGCTCGGCTGATCCGTAAGTGCTCAAATGAATCCTGGCCGTTCGAAGATCTCTGGTGACTTCGACCCTGACGACGGTTATGAAACCGGAGGCTGCATCCTGGAATTCTTCGATCAGAATACGGCTGATCGCAGCCTGGATCAATTCGGCCACACGGCTGGCGCGATAATTTGTTACGGGCATTGTTTATACGAACTTCATATCCCAACCGGCAAGCTCGCCTTCTTCGAGGTTGGCCGCGTCCCGAACCAGCTTATGAAGGGTTTCCTCGACGATGTGAGCGCTGCTGTTGATCGAAACGAGGCCGAGCTTGGCTCTCTGCCATTTGTCCTGGTAGTCGATCTCAGCCAGGGCGACGTTGTATCTCTCTCTCATCTTTTCTTTGAAACCGTGCAATAAGCGGCGCTTGTCCTTTATCGACCGGGCATACGGAAAATGAAATTCAATCGTCAAAACACCGATAATCATGACCGCTCATCCCGCGGGGCTTCGTTTTCAAGTTGCCGGCTTGATTTTTTCCCTTGCGTAATTTTCTATTATGTCACCTAATTCGAAGTCATGGAATTTTTCGACGCCGATACCGCATTCGTAATCCTTCTTCACCTCGCTTACGTTGTCCTTTTGATGCTTCAACGAGGATATGCGGCCCTCGTGGACTACTGTTCCGGCCCGGATTATCCTGACCTCGGCATTGCGGACCATCTTGCCTTCTTTGACATAGCAGCCGGCGATGGCTCCGACTCTCGGGATCTGAAAGACCCGGCGAACCTCGGCCCGGCCCAGTATTGTTTCCTTGATCTCAGGTTCGAGCATGCCCAGAACCGCGTTTTTTATATCTTCGGTAAGTTTGTAAATTACGTTGTAAAAGCGGATCTCCACGGCTTCACGGCGGGCCAGATCGAGTATCCTGGGTTGCGGCTTTACGTTGTAGCCGATGATGACGGCTTTGGAGGCCGTGGCCAGGAGAACGTCGGCTTCGGTTATGGTTCCCGTGGAGGAATGGATGATCTTCAGGCCTACTTTTTCCGTCTGGAGTGTCGGCAGGAGATCGTTTAAGACCTCGACCGAGCCTTGAACGTCGGCTTTGACGATCAAGTTCAATTCCTTGGCTTTGCCTTCTTCGATTTTATCGAAAAGCTCCTCGAGAGAAAGACGGTTTTCGGGTGGGACGGCTGTACCTGACATTCTTGATTTTCTGAACGACACGATGAGTTTGGCGGCTGTCGGGTCGTCGACGACCTGAAAGATGTCGCCGGCGGTGGGTACCTCGTTGAAGCCCATTATTTCTACTGGAGTCGCCGGGGCGGCGCTTTTTATCGATTTGCCGCTTTCGTCGAAGAGAGCCCGGACCTTGCCGTAAGTCAGGCCGCAAACGAAGTTCTGCCCCTGGCTCAGGCTGCCTTGCTGAATGAGAACCGTAGCCAGCGGTCCTCGCTGGCTGTCGAGCCTGGCCTCGAGGACCACGGCCTGGGCCGGGACCCTGGGGTTGGCTTTGAGCTCCAGGATATCGCCCAGAAGTATGATCATTTCCAGAAGTTCGCTGATGTTTTTCTTTTCTTTGGCCGAAACTTCGACACATATGGTTTTTCCGCCCCATTCCTCGACGAGCAGCCCTTCCTTTGAAAGCTGTTGCTTGACCTTCTCGGAATCCGCTTCAACCTTGTCGATTTTATTGAGAGCCACGATAATCGGTACTCCGGCTGCCTTGGCGTGATTTATCGCTTCCTTCGTCTGGGGCATGACCCCGTCGTCGGCGGCCACGACAAGAATTACTATATCCGTGACTTTGGCTCCCCTGGCTCTCAGCCGGGTGAATGCTTCGTGGCCCGGCGTATCTATGAAAGTCACGGACCGGTCCTTGACTTTGACCCGGTATGCTCCTATGTGCTGGGTTATGCCGCCGAATTCGCGACCGACGAGATTGGAGGAGCGGATGGCGTCGAGCAAAGTGGTTTTCCCATGATCGACGTGACCCATTATCGTAACTACGGGTGACCTGGCGACAAGGTCCCCGGCCCGTTTTTCAGCCAGACGCCTGGTGGATTCTTCAACGGTCAGGAGTTCGAGATCGTAATCCGTCTCGCCGGAAATAAGAGCGGCTGTCTTTTCATCGATGAAATCGTCTATATCGACGGCTGCGTTTTTGGGCTTGAGTATGGCCAGCAGATTGCGCGGCTTCAGATTCATCATCTCGGCCGCATCCCGCAGGCGGGTTCCCTCCCGGATCTCCAGTTTTATGCGTTTCTTGATTTCGGCCGGGGCAGCCGGTTTGGCGGCCTTTTTGGTCTTGGTTGCCGCCGGTTTTTTCTTAGTTGTTTTAGTTACCATTTTATTCTTGCTTTATGTTTATTTTCCAGCCGACCAGCCTTGAGGCCAGCTTGACGTTGATTCCTTTTTTGCCGATAGCCAGAGACAACTGGTCCTTAGCCAACACGGCTTGCAATATTTTTTCGTTTTTGTCGACTATTGTCAACTTATCGACCCGGGCCGGGCTGAGAGAAGCGCGAGCGAAGGCAGAAGGATCGGGCGACCATTCGATTATATCGATTTTCTCACCTTTGAGTTCGGCCGTTATGGCCATGATTCGGTTGCCCCTGACCCCTATGCATGCTCCGATGGGATCAACGGCTTTATCCCGGCCGAAAACAGCCACTTTGGACCTTTCTCCAGGCTGTCGGGCAATGTTCTTTATCTCGATCAAACCGGAAGCGATCTCCGGGACCTCGATCTCAAACAGTTTGGCTACGAACCGGGGACTGGTTCGGGAGACTATAACTTGAGGTCCTTTGCTTGATTTCAAGACCTGGATTATAACCGCTTTGACGATGTCGCCGCGCCTGAATTCCTCGCCCGGGATCGCTTCCCTGATGGGCAAGGCGATTTCTGTTTTATTGAGTTCGAGGATCATGGCCTCGTTTTCCGTTCTTCTGTAAACGCCGGAAATTATTTTGCCGGTCAGTGGATTGAACTCATCGAATATTTTTTCCTGCTCCGCATCCCTTACTTTCTGGAAAATGACCTGTTTGGCAGCCGAGGCGGCTATTCGGCCCAACGTTTCAGAAGGGAGGTCTATTCTGACCGTGTCGCCCAACTTGACCTGGGTATCGGTCAGTTTAGCTTCAGCGATGGAAATCTCAACGGCCGGGTCGACGGGATTCTTGACCGCTTTTTTTTCGACGAAGACCCTCAGTTCGCCTTTTTCGGGCCTGAAATCAACCTGAACTTTTTCGTTTCTGGAGAAATGCCTGGCAGCCGCTATTCGAAGGGATTCCTCAATGGCTTTGATAATGATGCGAGGCTCAACGTCGCGCTCCTTGCTGAGCTGCAAAATCGTGTTCCAGACGTTGACTTTCATCGGATTTGCTCAAAGCCGGGGAAAATGCCCAGTGACGAAAGATTATATATAAAATACGAGCAAAGTTCAAACAGGCCTTTAACGAACCTTGAATTCAGTCAATCTCTTCCCGGCCGTGAAGACTGTAAGGGCCGTAGTCGGTAATCCTGACCGTGACGAATTCTCCGGCAGGATTGCGTTCGGAGTCGAAGTTCACGACCATGTTCCCGGACGTCCGCCCCGTAAACCGCCCGCCCGCTTTCGGACTTTCCCCTGTGCACAACACCCTGACGCTTTTGCCTACGAAAGAGCTATTTATCTCGAGCTGGATGCTTTTCTGCAATTCCTGGAGTAAAATCAGGCGCCGCCTTTTTTCCTCGACAGGCACGGCATCTTCCATACCGGCCGCGGGCGTCCTCGGCCGCGGTGAATAACGGAATGAGAAAATAGACGCGAAGCGAATCCTGGTCAATATTTCGAGAGTCGCCTCGAAGTCTTCTTCGCTTTCTCCGGGAAAACCGACGATGATGTCGGTGCTCAGCATGATGCCCGGAATTTGGTTCCTTATGTGATCGACGAGATTCAGGTAATCATCCCTCGAATAACCTCTGTTCATTGCTTTGAGAACGGCCGAAGATCCGGATTGAGCCGGAAGATGAAGATGGCGGCAAACCTTGGCGTTACGTTTCATGGCCATGACCAGTTCGGGCGAGAAATTCTTCGGATTGGAACTTATGAATCTCAGCCACTTCACGCCGGGCAAAGCGCACGTTTCATCAAGGAGTTCGGGTAAACCGCGGCCCGATTCCGGATCCCGCCAGGAATTGACGTTCTGGCCGAGGAGCTGAATTTCCTTCGCGCCCCGCTCGATGAGAATCCGGGCCTCGTCGATGATTAATGACAACGGCCTCGATTTTTCCCGGCCCCGGCTGAAAGGCACAACGCAGAAAGTGCAGAAATTATCGCAGCCCTCCATGATCGTGATGTAAGCGCTCGGCCCGGTCGGCCGGCCTGACGGGCCTGTTTCCCGCCAGCCGGTGTGAAATCCGGTTCTGACGCATAAGCCGTTTTCGGCCTTGAGGATGATGTCGACGAGATCAGGGTATTCCTGCGGGCCGACGATGAAATCCACGACCGGTGTTTTTTCGGCTATCTTGCGCCCATAGATCTGGGCCACGCAGCCAAGCACGCCTATCAAAACCGGCTTTCTTTTTTTCAATGAGGCCAGGCGCCCTAAATAAGAAAAGAGCTTGTCCTCTGATTTTTCCCTGACCGCGCAGGTATTGACGAGAATAACGTCCGCTTGCTCGGTGTTTTCTACGGCCGATGCTCCGGCGGCTTCGAGCAACAGCCCGACGTGAAGAGAATCGTTCTCATTCATCTGACACCCGAAGGTCCGGATGTAGAACGTTCGTCCGGCCAGTTCTTGATCCATATGGCTATTATATATCAACGCAACTGCCGGACCAGGGGGGACAAGGAGTTCTCAAACGGTTTTCCCGCCGTGAAGGCCGAGCATCTGACTGGCCGTTTCCAAGGCAGCCTTGGTCACGTGGCTTCCCGATATCAACCTGGCTATTTCGGCGATCCTCGTTTCCGGCGCGAGCGCCCTGATTCTGGTGAAAGTCCTGTCTTTGTCGACTGTTTTTTCGACGTGGAAATGATTGGCGGCGGAAGCCGCGATCTGAGGCAAATGTGTTATGCACAGAACCTGATGACGGCCGGCAAGAGCCCTGAGCTTGAGCGCGATGGCCTCGGCGGTCTTACCGCCGATTCCCGAATCTATCTCGTCGAAAATAAGAGTCTTACAGGTCTCTCTTTCCCGTCCGACCGACTTGAGGGCCAGCATCATCCGGGAAAGCTCGCCGCCTGAGGCCACTCGCCGGAGGGGTTTCAGGTCCTCGCCCGGATTCGTCGAGATCAGAAACTCCACTTCTTCGGCCCCCGAGTCCCGGATGGTTTCGGGCATGTCGAGGCAGGGAGGCCTGGTCTGGAGTTTAATCTTGAACCTGGACTTTTTCATACCCAGGACGGATAGATGTTTTTCGATTGCTTGTTCGAGTTTCAAGGCCGTTTTTTTTCTGCTTCCGCTCAAGCTGGCCGCGGCCCTGGCGTATTCCGAAAACTTATCGTTTAAGATGACGGACAATTCGGCCAGTCTTTCCGAACTGGTTTCGAGCCTTTGTTTCTCCTGCCGGGCTTCCTCCATTTTTTCCAGGATGCCTTCGACCGTCGGCGCGTATTTCCTCTTCAGCTTCTCTATGACACTCAGTCTTTCCTCTACGGCCTCGGGGTCGGCGGGCTTTTCGGCCAGGCCGTCTTTGAGGTTGAGCAAAACCTTGGCCAGATCCTCGAAGAGGATGGCCGCTTCTTGCACGCCGGGGGCCAGGGTTTCGACCGATCTGTCATAGGCCGATAAATCCGCCAAAAGCGACCTGAGCTTGGCCGTCAAAGCGACCAGGGAATTCTCGTCGACATAAGCCACTGACAAAGCGGCTTCCACGAGGCCGGCTATTTTCTCGGCGTTCTTGATTATCTCCCGCTGGCGGTAAAGCTCCTGATCTTCACCTGGCTTCAGATCGGCTCTTTCCACCTCGGCCAGCTGGAAATTTAGGAAGTCCAGACGTTGCTCCCGTTCTCTCTCCCGGGTTTCGAGTTCGGCATGCTCCTCGAGCATGCGCCTGATTTCGCCGGCCAGGCGGGCCGTTTCCCTGACCGGAGCCTGATCCTCGAGCAGGTCGTCGAGAAAGCGCCGGTGGTTTTCCGTATGGAGAAGGAAAATGTGATCGTTCTGGCCGTATATATCGACCAGCAGGCCGCCTATCTCTTTAAGCCTGCGAACCGGGACCAGAACTCCGTTGAGATAAACCCGGCCCCCGCCCTGGGCATTGACTGTACGCTGGATTAGCAGGCGGCCTCTGTCTCCGGGGGGGACGTCGCCGGAATCGAACGGGAGTCCGGAGGTTTCGAATTCGGCCTCGATCGAGGCTTCTTCAGCACCCGTCCTGATCAAATCGGTCGAGCCCTTTTCCCCGGTGATCAAACGTATGGCGTCGATGATGATGGATTTCCCGGCTCCGGTTTCGCCCGTCAGGATGGAAAATTCAGGCGGGAAGGAAACCTCAAGGCCTTCGATCGTAGCCAGATTCTTGATCTTGAGTGTCCGGAGCATCTTTCGGCAGGTACAATGTTATTTTAGCTTATAGGGAACCAAACCCCTCTCCATGTTGATCCGGCCGTAGCCGATGTAGTCGTCTTTGCCGGCATAAGAAGAGGAATTGACGTCGTCGGCGGTGTAGCGGATTATGTTCATTACCTGGTCGGGGGTCAGCCAGCTCTTGAAGCTGAACAGCAGGGCGGCGAAACCGGCCACGTGCGGACAGGCGGTCGACGTTCCCGACACGAAAAGATAGGGCAGATATTCTTCGCCTACGTACCATTGCGGAGCGGCTGACAGAATCCACATCCCGGGTGCGGCGACGTCAATTTCCGGGCCGTAATTGTTAAATGAAGCGACCTCATCGTTCCAGTCGGTAGCCGCGACGGCCAGGACGTAATCATCGTATGCGGCCGGATAGGCTACTGCGTTTAAGGCATCATTTCCTGCCGCGGCCACCATGACCGCGCCGTTGTCGTAAGCGTACTTACAGGCGGCTTCAAGGGCGGGGTCAGCCACGTCCCCTCCCAGACTGAGGTTCAACACTTTAGCCCCGTTGTCGACGGCCCAAATTATCCCTTCGATCATGTCATCGTAATAACCGGTACCTTCTTGGTCAATGACCTTGACCGGAAGAATCTTACAGTTCCAGGCTACGCCTGCGATGCCTTCGGCATTGTCCGTTTCGGCCGCGGCGACCCCGGCGACATGCGTTCCGTGAAAGCTGTCGTCGGTGGCGTCGGAATCGTCGTTGACGAAGTCCCGCCCGCTCGAGACGACCTTGTTCTGGAGCTCCAGATGAGTCATGTCCGCGCCGGTATCGAGGACGGCTATGACCACCTCCGGATTGCCCGTTGTGACATCCCAGGCGGGAGTGGCTTTGATGTCGGCACCGGCCGTAGTTTGGGGTTGAATTTCCGGGGTTATGTCCAACACGATGCCACGGTTGTAGAGGTTGTACTGGTAAAGCATGAAAAACGAGTCGTTGGGGATATCGAATATCCTGGTTTTGTAAACCGGCCGGGCGTAATCGACGTCGGGATTAAACTGGAGTAAGGCCAACGTTTCCTCGACGCTCATTCCTTCGGGAACTTTCATCCGGAAAACATTGATCCTCGGGATTTCCTGGACGTCGCGCATCTGGTAAGCGGCTATCATGTTTTCACGGGACTGGATTGTAACCTCCGGTTTGAACTTGACCATTATCCTGTCCGGCGCATAAGCAGACGTCTGAATCCGGGCCGGCATCTGTATCTTTATCATTTTCCGGCTCTGACGGCGAACCAGGGGCTTCTGCCTGACCGTTCTGGTCGAAACTTCGTTTTTTTTCTGCTGCAACTGACTGGTTTTCAGCCTCCGATCGGCGGCTTTTCCGTCCGATAATCCGGGCATTAGAGAAAAAGCCAGAAGCAGTATCCCGAAAAAGCTTGTCGAGGTTGTTTTTTCCCTGAACATGGTGGCCTCCCTTATCAGAATTCAATCAAGGTGGCGACCGTTAAAATAGTGTCCAGGCCGCCTTTGTACGGTCTGAAGCCGGCTTCGGCGACAAACTGCAGCTTTTGGGAAACTATTAACTCGCTGCCGAAGATGACTTCCAGGAAACTCTTGCCCTTGAACGTCTTTTTTTCGGATGCTTTGAGATTTTCCAACTTTTCCTTCATGTTGAATGCGCCCGTAAAATAACTCCCGGCAATAGAAAGGTAGGGGACGAATTTCCCGAAAAAGTGATAGGAAATCTTGGGGCCGACCGAGGCTTCAGCCCACCAGTTCGTACCGCTTGCATTCCCGGGTACGGCGAACCCCTCCAGAGTCCAGTTTTTTTTCAGAGATAACGAAGACCTCACCCGGCCCTGGAGCTCGATGACGAATTCGTCGAGCAGCCAGAAAGCTTTGCCGATCGAGGCTCCGAGGGCGACCCCGGGCATGCCGCCGGCCGAATACTCGAGAGAGACCGGCAGGCCGTTGAAGGCCAGGCCGTTGAAATTGGAGAGAGCGAATCCGGCCTCCAGCTTCAATTTCCAGCCACTGGAAAAATCGAAAGATTGGCCGGTTGATAGCATCAGCGTCTTGAGTTTGTAAACCGTGTCTTCTTCTCCGGAAGAGAAGGATCTGGTCAGATAGCCTATGCCGAAAATGGTGTCGGCGCCGGCCGGGCTGGGCACTGCAGCCACGGCCGATATCAGGAAGAGGATGGAGATAATTGATTTGAGCCGCATGGATTTCGGCATGTTTTCCCTCCTTTGCCTGTAAAAAGCGGCTATTTCTTGTCGGGGACCGCCGCTTTAAGACGCTCAATTTCTTTTTGACGGTTCTGGGCCTTCTTGATCAGGGCGCTGTTCGGAAAATCCGTCACCACCTTAATGAAAAACGGCAAAGCCTCGTCATATTTTCTCATCATGAAGTGACAATCGCCCAGGTAGAAATAAAGCTCGTCCATCCTGGAGAAATCGGGATAGGTGGACATTATCTCGGTCAATCTGTTTAAGGCGGCCCGATATGCCTTCTGCTTGTGATACGTCTTGGCAATGAGAAAATTGTGTTGGGCGATTTTCTCTTCGCATTCCTTTATTTTCTCCTGAGCGGCCTTAGCCTGATCGCTGGCCGGGTAGTCGGAGACAACTCTTTTGAATTCCTCGAGAGCCTGCATGGTTTTAGCCTGGTCCCTTCCCGGTTTCAGAATCTTGCGGTAAAAAGTCATGGCTATCTGATATTGGCAATAGGCCGCGGAGGGGCTATAGGGATATGCCCGGATGAATTCCCGGTACTCGGCTGCGGCCAGCAGCAGGTTGCTTTCGTCGTTCTTATCGAAATAGCTGTCGGCAATGAGAAGTTTTGCCCTCTGAGCGTAAAAGCTCTTGGGAAAAGCATCGATCAACTGCCTGAGGTAAAGAAGTCCTTTTTCGGTATCTTTCTTGATCGCGCTTTCCCCGAGCTTATAAAGGGCCTCATCAGAAGAGGAAATGTCAGGCGAAATATCGACCTGCTTTTTCTTTCCGCAGCCTGAAGTCGCGAAGAGAATAAGAACCAGGCAGGTCAAAAGGATGGTTGTGATCGATCTCAAGCTCCAAGTCATGCTTTTTCCTTTTGAACCAGGGAGATTATTTTCTTGAATTCGGCCACGGCGGCCGCTGGATCGGGAGCATTGAAAATGGCCGAACCCGCGACGACGACGCTCATCCCGTCCTCCATCAATTCGCGAGCGTTATCGAGCTTTATTCCACCGTCAACCTCGATATGGGCGGACGGATTAACGTCGTCCAGTTGAGACCTGAGCTTTCTTATCTTTTTCCGGATCGATGGGATGAAATCCTGCCCCCCCCAGCCGGGATTCACTGACATGAGAAGGACGAAATCGATGTCGCCCATTATTTCCTCTATGGAGACGAGCGGAGTAGCCGGATTGAGAACGACTCCGGCCCGGCATCCGAACTCCTTTATCATGGCCGTAAGCCGGTTCAAATGAGCGGTCGCTTCAACGTGGACGGAGATCCATTCGGCGCCGGCCTCGGCGAATGGCTGGACGAAACGGGCCGGGTTTTCAACCATAAGATGGACATCGAGAGGCAGGGAAGTGATCTTCTTCAAGGCAGCCGTCAGCCCGGGGCCGAAAGTAAGGTTCGGGACGAAATGTCCGTCCATTATGTCCAGGTGAATGAGATCGGCTCCGGCGGATTCGGCCAGTTTGACCGCTTCACCGAGCCGGGCGAAATCCGCCGACAGAACCGATGGAGCTAAAAGTATTTTATTCAACGGCTTACCTCCAGGCTGATCCGGCTTCTTTTTTGTATCCGATAGCCGAAGGGCGGATCCTGGCCGACGATGATTCCCGAGGTGATGCCCGGATAATAAACATAATGAAGGTCGGCGACCTGGAAACCGTCTTTTTTAAGCAGGCCGATGACACGGTCGGATCGGCGTTCGAGCAGCCTGGGCATGATATACCAGTGATCCTGCCCGCCCTGGCTTATCAGAAGATTTACCGGGGCATTCCTTTCGACCATGACCTCAGGATCGGGTTTCTGGTCGATTATTCTTCCCGCCGGAAAACGTCCCGAGTGAATCTGCGAGATGTATCCGCGGACCAGGCCCGCCTCCTGAAGCAAGGTCATCGATTGTTCCAGGCTCTTTTCGAGGAGAGCGGGGACTTTGACGCTTCTGCTGCCGGAACTGGTCACCACCCGGACCGTCCCGGTTACACGGATGGATGAATGGGCGGCCGGATCCTGGCTGATTACCAGCCCTTTGTCATGAATTTCGCTGAAATCTGATCCCCGGTGGGAAAGATTCAGATCTTTTCTGGCCAGTTCGGCCCGGGCTGCGGACAGAGTTTTCCCGACAAGCTCGGGGACCGAAACCGTTTCCCCCTTCAGTATCACTTGAGAGGATATGACAGCCCCCAGGAAAAACAAATTGAAAAAGACAAGGAGGGCAGCGGAGGCTTTGAATAGATAATCCTTATCCATGCGACGGAATCACCACCGGTAATCTCCGATATTATTACCACAGTTCATAAACCAAGTAAACACGGCTGGAGTTGCGTGTCAGTATTTGCCCGGCGGAGGGATTTCGGTTTATAATCGGCGACGAAAAGTCAATTCAATTCTATAGTCATGATAACGGAGACTAATTGATGAAAAGAATTTCTGATTTCCGCAGCGATACCGTGACCCGGCCGACGGAAAAAATGAGACGGGTTATGGCCGAAGCCGTGGTCGGTGATGACGTGCTCGGCGACGATCCGACCGTTCAGGAGCTTGAAGCCCTTTCAGCCAGGATAATGGGCAAGGAGGCGGCGCTTTTTGTTCCGTCCGGGACTATGGGCAATTCCATTGCCGTGAAAATGTGGACCAGAGAGCTCGAGGAGGTCATTCTCGAGGAAAAATCGCACATTTATAATATGGAATCGACCCATATGACATTCATCTCCAGAGTTACCCCCAGGCCTCTTCCGTCGCAACGTGGAGCTATGGATCCCGAGCTGGTCCGAAAACACATCAGAAAGGCCTCGGTCCATACGCCGCGCACTTCTCTCATCTGCGTCGAAAACACCCATAACAACTGGAGCGGAACCGTCTTACCCCTGGAAAACCTGAAAGAGATCCGCAAGATTGCCAGTGAACAGGGCTTGAAGGTCCATTTGGACGGGGCACGGATTTTCAACGCTTCGATTGCCTCCGGCATTCCGGTCAGGGAATACGCGGCCCAGGCCGATTCAATTATGTTTTGCCTGTCGAAAGGCCTTTCGGCGCCCGTCGGTTCGGTTCTGGTCGCTGACAGGGAAATCACAGATTATGCCCGAAGGCTCAGGAAGGCGTTCGGCGGCGGCATGAGACAGGCAGGCATACTGGCTGCGGCCGGCATCCTTTCCGTGACCGAGATGGTCGACAGGCTTAAGGAAGACCATGTCAGGGCCAAGAGGTTGGCCGAAGGCATTGAGAGCCTGCCCGGGATTATTCTCGATGCTTCCCTGATCGAAACCAACATAATCGTTTTCTACTTCGAACATCAGGATCTGAGCATCCCTCAGTTATTGGACAAGCTCAGCCAAAGAGGAATCCTGGCCCTGGCCGTATTCGGAGGCATCCGGTTTGTGACCCATAAGGACGTTGACGATGAAGACGTCGAAAGAGCCATAGCCGCTTTCAGGGAGATTCTGGCTGCCTGAAAATCCTGATTCGATCCGGGGTTGGCTCTGAGTCAGGAATCAAGTAGAGAGGACACCGTTTGAGCGATATCGGTGACTTCAATCTTTTCGCCACCCAGTTCTTTGAGGCCGTCGAGGAGCATGGTCAGGCAAAACGGACAGGCCGTGACCACGGTCGAGACACCGGCTTCGATAATCTCTTCCGTCCGCAGATGGTTGATCCGTCGGCCTGACTTGTCTTCGGTCCACATCAAGCCGCCGCCGGCCCCGCAGCAGAAACTCCGGCGGCCGTGATTTCGCAGTTCTATTAGTTTCTCGCTCATGATTCCTGCCAATGCCTGCCGCGGTTCATCTATGATTCCGTTGTGACGGCCGAGATAACAAGGGTCATGAAAGGTGAACGAGCCCGGCTTCTTGTGACTTAGCCGGAGCCGGCCGTTACTGAGGAGCTGGCTGATCAGTTCGACATGAGACAGGACTTCGATATCAAGCGTTCTTTCTTTTTCTGAAGAGCCTGAGAGGGAATCGATCGCCAGGAGTTTGGGATACTCGTTTTTCAGAGTATTGTATCCATGAGGGCACGCGGCAACTATCTTTCGGACTCCATATTTGCGCATCAGAGCAATATTTTCCAGGGCCAGCTTCTGGAACAAATATTCGTTACCCAGCCTGCGGGCCGAATCTCCGCAGCACTTTTCTTCAGTGCCCAGAATGCCAAAACTGAGGCCGGCTGCGTTCATAATCTTGACCATCGCGCCGGCCGTCTTTTTACCGAAGTCGTCGAACGCGCCGAAGCAGCCTACCCAGAGCAGATATTCGGCGTCAGGAACATCGGCTATGTGTTTTACGTCCAGTCCGGAGGCCCATTCGGCCCGCCGCGAGAAATTGATGTTCCAGGGATTGGAGTTGGTTTCGATATTCCTGAAGAACGGGGTGAGTTCGGCCGGGAAACGGCTTTCCATCATGACCTGACTCTTCCTGGAACCGATGATCTTGGCGAGATGGTCGATTTCGACCGGGCAGACGTCCATACACGCCCCGCAGGTCGTACAGGTCCATATCTCGCCGGGGGAAAATGTCCCCGGTACCAAAGCGGGGATTTGATCCCGCTGCTTTCTGATGAGCAGAGAGGCATCGCGAAGCAGCTCTTTCTCCATGTTGACCAGAATCATCTTGGGCGAAAGGGGTTTTCCGGCGGCATAGGCCGGGCAGACGTCCTGGCAACGGCCGCATTCCACGCAGGCAAAGGCGTCGAGGTTGTCCTTCCAGGTGAAGTCGGCCGCTTTTTCGTAGCCGAAAACCTCGGAATTCTCGAGGTCCTCCGGTTTTAATTCTCCGCTCGGGCCGGGCCGCCGGAAAAGGACGTTGATCGGTCCGGTGAACATGTGAAGGTACTTCGAGTGGGGAACGTATGAGATGAAAGCAAACACGGCCACTATGTGAGCCCACCACGAAATCCGGAAATGAAGGGCCATGGCCTCTTGGCTCAGGCCGGATTGATACACCAGCCCGGACAGAGCTTTTCCGATAAAATTCAGGCGCGAGGAGTCAGGATGGACGGCGACCGAAAACGTTTCGAAATAAAGATAGGTCAGGGTGGCTAGAGTTATAAAAATATAAATCAGGGCCGAATCCAAGGGAGTTGTTTTGTAGGCGGCGGGCTTGACGACGAACCGGCGAAAAGCGAAAAAGACGACGCCGATCATGACCGTGACGGCGAAGAGATCGATGAGAAAGTAGAAGAAATCGCCGAACCAGCCGTTTCCGAACAAATGAAAACCGTCGATGAAGCCTTCAAGGGTGTGATTCAGGGTCATAGTGTCGAAGGTCAGGGCTCCGTAAAAGATCATGACGTGAGCCAGACCGGTGAACGGGCGTTCGATGCGCAGGGTGCAGAGCTGAAGGAAAACCCGCCCGGCGGCACGGAAAAGTCTGTAAAACGGCCTGTCAAGCCTGTATTCCGGTTTGCCGGCCAGGACGATCCGCAAACGTTTTACAATGGGCAGCAGAAAAGCGACGGCCGTGGCCGCAACCAAAGCAGCAAAGATAATTTTTTCGGGTGTGGGAAGCATGAAGCCTTTTTACCCATTCGAGCAGACTGTGTCAAGAAAAAACGAATGGTGTTGTTTTTCAAGCCTTCTTTCCTTAACATAGCGAGAGAAAATCAATATAATCGGTAGTCCTATCCATTACGAAAGGAACAAACATGTCCGAAAGAAGAGAGATCATCATAGTCGGCGGCGGCCCTGGCGGTTATCTGGCGGCGCTGCGATGCGCCCAGCTGGGCAAGAGAGTGACCTTAATCGAACGCGACCGGATAGGAGGGACATGCATGAATTACGGCTGCATCCCGGTCAAATATCTGCTCCACCAGACCAGGCTTTACCGTGATGTCAGGGCGGCCGAAAATCTGACCGGCCCGGTTTCCGACTTGAGACTCGACTGGAGCCGGGTTCAGACCGGCAAGAAAAAGGCGGTCGGTAATCTCGTGTCCGGAATTTCTTTCCTTCTCGAAAAAGGAAAAATCGAAATAAAAAAAGGCAATGCCAGAATCGCCGAAGATCTGACGGTCACAGTTGAAAGCGGGCAGGGCGAGGAACTGCTGAAGGCCGAAAAAATCATCATTGCCTCCGGCAGTCGGGCTTCCGGTTTACCTTTTATCCAGCCGGACGGGAGCGATGTCGTCACCAGTACGGAGGCCCTTGAATTTTCGGCCATTCCCAAGAGCCTGATTATCTGCGGGGCGGGTGTGGTAGGGCTCGAGTTGGGTACGGTATACCATAGGGCGGGCACGGACGTGACTATTCTGGAAATAATGCCGACAATCCTGCATTCTTCGGACAAAGAGGCCGCTGTGCGGCTGGAAAGAATACTAAAGCGCCAGGGCTTGAAAATCTATACAAGAGTGAAAATGGAAAAGGTGGAAAAGGAGAAGGAAGGGTACGTCTTGAGCGGGCACAGTCTGGACACGAATTCGCCGCTTTCTTTTTCGGCCGAGAAGGTCCTTATCAGTGTCGGCCGCAACGCGGAAACGGAAAGCCTGTTCAAGGGCCAACCATTTCTGGAAACGGACCGGGGAGGATTTCTTAAGGTCAATCAGGAGCTTGAAACCAGCCTGGCGAACGTGTACGCGATCGGCGATGTCATCGGCGGCAAGCTTTTGGCCCACAAAGCTTATTACGACGCTTTGACAGTTGCCGAAACCGTCTGCGGGAAGGAGCGCCGGTCAGTCGATTATTCAGCCATACCGACGGCCGTCTTCACGGAACCAGAGTTTGCCTCGGTTGGTCAAACCCAGGAAGAAGCGGAGGAGGGAAGAGGCCTCAGGACCAAGATCGGCATTTTCCCGCTCCACGCCAACGGCCGGGCGATGACCATGGAATCAACTGACGGTATGATCAAAATAGTGGCTGACGGTGATGACAAGATCATCGGGGCCCACATAATATCGCCCTCAGCCTCCGAAATGATTCCCGTTCTGACCATGGCCGTTGCCCGGGGCATGAAGCTGCGGGATATATCATCACTGGTCTACATTCATCCGACCGTGTCCGAAGCAATCGGCGAAGGGGCTCTCAAGGCTGCGAACGAGGCTTTGCACATCCTCAATAAATGATCTGGAAAATGTTTTAGGCTCCCGTTGGCCGGTCGCATATATGCGGCCGGAGGTATCCTGCCGGCAGTTTGAGGTTGATGATCGAAGCCATAGGCCTGAGACCGGGCGTAATCAGCCTCCTATTTTGACCTTGGCCCCGAATTCGAAAATCCTCGAGCGCCAGGGGAAAACGGGTTCCGTGTAAATATAATCGTCGAAGAGGTTGGTGACTTTTCCGAACACAACGACCTTACCGAAGTCATAAGACAGAACGGCGTCCATGTTGAAATAACCGGGAATGTCGTAAAGGGTGTCATCCGAAAAGTTATACCAGACCGAAGAAGATCCGTAGAGGCCGTAAAGGTCGACGAGAAGTCGTTTGGCCGGACGCCAGGCGGCATTCAAGCTCAGGTTATGTTCAGGCGTAGCGTCGAGCGGCCGGTCGTCGGTCTCATTACGGTGCGAAAGGAACGTGTAGCTAACAGAGAACTCGAACAGGCCGGCCGTTCTTTGGGCTTGCATCTCGAAACCGTTGATGTGGGCCTGGCCGATATTAAAATACTGCCTGGTTCCGTCGAGCAGGGTAACGCTGTCGATCATATCCCTGAAACTCGAGAAGAAAACCGCGCCTGATAGGTAGAGGCCCCGATTGAAGGTAAAGCCGGCTTCGAAGCTCGTCCCTCTTTCGCTCAATAAATCCGGGTTGCCCGACGTCGACGAATACATGGAGCGCATGGAAGGGAATCGGGACTTGCCGGAGACGGATAAGTGAAGATCCAGATAATCGGCCGGCGTGTATTTGAGGCCTGCCAGCGGATTCAAGACGAATTTGCTGTCACCGATGAACTTGTTTATGTAATCAAGGCTGAGGCCGGCTATAAACTTGCATTTGTCGGAGATGGAAAAATGGTCCTCGGCGGAGAGTGAGAACGTCTCCTGATTATACTTTGTCCAGGGCTCACCGACATCGTCCTGGATTCGGGCGATATCCGTTTCTTGATTAAAGCTAACCTTCAAATTGTTCGAAGGCGTTAAAGGAAAATCGGCCAGGGCGAAGAGCCCGTAAACGGAGTTATCGAAACTGCTCTCGAAATTGAGAATGGTCATGGCTTCATCGCGCCATTGATTCAGAGTGTTCTTATAATTCACGCAGAAACCGCGGAAGCGTAGAGTGCCTTTTTCGCCCAGGGAGGTGAATCCTCCCGCATTCAAAGTGTAACGGTCCCAATTCTTGAAGCGCCAGTAACGGGCTCTCTGCAATCCTAGAGACGGAGGCATCCCGTATTTGGATGCATAAATGCCGCCGTTGACCATCAACTCCGTCCGGCTCGACGGATTGTAATAGAGTTTGGCGTTTAAATTGAAGCGTTGGTAATCGCTGTTCAGGCGGAGGGTTTTACCGGTTTCGGGGTCCGGATAGTAAGATCCGTTCGAATCCTGGTAGGACACGGTTCCAGAGAGGGAAAATTCATTCCACCGGGTACCGCCGTCAGCGACGAGATTATGAGTATTTCTCTCGGCCAGACTGGCGCTCAGGTTAAGAAACGGCTTCCGATCCGGCCGGCGGGTGATTACGTTGACAATGCCGCCGAGGGTGTTCGGTCCGTAAAGAACCGATGACGGGCCCCTTGTGATCTGGACCGATTCGAGGCCCAGGGCCGAAACAGTCTTCAGGTCGAATGAATTGTAATACGGTTCGTAAACCGGGACGCCGTCGACAAGAAGAGCTATCCGCTTAGAATCCATGCCTCTGAGTTTGAGGGTGAAAGTGTCCTTTTCGCCAAAAGTGACAATCGCTCCAGGAACACTGCGGACGACGTCGGACAGGTCGCGCGGAATGAGCCGGTCAATGGCCGTATAGCCAATAACAGTTACCGAAGAAACCGGTTGTTCCCTGGGTGCCGGGGCTACTACCAGTATTTCTTCCGTGATCTTGACGGCTTCTTGTTTTTCTTGCTCTTGTTTCGTGGGCTTGTCGTAAGCTGATAATGGCAGGAAAGAACATGAAGCTGCCAAAACGAGAAAATGAATAATCCGGGCCGCTTTTTTTATTGGTGTGGTAATATGACTCTTGGCCAAGATTCCTCCTTTTCGCTATGGAAGGCGGAGCCGTTTCCAGCAGCACCCTATCGGTCGGCGTTCATGGCCTTTTAATCCGGCTTTAGAGCCGCCGACTCGGAGCGGAAGAGGCTTTATAGCATGGTTAATATTTTGACTTCAACAATTTTCTTGTTGTAAAATCCCATCCCGGCCGGACCAGACGGCATATTGTTTTTTAGGCTAACATGGGCCGTTATCAGGCCTGTGAATTAATTGAATTGGCCAACGACCTGATGGGCTGGCGGAGATCAGGAGGTTGCAAAATGAGTAATCCGAGAAATTGGTTATGGCCTCTGGCCCTGGGCTCACTGTGGGGAGTAATGGAATTGGTCGGAGGAACCGCCATATACAAAGACAACGTACCCCACGCTTCGATTTGGTTGTCCGGTTGGGCGTTCTTCATGCTGGCCATCGCCAGGGGGCTGGTTAACAAGCCTGGTTCATCTTCGCTGGCGGGGGCTACGGCCGCCATTTTCAAACTCGTTTATGCAGCCCCATTCTACTGCCACCTTCTCGGTATATTTCTGTTAGGAGTCATTTTCGATATCACGGCCACGATCATGTTTAAAGAGGGTGAATTCAAAACCCGTCGGGCCATGCTGGCCGGGATCATCACTTCATACGGCAGTTATGCCTCATTCGCACTTTTAATAACTTACATCGTCCGATACAAATACTGGATATCAGAAGGTTTGCCGAAGGTTTTAAATCACATTTTGGTCGGAGGCAGCCTGGCCGGGATTCTCTCGCTCGTCCTCGTACCCCTCGGTCTGAAACTCGGAGCGAGCGGCGAGTCGGCATTTGCCGTGCGTCCGAGGCGGGCCGTAGCCTGGGCGACTGCGGCTATTGTCTTTTTGTGGATGATCGGAAATTTCATAGGCTGACATGTCTTGAGCATATCTCGCGGTTCTTGCCGGCGGTGATACCGCCGGGCCGCAGAAAAAAATATTGAGTCAACCGTTGACTTCCTGTGAGCCATAAAATATGATGGAGGCTTATAAATTCGAGGAGGTAAGGAATGAAAAAGGTAACCGTTGAAGAACTTTTAGCCAAAGCCGAGCAGCCGTCGAAGGACGCTCCCCGCCTTCACAAATACTACAAGGGGAAACTCGGAGTGGGCCTGAAATGCAGGGTGCGCGATTTCAATGATTTCGCCATCTGGTATACCCCCGGGGTAGCCGCCGTCTGCAAAGAGATCCAAGCCGACAAGGAAAAGGCCTATGTATATACGAACAAGTGGAATAACGTGGCCGTCATAAGCGATGGCACTCGTGTCCTCGGTTTGGGCGACATCGGTCCCGAGGCCGGCCTTCCGGTCATGGAAGGCAAGGGGATCCTTTACAAGTACTTGGGCGGAGTGGATGCTTTCCCCATTTGTCTGGCCGAAAAGGATCCGGACAAGCTGATCGAGATCATCAAAGCCCTTCAGCCCTCATTCGGCGGATTCAACCTCGAAGACATTTCCCAGCCCAAATGCTTCAAGATCCTTGATACGCTGAGGGCCGAATGCGAGATTCCGGTCTGGCATGATGACCAACAGGGAACAGCCTGTGTGACGGTTGCCGGCCTGATAAACGCTTTGAAGCTGGTCAAGAAAGATATCCACGAAGTTAAATGCGCCGTCGTCGGAGCCGGGGCTTCCGGAATAAACATCGCCAAGTTGATGATGCTGGCCGGTCTTGAGCCGGAGAACGTAGTCCTGGTCGATTCCAAGGGCATTTTATCCCGGGACCGCTATGACAGGGAAACACTGGAAGCCAAGTTCAAAGAAAAATGGGAGATGTGTCTTAAAACCAATCCCCAGCGCATGAGCGGTGGAATTCCCGATGCCATAAAAGGCCGGGACATCCTGATTTCAGCTTCAACGCCGGGACCGGGAACAATCAAACCGGAATGGATCAAGAGCATGAACAAGGACGCCATAGTTTTTGCCGAGGCCAATCCCGTGCCCGAGATCTGGCCCTGGGAAGCCAAAGAGGCAGGGGCAAGAATCGTGGCCACGGGCCGTTCCGATTTTCCCAATCAGGTCAATAACTCGTTGGGCTTTCCCGGAATCTTCCGCGGGGCGCTGGACGTAAAAGCCAAGACGATAACAGACGAAATGTGCATCGCTGCAGCCTATGAACTGGCCAAAGTCGCCGAGGACAAGGGGCTGACCGAGGATTATATCATCCCCAACATGGACGAATGGGAAGTGTTCCCGCGTGAAGCCGTGGCCGTGGGAAGCAAAGCCATAGAGCAAAAAGTCGCCAGAGTGGACATTCCGCCTGAAGAACGTTACAAAATGGCCATGGAGACGATACGCCAGGCCAGGGAAGAAGTTCAGTGGATGATGAAAGAAGGCTTCATAATCGATCCCGATAAGTAACCATAAGCCGAATTCCTGCCCAAACAGGCCAGACGGCCGCAATATGGAAAGCGGTTGACAAAGGCTGAGAGTTGTGATAATTACTTTTTCAAAAGTAGGTTTGTGCATTTCTTGATGAGGTGGTAATGAAAGATAAATCCCGAAGGAAGGTTTTCTATAATAAAGGGATATTTTTCTGACAGGCCGCTGTGTCTGAGGTAGTTTTTTAAAGATAGGGATTATGGATTGGGAAGGAGGTGGGAAGTGACCGAGTGTTTATTTAAGAAAGAAAAGGGAAGAGTTTTATCGAAACGCTGATTGCGTTTTAAAAGGAGGCAAAAGAAAGTGAGAAATTTGATCAAAATTTTAGCGTTTTCCCTCTTGATTGTTTTCGCGTTCGTCAACTGCGCCAAGCAACCTGCTGAGCAGATCGACGCCGCCAAGGCCGCCATTCAGGCCGTGATAGATGCCAAAGGCGATATCTATGCCAAGGAAGAGGTGGCTAAACTCCAGAACGATCTCCAAGCGGCCATGGATGAAATCAACGGCCAAGCCAAGAAGTTCTTCAAAAAATTCGGTAACGCCAAGAATATGCTGGCTCAGGTCGTGACCGACGCCACCGCGGTCAAGGAGCTTATC
>Ga0172363_10001167_pt1 | contig 20997 bp, 19 predicted proteins | sample LakKivs2_kivu2a2_FD_114541 | JGI IMG/M metagenome (GOLD analysis project Ga0172363, IMG submission 114541) | Sediment microbial communities from Lake Kivu, Rwanda - Sediment s2_kivu2a2 | ecosystem: Environmental > Aquatic > Freshwater > Lake > Sediment | place: Rwanda: Western Province, Lake... | reverse complement strand
TCATACTCATCACGCTCGGCGAGAGGGGCATGATGGTGTTCGAGAAAGGCAGGAAGCCGCGGAAGATACCGACTGTCGCCCAGGAGGTCTTTGACGTTTCCGGGGCCGGGGATACGGTGATCGCGGCCTATACGCTGTCCGTGGTGAGCGGCGCTTCCCCGATAGTGGCGGCGCACATATCCTACTGTGCCGCCGGCATAGTCGTGGGAAAGATAGGGGTCGCCACGGTCGAGCGGAAAGAGCTTCTCGCGAGATTAAAGATCGAAACCTGGAAGGTGAGATAATGAGGATATTGGCTGTGATACCCGCGCGATGGGACTCTACTCGTCTCAAGGGAAAAGTCCTGGCCGACATAAACGGCAAGCCCATGGTCCAGCACGTCTGGGAGAACGCGAAGAAGGCCAAGGCCCTGGAGGACTTGATCGTCGCCTGCGACGACGAGCGCATCTTGAAGACGGTCAAGGCCTTCGGCGGCAAGGCGGTCATGACGGCCAAGGGGCACGGCAGCGGCACGGAGCGCATCACCGAGGTCGTCGCCGACCTGGACGTGCGCGTCGTCGTCAACATCCAGGCCGACGAGCCGCTCCTGCACCCGTCGATGATCGACGATGTGGCGTATCCGCTTTTGAACAATGAGGACCTCGTCTGCGCGACGCTGATGAAGCGCATCGAGCACGAGGAGGAGATCGCTGACCCGAACGTTGTCAAGGTCGTCGTCGACAAGAAGGGCAATGCCCTCTACTTCTCGCGCTGCCCCATTCCCTTCGTGCGCGACGACGAGCCGGGGATGCGCGTCCACTACAAGCACATCGGACTCTACGCCTATACCAAGGATTTTCTCTTCACCTACAAGAAGCTCGCGCCGACGCGCCTTGAGCAGCTGGAGAAGCTTGAGCAGTTGCGCGTCCTCGAGCACGGTTTCCCCATCCGTGTCATGGAGACCAAGCACGAATCGATAGGTGTCGACACCCGCGAGGACCTGGAGCGCGTCTGCGCGCTCCTGAACATCAAGAGCAAGGCGCAAGAGGGGATATGACGCGCCCCCGTGAAGTCAGGATCGGCAATATCGTGATGGGCGCGGGCCGGCCGTTCGTGCTGATCGCCGGGCCCTGCGTCATCGAGGACGAGAAGAGCGTCCTGCGCCACGCCGCGCGGCTCAAGGCGATGTGCGACCGCGCGGGCGTGCCTCTCATCTTCAAGTCGAGCTACGACAAGGCCAACCGGACGTCGCTGTCTTCCTACCGCGGGCCTGGCGCGGTCCAGGGGCTCAAGATCCTCGCCAAGGTCAAGAAGGAACTGGGCCTGCCCTTGTTGAGCGATGTCCACACCGTCAGCGAGGTCAGCAGCGCCGCCGGTGTGCTCGATATTTTGCAGATACCCGCTTTTTTGAGTCGTCAGACCGACCTGCTCGTCGCGGTCGCCAAGACGAAGAAGGTCGTCAACATCAAGAAGGGGCAGTTTCTGGCGCCGTGGAACATGGCCGAGGCCGCCAAGAAGGTCGCTGACAGCGGCAACAGCCGCATCCTGTTGACGGAGCGGGGAACCTTCTTCGGCTACAACAACCTCGTCGTGGATTTGAGGAGCCTCGCCATCATGCGCGGCTTGGGCTACCCGGTCATTTTCGACGCGACGCACAGCGTCCAGTTACCCGGCAGCCGGGGGGACGCCAGCGGCGGCGAGCGGCGTTACGTCGCCGGGCTCGCGCGGGCGGCGCTCGCCTTCGGGACGGACGGCATCTTCATCGAGGTCCACGAGAGGCCGGACAGGGCGCCGTGCGACGGCCCGAACATGATCTCGCTGAAGGACCTGGAGGCGGCCCTTCCCGTCTTGCGGGCCTTTGACGCGCTGGCCCTGCGAAACGAGGTGCGCTGATGCATCTGACGATGGCCAAGAAGGTCCTGGAGATAGAGGCGTCGGCGGTGTCGCGGCTGGCGCGGCGCTTGGGGCACGAATTCAACGAGGCCATCGAGATCCTCTTCAAGTGCACCGGCCGCGTGATCGTGACCGGCATGGGCAAGGGCGGCATCATCGGACAGAAGATCAGCGCCACCCTCTCTTCGACGGGCACGCCGAGCCTGTTCCTCCATTCGGCTGAGGCGCTCCACGGGGACCTGGGCCGCGTGACAAAGGATGACGTGATCCTGGCGATCTCGAACTCCGGCGAGACGGAAGAGATGGTGCGGCTTTTGCCCCTCATCAAGAAGATCGGCACGCGGCTCGTCGCGCTCACCGGCAACAGCCGTTCCACGCTCGCGCGCCACAGCGACGTCGTCCTCGACGTCTCCGTAACCCAGGAGGCCTGCCCCATGAACCTGGCGCCGACGGCGAGCACGACGGCGGCCCTGGCGATGGGCGACGCGATCGCCGTGTGTCTGCTCGAGAAAAAAGGATTCAAGGAGAAGGACTTCGCCTTCTTCCACCCGGCCGGCGCCCTCGGCAAGAAGCTGCTCTTGAAGGTGGAGGACATCATGCGCCAAGGCCATGCCAACTGCGTGGCGCGCGGCGAGGACCTCGTGGGCGACGTCCTCATCGCCATCACCGAGGCCCGGGCCGGCGCCGCCAGCGTGGTGGACGGCAGGGGGCGTCTCACCGGCATCTTCACCGACGGCGACCTGCGCCGCCACCTGGAGACCGACCGCGACCTCTTGACGCGTCCTGTCAAGGACGTCATGACGAAGCGGCCCACGACCATCGCGGCCGACCGCCTGGCGAACGAGGCCCTGCGCATCCTCAAGGAGCTGCGCATCGACGAGCTGCCGGTCGTGGATGCCAAGGGGCGGCCCGTCGGCATGCTCGACGTTCAGGACCTCCTGAAGGTCGGACTCGTATAACACCCCATGAAAAGAGTTTCTTCGTCCCTGCGCGGCCGCATCAAGAAGGTCCGTTTCCTGCTTCTCGACGTCGACGGCGTCCTGACGGACGGCCGCATCGTCTACGACGGCAAGGGCGTGGACGCGCGCTTCTACGATGTCCAGGACGGCCTCGGCGTGTACCTCTTGGGCCGCATGGGGATTAAGACGATCCTGATCACCGCCAAGGGCTCGCGGTGTCTGCGGCCCCGCGCCCGAGACATGCGCGTGGAGGCGGTCTACGAGAACATCCTGCCCAAGACGAAGGCTTACGAGAAGATATTGAAGACGTACCGGCTGCGCGACCGCGATGTCTGTTTCATGGGCGACGACCTCTTGGACCTTGGCGTGATGCGCCGGGCCGGTGTGGCCGTGGCCCCGGCCCAGGCGGCCCCCCAGGTCAGGCGCGCCGCCGACTACGTGACGCGCCGGGAGGGCGGCCGCGGCGCCGTGCGTGAGGTGGTTGAGATGATCCTAACGTGCAAGGGGCTCTGGCCCCGGGCCCTCAAAATCTATGAATAGGCCCCTGCCGTCCGCGATCCTCATGTGCGCCTGTTTTTTGGCGGTCCCGCCGGCCCATGGGGCAGGGGAGGTGCCGTCATCCGGCGAGCCCCAGCAGATGGAGGATTTTGACCTGACCGGCTACGGCGCCGACGGCCAGAAGACCTGGGAGGTGGCCGGCGCTTCGATGGACATGATGGACGACGAGATCAAGATCACCGACATCACGGCCCGCATGTTCGGGGAACAGGAGAACCTCGTCGTCACGGCGGACCGCGGTAACTTCGACAAGCAGACCGGGATAGTGCGCCTGACCGACAACGTGCGGGCGGTGGCGGAAGGCGGGCTGACGCTCAAGACCGATGCCCTCGACTGGTCGCAGACCGAGCGCGTCATCACGACGGACGAGAAGGTCCGCCTCGAGCGCGAGAACCTGACCGCGGTGGGGCAGGGCCTCGAGGCCGAGCCCGAAGCCAAGATCGCGAAGTTCGAGAAGGACGTCATTATGACGCTCGAGCAGGAGAAGCAAGGGGCGGCGGCCGCCTCCTCGGCGCCCAAGGCCCTGGAGCAGCCCTTCGGCGGGCCGGGCAAACTCATCATCACCTGCGACGGTCCGATGGAGCTCAACTACGACAAGCAGGTCGCCGTCTTCCACGACAACGTGAAGGTCGAATCCGAGGGCGAGCACGGGACGATGATCGCCGACAAGATGACCGTCCGCTTCGACACGCAGACCCGACAGCTCGACCGCATCGAGGCCGAGGGCAACGTCCAGATCCAGCGCGACGACAACATCTCTTACAGCGAAGGCGCCGTCTTCACGAACGCCGAGCGCAAGGTCGTTCTGACCGGCCGGCCCAAGCTCATCCTTTTCACCGAAGGCGACGCTGCGGCCGCCGAGGCGCCGGCCATTCCATGATGCACCTTTTGGAAGCCAGGGGTCTGGTGAAGAGCTACAACGGCCGCCGCGTCGTCGACGACCTCGACATCGAGGTCAAGCGCGGGGAGATCGTGGGGCTCCTGGGCCCCAACGGCGCCGGCAAGACGACGACCTTCTACATGATCGTCGGCATCATCCCGCCCGAGGCGGGCAAGATCATCTTCGACCACCACGATATCACGCGCATGCCGATCCATCAGCGCTCGAACGTGGGCATCGGCTACCTCGCGCAGGAGAGCTCCGTCTTCCGGCGGCTGACCGTGGCCGAGAATATCATGGCGGTCCTGGAGACGCTGCCTTTATCGTTGCGCGAACGAAAAAAAAGGTTGAATAATCTTCTGGAAGAGCTTAAAATTGCCCCTTTGGCAGACCACAAGGCGTACACGCTCTCCGGCGGGGAACGCAGACGCCTGGAGATCACGCGGGCCCTGGTGACGTCGCCGTCTTTCATCTTGTTGGATGAGCCGTTTTCGGGCATCGACCCCATCGTCGTTGCCGACGCCCAGGAGATCATCAAGGACCTGAAGGCCAAGGGCCTGGGGGTCCTCTTGACGGACCACAACGTGCGCGAGACGCTTTCGATCACGGACCGGGCGTACCTCATCGCCAACGGCCGGATCCTCATCCACGGCTCGGCGACCGAGCTCATCAACGACCCGAAGGCCCGCGAGATCTACCTCGGCGAGCGCTTCCGGATGTAGGCGGGTCTGAGGCAGGTGCGGCTATTTTTCTCTCGGAGCCTGGGGGTCATTATTGCCCCCCGCCCCCCCATGGGGAACCCTCCCGTGGTTCCCCCCGGCTTCGTGAGAGCGAGGGGCCCCCTTCCGCTACGGGGGTCTGCGAACGACCCCCGGGCCCCTCGAGAGAGAGGCGAGCGGCCGCAGACGAACATAGGAAAGGACAGACAGTGAAGGTCACCGGCAAGCAGAGCAAGGCGAACAAGGTCTTCTTTCACGTCGAGGTGCCGCAGGAAGCGGTGCACAAGAAGTTCAACGAGGTCTATGAGCGCATCGGCAAGGACGTGAAGGTGCCGGGGTTCCGGCCCGGCAAGGCACCGCGCCCCGTCCTGGAGCAGTACCACAGCCAGTTGGCGCGCGGGGAGGTCATCAAGGGTCTCGTCGCCGAGAGCTATGATTGGAGCGTCAAGGAGGAGCAGATCGACGTCATCGATCTGCCGCAGATTTCGGAGGTCCAGCTCAAGGACGGCGTCCTGACCTACGCGGCCGAGGTGGAGGTCAAGCCCGAGATCACGATCAAAGAGTACAAGGGGCTCAGGCTCAAGAAGGACGCTCTCACCGTCGAAGTCAAGGAGGTGGCGGCCGCGGTCGCGGACCTCAAGAAAGACCGCGGGGACATCGACGACGAAAAGCTGGCCCGAGCGCTCGGGTACCGTTCCCACGCCGAGCTGAAGGACTGCCTCGAGAAGCAGCTCTTCCTGAAGAAGGAAAACGAGGCGCGCGCCAAGCTAGAGAAAGAGGTCATCGAAGAGGTGCTCAAGAACAGCTCCTTCCAGCTTCCCCAAACGCTCGTCGAGCGCCGGCGCCAAGAGCTCGAGCATCAGGCCGCGCACCAGATGGCCGACTACGGGGTGGCCGAGGACGAGGCCAAGAAGCGCATCGCGGAGTTTAAACCGAGATTCGCGGCCCAGGCCGAGGAACAGGTGAAGGTGTACCTGGTCCTGGAGGCGATCGCCAAGAAGGAAGGGATCGCGCGTGACGACAGGATGCTCAACCGGGTCATTGAACTTTTATTCGCCGAGGCCGAGTGGGTCTAACGAAGGGGGTCTTATGGCAAGATCACAGATGTTGGTTCCCATGGTTATCGAACAGACGCAGCGTGGGGAGCGGGCCTACGACATCTATTCGCGCCTGCTGAAGGACCGCATCATTTTCATCGGCACGCCGGTTGACGACACCGTGGCGAACCTTGTGATCGCCCAGCTCCTCTTCCTGCAAATGGAGGACGTCACCAAGGACATCAACGTCTACATCAACACGCCGGGCGGCCACGTCACGAGCGGCCTGGCCATCTACGACACGCTGCAGTTCGTCAAGTGCGGGGTGGCGACGTACTGCGTGGGCCAGGCCTCGAGCATGGGGGCGCTCCTGCTGGCCGCCGGCCGCAAGGGCAAGCGTTACGCCCTGCCGCACGCCCGCATCATGATCCACCAGCCGTGGGGAGGCGCCCAGGGAGCCGCGGCAGACATCTCCATCCAGGCGAAGGAAATCCTGCGCCTGCGCGAGACCCTCGAAGAACTCCTGGCCAGGCACACGGGCCAGAAACTTGAGAAGATCAAGCAGGACTCGGACCGCGATTACTTCATGTCCGCCGAGGAGGCCAAGGCCTACGGCCTCATCGACGAGGTGATCGTGTCTGCGGGCGAGGTCAAGTAAATGCCCAACCCCTGCAGTCTGCGCATAGGAGGAGCACGTTATGAAAAAGACGTACCTGTTGACGCCGGGACCGACGCCGCTTCCGCCGCAGGTCTGTGAGGCGTTGGCGCGCCCTATCATCCACCACCGCACGCCCCAGTTCCAGGCGGTCCTGAAAGACGCCTTCGAGGGCCTTCAGTGGGTCTTCCAGACGAGGAACGACTGCTTCATCTTTGCTTCCTCGGGTACGGGCGCGATGGAGGCCGCCGTCGTCAACCTCCTCTCGTGGGGGGACACGGCGCTGGTCGTCGAGGGCGGCAAGTTCGGCGAACGCTGGGTCGAACTCTGCGCGGCCTACGGCATCAAGGCGACGGTGATCAAGGTCGAGTGGGGCCAGGCCCTGGACCCCGACGTCCTCAAAGAACATCTCGCCAAGGACGCCACCATCAAGACGGTCTTCACGACGCTCTGCGAGACCTCGACGGGCGTGGCCTTCGACATTCAGGGGTTCGGCCGGGTCGTCAAGGAGACCGAGGCGGTGCTGGTCGTCGACGCCATCAGCGGCCTGGGCGCCATCGACCTGCAGACGGACGCGTGGAACGCGGACGTCGTCGTCTCCGGGTCGCAGAAGGGCTTTATGCTGCCGCCGGGGCTGGCCTTCTTAAGCGTGAGCAAGAAGGCCTGGAAGCTCGTCGAGGCGTCGAAGTGCCCGAAATACTATTTCGACCTGAAGTCGGCCAAGAAGGCCATGGAGAAGACGGACACGGCCTTCACGCCCGCCATCGGCATCATTATCGCGCTGGACGAGGCGCTCAAGATGATGCGTGCCGACGGGCTGGAGACGATCTTCGCCCGCCACCGCAAGCTCGCCGAGGCCACGCGCGCCGGCGTCAGGGCGCTGAACCTTAAGCTCTACGCGCCGGACGCGGCCTCCGACGCCGTGACGGCGGCCAAGGTTCCCGCCGGCATCGATGGCGAGAAACTCGTCAAGATCATGCGCGACGAGTACGGTGTGACGATTGCCGGCGGGCAGGGCGCGGCGAAGGGCAAGATCATCCGCATCGCCCACATGGGCTACATCGCGGAGTCGGACATCATCCTCGCCCTCGCGTGCCTGGAGAAGGTCTTGAAGAAAATGGGTTACGCCTTCGAGATGGGGGCCGGCGTCAAGGCCGCCGAAGAGATCCTTTCAACATAAAATAAACGACGGAGCAAAACATGTTCAAGATCCTGGTCAGCGATGCCATGTCCGAGGAGGGTCTCAAGATCCTCAAGGACTCAAAGGAGTTTATCGTCGAGGTCAAGACGGGCCTCAAGGGCGACGCCCTGAAGGAGGCCGTCGCCGATTGCGACGCCCTCCTCGTGCGCAGCGCCACCAAGGTGACGGCGGACGTCATCGCGGCCGCGGCGAACTTGAAGATCATCGGCCGGGCAGGCGTGGGGCTCGACAACGTGGACCTCCAGACCGCGACGGACCGCGGCATCATCGTGATGAACACGCCTGGCGGCAACACGGTCTCCACCGCCGAGCACACGATGAGCCTTATCCTGGCGCTCTCGCGCTCGATCCCGCAGGCGGACGCCTCGATGAAGAAGAACGAGTGGCGCCGCAAGGACTTCATGGGGGTGGAGCTCTACAACAAGACCATCGGGATCATCGGCCTGGGCCGCATCGGCATGGAGGTGGCCAAGCGCTGCCTCGCCTTCGGGATGCGCGTCAAGGGCCACGATCCGTACCTTGCGCGCGAGATAGCGGAGCAGGCCGGCATCGAGATGGCGAAGCTTGAAGACATCTACGGCAGCGCCGACTACATCACGGTCCACGTGCCCGTGACCGAGGAGACGAAGGGGATGATCGGGGAGGAGCAGTTCGCCATGATGAAGGACGGCGCGCGCGTCATCAACTGCGCTCGCGGCGGTATCATCGACGAGGCGGCGCTCGTCAAGGCCCTGGAGTCCGGCAAGATCGCTGGCGCGGCGCTGGACGTTTACGTCGAGGAGCCGCCCAAGAACCTGGCCCTGGCGAAGTTCGGGAACGTCGTCCTGACGCCGCACCTGGGCGCCTCGACGGAAGAGGCCCAGGTGAACGTCGCCATCGAGATCGCCCATCAGGTCGCGGACGCCCTGTCCGGCAAGGGCATCCGCAACGCCGCCAACTACCCTTCGGTGGACCCGGAGACATACCACGTGCTGCAGCCGTACATCAACCTGTGCGAGAAACTCGGCTGCTTTTCGAGCCAGCTCGCGGACGCCGCCCTCCAGGAGGTCAACATCGTCTACAGCGGCGAGATCGCCAAACACGACACGATGGCGCTGACCATGGCCCTCATAAAAGGGTTACTCTCCCCGATCCTGCAGGATAACGTCAACTACATCAATTCCCTCACCGTCGCCAAGGAGCGCGGCATCCGGGTGATGGAGTCCAAGTCCACGCAGGTCGAAGAGTTCGTGAACCTCGTCTCGCTGGAGATCAAGACCAGCAAGACGACCCAGCGCGTGGCCGGAACGCTCTTCACCAAGTCCGAGCCGCGCATCGTGAAGATCAACGAATTTTTCGTCGAGGCGATCCCGATGGGCTGCATGGTGATCATCCACAACTGGGACAAGCCCGGCATCATCGGTTCCCTCGGGACGCTCATGGGCGAATACAACATCAACATCGCGGCGATGTCGTTCGGCCGGGAGAAACAGGGCGGCAGGGCCCTGTCGGTTCTCAATGTCGACGCCTGCGTCACGCCCGAGATCCTGGAGAGGGTCAAGGGCCTGCCTCATATCACTTCCGCCAAGACAGTGCAGCTGTAGAGCGACGCATGAGAAATTTCCCACAACGGCGCGCAGCCCTTTTCGTGTCCCTCCTTTTCCTGTTCGTCGGCTCCTGCGCCTCGGCGCGCGGGGCCGAAGAGAAAGAGGTCACCGTATTTTTCACGGGCCAGGCGTACGCGGCCCTGTATCCCTGCGAGTGTCAGCTGCGTGAGGGGGGCGTGGCCCGGCGCGCCGCGGCCCTGAAGGAGCTGCGCGGCCGGCACCCCGGCCTGCTGGTCGTCGAGGCCGGGGCGCTCTTCGGCTCGGGAGACGTGGACATGGCCGCTGTCAACCTGGAGCTCGACAAGGAGCGCACGCGGATCTACCTCGCCGCCCTGAAGGCGATGGGGTATGACGCGCTTCTTTTGAGCGGTCAGGAGTTTATCTTCGGCGCCTCGTTTCTCGGTGAGTTCACGGATCATCCTTTCGTCTCTTCCAACGTCAGCGGCGTCGGCCGGCCCCACATCATCAAGGACGTCGACGGCGTGCGCGTCGGCGTGCTGGGCGTGACAGACCGCTCCGCGGCCAGCCACGGGGCAGCGGATTGGAAGGCGCCGGTCCCGGCCCTGGAGCAAGGCGTCCGCGATCTGAAGAAGGCGGGCGCCGAGGTCATCGTCGTCCTGAGTTCTCTTTGCCCTAAGGAGGACGCCGCTTTCCTCAAGGACGTCAAGGGCATCGATGTCGTGATCAACGGCGCGCCGTCTTACGGCTCGGTCGTCCCCAAAACGGTCGAGGGGGCTGTCTGGGTGTCGACCTGGTGGCAGGCGAAACAGGCCGGGCTGTTGCGGCTGCGGCTGGGCAAAGATAAAAAGGTGGAGGTCATTTCCTGCGATGCCGTGGCGCTGGGCCCGTCGGTTGCCGACGACCCGGATGTCTCAAGGCTCCTGCCCGCCTGTATGCAGGATACGGACTGCCGTCCCCGCCCGGGACTGGTGGTTCGCTGCGAGCGTTCCCAGGATCTGGCCGCATCGCGTTGCGTGTACACGCAGCCTTCGCCGCTGGACGTGACGGTCATCGCGCCCAAAGAGTGTCCGTCGTGTCAGACAGAGGCCGTCCTCAGGGACCTTGAGGCGCTTTTCGGGAAGATGCGGGTCCGCCGGCTCGACGCGGCCGAGGCCGAGGCGCAGAAGATCATCGAGGAGGTACAGGCCGCGACGCTGCCGCTCTATGTCTTTGAGGCGCAGGCCGAGGCTCACGAGTTCTTTCCGCTGTTGAGCAACATGGTCGAGAAGAAAAGGGTGTTTTACGTACTCAAGCCGGGCATGGGCGGCGTCTCCGTTTTTCTGAAGCGACCGGTCGTGCCGCGCCGGCTTGATGTCTTTTTGACGCTGGGTTATTCCCACCTGGCGGAGTTGGCCATGCGCCTGAAGGAGCTTGGCGCCAAGCACAAAGATGTGTCATTGAACCTGCACTTTTTGGCGGCCCAGAACGCGGAGGGGGCCTTTTTGGCGCAGGGCGGCCTGCCGGCAATAGAAGAGTATAAGCGGCTGGCGTGCCTGGAGGCGACGCAGCCTGAGGTCTTCTACGATTATCTGGCGTGTCGCGCCGCGGACATCGAATCAGGGTGGTGGGAGCGCTGCGCCGAGCAGACGGGCGTTGACGCCGGCCACCTGCGCGGCTGCGCCGCGGGTCCGGAGGGCGACACCGCCCTGGCCCAGAAGATCGCCCTGACACGCGAGCTGGAGATGGCGGCCGGACCGGCCCTCCTCGTCAACAACCGCGACATCTACGGCATGGTCAACGTGCCGTCCCTAGAGGAACTCGAAGAAAAGCTGGGCTTGGGGTCCCCGGAGAGCGAAAACAAGTGAGGTCGGCATGAGCGCGGCAAAACAGAACAAAATCTATATCTTGGACGTGACCAACCGGGACGGCGTCCAGACGTCCCGGATATGTCTCTCCAAGCTCCAGAAGACGCTTTTGAACATGATGCTCGACGAGATGGGCGTCGCCCAGTCAGAGTTTGGTTTTCCGATCACGTCGCATGAGAAAAACTACCTGAACGCCAACCTGGAGCTCGTCGAGCAAGGGGTCCTCAAGCGCATCCGGCTCAGCGGGTGGCTGCGCGCCACCACGGGCGACGTCGAGGCTGCCTTCAAGAACATCCCGAAGCTCAAGTTTTTGAACCTCTCGATCTCCACATCCGACCAGATGATCTCGGGAAAGTTCAAGGGCAAGATCGACCACAAGGCGGTCATCCAGAGCATGACGGAGGCGACCCGGCTCGCCCTGAAGTCGGGCGCCGAGGCCGTCGGCGTCAACGCCGAGGACGCCTCGCGCACCAACATGGATTACCTCCTCGAGTTCGCCCGGGCCGCCAAGGAGGCGGGTGCTGCCCGGATCCGTTACTGCGATACGCTGGGCTGCGACAGCCCCTTTACCATCTACGACCGCATCCATAAGCTGGCCTCGGCCGTCAAGCTCCCCATCGAGATCCACTGCCACAACGACTTAGGGATGGTCGTGGCCAACTCCGTTGCCGGCGCCAAGGCGGCGGTGGATGCGGGTGTCGACGCCCACATCAACACCTGCGTCAACGGCATGGGCGAGCGGGCGGGCAACGCCGACCTCGTGAGCTGCATCCTGGCGGTCCGTTACGGCAGCGGCCTGGGGGGCGCCTATCTCATCGACGAGCACCTGGACCTGAAGAAGGCGTGGCACCTGTGCAAGTACGCTTCTTACGCCTTCAACGTGCCGATACCCATCAACCAGCCTGGCGTCGGCGCCAACGCCTTCGCCCACGAGTCGGGGATCCACGCCGACGGCGCGCTCAAGGACCGGCGCAACTACGAGCTCTACGACTTCGAGGAGTTGGGCCGCGGCGAGGCTGAGGTGATCGACACCGGTCGGCAGATCACGGCCGGCGAATACTCCGGCATCAAGGGCTTCCGCAACGTCTACGACAAGCTGGAGGTCGAGTTCAAGGACGAGAAGGAGGCGACCGAGATCCTGGAGCTCGTGCGCTACGCCAACGTCCACAACCAGAAACCGCTCGTCTCGGACGAACTCCTCTTCGTGGCCAGGCATCCCGACATCGCGCGCAAGATCTTCACGATGTCGCCTTGAGCCCGAAAATGAGACAAAGGTCCGACCTTTTTGAAGGCGAAATTGAGACTGACCCGGCGGCATGAACACGATACTGGTAGGGTTGCAGTGGGGGGATGAGGGCAAGGGCAAGGTGATTGACGTCCTGGCCAAGGACGCCGAGTACATCGTTCGCTTCCAGGGCGGCAACAACGCCGGCCACACGGTCGTCGTGGGCGGCACCACCTTCATCTTTCACCTGTTGCCGTCGGGCATCCTGCATAAGGGCAAGAAGTGCCTTGTCGGTAACGGCGTGGTCGTGGACCCCGATGTACTTCTTGGGGAGATAGCCGCCCTGCGTCCCAAGGGCATCGAGGCGACCGGCCGTCTGACCGTTTCCGAGCACGCCCACGTCATCTTCCCGTACCACCGTATCCTCGACGGCCTGCGCGAGACCAAGCGCGAGCGCAAGATCGGCACGACGGGCCGCGGCATCGGGCCTTGCTATGTCGACAAAGCCTCGCGTTGCGGCATTCGCGTCGGCGACCTCCTCAACCCCCGCCTGTTGGAGCGCAAACTCAAGGACAACCTCGCCGAGAAGAACGAGGTCTTCCGCAACGTCTACGGCCACGAGGGGTTCGCCTTCGAGGCCATGTACGAGAGGTACCTCGACTTTGGACGCCGGCTTGAAGGGATGGTCGGCGACACCGCCGCCCTCCTCCACCGCGCGGTGACGCGTAAGAAGTCCGTCCTCTTTGAGGGCGCGCAGGGGACCTTCCTCGACGTCGACTTCGGGACCTATCCCTTCGTCACTTCGTCGAACACGATCGCGGCCGGGGCCTGCGTCGGCACCGGTGTCGCGCCCACCCAGATCGACCGCATCATCGGCGTGGTCAAGGCCTACACGACACGCGTGGGGGAGGGGCCCTTCGTGGCAGAGTTCCCCGGCATCATGGCCGAGGCCATCCGGATGAAGGGGCACGAGTTCGGGGCCACGACCGGCCGGCCGCGGCGCTGCGGGTGGTTCGACGCGGTGATGGTCCGCCGCGCCGTAATGCTCAACGGCGCTGACCTCATGGCCGTGATGAAGCTCGACGTCCTCGACAACCTGCAGACGCTCAAGGTCTGCACGGCCTATAAGTATAAAGGTAAGGTCTTCCGTAATTTTCCGAGCGACCTCGAGGTCGTACAGGGGGCCAGGCCCGTGTATAAAGATTTTAAGGGCTGGCAGCAAACCACAAGCCATCTGAGGAGTTACAAGAACTTGCCTTCCGGGGCCAAGGCCTATGTGCGGGCCCTTGAAGATTTGTGCGGCGTCAAGGTTGACATCATTTCAGTGGGTTCGGGCCGGGAAGAGACACTATTTAAATGAGACCCCAACTTGCGGAACGAAGTGAACGCAAGTTGGTTGGTCGAATTTATCCCTGCCTCTCTGGCTGAGGGTCTGCTAAGAGGCAGGGATAAATGAGGCCCCGGCTATCGCAACCTTGCGAACGTAAGTTGGCTGGCCGAATTTATCCCTGCGTTTTGCTGCCGGTTTCCCAAGAGGCAAGGATCAATAGATACGCCGCATCCCTTGATTTGTCTTGACGAAGCATATGACCTGTGTTAAAGTAAAAAGTCTAAACATTCGTCTCGCGACGTCGCGGAAATCCTTTTTTAGGAAGAGCCGAGCAACGGTTTTTTAGAGCGAAACTCAAAGGCGTCCAAGGAGTTAGATTAAGCATCATGGACCGCCGGGCAAAGGCTATCATTTGGCCCCGGCTGCGGTGACGCAGGCATGGCCGTAACCATTTTAAGGAAGACGCCTCTCATCGCGATTGTCGCTGTCCTCATCGTCCTGCTGGCGCTTCTCGTGCGCGCCTCGATGAAGAACGCAAGCCTAGACACGAAGTTCCGCCAGGAGATGTCGAGCCGTTTTGACGTGGAGCAGAAGGTTCTCTCCCTCGAGAAGGAGCGGGCGGGTCTCTACGCGCGGATCAATTCGTTGATCGCGCGGTTGAAAGCAGATGAGGCCTCGATCAAAGATCTGAAGGCTTTTTTGACCCTGACGGAACAGGAGAACAAAGAACTGAAAAACGCGTTGTCGCAGCTGCGTGAGAATATCGTCGCGCAGTCGGCAACGGCCGCCACCGGCGCCATGTGACGCCGCAGCGGCTACGCCGTATTTAATTTTAGGAGGGTATGACCATGGAAAAGAGACGGAACTCGCGTAACGCGAAGAGGCCGGCGGCGAGAAGGATAGCCGCCCCTGCGCGGCGCCGGGGGGCGGTACCTGCCAGAAAGCTCTTGAAGAAGACGATGGAGATCCCGCTCCAGGAGACGCAGGTGGCCGAGGCGAAGTATTACACCGGCCCGGCGCCGTCGCACCAGCGGCCGACGCCCACGCCCATCGAGCAGCGGCAGCTGCCTCAGGGCTACGACGAGGATGTCCTCGTCGCCCAGGCCCGCGACCCCTGGTGGACCCACATCTACTGGGATTTGCGCTTCAAGACGTGGGACGACTGCCGCGCCCGCTACGGCGGCGATTTTGAGAAGTCTTCCTGGGCGCTGCGCGCCTATGACATCAGCTTCATCAAGTTCGACGGCAAGAACGCCCACCGCTTCTTCGACACACCGGTCGACGTGACGGCGCGCAATTGGTATATGAACCTGGGCAGCCCCGGGACGTCCTGGTGTCTGGATTTAGGGTTTGTCCTGCCCCGCGGCCGCTTCGTGACCGTCGTGCGCTCCAATGTCGTCTCCCTGCCGCTCGACGGCCCGTCCTGGATGACGGACGAAGAGTGGATGATCCCCGACGACGCCTTCCGCCGCCTCTACGGCATGTCCGTCGGGTTGGGGCCCAACGTCTCGAGCCCCGTCGGCAAGCTCTGGCAGGAGCGCCTGAAGCGGGACGTCTCCTCAGGCGCGGTCACCTCCCTGGTGAGTTCGCCTGTCGGCAAGAAGGCCGAGAAGCTTCCGTTCTGGCTCGTGGTCGACGCCGAGCTGATCGTCTACGGCGCGACGGAGCCGGACGCTGCGGTGAGCGTCCAGGGAAGACCCATCCAGCTTCGCAAGGATGGGACCTTCACCCTGCGCTTCGCACTGCCCGACGGAAAGCAGGAGATCCCCGTCGTGGCGCGCTCGGCCAAGATCAACGAGACGCGGACGATCACCCCCGTCGTGACGCGCCACACCACCCGCAACCCGTAAAGGACGCGTGATGTTCAAAGGCTATCTGTGCATGGTCCTTCACGGGCACCTGCCCTACGTGCGCCATCCGGAGCACGAGGATTTTCTGGAAGAAGACTGGCTGTATGAGGCGATCACGGAGACCTACCTGCCGGTCATCGCCCTGTTCGAGCGCCTGAGCGACGAGAAGGTGCCGTGGCGGATGACGATGTCCTTGACCCCCACGTTGGCGGCGATGCTGATCGACGGCCTCCTGCAGGACCGCTACGCGCGCCACATCGGCAAACTGGTCGAGCTCGCGCACAAGGAGGTGGAGCGCACGCGCTGGCTGCCGGCGTTTCAGCGGCTGGCCGTGATGTACCTGAACCTCTTCACGCAGGCCCGCGACCTCTTCGAACGTTACCACCGCAACCTCGTGGCCGCCTTCAAGCGGTTTCAGGACGCCGGCAGCCTCGAGATCATCACCTGCGGCGCCACCCACGGATACTTTCCCCTGATGGACGTGTGCAGGGAGTCGGTGCGGGCGCAGGTGCGCGTGGCGGCGGACCATTACGCGCGCCTCTTCGGCCGTCCGCCCACCGGCATCTGGCTGCCCGAGTGCGGGTACCAGCCGGGCGACGACGTCATCCTGAAAGAGGCGGGGTTCAAATATTTCTTCGTGGACGCCCACGGCGTCCTGCACGCGACGCCGCGGCCCAAGTACGGCGTCTTCGCCCCGGTCTACTGCAAGTCGGGCGTGGCGTGTTTCGGCCGGGACATGGAGTCCTCGAAGCAGGTCTGGTCGAGCGTCGAGGGCTACCCCGGCGATTACTATTATCGGGAGTTCTACCGCGACGTCGGCTTCGACCTCGACTTCGAGTACGTGCGCCCCTACGTCCACCCCGACGGCATCCGCATCAACACGGGGATCAAGTATTACCGCATCACCGGGGAGAGCAACTACAAGGAGCCCTACGACCCTGACGCGGCCCGCGAGAAGGCCGCCGTGCACGCCGGCAACTTCATGTTCAACCGCGAGAAGCAGGTCGAGTACCTCTATGACATGCTGGACCGCCGGCCCATCATCGTCTCGCCGTATGACGCCGAGCTCTTCGGCCACTGGTGGTTCGAGGGGCCGATGTGGCTCGAGTTCCTCATCCGCAAGATCGCTTACGACCAGAAGACGTTGCGTATGGTGACGGCGCCGGAGTACCTCGCCGAGAACCCCAAAAACCAGGTCGTCACCCCGTCCCTGTCGAGCTGGGGGTGGAAGGGCTATTCCGAGGTGTGGCTGCAGGGGTCGAACGACTGGATCTACCGGCACCTGCACAAGGCCTCGCGCCTGATGACCGAGCTGGCGCGTCGGTACCCGGCCGTCGACGGGCTCAAGCGCCGCGCCCTCAACCAGGCCCTGCGTGAGCTCCTGCTTGCCCAGAGCTCGGACTGGGCCTTCATCATGGCGACGGGCACGCACGTCGCGTACGCCCAGAAGAGAACGAGGGAACACCTGCTGCGGTTCTTCCGGCTGGCCGAAGAGGTTCAGGGCGACCATATCGACGAAGACTTCCTGCGGGAGGTCGAGTCGAGAGACAATATCTTCGCCGATATCGATTACCGGGTTCATCAGTAACGTGTGAAAGGAGGAGGCCTCTCGAGAAAAACCGCCTGAGGCCTCTTTTTTTCATGAAGCCTATGTTGCGTCCGCGAGGCACCGAGAAGAAGATCCCCCAGCATGTCGCCATCATCATGGACGGCAACGGCCGCTGGGCCCGGCGCCACGGCCTGCCGCGCAGCGAGGGGCACCGCCGCGGCATGGCGGTGATCCGCGAGATCATCCGGGCCGCGGCCGAGTTCAAGGTGAAGTACCTGACGCTGTATGCCTTCTCGAGCGAGAACTGGAAGCGGCCTCGGGAAGAGGTGGCCTTCCTGATGAAGGCCTGCGAGAATATGCTGACGCAGGAGGTGGGCACCCTCCTGAAGGAAGGGGTGCGTCTGCGCCACATCGGCCGCATGGGGGAGCTGCCTGAGTCTCTGCAGCGGACGCTTACGAACGCCATCCGCGTGACGTGCGGCAACACGCGGCTGAACCTGCAGCTCGCCTTCAACTACGGCGGCAGGCGCGAGATCGTGGACGCGGTCCGACGCATCTGCGGCGAGGTCAGGGCCGGCCGCTGCGACGCCGAGGCGATCGACGAGACGACGGTCGCGCAGGCGCTCTACACGGCGGGCCTGCCCGACCCGGACCTCCTGATCCGCACGAGCGGCGAGATGCGCATCAGCAATTTTCTCCTGTGGCAGGTCTGTTACGCGGAGATCTACGTGACCCAGAGGTACTGGCCCGATTTTTCAAAGGCGCAGTTCGCGCGCGCCATCCGGAATTATCAGGAACGTCAGAGACGCTTTGGAGGGCTCGATGGTTAGCAGGCGCAGGCTGATTTCGGCGGCGGCGATGGGGCTCTTGGCGCTGGCGAGCATCTTCTTCGACCCCCTCTTCGTGATGGTGGTGGTGGCGCTCGTCGCCCTGGGGCTCTACGAGTTTTTCGTGATGCTCGAGAAGAAGAGCATCCCTATCTACAAGTACTTCGGCGTCACCATCGGCGTCATCATTCCGTTGTCGATCTTCCTGCGCTTCGAGCTCACCCGCGGCTGGGAGTTCCTCTTTCTCAGCCTGGCCCTGGGCGTGCTCTTCATCCTGCAGTTCTCCCGCCGGGAGAGCACGAACGCGGTCCTCGCCATCTCGGCGACGATATTTGCCCTCTTTTACATCTCGTGGTTCTTCAGCTTCATGATCAAGTTGAAGCTGTTGCCCCACGGCACGGCGCTCGTGGGGTTTCTCCTCCTGGTCACCAAGGGCGCGGACATCGGCGCGTTCTTCGTCGGCCGTCGTTTTGGCAAACACGCCCTCATCCCGCACGTCAGCCCGAATAAGACGGTGGAGGGCGCGCTCGGGGGGATAGCGACGTCGGTCGTGGCCGCCCTGGGGAGTCGGACCTTTTTGCCGTCGCTGTCGGCCTTCTCCTGGCCCAACCTCATCCTACTGGGTTTCGCGCTGGGCGGGCTGGGCATGCTCGGCGACCTCTCGGAGTCGCTGATCAAGCGCGACTGCGCAACGAAGGACTCGGGCAACATCCTGCCCGGCATGGGCGGTATCATGGACGTCATCGACAGCCTCTTGTTCACGACCCCGGCCTTTTACTTTTACATGAATTATTACATCAGTCGTACCTTCGTCAGCAGCACGGGTTTTTAGCCTCCGTATGGTCAGAAAAAACATCGTCATCCTCGGCTCCAGCGGTTCCATCGGCGAGGCGGCCCTCGAGGTCTGCCGCCGCCACAAGGACAAGCTGCGTGTGGCGGGCCTCTCCGTGCGGTGCAACACGAAGGCGCTCCTGCGCCAGGTCGAGGAGTTCCGGCCGCCGACCGTCGTGGTGGGCTGCGAGGCGGACGCCGGCGCCGTCACGCAGAAGGTGCGGCGCTGGGGCGGCCGCGTCCTGCGGGGCCGAGAGGGTCTGTGTCGGCTCGCCGCCGAGAAGGGCGTCGACACCGTCCTGATGGCCATCGTCGGCAGCGAGGCCATCTTTCCCTTGCGGTCGGCGCTTGGGGCCAGGAAGACCGTGGCGCTGGCCAATAAGGAGTCTGTCGTGATGGGCGGCGCGTTCCTCATGCGCGAGGCGCAGCGCGGTGGCGGCCGGATCGTTCCCGTCGACAGCGAGCAAAGTGCGATCTTCCAGTGCCTGGAAGGGTACCGCGTCGCGGACGTGGAGCGGGTCTACCTGACGGCGTCGGGCGGCGCGCTCTACCGCTTGGCAAAGAGGACGCTGCGCTGCGCCCCCGTGAGGCGCGTCCTCGCCCATCCTCGGTGGAAGATGGGGCCGAAGATTACCGTCGACTCCGCCACTTTGATGAACAAGGGCCTCGAGGTCATCGAGGCCCAGCACCTTTTCGGCCTGCCGATCGAGAAGATCAGCGTGGTCGTCCACCCTCAGGCCCTCGTCCATTCAATGGTGGCCTTTCGCGACGGCAGCCTCCTTGCGCAGATGGGTGCCACCGACATGAAGCTGCCCATCCAGTACGCCCTCTCGTATCCCGAGCGGTGGGAGGCAGGGGGGTCGCGTCTGGACCCCGCGCGCTGCGGGGCGTTGACATTCGAGGAGCCGGAGAGGCGGCGCTTTCCGTGTCTGGACCTGGCTTATGAGGCGGCCCGGCAGGGAGGGACGGTGCCAGCCGTGATGAACGCGGCCAACGAGGTGGCGGTGGCGGCGTATCTGGAAGGAAATCTGAGGTTCGGCGACATCCCGGCCTTGATCGCGAAGGTCATGGCGGACAGCTGGCCGCGGAGCGTCTCAAGAATCGAGGAGATCTTTGAGGCCGACGCTCAGGCGCGCGAGAGCGCCGCTCGGTGGGCACAGATCCTGAAGAAGAGGAGACGGTTCCGGTGATCGTCTTTATCATCATCCTGAGCATCCTGATTTTCGTGCACGAGCTCGGCCACTTCCTGGTCGCGAAGCGGCTCGGCATCCGGGTGGAGAAGTTCGCCTTGGGTTTTGGCCCGAAGCTTTTTTCCCGCAAGATGGGCCCTACCGAGTACATGCTCTGCGCCATCCCCTTCGGTGGTTTCATCAAGATGGCCGGGGACAGCGCCCAGGAGGCGAGCGGAGCGCAGGACGAGTTCCTCTCGCGGACGCCCGGCGAGCGCGCGCGCGTCGTCTTCGCGGGGCCGGTCTTCAATTACATCCTCGCCTTCTTCAGCCTCTGGGCCGTTTTTTATCTCGGGTATCCCCAGCTGACGACGACGATCGGCGAGCTGGTGGAGGGCATGCCCGCCCTAAAGGCGGGGCTCCGGGTGGGCGACAAGATCGTCAGTGTCGACGGGGAAGTGGTCCCGTATTGGAAGGACCTGACCAAGCGCATCCACGCGGCCAAGGGCGAGACGTTGAACCTGAGCGTCGCCCGCGGAGAGGACCGTTTCGAGATCGCCCTGTCGCCGGAGGCCAAGGAGGTCGAGACCCTCTGGGGCCGGAAGGTCGAGGTGGGTTTGATCGGCATCAAGCCCTCGGAGGAGATCGTGTTGGTGCGCCACGGGTTCTTCGAGTCCTTCTGGCGCGGCGGCAAGTCGCTGCTTCAGTTGACCGGCCAGACCCTCACCGCCATCTATTACATCATCGCCGGCACGCTCTCCTTCAGGGAGTCCGTGACCGGCCCCCTGGGCATCTTTTTCATCACGAGCAATGCCGCCAAGATCGGCATCTCGGCCGTCATCCACGTGGTTGGCATTCTGAGCATGAGCCTGGCCGTCTTCAACGTCCTGCCGCTGCCCATCCTCGACGGCGGGCACATCTTCCTGGCGGGGCTCGAAAAGCTG
>Ga0172363_10001166_pt1 | contig 21005 bp, 7 predicted proteins | sample LakKivs2_kivu2a2_FD_114541 | JGI IMG/M metagenome (GOLD analysis project Ga0172363, IMG submission 114541) | Sediment microbial communities from Lake Kivu, Rwanda - Sediment s2_kivu2a2 | ecosystem: Environmental > Aquatic > Freshwater > Lake > Sediment | place: Rwanda: Western Province, Lake... | reverse complement strand
TTCATTGTCTCGCTCCTAGCGTTTGTAGTTCACTGCAAGCTCGAGATAACCGTCCGCCTGGTTCACGGCGTCCACGGCAATGGCCACGGCGGAATATGGGGCGTCGCGGTCGGCGTTCAGCCGCACGGTCTTTGCGTCCCTGTCGGCATCGGGCATTATGTAGAACTCCAGCTCTTCCTTGAGCTTCTCGGGAGGAACACGGACGTCGTTGACGTAGTGCACGCCTTCCTTCGTGATGACGAGCTGGATGTCGCGAGGCGAGGTCGCATCGCCCAGGTCCACGGCCGGGAGCGTCACCTGCCGGTCGGTCGTCCTCGAGAACTTCCCGGCGACCGCAAAGAACACGATCAGCAGGAACGCGATGTCGCTCATGCTCGCGAAGGCAAGGTTCCACTTGTGCCGTCTCTTGGACCGGATGCGCATTGCAGTTCCCTTATGCGGCCGACTTGCGCCGGGACACGAGGTTCATCACCATCGTGTCGATCACGTTGTTGGCGCTCTCCTCGATGCGGGCGTTGAGGGCGTCGATCTGCCCGGTGAAGAAGTTGTAGAACAGCACGACGGGGATGGCGATGGCGAGGCCGGCGGCGGTCGTGATGAGGGCCTCATAGATGCCTGCCGCGACGGTCTGTGCCGAGGGGTTGGCTTCCATGGAGATCGCCTTGAAGGCATTGATCATGCCCGTGACGGTGCCGGCGAAGCCGAACAGCGGGGCCACGTTGCCGACTGTCCCCAGCAGCGGGAGCCGCTGCTCGAGGTCCGCCATGTTGGCGATGCTCGCGTCCTCCATCAGCCGGCTCACCTCGTGCTGGACGAAGTCGAGGTTCGGCTCGTCCTGGAGTTGCTTGTACTTGTCGACGCCGGCCTGGAAGATGGCGCTGATGTAGCCGCCGTTTGCCTTGCAGTACTCCCGGAGGGCGTCGAGGTCGCCTTTGGCGGCCAGTTGATCGATCTGGACGAGCACGGCCTCCGCCTCCTTCTTCGCTGCGCGTATGTAGAGCCAGCGGTCGGCGATGATCGCCAGCCCCACGATGGAGCAGAGCGTGAGCGGAACCATGAACCATCCGCCCTGGATTAACCATCCCCACATGTCAATTCTCCCGTACTCTATGTTACTTCTTTTTGTCCTTCATCTTTTCCGGGTCTTCGAGGAAGTTCTTAATGTACTTCCCTTCGATGTCCGTATCGCCGAAGAAATCGATGGCATCGGACACTTCGGTATCGGCTATCTTGTATTTCGTCTCGAGATGCGTGTGCGCGTCGCTTGCAGCCTTGGTGGCCGGGTAGCGCCGCAGCACGGACTTGAGGACCTGCACGGCCGTGTCGCTCTCGTGCTTGCCTTCGTAGCAGAGGGCGGTGTTGTAGGCGCCGACGGACGCGGCGATGCTCTTGGCGAAGTGGCTCAGGAGGTAGCGGTATTCCATGATCGCGTCGTCGTGGCGCTCGGCCTCGCGGAGGACGTCGCCGATGGCCAGTTGTGCCTCCGGGCCATACTCGCGGTCGGGCGCGCGCAGCGCGTCGTGGCCCTGCGTGCCGTAGTACACTTCCTTCATCACGAGCGCGGGGAAGCGCTTGACGATGTGGCGGAAGGCTTCGACGGCGTTGTCGGTCTCCTTGAGGAGCCGGTAGATCTCGCCTACGCGCCACTGTGCCATCGCTGCCCACTCGGCCGAGTAGTAGGCGGTCCTGATCGCGATGTACTCCCGGATGGCGGCCTTGTAGTCCTTCTTCTGGGCAAACTGGCCGTCGTAGGTGCCGGCGGCGTACCAGTGGCCCAGGCCGGGTTCCCCGATCCGCCGGTAGTCCTTTCGTGCCTCTTCGGCGCGCCCGGCTCGCTCGAGCGCGATGCCCTTCCACCGCAGCACGGTGTTGACATCGGGCCCGGTGCGGTACTTGATCACGAAGAGTTCCAGTTCGTCCTGGTAGTCCATGCTCGACCAGTTGTGGCGGGCCAGTTCGTAGTCGGCGTTGCGGGCGAGCCGGGGGTAGAACTCGCTGATGCGCCGCATCGCCCAGTTCCAGTGCTGCTCGCCGATGTCTCTGAAGCTGTTGGCTCCGGTCCACACGAGGTCGTCCGTGAGGTTGGTGGGGTCCTTCTCCTGCAGCAGCTTGGCGAAGATGTCCTTGAGCTGGTTGTAGGCCTTGGACTTGCCGTAGAACTCCATGAGGAACTTGAATGCTTCGTGGCGGTTCTGGCCCTCGAGGGTATCGATCATCTCCCGGATCTTGTCGAACTGGCCGAGGCTGTAGTAAACGTTGGTGATGCAGCGGAAGGCCTCGATAGTGTTCGGAAGGCGCTGGTAGACGGCTATGGCGTTGTCGTGCTTCTTGTTGTCGAGGTAGTACTGGGCCAGCCAGAAGACATCGCCTCGCTGGTTCTCGTAGAGCTGGCGGAGCATCGCCTCCTGGTCGCCGTGGTACGCCTTCACGGCGGTCTTGGTCACCCGCTCCATGTCCTCCACGGCCTTGTCGAGCTGGCGCGTTTGGAGGTAACACTGGGCGCGGTCGTGGAGGGCCAGCGTAGCGTAGTTGGAGGTCGGGAAGTCGTCGATGAGGTAACTGAACTCCTCGATCGCCTTGTTGAGGAACTTGCGGAACAAGTGTGATCGGCCGACGTAGTATTCGGCCTGGTCGTTGCGCGGATCGTCCGGGGCCGCGGCCATGAACTCGTAGAGCTTGTTACTTGCATCCTCCCAGCGCTCCATCTTGTAGGCCGACATCGCTGTTTCGAAGAGACTGTCGGCGCGGGCGTCGCTGGCGTCGGCGCGGCTGCAGAGCAGGGCGGCCCCGGCTGCCAGGGCGACGGCGAGGGCCCGCAGCGCGCTGCCGGCCTTCAGCCTGAGTGCTGTGCGGTGCGTTGTCATCTGTGTCCGTCCTCCGTCTGAAAGCTCACGAGCTCGTGACCTTGTAGTACAGCAGGCTGTAGGAGATGATGTTCACGCCCATCCGGTAGGCTTGTTCCACGTCTCGCCGGCGCGATCTGTAGATGCCGGCGGCGGCCCAGCCCGAACCGAGATCGCCGCGGCTGTAGAACACCGACAGCCTCGGCCCCAGCCAGATGCCGAGCGCCGGGCCCGAGCCGGTGTGCTTGCGGTAGATCGGGCAGCCGCGCTGCATCGAGAACGGCACGTAGGACCCACGATAGATCTCGTGGTCGAACTCGACCACCGTGAGCTGCTGCTGCGGCAGCACGCGGCGCATGAAGTTCACGAAGTGCTCGTGGAACGTCCCGCCGGAGACATCGGCAAAGAGCATCCCTCCGCCCATCAGGTAATCACGGAGGTTCCTGACTTCTTCGTCAGTAGCGTTGATCGGCCCGGTGCCCGTGATATAGAGGAGCGCCGGGAAATACTCGCCCGAATGGCGAGGGAGATCCTTGAGTGAGACCACGTTGTTGCTGCCGACCTTCTTGACGACGCCTGCCTCGACCACCTCCCGCAGGAGCGGCCGCACGCCGTCGGTGTTGGCGTCCCAGTCGGGACCGTCGAACTTGATCCTGTAGAAGTAGAGGGCGGCCCCGAGCACCGTGCCGCGGGGCGAGCCGGCCGCGCAGGCTCCCTCGCCGACGCCGCCTGGCACGCCGACGTTGTCGGCGAACTTCTTGTTCGTGTCGGTGGCCGACGCCAGGTCCTCGTCCTTGAGCATCTCGTAGACGCTCACGGGCGACTTCCGCACGCGCTGGCGCCGCTTGATCTTCTTGGGCAACTGCACTTGGATGATGTCGCCCTTGGTGAGCGTGTTGCCCTTGCCCATCGGGACGCCCGCGGGCACCTTGTGCCGGCAGCCCTGGATGCTGATCACCGACGGCAGCACCACCAGCACGTGGATCATCACCGCGATGACGTAGAAGCGGCGTGCACGCTGGCGGTTGTACTCGTCGTGGCGCAGCCAGTTGTCGCGGTCGGGGCCGACGAAGCCGCCCCAGAGCAGGAGGCGTGCAACGCCCCGCTTCTGCGCTATTGCGTGGAGGCGGCCCCGCACCCGGAGCAGCACGCGGCGGCGCTGCGACTGCTCCGGGCCCAACGCCATGCGCTCCAGTCGCGCCGGTATTGCGTCAAGGTATTCCTTGCTGACCAGTCTCATGCAGCCTCTTCTACTGCGTCACGTCTCTTTCCGCGAGGCGGGCCGCCGCGTAGGTCGCGTACTTGGAGTCCGCGTAGTCAAAGGTGATTCGCTGCAGGAGGACGATCGCGCGCTTGTAGTCCACGCTCCCCACCCCCGCGGTCTTGAAGATGCACTCGGCGTGCCAATAGAGGAAGGCCGGCATGTTGGGTGATTCCGGCAGCGTCTTCTCGGCGTCTTCGAGGTGCTCGATGGCAACGGCGTAGCGCTTCTCCACCATGAGCCATCCGGCCAGCCGGAGGTACATGTTGCCCGTCTTGGCGTGGTCGGGGAACTTCCTGATGAAGGCCTCGCCTACGCCGATGGACGACCTGTAGTGCTTCTGCGAGCTGAAGTGCTGCGCCAGCGTGAGCATCGAGTCGGCCACGAGCGGGCTGTCGGCGTGGTGGTAGGCGAGGTTCACGAATGACTCGATCGCCTTGTCCATCTCGCCGGCCTTCATGTGGCACGTGCCGAGCTTGTAGAGGGCCTTGGCCTTGAACTCGCTCTTGGGCCAGCGGTCGATCACCTCCTGGAGGCTTTGCACAGCCTCGGCGAAGTTGCCCAGGAGGAAGTAGATGTTGCCGAGGTAGTAGGTCGCGTGGGCGCAGATCGGGTCGTCCGGGTACTGCTCGAGGAGCAGGTGGAACCGCTCGCGGGCCGCGAGCAGGTGGCTGCGGCCGCGCTGGAGGGCCCCCATCTCGGTGGCGCTGTTGCCCAGCTCGTACTCGGCCAGACCCGTGCTGAACAGGACGTCGCGTTGCAGGGCGCCGTGCTTGAGCTGGCGGGCGAAGATCTCGGCTGTCCCGTCTGTCCCGGCCACGAACGAGCACTTGACAACCAGCACGGGCGAGACGGGAGCAGGACTGCGCCACAGCTCATCGACGTACTCCACCTGGAGCGTCCCGCCGAACTTGCCCTGGAGGAAGCCGTCGTCGGCTTTCGCCTCGGCAAACTCGCTGCGGATGCTCCCGCGGAACACCCCGCTGTGCGGCTGGCTCTCGCGGACCGGCAGGCTCTCGCGGTCGCCCTGGTCCGTCGTCACCGTCACCCACACGAAATCACGCTCGCCGGTCTTGTCCACGTCCGAGTCGCGGACGATCACGTATATCTCCTCGCCGACGTGGAAGCTCTCCTTGGTCTCGAGGAAGTCGGGCCCGGTGACGTCGAGGCGGGCGTTTGACGCGAGCGAGAGGCAAGCCTCGCGCTTCTCGCTGAACTTCTCCTGCGCCGTGTCTTCGTAGGTGACGAGGATGCTGCGCGTCCCCTTGAGGCAGAGGGCGCCGTCAGCACCCTCTTCCATCGTCGTGGGCAGCGCCAACTCGAAGACGCCTGGCTTGCCGTCGACCGGCTTGGCCTCGAATGGAATGTAGCGGGGGGGCTGCTGCCCGAGGGCCGCAACCAGCACCTTCGCCGGGACGCCCTTCGGGAGGTCGCGATCGTTCACGCGGATCTTCAGCGTGACGCCGGGGATCAGGCCGCCGCAGTTCTTCCACCACTCGGCCTCGGTGTACCACGGGGCCGGGACCTGCACCGCCTCAGGCGGCAGGGGCTTCACCGGCTTCTCGGCTTCTGCTTTCAGCTTTGCGCGAAGCTCGGCGTCGGCCTTCTCCACCTCGGCCTCGGCCTTGGCGAGCACGGCGAGTGCCTTCTCCCTGTCCTGGCCCGAGACGAGGGACTCGAGCCGTTTCAGCCGGGCCTTGAGGGCCTCCACGCCCACGTTGAGGGCGTCGCGATCGCGCCGGAGGGCGGCCGCGCGGATGAGGTCTTCGGTCTCAAGCAGTTCATCTTCGCCAATGCCTTCGGCGGCGGCGCTTGCTTCTTCATTCGTCAGCGGCGCTTCCTTCTTCTCGATGGCCTCCGCCTCCCTGGCGGCTGCCTCGGGCTTGGGCTTCGGGGCCGCTTCCTTGGCCGTCAGCGCCTTGATCCTTCCGCCGATCCGCGTGAGAGTTTCCTCGTAGCGGGCGATCAGCTTCTTGCACTGCAGCGACTTGCGCGCTATCTCCCGCATCACCTGTTCGTCGCGCTGCTTGCGTGCCTCGGCGAGCTTGAGGAGCGGATCCTTGACCTCAACCTCCAGCCCGCCCGCGACGGCCTCCTGCGGCAGTTGGTCGGTTCTCACGCCGAGCTTCTGGAGCTTCTCCAGGACGGTGGCCGGGGCGATCGGCACGAAGACGCGGCCGGCTGCCGCGCGGGGCGTGGCGTCCTTGTAGCTCATCCACACGAGGTCGTCGCCGCTGACGGCCAGCGGGATGTCGAACATCTCCGAGCCGCGCCGGTCCCTGGTGTCGCTCCACCATGCCCATTCATCGAGGGCACGGATGCGCCGCGGGGCGGCGGGGTCGGCGTCTTTGGGCAGCTCGACGTGCGGCTTGTCGCTCATGGCCACGGGGACGCGGCTGGAGAAGTTGCCGTCGAGGTCGCGCAGCAGCACCGTGAAGCGGGCATTGTCGTCGGTCGTGAGCGACTGAACGCTCATCTCGGTGCGGTCGACGCGGGGCAGGGCCTGGTCGGGTTCCCGCAGTGCGAAGACCCAGTTCGGGGGGGCTACGTCGTTCTCCTTGTGCTGGGGCGACTCGATGGGCTTGAGGCCTTGCGCGAAGTCGGCCACCTCGTCGTCCGCCGCAAAGACGTAGCTCTCGCGGTAGATTGCGTGGCCGGGGTCGCGGTTCTGCTCGTCGAGGTAGCGCAGCTTGATGAAGTCGCCCGGCCGCACCCAGAGGCGGTTGTCGTCGGCTTTGGCGGCCTCCATCGGCGACAGTTGCAGCCTGGTGGTGAAGACGGCGGCCGTGCTGTCGATCTCTTTCGCCTCCAGCGTCGCCGAGTCGCCGCTGGTGCACGTGACCTCGCACTGCACGGTGTTGCAGTTCGCATCCACGTCGAGATCGGGGTCGATCACGGCGATCTGCAGCACGTCGTCGGTCTTGACGCGCTTCGTGCGCCGCGCCCACACGCGGTCCTTCTCCTCCCGGGCCTCGAGGAGGATGCTGCCGAGGAACTCGTTCTTCCCGCGCGAGAGGTAGACGGCGTCGATGTGGCCGTCCACGTAGGCAACGCCGAGCGGGTTCGCCACGCGCTTCACGGACCGCCCCGGAGTCATGTTCTCCTCGTCGAGAATCTCCGCCGACATGCAGTCGCCCACGTTGAACTCGAGCACGTCATTTTTCGTGCGCTCGACGGGCGACGTCCCGCTGGGCACGATCTTGTTGCCCTTGTCGTCGTAGATCTCGATGTGCGAGATCGCCGGCGCATCGCTGTCGTAGGTCAGCGCCAGCAGCCTCACCCACCGGCACGTCGCGGGCTTCTCGAGGTTGATCACGTTGTTGTGGGCCGACTTGTTGCCCTTGAACTCCATCGTCACGGGGGCATCCTGGCCGCGGAAGACGATGTTGTAGTCTATCATGAAGCGGTCGTCGGCGCCTTCCCCGCGGTCCCACACGATCTTGGTGACGCTGTAGAGTTCCTTCAGGTCCACCTCGAGCCATTTGCCCGGTTTCGCGTCTATGAAGCCCATCCAGGCGTCGGCCGCCTTGTTCGACCCGTCGAGGGCGAGGGCGGCGATGTTGTCGCCTGAGGTATCCGATGCGATCGCGGTGGGCCCGTTGACGGCCGTCTTGACGGTGCCGTAGAAGATGCCGGTGTGCGGGCCGGTCTCGGTCAGCTCCACCTTCACGCCATCCAGCCGCGGCAGGCTGCCGGGCGGCGGCGCGGCCACGCGGCGCCAGGCGAATTCCCCATTGGACGGGATCGTGTCGCTCACCTCGAACGTCATGGGCTTCGTGAGCTGGCGAGCCAGCTCGGCCGGCTGCACCTGCGCCGCCTGCACCTGCTCGGGCGAGTAGGTGTAGACGTACGCGGAGATCTTGTCGGGTTGTGCGCTGCCGTCGTGGTCGCCGTCCTTCACGCGGACGTAGACGGCGTTGCCGGGCCGTACCACGGCCTCGCCACGCTCGAGGGCCGCGCTGAGCGCTGCGAGGCGGCGCTCCTCCTCGAGCTCGCGTTCGGTCTTCTCGACGTAGATGTCTTCTTCGCTGGTCTCCTTCTCGACGAAGACCGTGGGGGAGACCCTGATCTCCGCGTCCTGGACCACTTGGATGAGCGTCGTGACGCGTTCGCCCTCAACGTTCTCCTTCGTGATCGCCTTGTCCTTCTCGAGGCCCTTGAAACGGTCCCAGTAGGTCACGTAGATCATGTCTGTGCCGTAGACCTGCAGGATGCCGTCGCCCGGGTTGGGCTCGCTCAATAGCGTGCGGATGGTGCCGAGGAACAGCGACCGGTTGATCTTGTTCATGTCGAGCAGCAGCAGTTCGGCATCGCCGCAGGAGGTCTTGATCTGCACGGGGATGGTGTATTCGCCGGTGCCGAGGTAGTGGTCGGCGTCCCAGACCTTCACGGTGAGGATGTCGCCGGGCACCACCTTCTCCTTGGGGGTCGAGTGGATCGCCCCGACGGCGTCGTAGAGGCGGATGGCGTCGAGGAAGGCCCCCTGTTCGGCATAGGTGCGGGCGATGGTGTAGATGGCGGTGCGGACGAGGTCGTTCTCAGCGTAGCGCTCCCAGAGGACGCGGAAGGATTCAATGGCGTCTTCGCGGGTGTTCAGCCTGAGCTGGGTGGTTCCCAGCCAGAAGAGTGCCACGGGCGATACGTCGGGCAGGTTGAGCTTCGCCAGCTTCCGGAAGACCGGGAGGGCCTGGTCGGCGTTGTCGCTGGCAAGCTGCAGCTCGCCCATCTTGAGCTCGGTGAGGTAGCCCGCGGGTGTATCGCCGGCGAGTTTCTTGGCTTCCCGGATCTCCTCGATGGCCCGGGGGTAGTTGCGCATCATGATGTTGGCGTCGGCGCGGAGCAGCGTGGCCACCACGGTCTGGCGCTGATCCATTTCCTTCGCGTAGAGGCGGAACAGCGTGTCGACCAGCTTGACCGTCTTGTCGGCCCGTTCCACGACGGCGGACGGGAGCACGTGGTGCTTGTCATCGTCGCCCTTGGGGGCGGAGGCCATCGCCGTGCCGCTCGCCGACGTGCCGCTGGTGAGCTGCGCCCGTGCCAGCTCGAAGAGCAGCGATGGGTCCGGCCTGACGCCAGTGCCGAAATCCTTCTGCACCGACGCACGGTTGTAGCAGTCGAACGCCTGGTTCGACAGCTCGATCGACAGGTAGCTGCGCGCGGCGGTGAGCAGCGCGAGCGTGTCTTCCACGGGGACCTCGCCCTCTTTGGGCGCGGGCCGCGGGGCCACAGCCGGGGTGGGCGCACCAGCCTTCTTCTGCTCCGGGATGTAGAGCTTGACGAGTGCCGACAGGACCTTGAGTGCGTCGACCGACCGGCCCTGCTTCTCGTAGAGCCGGGCCAGTGCAAGCTGGGCGTTGCGCTTCTGCGCCTCGTCGCGGCCGCCTTGGATCACGCGGCGAAGCTCGACCTCCGCCGACGTGAAGTTGCCGGCCTTCTCGAAGACCTCTCCGAGCCGGTCGAGGTAGCCCGTGCAGTCGCGGTTGTCGGGATGGAACTTCGCCAGGACCTGCGCGGCCCGCGCGAAGAGGAACACGTTGCCGGTCTGCAGCGTCATGTCGCACGCGCGCCGGAGGGCGTTGGCGTGGGTGCCGTCGCGCGGCTGCCGCATCCCCATCGAGACGAGCGTGGCAGCCGCGGAATCGATGTTCTGCCCTTGCGCGCCCAGCTCGATCAGGCGGTCGATGCACCAGGCCACGGTGCCCATGTCGGTGCTGTACTTCACGAGGTAGTCGAGGAACGGCCGGCACGCTTCGCGGTCCGGCGTGTTCCAGATCTTCGAGCACAGCCAGAAGAGCGATCCCGAGTCGAGCGAGCCGCGCCCGAGGCACTCCACTGCAAACTTGATCGGCACCTGCGATGCCGGCTGGTCGGCGGCCAGCCCCAGCGCTCCGCGGAACGCCGCCAGGGCCTGCTGGGCCGCTTGCGTCTTTGTCTCGACACGCTTGCCCTCGGCCTCAAGCTCGGCCACGCGTGTGGTGGAGCGGGCGACCGCCCGCGTGGCCTGGCCCTTCACGTCTTCCGTGGCGTCGGCCTTCGCCGCGAGCTGCTTGGCGGCATCGATCGCGGCTTTCTCCTTCGCAATCGTGCCCGTGATCAGCCCCGCGGCCTCCACGAGGACCTTCGCGCGCGCGTCGAGGGCCGTCACGAGGCCCTCGGCGGCGTTGCGGGCCTGGAGGCCGCCGCTGTCGCCGCCTGTCTTTTGCGCCGTGGCCGCCCACGTGGCCCAGTCGCAGGCCGCTCGCAAGCGGTCCTGGTACTCCTCCTGGAAGTTGACGGGCGTGGCGTTGGCGAGGAAGATCAGCTTGTAGACGCTATTGTAGGAAGCGTCCCACAGCATGTACTGCTGGCGGGCGGCGAGCGCGGCATACTCCCGCAGCGATTCGTCGCGCCGCCCGGCACGCCACATGCATTCCGCCATGTGCTGCCGGTAGAGGAGGTTGGCTGGGAATTGGCCCGCGAGCTTCTGGAACTCGCCGGCGCCCCGGTTGGCGTCCGCCAGGCCGATCGTCTCGAGGCGCATCATCCGGCCGCGGGCGTCGCGCGGGAAGCGCTGCACGTAGGCGTCCCACTGGGCGAGCCCGGCGGCGCCCTGGTTGAGGGCCGCCGTCGAGAGGATGATGGGGTAGAGCTCGGAGGAGAACGCCTCGGCCCCGAGGCGGATGCGCTGGCCGATGTTCGGCGGCTGCCAGTCGACGGTCATCGACGAGGCACCGCCGCCGTCGCCGAAGGCGATGCGGACGACGTGGAGCCCGCGGCTGAGGTTGACGCCGACATACGCGTTCTGGACCGGCGGGAAGTTGTAGGGCTGGCCGTCGATGTCGATGGACGCCCAGTCGTCGCCGCCGAACCAGAAATGGTAGTAACCGTCCATTGCCGCGCGAAGCAGTCCCCACCGATGGAGGAGGAACTTGTCGCCGCCGGCATAAGGCGACGCCCCGCTCTCGGCCTTCTCGACCGGGCCCATGCCGTCGCCGGGAAACGACGCATAGACGTTGCTGTAAAACTCGTTGGCGGTCTTGGGCGCCGGGAATGTCCCGTGCGCGGAGTAGAGATAGAGGGCATCGTAGTCCTGAAGCCCGTGCAGCCGGTAGGCCGGGTGGCACGCGAGCCGCCACACCAGCCCCGACACCTCGGCAAACGACTGCAGTTGCCCCTGCACGCACAGCTCCATCGCCCACGCGAACGCCTGCTCCGCGTCGGCCTGGGTCACGCCGGGGGCGAAGAAGCCGCGCTTGAAAATCCTGATCGCCGCCTGCTTGGCTTCGAGAGCCTGCGGTGTCGCACCGTAGCGGCCCACGACATCACGGATGCACTTCATCTCGTCGGCGGCCTTGTTGAAACGCTCGTGCATCAGCGCGAGCCGCAGCAGCACGTCCGGACCGAGGTTCGGATCGCCCGCGTTCGCCTTCGCGAGGCTCTTCACGTAGAGTTCGTAGCCGTCGGGGCCGGCCGGGACCATGTCGACGGGGATCGCCCGCACGAGTACGGGGTTCTTCTCGAGGTCCTTGATCACTTGGAGCACCACCGGCGTCGGATCCGCGCCCGCCCGCCGCATCTCCGCGAACTTCTCGGCCATCACCGCGGGGGCATCGGCGCTGCCGGCGTGGTTCTGCAGGAACTCGTCGTGAACGGCGACCGACTTGTTTGCCTCGAAGAACAGCATCAGCTTCGTGCGTGCGAGGCGAGTTTGCTCGGTCTGCGGGTTGGCCGCCTCGACGAACTTCAGCTCGGCGTCGGCCGCGGGGAGGATCACGTCCTTCCACGGGCCTTCCCAGCCGCCGGGGCCCTTCGGGGCGATCTGCTGGAGGAGCGCCACGCGGGCCGCGTCGTGCTCGGGCAGTTCCTTGAGGAGCTTGGCCACGTGCGCCGCTGCGAGGTCGCGCCGGTTGATGGTCACGAGCGGCTCCCACGCCTTGAGCATCTCGGGCACGGCGGCCTTCACGTCCAGTTCCGCGCGGAGCTGGGCGATCGCGTCGGCCCCGAGGGGCGAGGCGTCGAGCTTGTATTTGCGGATCATCTCGATGGCCCGCTCGCGCGAGGCCCTGGCGGCCGCGGGTATCTGGTCGGCAGGCGCGGGGGCAGGCTGATTGGCGGCCGGCTGGCCTTCGGCGGGCTTGGGAGGTGTGAGGGGTTCGCGATGTGCGATCGCCACGACCCTGGCCACGGCGTCGCCGGCCGGGAAGTCGGGGTATCCCGCCCACGTATCGAGGGCGGCCGTGAGCGTCGCGAGAGCCTTGTCGGGGGCGTCGCCCATGCGGTCGACAGCCGCGAGCGAGGCCGCCACGGAATCCGCCATAAGGCCTTCCGCGTCGGCGGCCTTGGCCACGCGCAGGCAGTCTTCGAGGTCGTTGGTGAGGCCGAGCCAGTGCTTGGCGATCGCGGTCTTCCAGCCGATGTCGTTGCGGGCCAGCCACTGGTCGAGGGCCTTTCGCCCTTCCACGCGCTTCTCGGCGTCCTTGTGCCAGGTGAGGTAATGCCTGAAGATGGCGAGGCTGCCAGGGTTCTGCTCGAGGTACGCCCGCACGCGCTCGGGGCCGAGGGAGTTGAGGCTCTCCTCGACGTATCTCCACTCCTGCTGGTTCGCGACGAGGGCGAGGTAGTGTTTCGAGGCCTCGTCCATCTTGTTGGTGCCCTGCAGCCACCGCGCACACTCAAGCTGCACGTCCGGGTTGAGGTTGGCGGCAAGCGACTGCTGGTAGAAGGCGTTGGGGTCGCCGATGTCTTTCTCCTGCTGGGCCAGCCGCGCGGCCATGACAAAGCCCTGGCCCTTGTTGGCGCGGGGCAGCCGCTCGTATTCCTGGAAGGCGGCGATGGCGTTCTTGCGGTCCTGCATCTTCGAGAAATAGAGCTCGGCGGCGTGCCAGAGCGCAGGAGCGGCGCCGGCCACGCCGCCGTTGATGGCGGGGTTGCCGACGTCGCCGGGGTTCTTCGCGGCGTATTCGCGATAGTATTTGACCGCGACGGCGTTGTCGCCCGCCGTCTCGCACAGCAGCCCGAGGTGGTTGTGCACCGCGGGCACCATGGGATGGTTGCCGAAGGTGGCGATGAAGAATTCGTAGACCTCGCGGGCGCGCTTGTCGTTCTGCAGCACCTTCTCGGAGAGCATGGCCTCATCGAGAGCGGCCTGGGCCGTCAGCTCGTTCTTGGGGAACTTGCGCACGAGCACGTCGTAGGAGAGGATGGCGGCGGGGAAGTCGCCCAGGCCCTCGAAGGCGCGGCCGCGGTAGAAGTAGGCGGAAGCGCTGCTTTCGGCTTCGGGTGCGTTCTGAACGATCCGGTCGAGGATCTCGCGGCCGACGGAGAGGTCGCCGGAGCGCACCAGCGTGACGCCGAGGAGCTGGTTGGCCTCTTCGAGGCGGGGCCAGGTCGCATTGCGGCGGATGAAGTCGCGCAGCTCGCGGGCCGCGCGCTGGTCCTTGCCGGTGTCGGCAAGCTGCTTGATGGTCTCGAACTCCTTGGCGGGGTCGAGGGCTGCCTCCTGCTTGGGCGGCTCTCCGGCGGCGCAGGGAGCTGCCTTCGCCAGGAAGCTCGCGGCCAGCAGGCCGCACGCGACGATCCGCAACGTCCACTGTCTCGATGTCGGGTTTTTCATTGCCGCTCTTTCCTCTATTGTTTCAGCTTCTTGGCAAGCAGCTCAACGATCTTGCTGGCCGACTTGGCGACCGAGGTTCCCGGGTACTTCTCGATGGTTTCGTGCATCAGCGTGTAGGAGAGCTGGATGTCGCCGGACCGGTAGGCGCAGATGCCCCGCATGTAGGTCACCTGGTCGAGCTTGTCGAAGTCCGGGAAGTCCAGCGTGACGCGCTCCAGGTAGTCCTTCGCGCGGGCGAAGTCCTTGTTCTCGATGTAGTATTCCGACAGCTTCAGCAGGCTCTGCGCCGCGAAGTTGCTGTCGGGGTACTTGTTTGCGCAGGCCTCGAAGGCCGAGACGTCGAAGGTGCCGGTCTTGCTCTTGATGTCGGCCATGCGGAACTGCGCCTCGGGGGCGATGTCTGAATCGGGGTAAGAGCTGATCAGGCGGCTGTAGTGCGAGAGGGCGTCGTAGGGGTGCTTCTTTTCGGCCGCCTTGCCCATCACGAGCAGTGCGTCGTCGGCCAGGGGGCTGTTCGGGAAGGCTGCGATCAGCCGGGAGCACGCCTCGGCGGCGGCCTCCTCGTCGCCGCTCGCGAAGTAGAGGTCCCACATCTGGTAGGTCGCTTCCTCGCCGAGGGCGGAGCCGCGCTCGACGTCGACCACCTTCTTGACCACCTTGAGGGCTTCGTCGAACGCGCGCTTGGCCTCGAGCTTCAGCCCCAGGTCCTGGTAGACGCGCGCGAGCTTGCCGAGGGCCACGCCCTTTTCGAGTTCCGAGCGGCGGTCAAGCTCCGTCTCCTGCATCTCGATCACTTCGTGCGAGCCGCTCGAGCCGGGCACCAGTTCGACCTGCGTGACCACCGCCCATTCGGTGGAGCGGCTGGATGTGCGCTTGTCGGCGTAAGCCGCCCGGATGATGCGCTCCGGCGACACGCCCAGCTTCGCGGCCGGGCCTTCCTTGTTGTCTGCCAGCGACGAGAACGACCCGGCGAACACGCCGGTCCGCGGGCCTGTCTCCTTCAGCGACAGCGTGACCGACGGTGCGCCCTGCGGCACCATCTCCGGCATCTTTGCCTCGAGTTCCTCTTCAGCAAAAAACCTGACGGAGTTGGTGTCCTGCTCCTTGCCTTCCTTATCCTTGTCCTTGTCGGCCGGCTCGGGCGTTTCGAGCTTCGCCTCATCGGTCACGACCTTCGGGATGTTCGACACCACGACGTCGACCGAGTCGGGGTTCGGCGTCATGTCCATGTCGGGGTCGATCACCTTGATGCGGACCTCGTCGCCGAGGATCACCGCCGCGACGATGTTCGCGAAATCGGGGCCCACGACCATGATGTTCGCGTCGGACGCGATGCCCAGGGTGTCCTTGCGGAGCTGGTTGTTCGCCGTCGCGCCGTGGAGGTCGGCATATTCGACCGTTATGGTGTCGGAGCCGTTGAGGTCCAGCGTCTTGTACTCCTCGAGGAGCGTCTCGTGCCAGTACTGGAGCACCGCCAGGCGATAGCGGTAGTTCTCTTCCGCCGTCGGCTTCGTCTTGGCTTCCTGACGGACTTCGCTGATCTGCTGCTGCGTGAAGACGTCGTTGAGGCTGACGGCTTTCTTCTCCTCGCTTTCGGCGGCATTGTCTTTCTCGCCCTCTTTCGCCTCCTCCTTGTCCCCTTCATCCTTCGCCGCCTCGTCTTTCTCGCTCTCGTCGTTAGCTTCCTTCTTGGGCTTCTCGTCCTCACCGTCTTCAGCCTTGGGCTTGACGGGGGCCTTGACGTCTTCCTCTTTGATGCCCCACGCCTTGAGGATGGCCTCGATCTTGCCGAAGGATGCCGTGATCTCGCCGAAGGCCTGCTGCCTGAGCTTGGCTGCCCCGGTGCGGAGGTTGGTTACTCGCTCGGCGGCGCGGGCCTTGTCGCTCTCGTAGCGGGCCAGGCGCTGCTCGTAGGGCTCCTTGGGGGCGGGCTTTGCGGTCTGCTCCTTGCCGTCTTCGCCCTTCTGCCCAGCCCCGGGCTGGTCCGCGGCATCGTCGTTCTTGTCGGGCTTCTTCGCCTGGGCCGACTCGTTCTCGACGCTCTTGGCTTCCTCTTCCATGTCGCCGGAGGTCTTCATCCAGTCGTCGATCGACTTGCGGAGGTTCTTCGAGAACGCCTCGTCGAGCGACCGCGTGAGCCGCGGCTCCCCCAGGCGCGTCTTGATGGTGCCCAGGAAGGTGGACGATCCCAGCCCGAGCGCCTTCAGCTCGATCAGTTCTTCGTCGCCGGAGCTCGTGGTCACGCGCGCCGGCACGGTCGAGTTGCGCGTGGCGAGGCCGACGTCGGCGTCGGTGACGCGGACGTAGAGTTCCTCGCCGGGCGAGATCGTGCGGCGGGCCTGCTTGCCGAGGCTGGCCGTGCCGACCATCTTGAAGGCCTCGATGGCCTGGCCGTAGCGCTTCATTTCCATGTTGCCCCGGCCGATGAAGTCGTAGGCGCGGTCCACCAGCGTGCTCGTCGCGAACTTCTGCACGAACCGCCTGAAGTGCGCGAAGGCCCGGTTCAGCGATTTCTGGTCGAAGTAGCACACGCCGATCATGTAGTCGGCGCGGGCGTAGTCTTCCGCCGACTCCTCCGGCCACCACAGCTCCGACGGCACCTTGAGGGAGCGCTGGTAGTAGCTGATCGCCCGGTCGTAGCGCTTCTGGCGATAGTAGACGTCGCCCACGCGCAGCACGGCCTTCATCCGGTAGGACGTGTCATTGTACTCCTTGCCGACCGCGAGGTACTCCTCGATCGCCTTGTCGTACTCGCCCACGAGGAAGGCCGTTTCGGCGTTCTTGAACGCCCCCGCCGCCTGGTCCTCTCGGTCCTTCATCTGCCGGCGGAGAATGGCGATCTCCCGCCCGCTCAGCTTCTTTTTCTCCTCCTCGGTCTTCGGCAGTTCGACGGCAAACACCGCCTGGACCATCGCCGCCATCGCGAGGAGCAGAATTCCCGGTTTGCGGAGCAGTTCCATTTAGTCCTCCACTTTCATCATGGTCACGATCCCGCCGGCCCGTTTGATCTCGTTGGCCGCCCACGCCACGCGCTCGTAGCGGACGGTGGGCTTGCCGTCCAGGACAACGGCCTTGTCCTCTAGCTTCACCTTGTCTGCCAGTCGCATGGCGAGGAACGGGGCAAGCTCGTTCATCTTGATCCGCTCCTCGTTCAGGTACACGAACTCCTCGTCGACCAGGACCGTCAGCGTCTCCGGCGTCGCCTTCTCCTTCTCCGGCGTCACCGACGGCAGCTCGGAGAACAGCGACCGCTGGATCACGAACGACGTGGTCACGATGAAGAAGATCAGCAGCAGCATGGCGATGTCGCTCATCGAGCACAGCGGCACCTCGGGAGTTGAGCGCCTTCTTGATCTCGCCATCCTCATCTACTTCAGATCCTCCTCGATTTCGTCGACAAACTTCTCGCCGCCGCCATCGTCTCCTTCGGGGCCTTCGCCGGGGTTGAGGGCGCTCGGCCCCTTCGCACCACCCGCGTGGAACCGGATGTTGCCCCAGAGGTCCGGGTGGAGCATCGCCTCCGACGGCGCATCCGAGATGATGGCCGTGGCCTTGTTGGACCAGTAGACGCGCCGCATCACCTCGTTGCCGTCCTTGCCGCTGACCAGCACGCCCCAGTCCAGGCGCGTCCGCATGTCCGGCCCGATCTTCAAATCTATGCTCTTCAGCGGGATCGCCGCCTCGAGCACGTAGCCGTCATCCGTGGTGCGATGGGCCATGCGGACGTCGTCCAGCTTGCGGACCTGGTCGAACGTGACGCGGAAGACGGGCGAGACCACTTCCCACGCCTGCTCCTCGGGCGTGCCCGGCACCACGGGACGGTAGATGACGGACGTCGGCTCGCCGCGGACGGGGACGTCCGACTTCATCAGCGTCATGAGCAGGCGGAAGTCGCCCCGGGCGGGTGCCCGCCGCGTTGGGTCGGCCGCGGGCTCGCTGCACATCTGCAGGTCGACCGCGGCCCCGCTCTTGAATAGCCGGTCCCATTGGCCTCCGGTGTTCTTGAGCGGGCCCATCTGCTTCGTCTCGTAGCAGACGTAGAGGTACTTGTCGTCGAAGCTGATGCGGAACTGGGCCTCGCTGCCGATCGAGGCGTTGGGCTTCTCGTCCCAGTCTTCGACGCTGCCGTCGATCTTGATGGGCATCGCACACCGGGAGCAGTCGATCACCGCCGCCCGCGCGTAGACGTCGCGGCTCTGCTGATCGAGGTGCCATGCCTGGGCCTTCCGCACGTCGTCCGCCGTGACGGTTACCTCGCCCGAGAGGCGCTTGAAGTTTTCGATGCCCAGCACCTCGACGACGCTGGCGTGGTTGTGCCCCGCGACAACGTAGTACTTGTTGTCCGCAGTCCTGCAGAAGTAGCCGTTGAAGTGCTCCTGGCCGGAGGTGATGTCGTCGAGCCGGAGCCCGCGCCCGTGCTCCTGCATGCTCCAGGCCTGGGCCCTCGGGTCGCGGATGTCGCGGAAGATGCGGCCCGCGAGCAGCCCGTCGCTCGTCCAGATGTTCCACGTGCCCACGTTGGAGTTGATGACGACGAATTCGCCGAGGTCGCCCGCGTGAGCGGTTTCGTGCCCGACCCAGCAGAACTGCGCCACGACCTGCGAGGGGTGCAGCGGCTTCGCGCTGTAGAGCGCGTGCACGCCCGTGCCTTCGGTCTTGCAGGCCCAGACGGTCTTGCCGTCCGGCGTGAACGCGGCCTCCGGGGCACCCATCTCGTAGAAGTTGCCGTTGTCCAGGCGTATCAGCGCCCGCCCCGCCAGCACCGGCGGGAACTCCTGCTTCTCGTAGACCGGCACGCCGTTGTCGAGGTACTTCTTCACCTGGAAGCGGATGCTCCCCGCCTGGATGCCGAGGTCGCGCGTGAAAATCGTCACGCCGTTGGTGTCCTTCGGCCGCGGCCAGAGGGCCACCTCGTCCGTCTGCACGTTCTGGTCCCCGTTGAGGTCCGACCACGCGAAGAGGAACTCGGTGAGGCCCTTGCCCCCGGTGAGCTTGCGGATCTCGGGGCGGCGCATCGGCGGGAAGCCGTTGGCAATGCCCACCGCGGCCACACGGCGAAGGTGGTCCGTCTCGTGAATGTACACGACGCCGCAGCCCTGCCCGGTGGTGTGGCCGACTGTCCGCGTGACGAGGTAGGTGCGCTCGCCGATGCGGATGGGCACCTCGCCCGCCTCGGAGTCGCCCACCCACGTCAGGTTCTTGAGCCGCGCCGTGCCTTTGTCCCAATCCAGTTCGAACTCGAGCGGGCCGTAGAACAGCCGCGACTTGTCCCACGGATCCAGCACGCCACCGCCCCCGTAGGCCGTCGGGCCGAAGTAGTCCTGCCTGAAGGTCCCGTCGGTCGACCACCGGCTGATCCGCTTGGGCCAGTAGGTCCAGTCGACCACCCACAACTGGTTCTGCCGGTCGACGTCGATTGCCGTCACGGCGTTGAACCGGCTGGGATCCCAGGGGCCGGCTTTGTAGCCGCCGGGCGTGCCGATGTCCCGCACGTGCTTGCCGTCCGTGCCGTAGACGCGTATGACCTTGCGATCGGCGGCAGCATCGTAGACGAACATCTGCCCCGCCGCGTCGAATGCCAGCGTCTTCGGCTCCTTCAGGTCGTCCACCACGGCCTGGTGCTTGCCGCCCGCGAGATCGACGCGCACGACCTTCTTCTCGGAGATGGCGAACAGCTCGCCGGCCTTGTCGAAAGCAATGCCCGCCGGCTTTCGGATGTAGGCTTCGTGCTCGATCTTCTTCTGCACGGCGTCGAGAACTTCGATCCGCTCGAAGATCATCGGGTCGACCGGGACCTCCCCGCCGACGTAGCGCAGCGGGGCCACGCCGTAGATGCGGCAGCGCTTGGCATCGAGCGTCTCGCCGCCGCGGTCGCCGCGCACGCCCGACGGATAGTGCCCCTTCGAGGACCACTGCTCAACGACGCGCAGGCGCACGGCCCGCGTCTTGACCTCGCGGCCGAAATCGACGTAGCCGTCCATGTAGCGCGCGGCGGGGTTGCAGTCGTCGCCGCCCTGGTAGTAGTTGCGCAGCGGCTGCTCGTAGGAGGCCGCCTTCTCCCAACTGTCTGCGGAGCGCAGGTCGATGGCGGCCCCATCGGGCCCGGTGAACACGTCGATCTCGGTGCGCTTGCCGTCGATTTCGTTGATGGCGAGGCCGCGCACCGGCTGCGGCTGCTGCCATTCCATCATGTATATGCCGGGGTCATCCTCGTCGATCGGCTTGTCGCGCTCGGCGTCCCACGAGCCGTCTTTCGCAACTTTTCCGGAGCTGACGCTGATCTTCGCCGACGGCATCAGGTTTGCGTAACGGCGGCGCAGGAGCTTCATGCCTTCGATCTGAGCGCTCCACGCCTTGGCGTCCAAGGCCTTCTGGTCGTCTCCCGACTCGTCTTCGGCGCCCAGCAGGCCGCCTCCCGCGGTCCGTTCATCCTCGACTTGCGAGAACACATCGTCGGCGCCCTTCGCGAAGCTGATGCGCAACGCCCGCGTGTTCGTGTTCTCCGGCGCCGCCGTCGCGTCCCACGGCAGCTTCCCGTCGGCCTGGAATGGCGTCCACTGCTCGTTGTCATTCGGGTCGGGCGGATACTTCGCGTCCGCCTTGAGGACGCTGAGCTTGATCTGCACTCTCCTGTCCTGCGGCACTGGGTAGACCACCGTGCCCAGCGGGACCGGCGTGTTGAAGGCGAGGACGATGTGCTGGCGGTTGCCCGGGCCCTTGGTGCTCTCGAGCTGCGTGAGGGCGCTGTGGCCGTGGCCGGGGGGCGTGCCGATGAGGCGGAACAGCCGCAGGAAATCGCTGCGCGGGTCGGGCACCAGCTCATTGCCCACGCGCGGCTTGCGCTTCGTCGGGTAGCGCGGCAGGCAGCTCACGATGTCCACGTCCGCCGCGCGGGCGGCATTGGTGAGCCAGGAAGGGTCGGCGTTGATCGAGAGGTAGAGTTTGCCGTCCTTCGCGGCCATCCCCTGCATGCCGCGCTTGCGGACGTTGGTGGGCATCAGCCGCGCCACGTCCCGCAGCTCCTTCGATGCGATGTCGAAGGCCCAGATGCACTCGCTCGAGGGGTCGATGCCCCACGCACCGGCCGCGTTGGTCGACTGCGCCGCAACGAAGAGGCTCTTCGCGTCGGTCGCAAGGAACCACACACCGGTGAACGCCGCGAACGAGTGATGGCCCCACAGCTTCTTCCCCTCGAGGTCGCATTCGATCAGCGACACGCCGCTCTCGGCCACGGGCGAGCCCAGCCACACGCGGTCGCCTGCGGTGCAGACCGCCATCGGCGGCGTGTGGTCGGCCATCCAGCCGCCCG
>Ga0172363_10001165_pt1 | contig 21007 bp, 19 predicted proteins | sample LakKivs2_kivu2a2_FD_114541 | JGI IMG/M metagenome (GOLD analysis project Ga0172363, IMG submission 114541) | Sediment microbial communities from Lake Kivu, Rwanda - Sediment s2_kivu2a2 | ecosystem: Environmental > Aquatic > Freshwater > Lake > Sediment | place: Rwanda: Western Province, Lake... | reverse complement strand
CCAGTTCTCTCTATCCCCGGTTCCTCAATCTCCGACCTCTCCTCATCAGATTTCTTTTACCCCTGCGCCTAAATCTGCAAAGTATTAGGGGCCTTGAAAGGATATCCCTTTTACAATCGAGATACTTTCACGAACTGCCCGCCCATTTCCCGCCAACTTCACGAACTGCCCGCCCTAATTCTCTCCAATTCAAGTCCTGTATGTCGGACCACTTAAAGCCCTGTATACCTGAAAAATGCTTCAATATGAGCAGTCTTAGAGCTTCATTTTCACAAAATTCGCACAGCCGCCCTTGAAAGCAAAGCACCTTGTAAAAAATTTTCCACGGGAATTTTTCATAAAGCCTTGCAAAATTTCTCCTGGTAATCAACAATATATTGTGTAGGTATTTTTGGAAACTACAATAAATTGTATTGAAAGAGGGGAAAAATGGAGAAGGTGCCGCTTACTCTTTCCAAAAACGCCCAGGTGGTCCTGGAGAAAAGATACCTTAAAAAGGACCTTCAGGGCAAACCGTGCGAGACACCCGAGGAAATGTTCTGGAGAGTCGCCAGGGACATCGCTTCCGCCGACCTCATCTACGATCAGAATGCAGACCTGGAATCCCTGGCCCTGAAATTTTACAACCTCATGGCCGCACTTGATTTCCTCCCCAATTCCCCCACACTGATGAACGCAGGTAGAGAATTGCAGCAGCTCTCCGCCTGCTTTGTCCTTCCTGTGGAGGACGACCTGGCTTCCATTTTCGAGTCCGTGAAAAACACGGCCTTGATCCAGCAATCAGGTGGCGGAACTGGGTTTTCCTTCTCCCGCCTGCGCCCCAAAAACGACGTGGTTAAGAGCACAGGGGGAGTGGCCTCGGGCCCGGTATCCTTCATGCGCGTGTTCAACATGGCCACCGAAGTGATCAAACAGGGAGGGACCAGGCGGGGCGCCAACATGGGAATCCTGCACATCTCCCACCCGGATATTGAGGAATTCATCAATTGTAAGAACGACCCTAAAGAGTTCACTAACTTCAACATCTCCGTGGCGCTGACCGAGGAGTTCATGAGAAAAGTGGAGGAAGGCGGGGAGCACCAATTGATAAACCCCAGGACCGGGGAAGTTGTGCGCACGGTTTCCGCTTCCGGGCTCTTCGACCAGATCGTCTTCAACGCCTGGCGCTCCGGAGAGCCGGGGATAATCTTCCTTGACCGCATAAACCGGGATAACCCCACCGCCGAGCTGGGACAAATTGAGAGCACCAATCCCTGCGGGGAGCAGCCCCTGCTCCCCTATGAGGCCTGCAATTTGGGCTCCATCAATCTGGCGCACATGGTGAAGGAAGCACAGCCGCCGGAGATAGACTGGGAGAAACTGCGGCAGACAATTCATCTGGCCGTTCATTTTCTGGATAACGTCATTGACCGTAGCCGTTTCCCAATTTCCAAAATCGATGAGACGGTCAAGGGCAACCGCAAAATAGGCCTGGGCGTGATGGGGTGGGCAGACATGCTCATCAAGTTAGGAATTCCCTACGATTCTGAGGAAGCCCTGGACCTTGCGGGAAAGGTGATGAGCTTTATTGATAATGAGGGCAAGCAGGCCTCCCAGGCCCTGGCAGAAAAAAGAGGGGCCTTTCCCAACTTCGAAAAATCAATTTTCAAAAGATCAGACGGGCCGCCCCTGCGCAACGCCACCGTCACCACCATTGCCCCAACCGGGACCCTTTCCATAATCGCCGGTTGTTCCTCAGGAATTGAGCCCCTGTTCGCCATAATTTACGTGAGGAATGTCCTGGACAAGACCAGGCTTTATGAGGTCAACCCCTATTTTGAGAAAGTTGCTCGCCAGATGGGATTCTACTCGGAAGAGCTGATGGAGAAAATCGGCAACCGGGGTTCCATAAGGGGAATGGAAGAAATCCCGGAAGAGGTGCAGAGGATTTTCCCCACAGCTTATGATATTACCCCTGAGTATCACGTGCGCATGCAAGCTGCCTTTCAGAAGCACACGGACAACGCCGTTTCCAAGACCGTGAACTTTCCCCGGGATGCCACGGTAGAGGAGGTGCGCAAAGTTTTCCTTCTGGCTTTTAAGGAGGGCTGCAAGGGCGTGACAATTTACCGGGACAAGAGCCGCGAGGAGCAGGTCCTTTCAATCTCTGAAGTATCTGAGGAGGGTAAAAGGGATTTGAGCTGGGAAGAGCTTTCCCGAGTGCGCCACCTGATGGCTCGTGCCCGTCCCAAGATCACTCGAGGGACCACGGAGCGCGTAGAAACCCCAAGGGGGAGGATTTACGTAACGGTGAATGAGGACGAGCAGGGAATTTGCGAGGTTTTCGTGGAGTCGCGGGATCAGGAGGCAGATGGGTTGTCCCGGTTGATTTCCCTGGCTTTGAGGGCCGGGGTCAGCCCCTTGGAAATCATCGAACAGCTGTGGAGAGTGGAATCGAGGGAAGCGGTTTACGATATCTCCGCCGACGGTACCCGGGTTCTCGTGCGCTCCATTGCTCAGGGTGTGGCGCTGGCCATGGGAAGGCGCATCTGGGGAACAGGCTACAAAGGTCCCTACGCTCCCCACGAAGCCCCTCTCTTTCCGACTCCAAAGGTGGAAGGTGGCAACGAAAAACGAATCATCGGGGGCGTCTGCCCGGAATGCGGAGGAGTCCTGGAGTACTCCGAGGGATGTCTGATCTGCCGCTACTGCGGTTATTCCAAATGTTCGTAAGGAGGCATGATGATGGACACTCAAGCTTTGATGCAAATTGCTCTGGATCTCGTGGGAATGAAGGAGATTCCCGCAGATTCTGCCATTCACGTTCCGGGAGCCGGCATTAAAAAAATTCTCTTCGGGATCGACATCTCTTCTGCGGAGCTGCTTTACGCCAAAATGAACGGCTTCCATTGCGTGATCGGCCACCATCCCAGGGGTCTCGCTCAGGCCAATTACTACGCCATTCTGGAGAAGCAGACCAGGCTCCTCGAGGACCTCGGGGTTCCTCCGGATGAAGCCAGTGAAGCCACCAGGCCCCTCAGGGAGTCCTTTTTCCTGAGTTCCCATCGTGCCAACTGGGAAGATACCCTTCTTCTGGCCAAAGTGCTGGAAATGCCCTTCTTGAACATCCACAACCCTCTGGACGAACTGGGCAGGGAACTTCTGGCGGCGAGAATAAAGGAAAGAGAAAAGCCCGGATGGAAGGTCTCCGATTTGATTTCTGCCCTCCTGGAGTTCCCGGAAATTCGCCAAGCGCCAAGGGCACCCATCATCGCTATGGGCTCCCCTGGTGCTCCCGCAGGCAGGGTGGCTGTCTTTCACGGAGCGGGCACTAACGGCGGATATGGAGCAGCAAGAGCGCTTTTCCGCAATGGCTACGACACTGTCCTTTACATTCACATAGACTACGGTGAGCTCGATAAATTGAGAAGGGAATTCCCGGGAAAAAATCTGATAATCTCCGGGCATATCGCCTCGGATATGATAGGCATAGACCCTTACCTCGAGGAATTGAAGAAAAGGGGGCTCGAAGTCCTCAAGCTCAGCGAGCTCTGATTCTTCTTTAATGCGATTTTTTTAAAAGCACTCCCTTTGCCGGGACTTGACCGCCTTAACTTCGTGTTTTAATCTTCACTTTGGAGGGACTATACCTGAGGAATGCCACAATTTCGCGCAGGCAAGCTTTCTAATGAGGACTTACAGAATCTAATTTTCCCTCACCTGGGCTTGAAAAGAGAGGATGTCCTGCTTCACGCCTCTTTAGGGGAGGACACCGCAGTGATCGACCTGAAGGGAGAACTCTGCGTGCTGTCCTCAGACCCAATCACCGGTGCCTCCAGGGATATGGGATGGCTTTCCGTGCACATCGCCGTAAACGACATCGCCGCTACTGGCGCGGAACCGGTGGGGATACTTCTGACTATACTCATGCCCCCCGATACCTCGAAAAGTGAGCTTGAGGAAATAATGGAGGACGCCTCCCGCGCTGCTTCCTTTCTGGGAATTGAGATAGTGGGCGGGCACACCGAGTTCACCCCCTATTTGCCCCAGCCCGTGCTCGTGGCCACAGCGATTGGCAAAGTCCCCCGGAATGGTTTTCTTTCCACAAAGGGAGCTCTTCCGGGAGACGCGCTTTACGTGAGCAAGGCCCTGGCCCTGGAGGGCACGGCCATTCTGGCCCGTGAGTTTCAGGAAGAGCTGATCCCCCTCCTGGGAGAGGAAATTGTGCTCAAGGGAGCCTCCTTTCTTAAGGAGATCTCCGTGATGAAGGAGGGTATGCTCTCCCGGGAAGCAGGGGTCCACGCGCTTCACGACATCACCGAGGGAGGGATAATGGCCGGTGTCTGGGAAATGATCCAGGCCTCGGGTGTGGGTGCTGTGCTTGAAGTCGATTCATTGCCCATCAGGCCGGAAACAAGCCTGATCTGTCAGGCTTTGGGTGCGGACCCCTTTTACCTTCTTTCCTCCGGGGCAATGCTGATTGCCGCCCCTGCCGAATCTCCTTTAAAGAAAGCCTTCAAGCGAGAAGGCCTGGAGCTCACGTTGATTGGAAAAATAATTCCGGAAAAGAAACTTTTTCTGGAGACCGGAGGGAGTCTCAAGGAGTTCGTTCCCGAGATACACGAGGAGCTCTGGCGCATTTTGGAGAGGAGAAAAAGGTGAAGAAGTTCCTTACGCTCTTCATTTGCCTGATAATTTTTCTTTTCCTGACGGGTCCCGTTGAAGCCAAGGACTACCTTTGGACTAAAGTGCGGGTAGATCTGAATCTGGAGCGGGATGGGGGCCTCTGGGTGGAAGAAACGCGCTCTTTGAAATTCTGGGGAAACTTTCATTATGCTTTTATCGACATTAAGAAAAACGAGATCTCAGGCGTCTCTGACGTCTCGGTCTGGGAAGAGGGAACGAATTACAAGATGGACCAGAGTGGTCTTCCGGGGTCCTTTCAGGTGATAGATTCTGAAAACCTGGTAAGCATCTACTGGTATTACGACTACGCTGACACCGAGCGCACCTTCCACGTGAAATACCGGCTCCTGAAAGCTGCAGAGCTGGGGACGATTTCCGTTTACTCGGACTTCGATCAGCTCTACTTTAAAGCTATCGGCGCTGATCACGAGAAGCCCATGCAGTTCGCCGAGGTTTACATCCACATTCCCGGCGGAGCCCAAAAGGAGGATCTCCATCTCTGGGGATATGGACCGCCCCCGGGAACTGGCACAGCGACAATTCTTGATGCCCAAACTGCCTATTTGGCCGTAGGCCCTCTCGATGCCGGCGTAGGGATTGAATGCCGCCTGCTTTTTCCTACGGGGATAATTTCCCTGCCCGAGAGCACCCCCCGCTTAAGGGAGGAAATTCTTCCCAAAGTTCAAGCAGAACAAGCTCAAGTAGAGAGAAGAGAGCGGCTAATAAGGATTTTGAAGGACGCGGAATACGTCCTGGCGATCGCTTTAGCTACCCTTACTCCCCTTTATTTGCTTTTCCTCTGGTGGCGGAAGGGTAAGGAATACCGGGTGTCTTATGCCAGCGCTATGATCTCCGGGCCCCCTTCTGCTCTTCCCGCAGCGGGCGTGGATGTGCTTTTCAAGCAAAAAACAACCCCCTCGGGCTTGGTGGCTACGGTTTTTGACCTGGCCCATCGGGGAGCTATCTCAGTCAAGGAAGAGGAAAAGGACTACCTTTTGATCTATCAAAAAAACCCCGAAGAGATGAAGCCATTTGAAGAAGCCCTGCTTAACGCCCTTTTCTCGGGAAAGAAAGAGCAGGGAAAGGCCGTGTACCTGTCTTCCCTGAAAACTAATCTTTCTAAAAGGATGGCCTCTTTGGAGAAAAAGGTTTGGAAGGCCGTCGAACCCCTGAAGCTGTTTGAAGGAAATCCGCAAAAGATCCGCGACAAATACGCTGCGGCCGGCGTGCTGATGGTGATCACAGGAATATTGCTGGTGGGCTTCCAGGTTGCCATCATTCTGGGGATTTCTTTGATCTGGGCAAGCCTCTTTGTTCTGGGGTTCGGTTCTATTATGCCCCGGCGCTCGGTTACCGGGATGAGGGAAATACTGGCATGGAAAGCTTTCCTCAGGTATATGGAGGAATTGATGCGCCGACCAGTTCTGGCCAACGCCTCTAACATCTTTTCCGAGTACCTGCCTTACTCTATTGTGTTCGGCATCCAGAAAAATTGGGTCAAGTCCTTCAGCGGGAGGAGCAATTTCTCCCCTCCCGAATGGTGGGTTTCAGCAGGATTTTCCACTGGTTTTACCGTTGTCGCTGCTTCCAGCTTCGCCAGCGCCTTTAATCAGGCTTTTTCAGATTTTTATGCTCGCGTTTCTTCCTCTTTTGCCCCTGTCAGCTCCTCTGGAGGCTCTGGTGGCGGGTTCTCTGGAGGCGGTGGTGGGGGAGGGGGAGGAGGTGGAAGTGGTGCCGGTTAGGGTGATCGGCCTCATCTCCTTCCTTCTGGGATTAAGCCTGATGATTTTTGGCTGCCTGGGGATTATCCTTAACTGGAAAGGCAATTTTTGGCCATTTTTGATTTTCTCTATTCCGCTTCTGGTAATTGCCTACTTCTTCCTGCGCGAGCACCGGCAGGAAAAAGTAGAGCTGGGAAAAAGGGATGACCGCCAGGGAGGTGATAGCTCAGAGAGCAACCAGTTGCCGCCAAAAGAAGACCAGCTTTAAAGAAAGGAAGTGATGTCCGTTGCGCGAATTGACAGAGCTTTGCTTGAGCACAGCAAAAAAGCTTGGCTGCACTTACGCTGACATCAGGATCATCAAGAGAGAACACCAGCAGGTGAGTCTCAAATCAGGGAACGTGGAAGCCATTTCTTCCAGCGAGAACCTTGGCTTTGGGGTGCGCGTGCTCAAGAATGGCGCCTGGGGTTTCGCCAGCTCCCGGGTTATCGCTCCTCAAAAAATTGAGGAAATTACGGCCAGGGCGGTGGAGATTGCCCAGGCCTCGGCCAGGGTCAAGGAGAAGGATGTCGAGCTTGCTCCGGTGGATTCTGTAGTTGTCAAGGTACAGGCTAATTGCAAAATTGACCCTTTTACAGTTCCCATTGAGGATAAGTTGAATCTCCTCGCGAGGGTGGACGATCGTTTACGAAGCGTTAAAGGGGTTTCGGTTTCCCGCGCTTTCCTCACCTTCTTCAAGGAGTTCAGGGTATTCGCCTCCACTGAAGGCTCCCTTATCGAGCAGGAAAAAATTGAATCGGGCGGAGGTATGGAGGCGATTGCCGTGGGCGAGGGGGATTTTCAGATCCGCTCTTTCCCCAACTCCATGGGCGGCAACGTGGCTGCTTCAGGTTACGAGTTCATCCCCTCTTTGAAACTCGAGGAAAACGCGGAGCGCATCGCCCAAGAAGCTGTGGTGCTCCTTACCGCCAAGCCCTGCCCTTCTGGAGAAATGGACATCATTCTCGATTCCTCTCAATTAGGGCTGCAAATTCACGAATCATGCGGGCATCCCACAGAGCTTGACAGAGTTCTGGGAACAGAGGCCTCCTATGCCGGGACGAGCTTCATGACCCCAGATTTGCTGGGGAAGCTCCAGTACGGCTCCAGGCACGTCAATATTTACGCTGACGCCACCTGCCCCGGAGGATTGGGAACCTTCGCCTATGACGACGAAGGAGCCCCGGCCCGGTGCGTTGACCTGGTGAAGGAAGGGCTTTTTGTGGGCTATCTCACGAGCAGGGAAACTGCCAGGGCTCTGGGGATTCCCAACTCCGCCTGCATGAGGGCTGATGGCTGGGGCAGAATGCCCATTATCCGTATGACCAACATCAACCTGAAGCCGGGAGATGCCACATTAGAGGAAATCCTCGCCGATACCAAGAAAGGCCTTTACCTGATTACGAACCGGTCCTGGTCCATTGATGACAAGCGCCTGAACTTCCAGTTCGGGACGGAGATCGCTTATGAAATTGAGGACGGGAAGTTGGGGGCGATCGTCAAGAACGCTACTTACACCGGAATGACGCCCCAGTTCTGGAACTCCTGCGACGCCGTAGCTAACAAAGATTACTGGACGCTCTGGGGCCTGACCAACTGCGGCAAGGGACAACCTTCCCAGGTGATGCACGTAGGACACGGTGCCTCCCCCGCTCGCTTCCGTAAAGTCCAGGTAGGAGTGATGAAACGATGACCAAAGAGCAGATTCTGGAGATTTTGAAAACTGCCCTTCAGGCAAGCGATGGAGACCAGACGGAGGCCGTCCTTCTCACAGAAGAGGAAGAACTGACCAGGTTTGCCAACTCCATCATCCACCAGAACACCATGCAGGAGGACGCCACTCTGATCGTCAGAGTAATCAAAGGGAAGAAAATCGGCATTTCCTCCTCCAACGTCCTTTCCAGGGAGGAAGTGGAGAAAACCGTGAAAAAGGCTTCTCAGATTGCCTCCCTGTCTCCCCAGAACCAGGAGTTCGTCAGCCTGCCATCGGGAAAGCCGCTTGTCCCGATTGATGGTTTTGTGGAAAAGACCGCCAGGGCTACGCCCGAGGAAAGGGCGGAAGCGGTAAAGAAGCTCGTGGAGATGGCTAAACCGCACCAGATAAAGGCATCCGGTGCGTTCTCGACCAGCGTAATGCGCCTGGGGGTGGCCAACACCTTGGGGGTGGAGGCTTTCTATGAGACCACCTCGGCCTCTTTTTCCACCGTGCTTCTTTCTTCCACATCGGCGGGGTACGCCGATAGGGAGTCCCGGGATGTCGCTCAGATAAACGCCGAAGAGATAGCGGAAGAAGCGATCAAGCGAACAATCGACGGCCAGAACCCCCGCCTCACGGAAGTCAAGGAAATGGAGGTCGTTTTCCTCCCTTACGCCGTTTCCGAGATGTTAGACTACCTATCTTACATGGGCCTGGGCGCCCTCTCCTTTCAGGAGGAGCGCTCCTTTATGAACGATTTCCGGGGAAAGAAGGTGGTCTCAGAAAAAATCACGCTCTACGATGATGCCTTAGACCTCAGGGGTTTTCCGGTTCCCTTCGATTTTGAAGGTCAGCCGAAAAAGAAAGTGTACTTTTTTGAGGAGGGAATCGCCAGAGATGTGGTTTACGATTCCTTCACCGCTTTCAAGGAGGGAAAAGAATCCACTGGCCATGCGCTTCCTCAGCCCAATGCCTATGGACCACTGCCTTTTAGTCTTTTCCTTAAAACCGGGGACGCCACCCTTGAGGATATGATTAAATCCACAAAAGATGGGGTTTTGATCACCAGGTTCTGGTACGTTCGCCCTGTGCACCCCAAGCTTACGGTAATCACCGGGATGACCAGGGACGGGACCTTCAAGATTGAGAACGGAAAGATTGTCTATCCTCTCTGCAACATGCGCTTCACGGCCAGCATTTTAGAGACCCTGGCAGGAACGGAGATGGTGGGCAAAACGGCCAAGCTGGAAAGAGGATTTTTTGGCGGAAACCTCGTGCCCGCCCTCAAGGTTAAGTCCTTCCGGTTCACCGGGCAGACCACTTTCTGAAATGGACGGCTGGTTCTGGTTTCTGATTTGCGGAGCGGGGGTTGCTCTCTTGAGTCACTTCCTCTTTCCCGCAAAAAGGGGAATCGGAATCGCCTATGGGATTCTGACAGCGTGCACCGGTGCCCTGATCGGCGGCTACCTGACAGTAAGCCTTGGCCATTTTGAGGCCACGCACTGGCTGCCGTTATTCGTGAGTGCTTTTAACGGGGCTCTGTTTTTCTGGTTGATCAGGCTTTTTAGTCCTCGCCGTTACCTTTGACTATGAATTAAGAGTTGCGAAAGAGCCCTCGCCCTTTTTTGCCCGGACGGGGGCTTTTTCCGTTTCCTCGGATTTCCGCCAGTTTTTCCAGGAGCTCCTTCTCTTCCTGTGAGACCCTTTTCGGGACCTCCACCTTTAGGTTCACAACGAGGTCCCCCTTCTGATTCTTCCCTAAGATGGGCAATCCCTTTCCCTTCAAAGTGAGCTGAGTGTCCGCAGGGGTCCCGGCCGGAATCTCCATGGGGATTTTCTCCAGGACCGAGTTCACCTCGACTACCCCTCCAAGCACCATTTTGTGATACGGGACCTCCACGGTGGTGCGCAAGTGGGGCCCGAATCTCAGGAATCGGTCGTCTCTTTCCACAGAAATAAGCACGTAGAGGTCTCCTGGGGGCCCGCCTTTTAAGCCGGCGTCCCCTTCACCAGAAAGCCTGATTTTTGTGCCTTCATCAACTCCCGGTGGAACCTTGACCTTGATATCTCTTCTTGAGTGAACCAGGCCCGAGCCACGGCAGTTTTGGCAGGGGGTGCGAATGATCGTGCCCTCGCCCTTGCATTCCGGACAGTCAATTATCTGAATGAATTGTCCAAAAAGGGATTGATTGACCTGTCTTATTTCCCCTTTTCCCTGACAGCGGGAACACATTGTGGGAAAAGTTCCGGGCTCGGCTCCGGTACCATTGCAGACCGGGCACTTTTCGAACCTGGCCACGGAGATCGCCTTCTCGCAGCCCAGGACAACATCTTTCAGGTTGACGCGCAGACCCACAGAAAGGTCTCTTCCCCTGACAGGGCCTCTCTCCCTGACTCTCGCCTGGCGAAATGGCCCGCCAAAGAAAGCCTCGAAGATATCCCCAAACCCGAAATCCCCGAATCCTCCCGTGAACGGGCCAAATCCCGTCTCCTCCGCAGACCCGGTCTGGTCATAGCGTGCTCTTTTCTCCGGATCGGAGAGAACCCCGTAAGCCTCATTGATATCCCTCATTTTCTCTGGGGCCTGGGGATCAGGGTTCAAATCGGGATGAAACTGGCGGGCTAACTGACGGTAAGCCCTCCTGATTTCCTCCTCGGAGGCGTTTCTGGGAACCCCTAAGATTTCGTAGTAATCCCTGTGCTCTGCCATGGGCTTTAAAAACTAAAATCCTCAGGGGGCTTGAAGAACCCCCTGAGGTCAGAATTCCAAATTGTGTCTGTATTAATTTTTGACTTCAAAGTCTCCCTCGACGGTTTTGCCCTCGTCCGGTCCTCCGCCAGACGGTCCTTCTCCTCCGGGAGGTGGGGTCTGAGGTCCAGCCTGTTTGTAGGCTTCTTCTCCCACGCGGCCCAGAAGCTCAGAGACCTCTTTCATCTTGGACTCTACCTGGTCCGTCTTGTTCTCCTTGAGGAGCTGCTCCAGCTCACTCAAGGCTTTTTCCGCGGCCTCAATTTTGGCGTTGTCCACTTTGCCCTTGAGGTCGTTCAAGGTTTTCCTCGAGGAGTAAACCAGGTAATCCGCCTGGTTGCGAACCTCAACCTCCTGGCGGTGCCGGCGGTCCTCATCAGCAAAACGCTCGGCCTCCTTGGTCATTCTCTCAATTTCCTCCTGGGAAAGCCTGGCTCCACCGGTAATGGTGATGCTCTGCTCCTTTCCGGTAGCCTTATCCCGCGCGGATACCTGGAGAATTCCGTTGGCGTCGATCTCGTAGGTTACCTCTATTTGAGGAACTCCTCGAGGAGCAGGGGGAATGCCGTCTAAGATGAAGTGCCCCAATGAGATGTTGTCATTGGCCATGGTGCGCTCGCCCTGAAGGACGTGCACCTCCACCGCCGGCTGGTAATCCGTGGCTGTGGTGAAGATCTGGGCTTTGCGGGTAGGGATGGGGGTGTTCCTCTCGATCATCTTGGTAAAAACTCCACCTAAGGTCTCAATTCCTAAAGAAAGGGGAGTAACGTCCACGAGAACCACGTCCTTGATCTCTCCGCCGATGATTCCTGCCTGAATGGCCGCTCCCATAGCCACGCACTCCATGGGGTCAATACCTCGCTCCACCTGCTTGCCCATAAAGTCCTCCACGAACTTCTGCACGATGGGCATCCTGGTGGGCCCACCCACGAGGATGATTTTGTCTATCTGCTGGGGAGTGAGCTTGGCGTCCGACAGAGCCCTCTCAACTGGCCCATGGCAGCGCTGCACTACGGGCATAACCAGGGTCTCAAGTTTCGCCCTTGTCAGGTTGAGCACTAAATGCTTGGGGCCGGTGGCATCGGCGGTGATGAAGGGCAGGTTGAGGTCCGTGGTGAATGCGGTGGAAAGCTCGATTTTCGCCTTTTCCGCGGCTTCCCTGATTCTGGGCATCACGGTCTTGTCGTTTCTTAATTCAATCCCCGTGTCCTTCTTGAACTCCTCGCAGATGTAGTCGATCAGGATGTTGTCCATGTCCGTTCCCCCTAACTGGGTGTCCCCGGAAGTGGATCGGACCTCGAAAACTCCCTGACCGAAATCCATAATGGTCACGTCCAGCGTTCCTCCGCCGAAGTCGAAGACCATAATTTTCAGTTCCTTGTCGGCCTTGTTCAGGCCATAAGCGAAGGCGGCAGCGGTGGGCTCGTTGATCAAACGCACCACTTCCAAGCCGGCGATCTGCCCGGCCTCCTTGGTGGCCGTCCTCTGAGCATCGTTGAAATATGCGGGAACGGTAATCACGGCTTTCTCAATTTTTTCTCCCAGATAGGCCTCAGCGTCTCTCCTCATCTTCTGCAGAATGAAGGCGGAAATCTGCTGGGGGGTATACTCTTTGCCGTGAAGGTTGGCCTTAAAGTTGGAGCCCATTTTCCTCTTTATGGCCGTCACCGTTCCCTCGGGGTTTAACGCTGCCTGACGGCGTGCGGGTTCCCCCACGAGGTGCTGTCCGTCCTTGGTGAAAGCCACCACCGAGGGAAACAGGTGAGAACCCTCGGCGGAGGGAATGACAACTGGACGCCCATGGTCCAGGTAAGCGATTTCCGAGTTGGTCGTTCCTAAGTCAATTCCCACAATTACTCCCATTTTCTATTCCTCCGTTTCTTTCTCAGGTTTGGTTTTTTCTTTGTTTCGCGCAACGCGCACCCTTGCGGGGCGCAGAGTTTTCCCTTTGTACATGTAGCCCTTGCTCAGCTCCTCCGTAATCACTCCTTCCGGGCAGGCATCGGTTTCCACGAAGCCTTCAGCCTCGTGCAGGTTGCAGTCGAAAGGATTCCCCACGGAGAGGATTTCCTCCACTCCCTCCTTTTTGAGCAAGTCCTCTAACTGCCTGTAAATTAACTCTACACCGAGCTTGAGGGGGGAATTTTCCGATTGCTTTAAGGCAGATAGGGCGCGCTGGAAGTTCTCCTGCACTTCCACGAGCTTGCGCAGGAGCTCCTCATTGGCCCGTTCCTTGATGGTTTTGAGCTCCCGCTCGTGCATCGCCTGCCGGGAGAAAGAGGAGGAAATCTCCTTTTTGAGCTCAGTGATCAGGGCCTCGATTTGGGCCTCCTTCTCGCTCAGCTTTTCCTTGAGGAGGGCCAATTCTTCCTCTTTCTTGCGCAGCTTCTCTTCAAGCGAGGAGAGCCTCTCATTTTCAGAGGAAACCTTCTCTTCCGCCCGGGGTTCCTTCAAGTTCCCTTCCTCGCTTTTTTGCTTTAGATCATCATTGTCAGTGATTTTCTTTTCCATGTTACCCGAATTAGCACTCTCAATATGAGAGTGCTAAACGGGAAAAGATTAACACTAAGTTTTTTCCCTGTCAAGATAAAAGGCTTTTTCGCTGAGTCTAAAAAAACAGAAAATTGGCTGAGAGGGTTTACTTAATGAAGTTTTAGATCAGCCCGTAATGTTTTGCGATTTTTCCGGTCAGAAAAGGGTAAAGTAAATTTGAACCAACAAATCTGGTGGCATAGCTGGTAAAAACGTGCATCAAACTTATTATCAAGTACTAATAAATAAAATACCTGTATCAAGCGCGCAATGCCCTGCTGAACCCTTGCCTTCTGTAATTTCTCTGAAATTTTATGGAGTTACAGCGGAAATTTCCTGCCAGGAGAGCAGGGTCAAAGACGAATTCGATACAGACATCCCTGGAGGCAGGTTGGATTCGTCGGTGAAATCCCGGAAGCGAATGTCAACATTACCGCCAAAATTAAGGCTTCCTTTACAGGAAATTCCTCCGATTAAATTGGCATTACCCTGCCAATTGACGTTACCTCCAGCGTAAAGGTACCCTTTGATTTGCTTGTTGCCGGTAAGAGTGAGGTCATTATTGGCAATCATGGCCACGCCACTCATACCTGAGATGTTCACATTCCCGGTCATTGTGATGCTTTTTGCGGAAACGAAGGTGGCATTACCACTGAAGTTCCCCCTGATAGTAATATTGCCCTCTGCAAATACTATGCCGCTTAAAGTAGCATTTCCGCTTAAAGAAAGGTTGCCATTTACATATAGACCATGAGTAAACGAGTAGTTGCCGCTGAAAGATTTATTCCCGGAATAAGTGGAAACCCCTGGCTGGGAGAGGCAAAGATCCCTCCAGTAGCCTAAGTCTATTTCTCCAACCGGGTCCGATGGAACCTGGCCCGTAGTAGTGCTTCCTATATTTCCCGTGAGGCGTGCGCTTCCGCCCTGAACGTATCCCACGCCGGGGGAACCGGTCACATTGATGTTCCCGGTGAACTCTATCGAATTAGCTGCAACGAGGTTTGATTGGGTCGTAGGCCCATTAACCGGATCGTCCCAACGTATGTTTATGTTGCCACTGGCACTGACGTGACTGTTGGCTGTGATCGCGCGATCCCAGGTAGATCCAGCGTCGAAGCCCTGCTGCGAAAGGAACACCACTTGGATAGCCCTTTGAGCAGTGGGCGTTCTCGAACCGCCGGACGCTATTTGGCCATAAGAAGTAACGATCACTGTGGAACCAGTCCTGGTTATAAAAGCCTGCGTTTGTCCGGTACCTATAAGCATTGTAGTAGAAGTGTCCGTAAGGCTGGGAAATGCTCTCAGCTTCGCTGCTGCCCAGTCAATTCCCGCTTCGGCCAGATTTAATACCTGCTCGGCCCTTTCATTATTTTGGGACGTAGAAAACTCGGTCCTGGCTAAAACGATTGATCCTGCCACGGCCAACAAAACAATGGCGAAAATGACCACTACGGTAATCAACGCCAGGCCTTTCTCTTTTCCCAAAATTTCCACCTCCATTCAATAGAATAATTTCTTTAATATTTTTATTTTTTAATTATATCACAGAGATTATATCACAGAGCCTCTTTTTTGGCCAGCTTCAGCCTTCTGGAGGAGGCGTGGTAAATTCAACGTCTTCCCCGTAAAAGATCCCCCATTCGTTCCTGATTGCCGCTCGGAAGTGATAGGTGGTAGAGGGATGTATATCCTCCAGGAAGAAAGAAAAGGACACAGGCGTTGACCCACTAACAGCCTGAAAAGGAGTGCTTGACCCGTAAGATAAAGTCAGGCCATATTCGAACCAGACCTCACCTGGTAAATAATTTGGTTGGGCTATTCCATAAAGCCAAACCTTAGAAGGATTGTAAATTTGATATCCGGAAGTGGTAACAGTCGGTGTGGGGTACATGGTCAAGGCGAAGGCCGTTGAGGTGAAGCTGGCATTTACCGCCCCTAGATTATTAATCGAGTCCACCCAGGCGTAAGGCAAAGTGCCGGATGCCGGATCGCTCGGGTCCTGCCGAGTGATCCCAAAGGGCACCCCCTGCACAGGGATCAATTCCTGATAATTGCTCCGTTTTCCGATTATCTTATCGATTGCGCAAAGCTTGATCTGGTACGTAGTAAATGGCTCGTATTGGGCAAACATGGAGGCGGTATGAGAGGGAGTTAAGGACCATTTTCCCAACAAGCCATCATAAATCAATGGCAGATAATAGGGATCCCCAGGGCTGGAAGGTTGTGTCCAGGTTGGCGTTCCATTCTCTTCCAGCTTCCAGTACAATGTGGGGGTTCCTGGAGGCGAGGGGGTTTTGCTTATGGTCGCGTATAGAACATAGACCCCGGAAGAGACTCCTCCTGCTGAAGGATCCGTAATGGTAACGGAAGGGTTGCTTCCGAGTTCCAATCCCGTGGTGACTGTGCCGGTAGGGGGTAAGCCCTCGACGGTTATGAATTGGGGTGGGGTGTTGTCAGTGATCAATCGGATATAAGAAGTTCCCCCTCGTGGCAATAATGGTTGCAGGTTGCTTATGGATGCCGTATTGGTCGCTTCCAACTGTATCTCTAACATCTGCCCGTCGCTGGACGAGCCGTTAATGATGAATTGGAAATAATACGTGGTTCCCATTACTAGGGTGGCAGAGGCAGTGGTATAATGAAAGGGACCAGGGTCAGAGTATATTTCACCCGCTCCGCTGCCTGCAAGGGAAGCCCAGTTGCTCCAGCTTCCCCAGGAACCCCCGTTGAATGACCTGGTTCTGTACTGGACGCTGGACTTGGGGATATGGTAAGCATCATCCCTGATCTCGCCCTCTAAGTAGGTATGTAAATTTGCGCCACTGGTATAATGACGGACATAGGATTCACCTATTTCAGGGAAGGTAAAATAAACCTGCGGTCTGTAAGTCTGGATATTTGTTTCCAGGGTTATTACTCGAAGGCCCAACACCGTGGGAGTCCTTACGGTGACGGTCACGTGCCTTAAGAATCGAATAATTTCCCCACCCTCATAAACGTAGGTTGAAGTAGTGGTGCGGATAAACCCCGGCTTGGGCTCGTCCTCGACATATTCAGGGACAACCAGGTTGCTCCTCATCTCTTCAATTTTTGCCTGTGCCAGAGAGAGTGCTATATCCCGGCTCTGCATTTTCACAGTTAAGGTGAGCATCTGGGTGGCAATCGTGATGATAAAGATGGCCAGAATCCCCAGAAGCGCAATGGAGATCAAAATTTCTACCAGCGTGAATCCTGATTGCCCCAGTAAAACCTTTTTCCTCATTTGTAGTTCCTCAGGTTTACGGAAAAAGAAGTGGTCTTAGTAACATTGTTCAGAGATGCGCTGAGCTCAATGTTCACCTGAAAAGTAGAGGGAGTCACGGAATATACCTGGAAATCGGCGGAGTTGACATTGTCCGCAATGGGGTCAATGTTGCCTCCGTCTAACCTCCGGTAAAGGATGTTTTGTGTGCCATCGTACTGATAATACTGGTTGTAGTTCGTGCCCGTCCTGCTGAAATACAGTTTGGCCACGTTGGTGCTGGTCGTGGCTCTTTGAACCCAGTTGCAGGGCCTCAGGTCCCTGACCATCACATCCTGAACGGAGCGTAGTTGGTCCTCGAGGGAGACGGTCAGGGACTGTTTGGAATAAAGGCGAATGCTCTGGGTGACCAATGTCCCGGCAATCCCCAAGAAGATGGCCATAATCGCTATGGCGATAATCATTTCAATTAAGCTTAAGCCGCTCTGCTTCTCTTTCCTCATTTAAGGACTCAAAGTGATTTTACCAGATGTCGGGGTGACCGTGATTTGCCCGTATTTTCCCTTAGGGGTAACGAGGGTGATTGTCCCGCCGTTCGTTTCGCTGGTATAAGTGGGCTGATAGTAGACGATCTTACAATTTGCTGCCGTGTTGTCGGCTATCTTAACTCCCTGCGAAAGTTCCTTGGTTTCGATAAGCTGTCCTGGCTGGCTGGGTGGTGCGGCCCAGATTGTATAAGATGTATCACCAGGTGCCAGCTTGACCTCGTAAGGAGTACTGGCGGCTTTTGATTTCTGTTGTGCGTTTCTCAAATCTGCCTCCACCTGTCTCATGGAAGTCTGCAGGGCCTTGTAATCAAGGTAATTGGAGAACCAGGGCACAGCCACCGCCAGCAAAATGGCGGCAATAGCGATAACCAGTATCAGCTCTACGACTGTAAACCCCTTACTCCTCATTTGATTTCCCCGCATTTTCGGTTGCTTATTATACCTCATTCAGGCGCCGATTTCAAATGATAAGCCTAAGGGAGGAATTGTGGTCCGGAGAAACTCGATCTCTGGCTAAAATTTGGAAGGTGGCTTCACCGAAAAACGGGAAAATGTTCCACCCGGAAATGCCTTTCTAACTTTTAAGAACTGCTTTTCCAGGGCTTTCAATAACAGACCCAGGGCTCTCCCTTTAAAAGAAAGACCCCAATATGCCCAGGAGAGGTCAGGTTAATAGCGGGTATAGTTTTTTCCCACCTCTTCACTCTCCTCCAGGCCTTTTGGGGCCCAAATGGGGGCCCTTTGGAGGCGATTAAAGATAGCTAAAAAGGGAAAAAACCGCCCCAAAGTGCACAAAAGCGCGTGCCGGAATGCTCGCTTTTCGCCATTTTTGACCGGGTTTTTGGAGGGAGGAATCTCAATTACCCCTCAGGCCCGAAAGTTATTGCTCAATGCGGATTCTGCCGGTAATTGTAGCGACAATTACCTTCCCCGTTTTGCCCTTTGGGGACTTAAAGGTGATCGTCCCTCCAGTGACCTCACTTGCAGCGTAGGCGCTGTAGTAAACGATCTTGTTGGCCGGCGCAGTGTTAGCGTAGATCTTGACTCCTCCCGGAAGCTCTATTTTTTCCTTGAGCTTCGCCAGGCTCGTTGAGGGGTGCTCGTAAATTTTATAGCTGCTCTGTCCGGGGATAAAGAGGACCTCGTAGTTCACGCCGCTTGATTTGGCCATGGCCTGAGCTTTCCTTAAATCAGCTTCCACCTGCCTCAAGGCCACCGTGAGTCTGTTTTTATCCAGGTAGTTCTGATAGACCGGAACGGCAATTCCCCCTAATATAGCCACGATGGCCAGGACGATGGCTATCTCGATTAATGTGAATCCCCTTCCCCTCATAGGCCTACGAGTCTTAGATAAGCCTCCAGAATTGAACTGCCCCAAAAAGCGGTGATCAGAGCAGCAACCGTCAGATATGGGCCGAACGGAATTGCACTTTTTCCCTTGAGCTTAAAAACAAGCATGCCGATAATCCCTCCAATCGCACCAAGTATGAAAGATATAAAGAACCAGACTAAAACCAGGGGGTAGCCCAGAAAAGCTCCCACCATTAAGGCCAGCTTAATATCTCCTCCTCCCATCCCTCCTTTCCAGAGAAGGTAAATCAAAAAGAAGAGCCCACCCCCGATTGCCGCACCCAGGAGGGACTGCCAGAAGTAGCCCTGCCCCACCTGGAAAGCCAGGCCCATGAAGATGCCCGGGATGGTGATGGCATCAGGCAGGAGCTTGTGCTCTAAATCAATGAAAAAAAGTGGAAAGAGGAGAAGGTAGAGGACCGCCCACTGGAAAAAGGCAACGCTGAAGCCGTAAAACCAGAAAATGAGCGCCAGTCCAGTGCCAGAGAGGAGCTCCACCAGAGGATAACGCCAGGAAATAGGAGCACGACAGTAGCGGCATTTTCCCTTGAGAAAGATGAAGGAAAAGAGAGGAACAAGGTCCAGGGCTTGGAGCTGGTGCCCGCATTTGGGACAGAAGGAACGGCCTCGAGCGACAGAAATGCCCCGGGGGAGCCTGTAAATCAGGGAATTTAAGAAAGAACCCAAAACCAGGCCGGAAAGAAATGCTACCAGGGTATAAACGATTTTCAGCGCATCATTTTCCATAAACGAATATCCCTTCCATTTCCAGCATGAAATTTATTTTAAGGGAAGCCGGCCTCTTTGAAAATAATTTTAATTTCCCTGCCTTGGCGTATTGCCGAAAACTTTGTCAGACATAAGCGGAGTGGAAGCGGAGCAGAAGCGGAGTTGATTCCTAAAATTGCCTTCCCATCCATCTTTCCGGATGCAGAGCAAATCAAGGATTGAACAGGTTTCCAGGTCTCGCGCTGGAATCCCGCTACCCTTGCGGAAATTTGAGCTTGGGCTTGCCCAAAGCTGGCTTGGAAGCAGTAATCCGAAGCGCAGCGCGGCCATCACGAAAGGAAACTTGGGGGAGAAAATCCCACCAGTTTGATTTCTTAAAACCAACTATTGACCTCTCGGGGTCCTCAATCAGGGATTGATCCAACCGGGGGTGGCGGTCAGGGTCGTATGCTCCCGATCCTTGGCCTGCGCGGTGATCTGGTAGGATGCCCCTTCCTCTTGGCGCTCGTAAGTGAAGGTGTTCTGATAGAAACCCACAAGGATTTTGTCCCACTCCTCAAAGCTCAGGTATAAACAGGGGCTTACGGTGAAGGGCGAGCCTCTGTTCGGCCCCGAGACGGCAATGACCTCCGGGTAGTCCTTGAAGTCCCCGCGGTAAATTTCCAGGTAAGTTCTCAAAGAGTGTAACGACTGCCTGGCGGCGGAAACATTTGCCCGATCCTGAAAGCCGAGGTAGTTGGGGATAGCAATGCCAGCCAGGATACCGAGAATTGCAATAACGACTATCACCTCAAGCAGAGTGAAACCGCTTTCCCTTTTCATGGCATTGAAATGTTAACACAAAAGCGGGAAATAGCGGCAAGCTTCGCCAGAAAGCTGATATTTTCGGCCGAAATTTGAACTTGAGATTAAGAAAAAGCCCTGCTCATCACGGCCTGATTCCCTTTGGCGTGAGCATCAGTTGAGTGCTGGCCTGGCCCTTAGCGGTTACCTGGACGTTATAAGTGGTTCTATCAATGTCGTAAGTATGTGATGCCCATGACGCTTCCAGCCTGGCAATGCTGTCTATTACCCCCTCAGTTTCTAAGTACGCAATGCCATTTGTATCGTCAGTGTCAGCATAGTGCCCCTTATCCGCAGCCCTTGCTTCCAGAGCGATCCTCAGCGATTCCAGGGCGTCCCTGGCTTCAGATATTAGAGTTTCATCCCGGTATTCAGGGTAGTTGGGGAAGGCTTCCTTTGGTGGTTGATTGCTGATGGCCTGTGAGGGCTCGCTGCGCCCAATAAGAATTGCCACTTCCGCCACAAGGCCGATTACGGCCAGGGACAGAATCGCTATGATTAAGACCAGCCTGTTCTGGTTCATCGTGAGCACCCCCTTTATGGCCCCAAGAAGATAAAACGAGGAAACCAAAAGCATCGGCTCTGGCCGATGCTTTTGGTTGAAATTACGCCTTAAAGTGAACCCAAAGTCTCAGGACGCTACGGGGTGATTCCAGTGGGGGTGAGTGTTACTACGGTGCTGTCTCGGTCCTTGGCGGTTACCTGGACGTTATAAGTGGTTCTATCAATGTCGTAAGTATGTGATGCCCATGACGATTCGAACTTTGCTGTGTCGTCTATAATTTTCTCGGTTACCAAGTAGTCAATGCTACTGGTATCGTCCGTGTCAGCATAGTACCCCTTATCCGCAGCCCTGGCCTCCAGAGCAGTCCTCAGCGACCCCAGAGCGTCCT